>Ga0183100_1000055_pt2 | contig 81447 bp, 90 predicted proteins | sample Biomet2_FD_127789 | JGI IMG/M metagenome (GOLD analysis project Ga0183100, IMG submission 127789) | Microbial communities from bioreactor (seeded with anoxic lake sediment) at LBNL, California, USA - Biofuel metagenome 2 | ecosystem: Engineered > Bioreactor > Anaerobic > Unclassified ...
ATTCTTTGTAGACTTAACCAAACCGGAACAATGTTCCTGGAAACGTCGGTCGATATTCTCAGTCATACCGATATATCGTTTATTGTCAGGGAGACTTTTTAAGATATATACATAAAACATAAAATAGCCAGCAAATTCAAAAACTAAAGCCCGATTTCTAAAAACAATTATTATCTTCCAAATGTTTAATCAGGATGCTAATCAAAAAAAAAGATTGTTTCTTTTTCAAAAAACAATCTTAATTGAGGCGCCGGTCGGAGTCGAACCGACGAATAAAGGTTTTGCAGACCTTCGCCTTAGGCCACTTGGCTACAGCGCCACTAAAAAACAATTTCATTCAAAGAAAACAAGCGCCGGTCGTAGTCGCCCGCCAGAGGCGGGTTGCAGACCTTCGCCTTAGGCCACTTGGCTACAGCGCCACTAAAAAAACAATTTCATTCAAAGAAAACAAGCGCCGGTCGTAGTCGCCCGCCAGAGGCGGGTTGCAGACCTTCGCCTTAGGCCACAGTGCTATTTAAAAGTTAAAAGTCCACTTCTTTTTTGCGAGAGTGGACTTTTTTAGAGCGGGAAACGGGACTCGAACCCGCGACATCAACCTTGGCAAGGTTGCGCTCTACCAACTGAGCTATTCCCGCAAGTCTTTCAAAAAATAGTTAACAAATATAATATGTTATTTAATTTTATGCAAATATTTTTTTAGTATTTTTTTTGATTTTCCATAAAATATTTTATCTCCTAAAATATTGTTTTTTAAATAATTAAAATTTACTAATTATTTTAGACAATTGTTTATTATTAGCCATTGCCTGAAATACTTATTCGCATTCTACTGAATAATAGCGCGTGAATTATAGCGGAATAGTATTTGCTATTATGGACTAAAGATTTTCAAACTTATTCCGATAATTAGTTGAAGTGTTTTTAAATAAATGAAAAAAATATAATGGAACTAAACAGTATTACTTTACAAAGTGTCCAGAAAGCAATAAAAGCGGAAGATTCGCAAGTTTTATTCGAAATTATTGATTCTCTATTCGCTGCTGAAATACCTGACGAATTACTTGAGGTGATTTGTTCGTTGTTAAATGTTCAGGACAAAGCAGTTAGAAATAATACGGCTCAGTTATTAAGCTATAATCCTAACGAAAAGATTTCTGAGAAATTAGCTGTTCTCATTTCATCCTCTGATATTCAACTTAGAAATCTTGCGGGCGAAATCTTAATTAAACGCCAAAGCAACTCAGTGGTGCCTCTTCTAAACAATCTTACAAATGCCGATGATGATGATAGAAAATTTATTATAGATATTTTAGGTTTAATTAATGACTCAAGATCCATTAAACCTATTGAAGGTGTCTTAAGAGCTGAAAAAAATGAAAATGTTGTACTTGCGTGCATCGAAGCCTTAGGGAACCTGCATTCAGAAGACAGTCTGGAATTAGTAGTTCAATTTTTTAATATTAGTGATTTATACAGACCGACAATTATTGAAGCTGTTGGTAAGATAGGTTCCATTAATGCACTATCATTTCTGCAAAAAGTTTATGAACAAGAAGATGAATTGGTTAAATATTCAATTGTGGAAAGTTTGGGAAAGATAGGTAATGAAGAAACATTTTTCTTCCTGTTAAATGAGCTTAATAAAACCAATGGCCCGCTTGTTTATCCTATTATTAATTCAATAGATATTTTAAAACGCAATTTTAATTTTGATATCCCATTCGATGAACGGACAAAGAATTTACTTCTGGATACTGTTTTTGAAGGGGAAGAGGAATTCAAAACTGCTGCTGCTCATCTTTTATTGGATTACGATGATAAGGAAATTATTGCTTCTTTATTAAGGATATATGGCAATAATTTTGAGATTGATGAACTGCTGAAAGATAAATTCTTTCAAAATTTGGATATAGTTCTTGCTAATATTCCTAAAGCACTTGATGACTGTCCTTCAAATGGACAAAGTATGTTATTGTTATTAAAAGAAATAGTAGAGGTTAACTCTGGCTTGACCGATATTGAGAAACGAAATTTAATTTCTTCAGTAAGTAATAAACTATCTTCTTCCGATGAGGAAATACGCAGAAGTGCAATGGAATTGCTTTTCTTATTCGATAAAGAATCTGCACTGTTATTTATCGATTTAATGATTGATGATGATAGCATTTGGAATAAGCTAAGATTAATTGAACTCTTGGAAGAAATTAATAATCCGGTTGCTAAAGAAGCTCTGGAAAAATTGGCAGAAGATGAAGAAGAAATGGTGCAGGCAAGCGCAAAGTCAGTATTACAAAACCGATTAAGTACAACAGAAAATTAAATTAATGGCTTTATCAAACGACATTATATCGCAGCAAAATCTTAATATAAATTCCGGGCAAAAAAGCATTGCGCTTTCAATTCAATGTTTTGAAACCTGGAGAAAATATATTTATGATTTATGTGGCATTTATTATCAAGATAATAAGAAATATCTTTTAGAGAGTAGGTTGTTAAAACGAATTAACTTTTTAGGGTTAAACTCGTTCGAGGAATATTTTGATTATGTAAAGTTTAGTGTAAGTAACGGAGCTGAGAAGAAGTATCTTTATGAAGCTATTACAATTAACGAAACTTTCTTTTTTAGAAATCAGCCTCAAATTGACGCAATGATGACCGCGATAATTCCTGAAATTATGGCGCAAGGTAAGAGGAAAATCAGAGTATGGTCTGCGGCTTCGTCCTCTGGTGAAGAAGCCTATTCTTTATCAATTTCTTTCTTCGAAGTTTTAAAACCCAAATTTCCGGCGTTAGAGATGGAAATTGTGGGTACAGATATTAGTAATGCCGTGGTGGAAACTGCTAAAAAGGCAGTGTATAAAGAATACTCCATAAGAAACACACCGTCTTACTATTTAAAAAAATATTTCAAGATGAGTCCGGCAGGATTTGAGTTAGTCCCACATGTTAAGCAAAATATCCAATTTAAGCTGCTCAATCTTTATGATGATATTGGAATGAGAGGAATGTCGAGTTTTGACATTGTGATTTGTGCAAATGTTTTAATATATTTTGATCAGAATTCTAAAATTAAAGTAGTTAACCACCTTTATAATTCTTTGAATAGGGGAGGGTATCTCTTTATTGGTTATTCTGAAACACTACATAATATTTCCAAGTCATTCAAAATTGTAAATTTTCCCAAAACTGTCGGTTATAAAAAGGAGTAAGTACCACAGAAATGAAAAAAGTAATTTTAATTGCAGACGACTCGGCGACGATTAGAAAATTTGTTTCTGTCGCCTTAAAACTTAAAGGATTTGATATCATTTCCGTTTCAGACGGGATGGAGGCATTAGAGAAACTGCCTACTGAGAATATCAATCTTATTATTACTGATTTAAATATGCCCAACATGGATGGTTTTGAACTCATTAAATCCATTAGGAGTAGTTCTGATTTTAAGGAAATTCCCATTATTATTTTATCTTCTTTATCTAAAAATGAAGAGATTGAAATGGGTATTAAATGTGGAGCTAATGCTTATCTTGTTAAACCTTTTGACCAAAAAAGGATTTTGTACGAAGTTTCTAAATTTTTGAATTAAAGAGGATATATGGACTTAAAATTTTTAGTGGTTGATGATTCTGTTACAATGAGAAGAATTGTTATCAACTCTTTACGCAACTTAGGTTATGCTGAATTTGTTGAAGCGCAAGATGGAAAAGACGCACTTGAAAAATTAGCTGCCGATGATTCTATTACTTTCGTAATTACAGACTGGAATATGCCTATTGTTTCCGGATTGGAATTAATTAGAGCAATAAAAACTGATGCTAAGTTATGCAAGCTGCCTGTATTGATGGTAACGACCAGAGGTATTAAAGAGGATATTATTGAAGCATTGAATGCTAAGGTTAATAATTATATTGTTAAACCTTTTACTCCTCATATATTAAAAGAAAAGATTGATCAAATTTTGTCAAACCTTTCATAAGGAAATGTGTAAATGAAGCAAGCAACTAATTTAGGCGAATTATTCGCAAAACTTAATGATCTGAAATCTCTTTTTCATTACGGTCAAAAGATGATTCCCATTATTCAAAATCTGATTGATTTTATGGGGGAAACTGTTCCTTTATTAGAAAACATCAATCAGTCTATTGCAGAAAGTACTGCTAAAATACCAAAAGCCACAAATCAGATTACAAATGTAACCAGCGCAAATGAACTGGCTACTACAGAAATTTTAGATACTGTTGATGCTATTTCTTCTGATATCTTTAATTCTGAAATAGTTATAAATAATGTTATTAAAACTCAAGCACAAAAAGTTGAACTTTATAACCAGCTTAAAGAGCAATTAAAAGGGAATGATAAAGCTGAAAGCACTCTATCACAGATAATATCACTTGATGAAACTGTTGATACTGTTAAACCATTGTTGGAGATCTTTGATAAAATTAAAACCGGAGCTTATAACATTACATTGTCTCTTCAGGTTCAGGATATTACTGCTCAGCAATTGGCTGCCGTTAACCATTTAATTGAATCTGTACAATCAAAGCTATCTTCATTATTGACGGAGTTTTCAGAAGCTGATGTTAAAGAAGTTAAAGTAAATAAATTTGAATTTTCAGACTCCACAAAAGCAGCGTTCAATCCTGATGCACGGTATGAAGACATGAAAGAAACACAGCAAATGGCAGACGACTTAATTAACAAAACAAATTTAACCACAGCATCTCAAGATGAGATAGATAAGCTTTTTTCGTAATATGGATGAACAATTTGATTACCCGTTGTTGACAGATCCCGAAATGAAAGAGATCGTTGAAAGTTTTTTAATTGAAACTAAAGAACTTTTAGAAAAACTTGATACTGATCTCATTGTATTCGAGAAAAATCCTGATGATACTGATCTGGTTAACCAGATATTCAGAGCTTTCCACACTATCAAAGGAACTTCAGGTTTTTTAGGTTTAAATAAGCTTACTGAAGTTACTCATAGATGTGAAGATATATTAAATAAACTTCGTAAAAATGAAGCTAAGCTCAGTTCTACCGTGATGGACGCTATACTTCTTTCTTATGATACTATCAAAGATCTTATTACTTCCATAGAATTAAACCAAAATGAGAGCACTGAAGTATCAGGTGTAATTGATGTTTTAGAAAAAGTTATCGCCGATATAAATAGTGGTATTTCTGCCCCCGTTGAGGAGGTCCCCGTTGTTCAGGAAGTGCTTATGGAAATAGAAGACTCTGAAGAACATGATGAAGAAATTGAAATTGTACCTGTTCATGAGATTATTCCTGACAAGCCGGAAGTAAGATCAGAAACAGTAAAGACTAAAACGGAAATTCATGTAGATAATGCTTTAACTGATACTAAGAAAGCTGATAATACTATCAGGGTTAATATTGAAAGGCTGAATGATCTGTTAAATATCGCTTCTGAATTAGTATTAGGAAGGAACAGATTAGCTCAGGTTAATTCTGAAGTTGCTCTTGAGTATGAAGGTTCAAAACTTTCCCGCGATTTGTCTGAAATAACTAAACAAATAGACTTTATGACAAATGAACTTCAGTTAATTGTAATGAAAGTCCGTTTAGTTAAAGTTGGCAAGGTTTTTAACCGATTCCCAAGGTTAGTCAGGGATTTGTTAAAAGAGACAAAAAAAGAAGCAAAGCTAATTATTAAGGGTGAAGATACAGAGTTGGATAAAACTCTTATTGAAGAAATTAATGATCCTTTAGTACACTTGATTAGAAATTCAATTGATCATGGTATTGAATCACCGGAAGAAAGAGCCAGATTAGGGAAAGAAGCAATCGGAACAATTACACTTTCTGCTGAGCAGGAAGGTAATAATATTATTATCTATATTGAGGATGACGGAAAAGGTATTGACCCTGAAAAGATAAAAGAAAAAGCAGTTCAAAAAGGCTTATTCTCTAAAGAAAAAGCTAAAGAGATGAGCAAACAAGAGGCGTTTAATATTATTTTCATGCCTGGATTTTCTACTGCTGAAAAAGTTACAAATATTTCAGGACGCGGTGTCGGAATGGACGTTGTTAAAACCAATGTCACAAAATTAAGGGGTTTGATTAATGTAGAATCTAATGTAAATTTAGGTACTAAAATTATTATTAAACTCCCAATTACTCTTGCTATAATTCAGGGTATGATTGTTACAGTCGGAACTGAAAAAGTAGTAATTCCTTTAAATTCAATTTTGGAAGTTGTCAGAGTTAGTTATGAAGAAATTTATACTATTAACCAACAAGAAGTTATCCGGGTTAGGGAAAGTATCCTTCCACTTATAGAAATTGGTGAATTAATTTATAATAAAGATTTTACTGTTTCTAAAAAAGAATGGCAGTATGTTGTTGTTGTAGGGATTGCAGAAAAACGTTTTGGTATAAAGGTTGATGCTTTGGTCGGTCAAAAGGAAATAGTTATTAAATCATTAGGCTCTTATTTAGGAGACGTTGAAGGAATAGCCGGCTCTACAATAATGGGTGATGGATCAGTTTTAATGATTTTAGATTTAAATGAAATCATAAATAAATACACGGAAATAGTTGAAGCCACAAATTAAAGTTTTAGTTGTTGATGATTCTGCTTTTATGCGGAAATCATTATCTATTATGTTAGAAAGTGATCCTGATATTCAGGTCATTGCAACCGCCAGAGATGGTGAAGAGGGGTGTGCTCTTGTTAAAAAACTGGTACCTGACATTGTTACGTTAGATATTGAAATGCCTAAGATGGACGGATTGACTGCTTTGAAAAAAATAATGGCAGAAAATCCTACTCCTGTAATAATGATTAGTTCTTTAACTAACGAAGGTGCGGAAGCTACAATTAAAGCTTTTGAATATGGAGCTGTTGATTTTATTCCTAAGGAGCTTTCTTATATCAATATTAATATTATTAAGATTAAGGAAGAACTAACCCGCAAAATAAAAGAAATCTATAAACAAAATGTTTTACGTAACCGGCTTAACAGACTTCAATCTATAAGGTTAAGGACAAATACTCAGGTTAGTACGGTTCAGAGGCCAACCGGTGACAATTATTTAAAACAAAACAATTTTCGTGCAATTGCCATGGGAATTTCCACTGGTGGACCGTTATCATTACAGAAAGTTTTACCTAAAATTTCAAAGGACATAAATTGTCCTATCTTTTTGGTACAGCATATGCCCCCAAAGTTTACTGCATCTTTGGCTGTTAGATTAAATTCTATAAGCGAAGTTGAAGTAAAAGAAGCTGCTGATAATGATATAGTAAAGAATAATGTTGTTTATATTGCGCCAGGCGGTTTTCATATGACGTTAAAAAAGAATTCCACGGGTACAATTGTAATAAATATTTCTTCAATGCCGGATACAACACTGCATAGACCTTCTGTAGATGTAATGGTGGAATCAGTTGCGGGCCTTTATGGAAAAAGTACGCTCGGTGTTATTATGACAGGTATGGGAAAAGATGGTTTAGAAGGTATTAAAAAAATTAAAGAACTTGGCGGAAGCTGTATTGCACAAGATGAAGCTTCTTGCGTAGTGTATGGTATGCCAAAAGCAATTGTTGATGCTAATTTAGCAGATGTTATAGCACCCTTAGAAAAGATTCCTGATATTATAAATAAGGCAAATTATGGAAAAAATATTTGAAGAACCCCTATTTAGAGAATTTAAATTCCCTAAATCCACAGGTAATATTATTAAAAACTCAAATGCTGAAATTATCGGCAATATAAAGGTTTCTGTTGAAGAAGAAAACCACAATGGAGTTAAAATAATTTTAAAAAAAGATGCAAACGACAATATTAAAGAGATTAAGTTTGTTTGTACCTGTGGAGAAACTAAATCAATCCTATTAGATTATTCTGAATAATAAATTGCAAGTGGCTAACTTTAGCCACTTCTCTCAGTCCTACCCCCCCTAAAAACTCATAAAACTGACCCATTTTAATGGCACTTTATTTGACCTACATACTAAAAAAGTGTAGGAAATTAATATGCCGGTTTCGACTATCAAACTATTAGAAAATCTTATTGATTACTGTACTGTAAAGAATAAAGTAATCAGTAAAAATATTGCTAACATTGGCACGGAAGATTATCGTCGTGAAGATGTTAAGTTTAAATCCATTCTGGATGATTCCATGAATAGTAGTCTTAAGGCAACAAATGAAAAACATTTTGGAACTGACGCCAATAAAGATGTCTTAAATTATCAGGTTGAAATTGATAATAGCACTGATAAAATATCCGGTGCCAATAATGTTGATATTGATAAAGAAATGTCTGATTTAGCTGAAAACAGTATGCGGTTCAAATTTGCCTCAAAAAGAATAAACTTTTACTACAAAAATTTACAAAATGTTATTAAAGGCGGAGGTAGTGTATGAAAATTGGCGGTAACTTTTCCGGTTTTGATATCAGCTCTAAAGGTTTAAGCGTTCAAAGAAAAAAAATGAATCTTATTGCTGAAAATATTGCTAATGCTGATGCGCTAAGAACTGAAAATGGTGAACCTTACAAAAGAAAGTTTCTAAAAGTTTCACAGACTCAATCTCCTTTTAAAGATAGTATGGCATTGGTTAATACGAATTTAGAGATGCAGGTAACTAATGGAGATCATCTAAAGGGAGGACAGCCCCCTCAGTTGCTTAATAATGATTCTTCAAATGGAATGGCTTTTAATGAAGTAGTTGATCAAAAAGAAGGTGAAACTATCTATATGCCTTCCCACCCAAATGCTGATGAAAAAGGTTATGTAAAAATGTCTAATGTTAATATTATTAACGAAATGGTGGATATGATTGCTGCTACCAGAAGTTACGAAGCTAATCTTACGGCATTCAATTCATCAAAGCAAATTGCTAAAGATTCTCTGGAGATATAAATGAAAATTTCTACTAATGCCGTAGGCAATTATGTTCCGCAAATAAATAAAACAACTGCTCTCTTTCAGCCGGAGCTTACTGAAACTAAAGAGAAGTCAGCGGTTAACAATGATAATCAAAGTATAACTTCAGATGAAAAAAACTTTTTTCTGCAAATGTATCCGGCTAACTCACAGGAAATCTCTAATTATCATTTTTATGAAAAAAGTGGAAAAATGTCTGGAGTAAAATTGGGTTCTATTTTTGACAGGAGAGGTTAAAATGCAAATTAATTCTATTCAGGGTTTAATACCTGATTTAACAAAAACATCTGAAATAAAACAAACCTCCATTCCCTCAATGGGTTTTGGAAACGTTCTGACAGATCTTATTGGTTCTGTAAATGACGATCAGTTGAATGCTGCAAAAGTTACAAATGATTTCGTCACCGGAGGAAATGTTGAAATTCATGAAGTAATGATTGCAGGAGAAAAGGCTAAAACAAGTTTGGATCTGCTTATGGAAATTAGAAACAAAGCAGTAGATATGTATAAAGAATTAAATAGAATACAGATTTAGCTATGAATAAAAATCCATTTGAAGCACTATTAAGTATCTTTAATAAACTAACTGTTCAACAGAAATTTATTATTGGCGGTGTTACAGGGTTAACAATAATTTTATTGGGAACTTTAATTGTTTTCCTTAATGAACCTAATTATACACCTCTTTATTCAAATCTTTCTCAGGAAGATGCTTCAAAAGTTCTTGAACAATTGAATTCTTCCAAAATAGCCTATAAGATTGATGATAATGGTAAAACCATAAAAGTTCCAAAAGACAAAGTTTATGAAACACGATTAGAATTAGCGGGAAAGGGAATTCCAAGCCAGGGAGCTATTGGGTATGAATTGTTTGACAAGAATACAATGGGTATGTCTGATTTCATGCAAAAGCTTAATTATAAAAGAGCGCTGGAAGGTGAACTTGCTAAAACTATAAGCCAGGAAGAGGGCGTTGAGGGAGTTAGAGTACATATCGTAATCCCGCAAAAATCTGTTTTCAAAGATGAAGAAAAACTTCCTACCGCATCTGTGGTATTAAAATTAAAAAATAACTATAACCTTACAAAAACGAATATTGCTGCAATTATTAATTTAGTCTCAAGTAGTGTGGAAGGATTGCAGACCGGTAAAATTACTTTAATAGACAATAAAGGCAGACTTCTTTCCAAAGAAAATAATGATGAACCTTTAACGGTATCCAGTTCAAAACAATATGAGGTTAAACAATCTGTTGAAAATTATCTTGTACAAAAAGCACAATCAATTCTGGATAATATAGTCGGTTACGGAAATGCAATGGTTCAGGTTAATGCAGATATTAACTTTGACCAGGTTGAAAAAACCATGGAGACCTATGATCCGAATTCCCAGGTTGCAGTTAGTGAACAGCAAATTAAAACTGACAACGCCGGTAAAAATGTAACAGACTCAACTACACAGGTTAGCCAAAACTCAACAACAAATTATGAAATAAGTAAGACCATCGAAAAAGTAATTCAGGGCTCGGGTAACATTAAAAAGTTAGTTGTGGCTGCTGTAATAAATGACGAAATTAAAGAAATTAAAAATGGCGATAAAGTTACTGTCACTAATCAGCCGCGCACACCGGAGCAGATGCAAAAGCTGGAAGAAATTGTAAGAAATGCAGTTGGTATTGATAACAACAGAACTGATCAATTCTCAATAGTTAATATACCTTTTGAGACTAAAACTTTGGATGAGGTTAAACCCCAGGAAACTTCATTTATGGATAATATGGACAAATGGACAAATATAATTTTAATAGTTGCAGGTTTGCTTGCAGCAATTATTATCCTTAGAAATCTGCTGAATAAGCTGAAGAATGAAAAAATAATTATTGGAACATTTAAAGGTTCCAATTTGGCATTTGACGGGGCCGGACAAATGGACGGCAAGTTATTGGGCGAATCACAGCAGAATCAAATTCCGGCAGCTAAGAAAAAGATGCTGCCCGTTGGAAATATTGAAGATGAAATTTCTGACGAAGCTATAATGAGAAAAAATCAGCAGGAAAAAATAACGACTTATGTGTCAAAAAATCCGGTTGATGCTGCAAAATTAATAAACTCATGGTTGCACGAAGATGAATATTAGTCAAAAGAATAGCGGTAAAGATAAGAAGGGTGGTCTCTCTGGTGTACAGAAATCAGCTTTATTGATGATTGCACTTGATATTGAGACTGCTTCAGAAGTATTTAAATATCTGGATCCCGCAGAGATTGAAATGATATCCGCTGAAATAAGCAAAGTTAGAAATATTCCAACTAATGTTGTTGATACCGTAATGGAAGATTTCTATCAAATGGTTACTGCCCGTGAGTACATGATGGAAGGCGGTCTGGAGTATGCTCAGGCTGTATTAGAGAAATCATTTGGTATGCAGAAGGCCATGGATATTATTGAGAAAGTTAAAAATTTAACTACTCTTAAAGGATTCGATGTATTAAAGAAAGCTGACTCAACACAATTAGTAGGATTCTTGAACAAAGAGCACCCCCAGACTATTGCATTAATATTATCCCATTTGAATCCAAATCAGACTGCTGCTGCGTTAAAAGAACTGCCGGAAGGCATTAGAAATGATGTCGTTTACAGGATAGCTACTCTTGGTAAAATATCGCCGCAAACATTAAAACAAATTGAAAAAGTTGTGGATGAAATGGCAGGGTTCTCCATGCAGCAATCTCTAAGTACTATTGGCGGTACTAAAAGTCTGGCAACTATATTGAATAGAACCAATGTTTCTTTAACAAAAGAAATATTAGAAAATTTAGAACAAAAAGACCCAGATGTCTCCCTTGAAGTTAAAAGATTAATGTTCTTGTTTGATGATATTATCAATATACAGGACAAGGATATTCAAAAAATATTACGCGTTGTCGATAGAAAAGATTTGGCTCTTGCACTTAAAATATCTGATGAAAAACTTAAGAATAAGATATTCCTTAATATGTCTGAACGTGCAGCCGATCTATTAAAAGAAGAATTACAATATATGGGTATGGTTAAACTTAAAGAAGTAGAAACGGCGCAGAGCAAAATAATTGATACTGTAAAAATGCTCGAAGAAGAAGGTGAAATATCTCTTAACATTAGAGGTAATGCAGAAGAAGTATATGTCTAATGTTATTAAAATAAAATCCACTCCGGGGAAGTTAAATCTCAAAGTTAAAAATGATTTTATTACCGGCCCTGAAGAGGAAAGTGAAGTTGATGTTTACCAGAAACAACTTCAGGCAAGCTTTGATGAAGGTATAAATGAAGGTTACAATGCAGCACATTTGGAACTGGAAAATGAATATAATGAAAAACTTCTTAGTAAGTATAATTATTTTGATAGCTTAATGCAAAATGTTAATCAGGAGCTACATGCTTTTGAACAAAGTTTTGAACATATAGTATTTGAAACCGCAATTGCTATAGCGGAAAAAATTATTCAAAAAGAAGTAAATAAAGAATCAATTATTAACGAGGTTCTTTCAACTTCATTAAAAAAGGTTATTGGGGCTAATAGCATTATAGTTAAAATAAATCCCGAGGATATTGAATGGATTCATAAATTCGGCAATAACTTTGTTAAAGAAGAGCTATTAAACGGTGTTAAGTTTGTTGAAGATGATAAGATAGAAAAAGGCGGATGCACTGTAGAATCTGAAATTGGAAATGTTGATTCAAGAATATCATCCCAGTTGAATGAGATAAGAAGGTATTTACAAGCATCTATAGATAAAGAATAAATATGCAAACTGCCGAAAATTACATAAAGAAGTATAAACAAGTTATTGAGCAAGTTGACTTGATAAAAGTTAATGGAAGGGTCTCTGACGTTATCGGCTTAATAATTGTTTCTATTGGACCGAATGTATCCTACGGCGAAATTTGTAAAATAGTTGATCGGGAAGGTACTGAAATTTGTTACTCGGAAGTAGTTGGCTTCAAAAACGGAAAAGTACTTTCAATTGCATTAGGCGAAGTCACTAATATATCGCCTTCTTGCCAAATAATTGCAACCGGAAAGAGCCTTACTATAAATGTTGGTAATGAACTGCTGGGAAGAGTTCTAGATGGACTTGGCAACCCTATTGATGATAAAGGTCCCATACTAACTTCTGAAACAGCTACAATATATAGTGAACCTCCTAACCCTCTTACCAGGAAAAGGATTTCTTTACCACTTCAAACAGGTATAAGAACAATTGACGGTTTATTAACCGTAGGTAAAGGCCAGAGAATGGGAATCTTTGCCGGAAGCGGTGTCGGTAAAAGTGTTACTCTTGGAATGATAGCCAGAAACACAAATGCAGATGTTAATATTATTATTCTTATAGGCGAGCGCGGTAGGGAAGTAAGAGAATTTCTGGAAAAAGACCTAGGTGAAGAAGGCTTAAAGAAATCGGTGCTAATTGTTGCAACCAGTGATAAATCAGCTTTGATTCGTATGAAAGGTGCTTACATAGGTACAACTATTGCCGAATATTTTAGAGATCAAGGCAAGGATGTTTTATTGATGATGGACTCAGTTACACGTTTTGCAATGGCACAGCGTGAAATTGGTTTATCCATTGGTGAACCTCCAACTACAAAAGGATATACTCCTTCTGTTTTTGCTTTATTGCCAAAATTATTGGAAAGAGCCGGCGCATCTGAAAAGGGATCAATTACCGGTTTATATACCGTTCTGGTTGATGGCGATGATATGAATGAACCAATAGCAGATGCAGTAAGATCAATACTGGATGGGCATATTGTGTTATCTAGAAAACTTGCTCACAAGGGACAATATCCCGCAATAGACCCATTGCAGAGTGTCAGCCGTGTTATGCCTGATATTGTATCTGCTGACCATAGGAAACGTGCCATTTCCTTTAATGAAATTTTAGCTACTTACAAAGAAGCTGAAGATTTAATTAATATTGGTGCTTATGTTAGAGGTAGTAATCCTCAAATTGACCATGCTCTTTCTAAAATTAGCAGTTTAAGGACTTTTCTTAAACAGGATATGAAAGAAAAAGCACTATATAAGGAGACACTAAGTTTGCTAACCAATATTATCAGTGAGCCTCTCGGTTAAGTATGGCAAAATTCACATATAAATATGAGTCTATTACAAGAATTAAAGAGACATTACAAAAAAAAGTTCAAAAAGAAGTTTCATCGATTGATTTAGAAATTGAAAAGCTTTATAAAGAAATTGATGACATCATTGAAGAAATAAATAAGAGTATAATTGATCCGACAAAAAAAAGAATAAGTGCGCGCGACCTTCAATTTGCAAAAAATTATATCAAAGAATTGAATGATAATATTAATCGCATTGAAGGAGAGGTAGAAAAGCTTAAAATTAAAAGACAGGAAAAGATCCAGGAGCTTATTAAAAAGAGTAAAGAAGCAAAGATCTTTAATACTTTAAAAGACATTCATCATGAAAATTTTAACATAGAAGAAAAAAGAAAAGAAATGATTGATTTAGATGAAATAGCTACTCAGAAATTTACCAGGGCAAAAAAATGAAAGGTGCAGGATCAATATTAGTGTTTGTTGCGGCTTTTGTAGTAGTGACAATAATTATAATTTTTCTGAACTCAAAATTTAATAATATTTTTAAGTTCGATTTTTCGGCGCCGCACGCGCTTGTCATTAATAAAAAAGATTCGACAGGCGTAAAAAATCAGGAACTTAGTAAAAAATCAGAAGAAGAGAAAAAAGCTTCTGAACTCAATATTCCGGGCGTAAGTACTGAAGAAGTAACAAAAGGACAGAATAACAAAGATTCTGTTGCTAATGTTCCGGCTAAAACAAATAATACAGTTGAACCAGTAAAGAACACTCAAAAAGAGAAACAAGTTGCTGAGAAAAAGGTAGAAAAGAAAAATACAACCGCACCGGTTAAAACGCCACCTGTAGTTAATAATGTTCAAAAGAATACAAATAGTTCTAAACCAATTAGGAATGATAATATAGTAAAAAATACTCCGGCTAAAGTTGATAGTTCATATATTAAGTGGACCAAAAATACTGCCGCCATATATGAAACAATGGACTCCAAAAAAGCCGCTAAAATTATACAAAATTATTCCGATAATATTGCGAGAGATATAATCTATGCAATGAAGAAGAAAAAGGCTGCTGAGATATTAGCAGAGTTAAGTCCGGATGTCGCAAATAAAATTACAAAAGCTAAATAATGAATATAAATCCCTTATTCCTGAATTCGCTCGGCGGACAAGCAATTGAAACAGACTCAAAGTCAAAAAAGTTTGATGCCCCGGCATATTTGTTTTCAGATATTATAAAAATATACACTGATGATAAACAAGCCGATATTACTTCAACACAGAGTAACGAAAACATTTCTACTACTGCTGCAGATGGCAGTGAAGATATTATAAATCTGAATAGTCTGTTTGAGCAGATCAATAAGAAAATTGATAGCCCTTTTAATGCAATAGATAGTTCTGATATTTCTGAAACGGATGATACTAATGTTACCGTATTTAAATATGTTTTTGAAGAACTTAATAATACCACAAATGTTGATTCTGCAGGCGATATAAAATTAGATTCAGATGGAAGTACACATATCTCAGATGTAAATATTAACGCCTTAGTCAGTAACATAATTAATCTAATCCAAAATTCAGGTATTGCATCTACATTTGATAAGAATTTTAATAGTGAAGCCATTACTGCTTTTTTAGAAAGCGGTGGGAATGTCGATCTTAATATAAAAACTTCTGATGGAGTCATTAAATTAAGTTTTGAACAAAATGCCAATTTAAATGGTGAAACACCGGCAAGTGTACCAAATACTTCAGGCGACAGCATTGAGTCAGGAAAAATATCTGTAGATAAACTGCAGCAGGATGCAAAGAATCCTGCCGGTATATCCAATAATGAAGATATCAATAAACAGATGTCTTTAAAAATTGCAGTATTTAAAGATGCAGGTAAATCCGAACCGGAATTAACAATAAAAGATAATTTACAAATTCCCGTTCCTCCTGAAGTAGATCAAAGTTATGTAGATAATACAGTAAATAGTGACTCTGTTCAAAGTAATGCGAACGTTGACTCTGCAAGTAAAGTAAATACTCAAGAGGTTAATAGCACTAATCCTGCTATCGTTAATGATACTATACCATCCGGTAGTGAAAATGCGCCTAGCGAAAAATATTCTAACACTAACATCTCATCTGCTAAAACAGGGATTGGCGATGTGGCTGATAATCTGCAAGATGATTCTAATATAAGCGATGTTAGCAAAAAAGTAATAAGTCAATCTGACGTAAATACGAGTTCAAAATTAGAAGTGAATCAGGAAAATTCTGCCCAAACAAAAATTGAAGTTAATATTCCTTCCGATTTAGTTTCTAAAAATAAGGAGTCTGTAAGCTCGGAAGATTTAACAGCGCAGATAAATACTTTAGCTCAAGACAAAAATATTAAGGATATTTCCTATTCTGAAAGCCCTCAGAATACTACAAATAAAACAGATAAAAATTCTGTAAAACAACAGGAAGCTAAGTTAAATGACCTGCCGTTGTTTTCATCTGAAGAAAATGCAGAGACTAAGCAGGTCAATATTAGCCAGAATGCTGACAACCAGGTTGAACTTCCCGAATCAATGAAAGGTGACGGAGTTACTGGTATTGATACTAATGGAAACAAAATTAACGGCAAAATTGAGGAACCGCAAGTTGGTGTAGTAAATCAAGAAGAAAATGGTCTTCCTATAAATGAAACAACTTCAAAACAAGAAGCTCAAATAATTGATGTAAAACAGGAAACTGTAACCTCAAATAATAATACAAAAAACAGTAATATTAAGACTGAGAACCAGGGCGACCTTTCAGGTATAAAGACAGTTAAACAGGATATCTCTGAAGAAACTAATTCCGCAGCTACGATTAAAGATAAGACTATTGACACTAAGGACAATACAAACATTACCGTTAATGAAAAACCAATAGTAAATGTAAATGCGAACAAAACTTTGTCGAATAATGACAAAATAGATAGTCCTGAAAGTAACTCAGGAAATGAAATTGCAAAAGGCAAGATTACGATTGAGAATTCTTCAACAGATAATAAACCGGCCATTAGTGTAGACGGTACTGCTAACGAAGATAATGTGAATAATATTGACCAAAATGCCGATAAAGAAAACACTATTGAACTTAAAAGTATTCCGGTTAACAGTAAAATAAAATTGCAAGGCGATAAAGAGATTTCTGTTAAATTTAATACTCAATCAAAAGTTAATGAAATAAAATTAACTAAAGATGACCCTGTTCGTGTAGAACCAAAAGTTGAAACTAAACCAACAGAACAAAAAATCCAAGCCGAGAATACCGGGTCTTTTGTAAAAGAAAAGACATTTACGGAAAGTCAACCTGTTGAGCAGGAAATTAAAACGACTAAGCAATTTGATATTCGGTTGAACAGCAGCAAGAGTATTTCTTCACTGGACATACTTTCAAAAGTTCATCAGTTTATCAGTGACAACGCTTTTGCAGATAAGCCGATAGGATTAAGTACTGATGTAAGTGACAGTAAATCAAATAATTTGAATACAGATAGCAGCACTGCTTTTTTGAGCAGCTTGAATGAGTTTACTAAAGATAACGATATATCTTTGCTGCACAATAAATCGAATTTTATTTTGCAAAAACAAAATTTTAATAATAAGAATGCAGACTCAAAACTAAGTAATAATAAAAGCGAAGATATTAATATAACTGCTAAAACTGATACAAAAGTTGACAATTTGCCTCTTAATTCTGAGCATAATAATAAAGAACAAAAAACTATAAACGAAAATACTAAACCCGAAATCTCAAAAATTACTGCCGAAGATAAAATATTAGCAGATGCCGAAGAAAAACTAAATCAGAATTTGCCTGTTAATGAAAAGAAAGTTTTTACTCCTGATTTCTCATTAATAAATCCTTTGACTGCAAAAGAAAGCAGTAAAATTGAGACTGTTAAAAATGTAAATAGTACTGTTAAAATTAATGAACCGGTAACTAATAGTACAAAACCCACTACAGATAAAAATAGTTCAGACAGCAGTACCGGTAAAGAGACCAGGGACTCAAATGAAAATTCAGCGTTTAATATTAGCCATACTAATGCTGCTGAAAAAATAAGCGATAAACAAAGCAGTATTCATGAGGATATCAAATTTATTCCTCAAGAAGAAAAAATGGTTAAATATAGCCGGTTGATGCCTGAAATTAAAAATGCGCTTTCAGAAGGTGTCAATAAGAGTCTTACTTTATCACTAATGCCGGAAGAATTAGGCAGAGTGAAATTAATGGTTGAGACTGTGGACAAAACAGTCACCGCTAAAATTGAAGTTCAAAATGAAGCTGTACAAACAACTGTACAAAATAACCTTGACAACTTAAAGCAGTCACTTTCACAAGCCGGAATAAGCGTAAATAATATTACTGTTTCTATTTCGTATAATGAGAACAAACAACAGAAGCCGGGCGAACTGAAAAGAAAGAATTCCGGAGCTAATGATAAAAAGGTTGATACTGAAAATGAAAAAATTGCAAACACAAGTCCTTCTAAAACATTAGGATATAACACGTACGAATACCTAGCATAAGGATAAATAAATGACAACTAACACAACAAATAGTATATACAGTTCTGGTACAAGTACTGCAACTACTAAAGCAAAAGGGAAGTCTACACTTGGAAAAGATGACTTCTTAAAGCTTATGATGCAGCAGTTAAAGTACCAAGATCCAATGAATCCAATGGACGGATCTGCATATGCATCACAGCTTGCGCAATTCAGCTCACTTGAGCAATTGCAAAACTTGAATGACTCCATGACAAGCAGCATAAACGCAAATTATGTACTTACACAATCAATTAACAATACTTTGAGCGCAAATTTAGTCGGCAAAGAAGTAAAGTTAAGCGGCAATACTATAACAAACAGCGGGCAGTCAAGCGGCGAAATTGGATACACATTACCTGCAAATGCCGGTTCTGTAACCATAACTATCAAAGATTCTGCAGGAAAAACAATAAAAACTTTAAATAATTGCGATTTATCTAAAGGAGACCATAAACTTTCTTGGGATTTCTCCGATAATAATGGTAGTAAATCACCTAATGGTAATTATACTTATTCAGTGGAAGCAAAAACATCGGACGGCAGTTCTCTAACAGCCACTACATTCAGAGTAGGAAAAATTGATGCTATCCGCTTTACAGATTCTGGCGCTAAATTAGTTGTTAACGGTACAGAATATTCTCTTTCAGATATAATTGAAATAATGAATTCTACAACAAGTTCGAGTAATGGAGTAGTTAACCAATGGCTGAAGTAAATGGCATAAAAGTCCCCTTTATTCCGATAAACCGGAATGAAGTTTTTGAGAAGGCAAAGCCTGCTTCTCAAGAGGGAGCCTTTGGCCAAATATTTCAAGAGGAACTTGATAAGATAAAATTTTCAAATCATGCACTAAAGAGATTGGAAACCAGAAATATTCAGTTAAGCGATACTGATATCAGCAAAATTCAGACTGCTGTAGATAAAGCAGAGCTTAAAGGTTCTAAAAATTCTCTCGTCATGATGGAAGATACCGCTTTTATTGTTAATATCCCTAACAGAACAGTGGTAACAACAATGCCTATAAAAGACGAGAATGATAACATATTTACGAACATAGACAGTGTGGTCTTTACATAAAAAGTACATTAAATTAAACAAATAAAATAATAAACAACAAACAGAGCGGGACCTTACAAGGACGCTCTTACGATTCGGCCGACTGACTGAAGCTGAATCATAAAAATACCTTAGGAGGTTATTATGGCACTTCTTAATTCTTTATTCGCCGGTGTATCCGGTTTACGCAATTCTCAAACAATGATGGATGTAATTGGCAATAACATTGCTAACGTTAACACCATCGGCTTTAAAGGCTCTCGCGTTACTTTCAGTGATACTTTCAACCAATTTGTAAAAGCTGGTACAAACCCTTCTGAAACTTCTGGTGGTACTAACACTTTTCAAATCGGCTTGGGTATGAAAGTTAATTCAATTGACAGAAACTGGGCTCAAGGAACTTTTGAAAGTACCGGCATTACAACAGACTTAGCTTTACAGGGCTCAGGCATGTTCGTTCTTAAGAGTAATGGTACTAATTATTATTCTCGCGCAGGCGGCTTTACTTTTGATGCTCAGGGCAGATTAGTAAGTCCTCAGAATGGCGCTGTTGTTCAGGGTAAAGTTGCAAACAGTGATGGTGTTGTACCTCCGGGCAATAACCTGGAAGATATTCAAATAGATACTAACTTAAAACTGCCTGCTGTAGCTACAAGTGTAATAAAATGGGGCGGTAACCTTAAGAGTGATTCTGAATTAACAAGAACTGAAAAAGTTGTTCAAAGAGGTAATTTGCAGCAGCCTACCACATGGCCTCCTGCTTCTCCAACTACAATGGATACAACTATTTACAATGAAAGCGGCGATGCTTATAAACTAAGAACTACATACACTGCTGTTGCAGGTACACCTGACTCTTATACTTTAAGCTATGATGTTTTGGATTCTACCGGTGCTGCTTTAGTTCCTCCTGTTACCGGAAGCATTGCTACTCCGTTGCAGTTTACCGCTGATCCTGTTACCGGGAACTATGCATTATCCAACGGTGCCGCTGTATTTGATGGAATTGCAAACAGAATACAGTCTCCAACTAATAAAATAGACTTATTACTGGACGGTACTGCTTTAACTCAGAATAATGCTACTCAAACTTTAAGTTCATCTGCAGACGGTAATAGAAAACCTAATATCGTTACCGGATCAGTAACTGTTTTTGATTCATTAGGTACTTCTCATCAGGTAACTTTAAAATATACAAAAATAAGTAACAACACATGGTCTTTCAGTGCAAGCGTTCCGGGTCAAAGTACTTTTAACGGACAGTCTGTTAATACAAGCGGTACAATTATGTTTAATGCTGATGGTACCCTGGATCCTTCAAATATTTCTCCTACTAATCCAAAATTAATCTTTAATCCTGCCGGCGGTGCAAACCCTGTATCGGTAGATCTTAATTTCGGATCAGGTTTTGGTGGAATTACACAAACATCTTCAAGTTCTGTTATTTCAGCTTTAAGCCAGGATGGTTCTGCTTCAGCTACATTATCCAATATGAACATAGACCAATATGGAAACATTGTTGGTATATTCTCAAACGGAAATTCCAGAACATTAGCTCAGGTTATGGCTGCTACATTTACAAACTTAAATGGCTTAATTAGTACAGGTGATAACTTATACTCAGCTTATGCAAATTCAGGAACTCCAAGAATTGGCGGATTAGGTGAAGAAACCGGTACAACAGTTCAGTCCGGTGCTTTAGAACAGTCAAACGTTGACCTTTCAGAGGAATTTACAAAAATGATTGTTTCACAAAGAGGATTTCAGGCAAATGCAAGAGTAGTTACTACTGCTGATACTCTTCTGCAGGAAATAACCAACTTAATTAGATAATAAAAATTATAAATGATATCCAAAACCGTCTCCCAATAAGAGACGGTTTTTTTTATTAATTTCTGTCTTACATTTCATCCTGTCATTCTGAGTGAGTCGTCAAACGAAGAATCCGTTCATTGCAAATTACTACCAAATGATTTTGTTGCCTAAAATATCTATTCGCTTCCGGTTCTCTCCTAATATCCGGAACCCGAATTCGGATGACATTGTTATTATAGATTCTTCAATTACTTGTTTCTTATTATGTTTTTATTTAATATCATTTTTGAAATAATAATATAATGTCAACACGGCATCTGAGGCTATTATGCGTTACTGGCATTATTGTTCCGCGTATCAAGAATATTTTAATTTTATTAATGTATTAAGAGATAAAAAATGAAGCATCTATTACAATTGCTAATAATTATTTTTGTACTTTCTGTTAATTTAGTTGCACAAAAGCAATTTGAAATGAATGTAATTATGCTAAAAGATACGTTTCTTGTGGGCGAAGAGATTGATTTAGGGCTTACATTAACAAATATTACCGATATGGCTCAGCCTATAAAAGTTCCGGGTACTATTGGTATACAGATATATGATGCTAAAGATAACGAAGTAAAAGACAACAATAAGGTTATAGGAGCCGTACATCGTTTTGGAATGACCAAAAGCGAATTGAAACCGAAAGAGGCAGATTATTATATCTATAATCTTATGTCTAGTTTTGGAAACAAATACTACCACGGAACGTTGACTACTTATTTAGAAGCAGGAGAGTATAAAATAAAAATACGTATAAAAAGCGCTAATAACTTTATTGAGGAAAAAATAATATCTATTAATATAATTGAACCAATTGGCGATGAGCTGACTTTTTTTAATAGTTTTAATAGTATATTATCACCCCTATTAGCCCAAAAGTATGATGAAATTCTATTTCTTGAACAGCTTCAGAATCTTCATAAAACTTATCCGAACAGTGTATACTCTCCTATACTTTTGGATATACTAGCTGCAAATATGCGATTTGGTGTCCTGAAAAATGAAGAAAAAGCTGATGAATATAGAAATGAGATACTTGAAAAATATACTTGGTCTGGATTGAATTGGGGGTTCTTATCTGAGTCGCTCAAAGCAAAAGCTTCAAGGAATGAAAAAATTGATTACCTGAACAGTCTTCTGCCTAAAAGTGCAAATAGTCCTATGCACAAGATAATTGAAAATTACATTAAGATAGAAACAGCTAAATAAAAATCTCTAATTAAGTAATTCGCCGATTTGGGGGTAATTGGTTATTAATCCCCGATAAAGGAAGTTTACAATTACAAGTGAATAACTAAATGTCGGGAAGCAAATGAAACGAATATGCATTATATTTTTAGTATTTAACTGTGTTTCCCAAGCAGTATGATCATAAAAGGTTGATCGATTATAGGGTATCTTAATAATAATATGCCGGCATTTTTTTGTTGTAATTCTACTAAGACAAATTATTTAATAACAATTCATTCCTCAATTATCTCTAATTTCTCTCCAAACATCTACATTTGGTTAATATTAACCATAAAAACATCATAAAAGCGCGTTTTTAGGGCATAAATTACTGGCATATCAATTGTTAATTAGATTAAAAAAAATAATAGAATAACATGGCTGAAAACGAAGAAAAATTAGAAGCAATTAGCGAACCGAAACCCGGAAAATCAAAATTATTAGTTATCGGCTTGCCATTGTATATAGTCCAGTTGGTGCTGGTATATTTTATTACCGCAAATGTTCTCCTCGGTAAAATGCAGCCTGCTTCCGGCAATGCTAAAGAGGAAGGTAAAGAAACGGCCAAAACAGAAAAAACCGAAATTGGTAAGTTTATCTATTCTATTCAGGATGTAACGGTTAATCCCGCCCTGACTGACGGAAAAAGATATATTCAGGTATCAGTCGGTTTTGATCTTGGCTCTGAAGAACAGAAAAATTCATTTAAGGAAAAAGAAGATTTGATAAAAGATGTATTAAATTCAACTTTTTCCAGTAAAACATTGGATCAGCTTACAAGCCCAAGTTTTAAGGATACATTAAAAGTTGAAATTTCCGGGCGTGTAAAAAAGGTGTTATCTAACGTTACAATAAATTCAGTTTACTTTAGTAAATATATAATACAATAATATGGCAGAAGTACTTTCACAACAAGAGATAGACCAGCTCCTCAATAAGGTTAAGAGCGGCGATGAACAATTGCCTAATCAGACCGCTGAGCACGAAGCTATTCCATTTGATTTTAGGCTGCCCAACAGAATTTCTAAAAATCAGCTTAGAACAATTAAAAACATACATGATAACTTTGCTGAAAGTTTGGCTTCCTTTCTGGTTTCAAAACTGCAGGCAATTGTTAATATCTCAGTCTCTTCTGTTGACCAGATTTATTATTCAGAGTATGTTCTTTCAGTTTCAAATCCTTCTTGTATATGGACATTCGGCATAAATAATTCTGACATAAAGGGCATTCTTGAGCTTAGTCCGGAATTAGCATTAGTACTTGTAGATAGAATTTTAGGCGGTAATGGCTCAAGCTCCAAACAAGTAAAGGTAATTACTCCAATTGAACAGAAAGTACTTGGTACTATAGTTGAAAGGATAATGTTCGATCTTAGGAAATCATGGCAGGTTGTAGATAATTTTGAATTTGTTTTGGAAAGATTTGAACCGGATATTGATTTTGCCCAGATAACCTCACAAAACGAGTCCGTTCTTCTTATTTCATTTGAAATTCTTATTGGTGAGCAGTCATTTTTAATGAACTTATGTTTTGCAACTTTCGCTTTTGACACGATTTTAAGCAAGCTTTCATCTCAAAAGCTTTCTCAAATCAGACCCGGAAAATACGTTGGCACAACAGCGCAGGAAATTATTACAAACCACTTATACAAAACCTTTCTCCCTGTAAAAGTTGAGTTTGCAAAGACTTCTATCTCTATGCAGGAGCTTATGGCTTTGCAGGCAGGGGACATTATCAGGTTAGATAAAAAACTTGGCGATGATCATCTTGTAAGGATAAGTGATAAAGAAGTATTTGAAGGCAAAATTGGGGTTGTTAATAAGCACAAAGCCATTAAAATTACAAGCAAGTTAACCAGCGATACTCATAAACACATATAAACCTTTATTGGATAGTAAATGGATGAAAATAACTTAAATAACCAGGAAATTTTTTCTGATCCCAACTCCGGCAAAACCACCGGAAAAGTTGAGGGCAGCTTTGCTGACTTTGATGAATTTGATGAGTCCTATGTATCAACCAATTCCTCAAATGATAAAATAAATTTCTTGAAGGATCTGCAGCTTAACGTTTATATTGAGCTTGGAAGAACCCAAATGCAGATTAAAGACATACTTGAGCTTGAAAGAGGATATGTTATTGAGCTTGATAAACTGGCAAGTGAGCCGGTGGATATTTTTGTCAATAATAAAAAAATTGCTGAAGGTGAAGTAGTTGTTATTGATAAGCATTTTGGTATTAGAATAACTAACCTTAACGAAGCTAGCCAAAGACTTAAAGGGATAATGTAATGTGGAATTTTTTAAGCGCTTTTTTACCCTTAATTATTATTATTGGTATTTTATACCTCACTCTCCGGTATGTTAAAAACAGCGGTTTTAATATCAAAGGACAAAAAGTAAAAAGCTTTAAAATAAAGGTCTTAGCCGGTCATATGATCATGCCGAAAAAGTTTATCTCTGTTGTTCAGGTTGAAGATAAAGTTTTAGTTCTTGGTGTTGGTGAGTCAATTTCATTGCTCAAAGAATTAGACAGCTCCTATGCAAATGTTCCGGATGATCTTGATATTAAGGATAATAAGTTTCAGCATGAAAACTTCATTGCAATTTTAAAGAAAAACATTGGATTAAAATGAAATTAAGGTACTGTTTATATATTTTAATTGGTCTTTTTATTTTTACTGCTTCTGCGGCTGCCCAAACTACTGTCCCTTTTCCCAAAATAGGAATTGATATCGGAACTGCTTCAAGCCCGAAGGACGTCTCACTTACTTTACAGATTTTATTATTGATGACAGTCCTTTCTCTGGCACCTTCAATTTTAATTATGACCACTTCTTATTTAAGGATAATTATTGTTTTCCACTTTCTTAAAAGTGCTCTCGGTACACAGCAGATGCCTCCCAGTCAGTTACTTGCAGGAATTGCACTTTTTATAACCTTTTTTGTGATGGCTCCTACTTGGAATAAAGTAAATACTGAAGCTCTTAAACCTCTGATGGATGGAAAAATGTCCGTGGATTCTGCCCTTACTAAAGGGATGAACCCTATTCGTGATTTTATGTTTAGAAATGTTAGAAATGCCGACCTTGAATTATTTATTGGAATGGCTAATATCAGCCGTCCCAAAACCAGGGAAGATCTGCCGACGTATATTGTAGTTCCGGCATTTGCATTAAGTGAATTAAGAGCCGGGTTTATAATTGGATTCTTTCTTTTCATTCCATTTTTGATGGTGGATATGATTGTTTCCAGTATTCTTATGTCCATGGGTATGATGATGCTCCCTCCAATGCTCATTTCGCTGCCATTTAAAATTTTGTTATTCATTTTAGTTGACGGATGGAATCTGATTGTCGGTTCCGTTGTAAGGAGTTTTTCGTAATGACAGAAGAATTAGTTGTAGAAATATTAAAAGAAGTATTCTATACCACTTTCTTAATCCTTTTGCCTGTTTTGGGCGTCTCTTTAGTGGTTGGTATCATTATATCAATTTTTCAGGCGGCTACATCCATTCAGGAAATGACGCTTACTTTTGTCCCCAAAATATTGATTACGGCCGTCGTCCTGATATTTATGTTCCCGTGGATGATGGAAAAGTTAATTGCTATTACCAACAAACTATTTACGATGTTCATAACGGTCGTGAAATGACCAATATCTTTGTAGTTGACTTTATCTTGGTTCTTATGATATTTCTAAGAATTTCAGCTGCTTTTGTTGTTGCTCCAATTTTTTCTAATCAGGCGTTGCCAACTACTCTTAAAATGGTTCTTGCCTTAACCATTTCGTACATTATCTTTCTTACGATAAATCGCGAACCGAATGCTATCCAAATTAATCTTTTCTCTTTGTTCATCAATGGACTAAAAGAAGTTATGACAGGTCTGCTGCTTGGTTTTATGCTGAATTTTGTATTTTATGGTATAAATTATGCAGGAACTTTAATAGGCTTTGATATGCAGCTTACCATGGCAGAAGTATTCAATCCAATGGATGAATCTTCTTCCAACGTAATTGGAGAAGTACTGAATTATGGTGCAATTCTAATTTTCTTACTGATTGACGGGCACCATTATTTTATTAGAGGTTTAGCTTATTCTTTTAAGATAGTTCATATTGGACAATTTGCAATAAACGCTTCTGTTTTTAAGTTAATGATGCAGTATACTGCTGAAATTTTTATTATAGCTGTAAAAATAGCATCTCCAATTATGGTATCTTTCTTTTTAATTCACATTGCAGAAGGAATAATTTCAAGAGTTATTCCCCAAATGCAGGTTTTCTTTGTATCTCAGCCTTTAAAACTGGCAATAGGTTTTTTATTGCTGGTTTCTGTAGTACCTGTTTATGTTTATGTTATCAGAAATTTGCTCAAAGCATATGAAGATAATTTATTCAATCTTATAAAGGCAATGGGTTAAAGAATGGCAGAAGTAGACGGACAAGAAAAATCCGAGCAAGCGACTGGGAAAAAGCTTTCCGAAAGCAGGGATAGAGGGCAGGTTGCAAAGAGTGCGGAAATCAACTCGGTAGTTATTTTTACAACCGGGCTGGTAATTATTTATTTAACACAGCAATTCATCAGCAGCAGAATCTCAAGTGCTACCTATACAATTTTCAATTCTTTAGATATATTAAACATTAATACCAACGTCTTACAGGATTACATTAAGTCCGCTCTAATTTACTTTGTAATTACTCTTTTACCTGTATTCGGAGGATTGTTTGCTGTTGCAATTGTGGTTAATATTGTGCAAGTCGGCTTCAAGTTTAGCGTGAAAGCACTCACTCCTAAAATGAGTAAATTTAACCCCATTAGCGGTCTAAAAAGAATTTTTATGTCAACTACTTCACTGGTTGAAGTTGCTAAATCCATTCTAAAATTAATAGTGATAGGTACATTTACATATAATGTACTTAAGGACTTCGTTTTAACCACACAAAATTTGGTTGATCTTCCTATCGGTGAAATTGTAAGCTTTATGATTGATGCTGCATACTCACTATTATGGAAGATTTCTCTGTTATATGTTGGTATTGCTGTTATCGATTTTATCTTCCAAAAGTTCAAATTTCGCAAGGAAATGATGATGACAAAGCAGGAAGTAAAGGAAGAAAACAAATCTCAGGAAGGCGATCCGCAGATTAAAGCAAGGATTAAAAAAGCTCAATTTGCCATGGCCAGAAACAGAATGATGAAAGATGTTCCTACTGCTGATGTTATTATTACTAACCCTACACACTTTGCCGTTGCTGTAAGATATGATCCAAATAAATTCCAGGCTCCAAAGGTTGTAGCTAAAGGTATGGATGAACTGGCTCAAAGAATAAAGAAGATTGCTAAGGATAATAATGTCCCAATTCATGAAGACAGACTTTTGGCACGTACATTGTATAAACTTTGTGAGGTAGGAGATTTTATTCCGGAATCATTGTTTAAATCTGTTGCCCAGATTTTGGCATATATCTATAAATTGAAAACAAGTAAAAAGAAAACGATAGTATAATAATTGAACAAATTCAATAAAAATTCAGATATCTTTTTAGCATTTGGCCTTTTACTTATGTTGGGTCTGATGTTAATCCCGTTGCCGTCTATGGTGCTGGATTTTCTATTGGCGCTTAACATTTCACTTTCCGTATTAATTTTTGTAGTTTCTTTATATATTAAAACACCTCTGGATATCTCTATTTTCCCGGGATTACTATTAGTATTAACTTTATTCAGGCTGTCTCTAAATATCGGCTCTGCAAGATTAGTATTAATTGAGGGTTATGCCGGAAAAGTAATTGAAACATTCGGTTCTTTTGTTGTTGGCGGTAATTATGTTGTCGGTTTTATTATCTTCATTATTCTGGTAGTGGTCCAGTTTATAGTTATTATTAAAGGTTCCGGTAGAATTTCCGAAGTAGCAGCCAGATTTACATTAGATGCAATGCCGGGTAAACAAATGGCGATTGATGCTGACCTAAATACCGGTTTAATAACTGAATCAGATGCAAGAGCCAGAAGAGATGGAATTTCAAAAGAAGCAGAGTTTTACGGTGCAATGGATGGCGCCAGCAAGTTTGTTAAAGGAGATGCTATTGCAGGTCTTTTAATAAACGGTATAAATATTCTTGGCGGGTTTATAATAGGTGTTGCTGAAAAGGGACTTTCTTTTACAGATGCAATTCAGAAATATACAATCTTAACGATTGGTGATGGCCTCGTTTCTCAAATACCGGCACTATTGATTTCTACTGCAGCCGGTTTGGTGGTAACCAGAAGTGCTTCAAGTGCATCTCTGGATAGTCAGTTCAAGACTCAGTTATTTTCAAATCCGCGTGTTTTAGGTACTGTATCAGGAGCAATCCTGTTATTTGCTCTTATACCGGGAATGCCGACAATTCCATTTTTAATTTTATCCATATCACTTGGCACCGGTTCATATATGACCAAGAAAAGGAAAAAAGCGGATGAAATTGCTCCTATTATTGAGGAACAGGCAGAAGAACCGCAGGAAGAAAAAGTTGAACAATATTTACAGGTTGATCCAATTGAAATTGAAATTGGGTATGGACTAATCAGTTTAGTAGACGAAAAACAGGGAGGTAATTTATTCCAGAAAATTGCTTCTACAAGAAAATTTATTGCTTTGGAATATGGCATATTAATCCCTCCTGTTAGAGTTAGAGATAACTTACAACTTGATCCTAATGCGTATTTAATTAAAATTAAAGGAAATATAGTTGCCCAATTTGAAATTTACACTGATAGATATCTTGCAATGAATCCAGGGAATGCAAAAGAAGATTTATCAGGCATCCCTACTCAGGACCCGGCTTTTGGGCTTCAGGCGTTTTGGATTACTCAGCAGGAAAAAGATAGAGCCGAATTACTTGAATATACTGTAGTTGATAGTCTTTCAGTTTTATCAACTCATCTTCAGGAAACATTAAAGAAGAATTTTGATAAAATTTTATCACGTCAGGCAGTTAAACAATTACTGGAAAATCTTAAAAAAGAATATCCGGCTGTTATTGAAGATATTAACCCGGATGTATTATCTTTGGGTACTATTCAAAAAGTTTTACAGAGTTTATTAAAAGAATTTATTCCTATTAAGGATTTAGTACAAATTTTGGAAGCGTTGGTAGATTATTCAAAAGTTACAAAAAATGTGGATGTCTTAACTGAGTATGTAAGGCATTCTATTGGCGATACAATTGCTAATTTGTATAAAGACAATAATAATGTTATCAGAGCTGCGGCGTTGGCAGATGAAGTTGAAATTATTATTACAAAAGCATTGCAGAACCAGAAAGAGGCTTCACAGACATTAGGTCTTAGCCCAATTATGCTTCGTGAGTTAAATACAAACATTATAAATATGGTCGAAAAGTTTAAGAAATTTGGCTTCCCTCCGGTTATTATTACTTCTGCAACAATACGTCCTTATTTTTACAGGTTAATAAATTCGTCTTTCCCGGATGTTGCTATCCTTTCGTTTTCAGAACTTCCTTCAAATGTGGAACTTGAATTTATTGATAATTTAGAGGTAAAGAATGCAAATTAAAAAATATTTAGCGACTACTCTTAAAGAAGCAACAGTTCAAATGAAAGCCGAATTGGGCGATGATGCAATTATTATCAGCACGCGCATTAAAGAAGGGAATCCACGCCTGGGAACGACAAAGATGTTTGAATTGGTTGCCGGTGTTGAAGATGATTATGATAAACTCAATGCAAGAAAGGAGAGTCCCGCTCCTGTAAAAGAAACTACATACAATAGTGAAGTTAATAAAATTGCCAAGAAGGTATATCAAAAGAATAATTCAGTTACTTTGGGAGAAATGCTTGAAGAAGCTTCTAAAAATAAATTAAAACCAAAGCAGACCACTATTCCAAGCATCGAAAAAGAACTTAAAGAAGTTGTTGATAATTTGGTTCAGCGTGAAGTTTCAAAACAAATTATTAACCAGATACTTGAACAGCTAAAAAAATACAAGAACGTTTTGCATAGTTCTAATATAGAATCTTATCTGCTTTCTTGTATCTCTTCTATGCTTAATACGTCTAATTTTGAATTAAAAAAACGCAATAAGCCTTCTGTTATTTCCGTTGTTGGCCCCACAGGCGTAGGAAAAACAACGTGTATAGCTAAAATTGCCGTAATTTCTAAGATTTTACATAATTTAAACGTAGGGTTAATTTCAATAGATACATATCGTTTGGGTGCATTGGATCAACTGAAAATATTCTCAGAGATAAGTAATATTGATATGCAGGTAGCTTATGAGGCTTCCGAAATGCCCCAGTTATTAAATAACTTCAGAAAAAAGGATATCATCTTTATTGATACTGCCGGCCGAAGCCAGCGTAATGCTAACCAGCTTGATAAAAACAAAGAGTTTTTCAAAAATATTTCCATTGATCAGAGCTTCCTTGTTCTTAGCGCTACAAGTTCTTTAAGAACACTCTATGATGTTATTGACAAATTTAGAGTATTTAACTTTGATTCTGCAATTTTTACAAAAATTGATGAAGCCCCTGCCTTTGGCAATTTGCTTAACGTTTCTGTAAATAAAAAGTTGCCGATATCATTTTTAGCAAATGGACAGGTGATTCCTGATGATATAATATCTGCTGATTCTGATTTTATTGCTAATATGATCTATTCAGGAAAGACATCAAAATGATAGGCCAGGCTGAACGGCTTTATGAGTTAAATCACCTTTATAAAAAGGAAGATAAAGCTGTTTATAAGAATAACATTATTGCATTTACTTCCGGTAAAGGGGGGACCGGGAAAACTATAATATCCCTGAATACTGCTTTCGGAAGTGCAATTGATGGCAAGAAAGTCCTATATATTGATCTGGATCTAAATTTTGCAAATGCTGCCATTATGCTTAACATTTATAGCGAATCAACAATTATTGATTTTTTTAAAGGCAGCAACAATCTTTCTTCATTAATTTACAAGTATCATAACAATCTTCATTTTATATTTGGCGACTCTGGCAGGTTAGATTTCCCCAAAGTAGATAAAGGCTCAATTTCCAAGTTATTTAATGAAATTCAGCAGTTGAGTGATAAGTATGATTTAATTATTATTGATACCGGTGCAGGAGCTGCTGAAGAGACTCTTGAAATATTGTTAAACAGTGCTATTACCGTTATAATTTCATCTACCGAACCAACGTCAATTATGGATTGCTATGTTATCCATAAACTATTAAAATTTAATAATTATAAGGGTGTAAAGTCTGTAATTATAAACAGATGTGAGAATGAGAAAGACGGCGAAAATGCTTTTAGAAATTTAACTACTGCCGTTAACCACTTCATCAAAGAACCCGCAAAATTGATTGGTCTTGTAAACGACGATGTAGAGATTAGCAGATCAATTAAAGAGCAGAAAATATTCATTTCCAGAAATCCGGCAAGCACAACAGCTATGCAGATAAAAAAAATCTCCAAGAATATTTACGATAACCTTCAATTGGTTAATATTAACCAAATCAAAAAATAATCCCTTTAAAAAACCCACAAAATAAGATAAAAAAAGGTACTCTAATTTTACTTTTATGGTATAGTATTTGCCTAAATATTATAACAAAATAAGTAAGATAAAGATGAATAAAATAGTGTTAAATGCTGGTTTACTGATTTTTGCGCTAAGCGTAGTTTTTTTTAGTAAGAATAATTTGCCGATTCAGGATGTATTACTAAGATCTTTTCTCGTATTTTTTATAGCCACTGTGATGCTTAGCATAGCTACAATTATATTTATGAAATCTATAAATAAGATTTCGTCACAAAAGAATAAAGATCTTTCACAAACCACTAAGTAGAAGGTGAAATAACATGGATATAGGAATATTATGGAATCAGTTTAAAAGCACTCCTACAGAGCAGCTTAAAAAACAAATAATCCTGAATTATGTGAAGCTAGTTCATTATGTAATCCATAACTCTAAATTCGTAAGTTTTGATATACTTGACGACAGGGACTATTTCCAGTTCGGAATTGAAGGCCTTAGTGAAGCTATAGACCGTTTTGATCCGAATTACGGAACTAAATTTGAGACTTATGCCATTCAGAGAATCCGTGGAAAAATAATTGATGAACTAAGAAAATTGCAAATTAAACCTCGTGTTACTGCGCCAGATAAGAAAGATGATGTTGTTTATTCAAATGTATCTTTAAACCATTCGGTAGATTCAGACGAAGGATTTATGCTGTATGAAACCATTCCTACCTATGAAGAATCTCAGGATGAAACCTATGAAAAAAATGAACTTAAAGAGATCTTGATTAAAGCTATGAAAGAGCTTGAAGAGAGAGATAGACTGATACTTACCTTGTACTACTACGAAAATCTTAATTATAAGGAAATTGCCCATACATTAAATATTACTGTTTCAAGAGTTTCTCAGGTACATTCCAGAATCATTCAGTTACTCAAAAGTAAATTGGCAGGAATAAATGTTTAATATATCAGAAACCGATATCGCAAAGAAAAAAACAATATATAGAAACTATATATTAAATTTAAAGAATTTGCCCTCGATACCGGCTATCATGTTTGAAATTGCTAAACTTTTGGATAGTCCAAGGACAAGCGCTGCTGAATTAGGCAGGCTTATTAGTAAAGACCAGGCTTTAGTTGCTAAAATCCTTACTGTTGCAAATTCTCCATTGTATGGCCTTCCGAGAAGAGTTGCCACAATTGAATTTGCTATTGTCATTCTGGGCTTCGACCATATCAAAAATATTATTATTGCTCTTTCAATGATGGAAGCTTTCAAAAATAAATCAGACAAAAATTGGGACCGCAAGGCATATTGGCTGCATTCCTTTGTTTCGGCCAGTGCAGCTAAAAGAATTGCTGATGATCTTGGTTATATGAAATCAGGAGAAGCCTTTACTGCCGGATTGCTGCACGATTTAGGAATATCTGTTATTCAGCGCTTCTTTAACAAAGAATTTCAGGAAATTTGTACTTTGGTTCAATCTCAGCAAATGAGATATATATCTGCTGAAGAGACTGTAATTGGTTTAAACCATCAGGATATAGGACTTATTCTTTGTGAAAGATGGAATCTGCCTCAAACTTTAAGTGATTCTATAGCTAACCATCATTTTCCTTCAAGAACAGAGTCTAACAAAGAATTGGCCGCAATTGTGCATTTAGCCGATTATATGACCCAGAGATTTTCTATCGGGAATTTCGACTGGGATGAAAATATAGAACTTGACGAAAGCATAATTAGTATTTTGAAGCTTGGTGATATAAATTACCTAAATAAGTTTATTGATAGTTACGAAGAACTATTTAAAAATCAAATTGATTCATTATTAAATTAAAAAAAATCTATGGATACTTTAATAACTACACAACAACAAAAAAGAGCAAAAACCGAACTGGTATTGATGAATATTTATAATCTTCCATCTGTTCCTAAAATAATGATGGATGCTTTAACATTATTGGATAGTAAATCCACTAATACAAGTGAGATTATTAAAGTGATATCCAAAGACCAGGGACTAATCACAAAAATTTTAACTATTGCAAATTCTCCATTATATGGACTGCAAAGAAAAGTTACTTCCATTGACTTTGCTATTTTGATTTTAGGTTTTGGCGAGTTAAGAAATCTTATCTCCATTTTATCCATGATGGAATCATTCAAGAATAAAACTGACAAATACCTTGACCAGAAAACTTTCTGGATTCATTCTTTTATTGTTGGCAGTGCTACCAAAAGATTAGCTGAAGACTTAGGCTTTCATAATAGTGGTGAAGCTTTTGTAGCAGGTTTTTTACATGATCTCGGAATTTCCGTACTTCATAGATTTTTGCATACTAACTTTATTACCATTAAGGATTTAGTTGCTGATAAAAATATATCTTACAAAGAAGCTGAGCTGGAAGTATTGGGCATGACACATGAAGAAGTTGGGAATTGCCTTCTGGAAAGATGGAACTTCCCTGAAGTTTTATGTGATGTCATTTTACATCACCATAACCCTTCAAATTCTAAAGACAATAATTTCTTAGCTTCTATTATCCATTTATCTGATTATATGACCCAAAGATTAGAAATTGGTAAATTCGCCTGGGACGATAACCTTACCCTAAACGAAGAAGCTAAACAAATTTTGAGATTCAGAAGTGATGAAGAAGCAGATAATTTTATTCTTGGTTACAAAACATTATTTTCAAACCAAATTGAATCAGCAAGGTTTTTAAGTTGAGAATTATTAAAAATAATACGTATAAGTACGATCCTTTTTACTGTACACTGCCTATTGTTAAAAAAAGTACGATCGGAAACTCAAATTTGAGACTGCTTAAAGAAGAGCTATCTGAAGGTAATAATCCTATAAAATTAAAAGTTGACGACTATTTTAAGTTGGTCTCTGACCTTAATATGGATATAAATAAAAATCCGGATTTAAATAATATTTTATATTCTTTTGCAAAAGCATTAAACTGCATTACTAATGTTAAAGAATACGGACTCTATTTCTTTGATAAAAATAAAACAAATTTAGTCCCGATAAATGAGAATGTTCAGGAGCATACTACTGTTTTAATAAACAGTTCTTTCAAAGAAGGTATTCTGGACTGGTTGTTTGAAGAAGAAAAAGCAATTATTTTGCCTGATTTTAAAAACTCTAATACTTTACGTCCTAAGTTTAATTATTTTATCGTTCCATTAACGGAAAAGAAAAATAACATTGGAGTGCTTTCAGTTTTAGTTAAAGCTAATGTACTTAAAGAGAACAGTATTGAAGAGGAAGTTATTAAGACTCTTCTTGGTTTGGTTACACCCAGAATTGAAAATATTAAGAAAAAAACTGAATTAATTGAAACCTATAAAGAACTTCAGGTTTATCAGTCAAAGTTAACAAATGATTTTAAACTCTCGGCAGTCGGAGAACTCACGTTTGGGATAGCTGAAGAAGTCTTATCTTCTCTTCAGATTATTTTAAGCAACATAGATTTTTTAGAAAAAGAGCCTAACGCAGATTTAGACTCTATAGAAGACGTCAAGAACCAAGTTCAAAAAATAAGAAATGTAATTTCGCGATTAGTTAAGTTCTCTGATGTTAATGATAGTAAAATGCAGATTCACCCCTGCAACGTTAATGAAGTGATTACTGATTTTTATAATGTTATTGCTTCTTCTGTTAAAAAGGATAATTATGAATGCATGCTTGATCTGGAAAAGGAATTACCTCCGGTATTAAGTCATCCAAATTTTATAAATCAAATTTTAGTTAATGTTTATTCGGTGTTAAAACCTGTTGGCCGGGATGGCGGTATGATTATTCAGACAAAAGATGCCAAAGACCAAATTATTATTAAATTCTTTACAACTGATAATATAAAAATTCCAGTTTCAAATCTTGATAATTCAAATAATATGAGCTTGCGTATACTGGACAAGTTAATGAAAAAGCACGAAGGTGAAATAAAAATTAATTCATCTGATGCTGCCGGCACTACAGTAATTCTAATCTTTCCATTGAGAAGGAGATTAAGATCATGAAATATATTATAATTTTCTTTTTAGTTCTTTCTTGTTCATTATTTGCGCAGGAAAGCGGCAGTTTCTCAAACGACATCAATAGTTCAGTTAAAACTGATTCTGTAAATTTGCAGGAATATGTGCGCAGCCAAATAATTGCCGCCAAAGAAAAGGAAAAGACTACTGCAGTTAAACCAAGTGTGACCAGAAAACCCGGGATAATCAGAGAGGAAAATCTATCTGACTCCGGAAAAAGTTCAGGTGTTTTATCTCCCAAGATTCTTGTAATTATTACTGCCGGTTTTTTTGCATTTTCTTATATAGGAATCAGAAGATTGAAATTAAGAAGCAACAATAAACTTAAGAGAAATATTAATCTTATCAGAAAAGAATTTGCTATAAGGAAAGATAATCCGAAGCTTTCAGGTTTAAGATCTAAGCTATGTGATGGACATGATTATTATGATGCAGATGCTAAATTTTACTCAGCAAGGGCAAAAGAATATAAAATATCCCAGGGAGAACTTGTTCTGGCTGCAAGAATTAAATCTCACAAATTGATGAAAGCTACAGAGAAAGTTTAAATAGCGAGTAACTACTATGATTAAAAGTGTATATATGACAGGCAGAAGCCTGAATGAAAGAGTAAAGAATTTAGAGCTTGTATCTAACAATTTGGCAAATATAAATTCTATCGGATATAAAAAGCAGATACCTTTTTCTGAAATCCTTGATAAGGAAGGTAAAGCTGTAATTAAAGATATTACCGATTTTACTGAAGGTGAAAAATCCTTAACTGCTAATCCTTTTGATAATGCAATTACTGGCGAAGGTTATTTTTTGGTTAAAGCCAATAATGGTGAATTGCAAGTGTCGCGTTCCGGCAAGTTTAACCTTTCAAATGACGGCTTTTTAGTTAACCAGGAAGGTAACAAGGTGCTTGGTAAACATGGCGAAATAAATCTTTCAGCTTATCAGCTTAATCAGGATCAGCAAATAACTATTGATAAAACCGGTGAAATTAAAATTGGTGATGAAGTAATTGATAAATTATCTATAGTAAGGCCTACCGATACGCAATTATTGGAGAGGCTGTCAACTTCAAACTTTGGTGTTAAGCAGTCAGAATATGTACCTGTTAATGAAAGCGATTACCAAATTTCTCAGGGTTATTTAGAAGAATCGAATGTTAATGCCATTTTAGAAATGGAATCTATGATAAAAATTAATCATGAGTATGAATCAGCTCATAAGGTTATGCTTTCTTTGGATGATTCGTTAGGTAAAGCGATAGAGATTGGAAAGGTATAGAGAAGGAGTAAATTATGCCGACAAGAGCACTCAGATCTGCAGCTTCAGGCCTTTTGGCCCAGCAAATTAACATTGAAACAATTTCAAACAATATTGCGAATGTTAATACTACAGCTTTTAAAAAGAATAAAGCTGAGTTCCAGGATTTAATGTATCAGGAAGTTAGTTTAAATCCTATTTCTTCAGACAGTATAAGTAATAAAGAGTCCGCATCTCAACGCATCCAGGTTGGTAATGGTGTTCAGCCAAGTTCAACTGCAAAGGTATTTAAACAAGGTGGTTTATCAGCTACGGAAAATGAGCTTGACCTCGGTATTCAGGGTGAAGGATTTTTTCAGGTTAAAAAACCGGATGGCAGTTTCGCTTATACCCGTGATGGTTCCTTTAAAGTGAACGCAGATGGCGAGATTTGTACTTCAAATGGTTATACTCTGGAACCAGGTCTTAAGTTAGATGAGAATGCTTTAAGCGTAAGCATTAGTAAGGATGGCACTGTTGAAGTTAAGGAAACAAATGGTGGAAGTCTTACTTTGGGTACTATTGAACTTGCAAGATTTATCAACCCTGGCGGCTTGGAAGCATTAGGAGATAACTTATACGGCGAAACCAAAGCTTCAGGTACTCCTATTCTTAGCGCTCCCGGTAAAGATGGTTTTGGTGAATTAAACCAGGGCTTTCTGGAAGCTTCAAACGTTGATATAGTTGAAGAAATGATATCTATGATTACTGCACAAAGAGCTTATGAAATAAACTCTAAAACAGTAAAGACCGTTGAAGACATGTTAACTATGGCTAACAATCTTAAAAGATAATAATGTATAAAATAGTATTAAATATTGTTTGTTTATTAGTTTTAGGTAATAGCCTTTTTGCACAATCGTTTCAGGAGAAATTGGATGTCTGCCTGAACAATAAGCTAAAGGAATATTCTAATTATGAATATAACATAATGAATATGCCGAAAGCTTATACATCAATTGAAATAAACGAACAGGGCGATTTTAAGTTAAGCGGTAACCTTTATTATATACCCGTTATTATTACAAATAAACAGTCTTTAGTTAAGTCGTATATTCAATTAAGAGTTAAGCTTAATAAAGATGTTTTTTATGCAGCCGGGGATATTACTAAAAATACAAATTTCAGTAACAATGACATTGCCGTAAAAAATATTGATGTTACTCAGCTAAAAGGGAAACCCGCTTATTCATTGGACAAGATATTAACATCCAGAAGTAAACAATTTATTAAGTCTGGTGAAATTATTTATGAAGAAATGTTATCAAGGATTCCTGTTGTTTTGAAAGATACAAAAGTTACGGCATATCTGGTTAAAGGTAATCTTGAAATATCAATTGATGCTGTTGCAAAACAGGAAGGATGTCCGGGAGACATTATCGCAATTCAAACTGTCAATAAAAAAAAATATAATGCAAGAGTAGTTGATCAGAATATTGTAAATATTATTGAGTAAAATGATATGAAAAAAATAATTATTATATGGTTTTTAGCTGTTATGGCTATTTGTGCACAAGACATGCGGAGAAATTCATTTGCTTCTTTATTCGCCGACCAAAAGGCTGTGCAAATAGGTGATGCTGTTACTATTCTTGTTGTGGAATCATCACAAGCTTCCAATAATGCTGAAACATCTACAGGACGTCAAAGCAGCATTGGCCTCAATGGGTCATTGCAGGCTGGTAAATCACCAGGTACAAGTCTCGAAGGATCATTAGGAACCACTAATGATTTCTCAGGTACCGGGTCAACTAAAACTACTGGATTAGTGAGAACTAAAATTTCAGCTACTGTTGATTCTGTTTTATCAAATGGAAATTTGCATATACAGGGAAGCCGGAAAATTGTAATTAACGGTGAAGAACAAAATGTTAAAATAAAAGGTATTGTAAGAACATCTGATATTCTATCTGATAATTCAATATTATCGTATAACATTTCAGAGGCAGAAATTGTATTTGAAGGCAGCGGCTTAATTGATAATGCCCAAAAACCGGGATGGATAACCAAGTTTTTACATTGGTTATTTTAGAGGTATGACAATGAAAAAAAGTTTACTTATTTGCTTTATATTTATTCTTTCGCTTTCAACTATCTATCCGCAAAGGATAAAAGATATTGCGTATTTAACAGGTACTAATTCTGAACAGATTATTGGTTATGGATTGGTAATTGGACTTGGCGGAACGGGGGACAGCCAGAGGTCGCAGTTTACAATGCAGTCTATTACAAGTATGCTTAAAAGATTTGGAATAACAGTCCCTCAAACAGATCTTAGAACAAAAAACGTTGCTGCCGTAATGGTTACAGCTACCGTAAGTAGCGGCCTTAAACAGGGAGCCGATTTTGATGTTTTAGTCTCTTCGATGGGTGATGCTTCAAGTCTGCAGGGTGGTACTCTTATTATGACTCCGCTATCAGGAATGAACGGAACCGTATATGGATATGCGCAAGGGCCTTTGTCTGTTGGAGGGTATGATATAAATACTCCAACCGGTAATAGAGTTGCACGTAACCATACTCTTGCAGGCAGAGTTCCAAGAGGCGGTAATCTTAAAATGGCAATAAATCCTACTGATACACCAAAAAAGCAATTAAGTTTATTCCTTAAGACTCCTGATTTAACTACATGTAATAATGTAACTAACGCTATTAACTCCAAATTTGGAAATACTACAGCATCAGCCTTAAATGCTTCTGAAATTAAAATAACTGTTCCGGCTGATAAACAAACTAATATCGTTTCTTTTCTTGCTGATTTAGAGACCTTACCGGTTCAGATTGATAATATTGCTAAAGTGGTTCTTAATGAAAGAACTGGTACCGTAGTTGCAGGGAGTAACGTTAAAATATTGCCTGTTACAATTTCACAAGGAAGTCTGAATCTTACAATCAGATCGTATCCCATAATTTCTCAGCCAAATTCATTTTCAAACGGTACAACGCAAGTATTTAATAATCAGGTACCTTATGCTTCTCAGGACTCCACTACGGCTATTGCATTAACAGGGGCATCAACTGTTCAGGAAGTTGCTTCTGCTTTAAATTCCTTAAAAGTTACTCCTAAGGATATAATTGCAATATTCCAGGCGCTAAAAGAAGCAGGTGCATTAGTAGCAGAATTAATTGTAATCTAAAAGTATGGAGTTAAAAGTTACAAATACTGACAAGCATATTGATTCTGCAAAACAGTTGGTCAATACTAATATGACTGATGGACAGAAGTTAAAACTTGCAGAAGCTGCTAAAGGATTTGAAAGTATGCTTACTTCCATGATGCTTAAAAGCATGAATACCACAGAAGGAGGTATGTTTGGCGATGAAAGTTACGGAGGAGATTATTTCGATTCTATTTTCCAAAACGAAATTGCTAATAAAATGTCCAGTGGTAAAGGATTAGGAGTTGCGGATATTATATATATGAAGATGACCGGCGAACCGATACCCGAGAATCTTAAAAATATTAAAATAAGTTCCGGAATGCATTCAAATCAGGATAAAATTAGTACGCAAACTAAAAATGTCAGTTCCGTAAATACAAAAAAAAAATTACAAATTACTGACTCTCAGAAAATAGATATCTCAAATTCAAACAGTAAAAATACTATAAGCCCAAGTGAGAAATCATTGTCAAGATTAAATAAATATGATGACTATATTGCAGAAGCATCTGACGTATATGGGGTAGATGAAAATTTGATTCGTTCAGTAATTATGACTGAATCAAATGCTCAAGAGAAAGCAGCTTCAAAATGCCATGCAAAGGGTTTGATGCAGCTTTTAGATGGAACCGCAAAGAGCATGGGGGCTAAAAATGTTTGGGATCCAAAGCAGAATATTATGGCAGGGACTAAATATTTATCGGGTTTACTTCGACAATATAATGGAGACGTTAAGCTCGCTTTGGCCGGCTACAATGCAGGTCCGGGTGCTGTAAGCAAGTATAACGGAGTTCCTCCATACAATGAAACTAAAAATTATATAACAAGAGTATTAGGATACTTTAACCATTTTAACGGAACATCAAATGAATCTGAAACAATTGAATAACGCTTTAGAAGTTCAATTAGAGAACTTACATAATTATCTTGACGCCGTTGAAAGGCAGCAAAAGGCATTAATAACTATAAATTTTAATGAACTTGAACAGTCTATTGCAGATCAGGAAATAAGCCTCAAACTAATTTCAGAGTCTGAATACAAGACTGAAGAGACTATCAAAATGTTTATTGCAAACTATAAACTGCAAGTTAATGAACCTGCACTCAAAAACATTTTGGAGAGATTAAGAAATGTTAAAAACGACGATGTTAAAGATTTATTTGTTAAGCAGAAAGAAATCAGAGATATTGTTCAAAGTATTTTAAGATTAAATACACAGAACAGAATTCTGATTGATCATAGCAGGAATTTTATAAAAGAAACTGTAGCAGCCCTGGTAAATAATAAAAAAGCTATATTGGACAGGAAAATCTAATGAGTATCGGAAGAATTTTTGATATATCGAGGAGAAGTCTTGCAACTTATCAGAGGGCATTGGATGTTACTTCGCATAACATTGCAAATGCAGATAATACTAACTATTCAAGACAAATAGTAAGCTTTTCAGCCGAAAAACCAAATGCGTCTAATGGTACACTTTTAGGCTTTGGCGTTACTATGGACGACGTTCAGCGTGCAAAAAATAATTTGGTCGAAAACCAAATTAGGGCTAATAATACTTATTATTCTACTAATGATGAAAAATCCCAGCTTTTAACTCAGATTGAAGGCCTTTTTGGTGAACCGTCGGATACAGGAGTTTCAAATTTAACTACATCATTTTTAAATTCTTGGCAGGAGCTTGCCGTTACTCCAAATTCTATGTCTCTAAGATACAATGTTATCAGATCAGCAAACCAGCTTTCTTCAAAAATTCAATCAATATCTCAGGGTCTTGATACGTTAAAAACTGATATCCTGGATGAAACAAAAGCGAAAGTCGATTTACTTAATACTACGCTTACAAATATTCAGTCATTAAATGCACAAATTTTTGAACAGAAAAATCTTGGTTATACACCGAACGATTTAATGGATAAAAGAGATGCAGCGATAAATGATCTAAGTAAGATGGCTAATATAAGTGTATCTTACGACGCATCAAATACTGCAAATATTTCAGTCGGCGGTGTCTTTGCTGTTGATAAAAGTAACGTTAATACTTTTAGTATGAAAGTTATTGATGGAGAAATGACTCTTGTTTCAGGCAGTCAGGAATTAAAAGCTCAACTTAATGGCGGTACTTTAAGTTCTATGATGGATGTTTATTCCAATTCAATTCCTGAGTACCAGACCAAATTGGATGATTATGTAAATGCACTTGTAACCAGCGTTAATAACCTGCATACAAAGGGTTCAACGCTTGATACCCCACCACAAACAGGTATTAAGTTTTTTGATGATTATAAATCCGGTAAACTTCAGGTAAATTCACAAATCATCAATAATCCCAATAAAATTGCGATTTCGGCTGACGGTACTTCAGGTAATGGTACAATTGCCCAGTCCATAGCGGATTTATCATCGGCTAATATATTGAATGGAACAACCTTATCAAATAATTATTCTAATATGATAAGCCAGCTTGGTACAGAAACTCTGACTGCTCAGCAAAATGCAGATTCGGGTAATTTAATTCTCCAACAATTAGAACAGCAAAAAGCTTCATATTCAGGTGTTTCTGTCGATGAAGAAATGACAAATGTTATCAAATTTCAGCGTTCATATGACGCTTCAGCAAAATTGATTAAGGTTGCTGATGATATGCTGCAAACATTATTAAATATGGTATAAAATTATGAGAATATCTGATTCACTAATAAGTTCAAATTTTGTAAATTCTTACAATTCTTTGAAAAGCAGAATGGAATCCCTAAGATCTGAGATTGCCAGTGGTGTAAAAGTTACCAAACCTTCTGATTCTCCTGATGGAGCGGCTAAAATATTAAGAATGAATTCTAACCTTAGTCAGTCCGATTCCTATAAGAATAATATTCAAAATAGCTTATCCTTTATTAAGGAAACAAATTCTTCTATGGAATCAATGCAAAGCGAAACTGTAGGACTGATGGAGCAGCTTGCTAATTTACAAAATACTACTGAAGACCAAAACCTGGGCAGCTATGCCGATAAAATCGATTTGGCTCTTAAATCTATGATGGATTCTGCAAATGCCGACTATGATGGGAAATATTTGTTCGGCGGCACTGATTACTCTTCAGCGCCGGTTGGATGGTCCGCAGATGGTAAATCGGTAGAAATTAAACCAAATGATGTCTCCGGAAGTAATATAGTAAAAGTTTCATCAAATATTTATCAGAAAATAAACATTTCAGGATCCGAACTGTTTGCTACTACTTTAACAAATAATGGTAATTTGGATTCATCTTCAGCAGTAGGAAGCGTTGTAAACAACTCGTCAACTATATATGATGCAAAAGGAAATGCTTATACTTTAAACCAAACATATACAAAAACGGCTGCAAATACTTATAAGTTGAATTATGATATTCTGGACTCGTCTTCAGTTTCCGTTTTCAGTTCAGCCCCGGCAGCTAAAACAGTTGTTTTTGATCCATCGTCAAATGTGATATCTTCCATTGATGGAAAAGCCCCTTCAGCTTTCAGAGTACAGGTTCCCGGTAATAAAATTGATTTTCAAATTAACATAAATTCACTGTCTGAGAAAAATCAAGCATCTTCTGTTACATCAAGTCTAAATCAGAAAAATGATATTTTTAATACATTGGTAAATATAAGAGACAATTTGCGGGCAGGTATCAGGCCTACTACCGGGCAAGAACAAATTGTATCGGATTTTAATAAACATGTTCTGGATAAATTGGCGGTCTCCGGTGATACTTATAACCAATTAACAAATACTGATGACCTGCTGACAAGTCAGCAGCTTGTAACTAAAACTTTACTCTCAAATGTGCAAGATGTTGATACTGTACAGGCTATGATGGATTTGCAGAATCAGGATAATTCATTGCAGATGTCTTATAAGGTATCATCAATGATATTGCCTAAATCTCTGTTAGATTATCTATGAAAAAGAATAATGGGTCGGTTTTAGGTCTGATAATAGGAATTGGAGCAATTTTCGGTTCCTTTATCTTTGAAGGAGGATCCTTAAAGGCTTTGTTTAATCTGCCTCCATTAGTAATTGTTTTTGGAGGAACTTTTGCTGCTGTTATTATTGGCTTCGGCTTTGATAGATTTGTTAATATTCCAACTTTAATAAAAATGGCTTATACCCCTAAAGAGTATAATCTAATAGATCTTATTAACAGTATGGTAGATTTTTCAATTATCAGCAGAAAAGAAGGATTACTTGCAATTGAAAAAAGAATTGATGATCTTGAGTATGTATTTTCCAGGAAATTATTGCGATATATAATTGATGGTACAGATGCAGATTCTTTACAGAATTTAGCCTATCTGGAGATTAAGTCCATGCAAGAAAGACATCAATCTAATGCTTTTATTTTTACTAAAATGGGAGGTTATGCTCCAACAATGGGAATTATTGGTACCGTAATGGGACTAATAATGACACTGGCAAATGCAAGCGGCAATTCTGATTTATTGGTTAAGAACATTGCTTCTGCATTTATTGCTACATTGTGGGGTGTTGTCTCTGCAAATATTGTATGGTTACCAATAGGCGATAAATTAAAACAATGTCATTTACAAGAAAAACAAATGATGGAGATCTCTTTGGAAGGGGCACTGTCACTCCAGAGTGGCGAAATTCCTTCAGTAATAAAAGCCAAATTACTAGGGCTGCTACCCCAAAAAGATCAACTAAAAGCCTTAAGTCTTTAGACAATAATGAGGGCTTTACTGAAGAATCTGATAAAGATAGGTATTTAATTACATATTCAGATTTAATAACTTTGTTATTAGGTCTGTTTATTATTTTGTACTCAATCTCAAATGTAGATGCCGGTAAGTACAATAATGTTGTAAAAGCTATTGGTTCAGCTTTTGGCAGTTCAAAATCTATTATTAAGCCGATTATTAATAACAGTAATGTTAGTGCGCAAAGTTCATTAAAAGATGATCTCTCTAAGGTAATTAAAGATAATAATTTTGAAAATTCAGTTAGACTTGAGGAAAACGAAAGAGGTATAATAATCCACATCCTGGGTGATATCCTTTTTACCTCCGGTAATGCTAATCTGAATAATAATTCTCTGATTATGCTTAACAAGCTTGCGGCAATTATTAAGAATCTTCCAAATGATATACGTATAGAAGGGCACACTGATAACGTTCCAATTAGTAATGGAAGTTTTGCCTCAAATTGGCATCTTTCAGTTAACAGAGCTTTAAATACAGCTTATTATTTGATAAACCAGCAGAATTTACCGGCTGGCAGAGTCTCAATTGTTGGTTATTCGGAATATAAACCGATTGCTGATAATAATACGGTTGAAGGAAGAAATTTAAATAGACGTGTTGATATTGTAATTATTAAAAAGTAGACTTATATGAAAATAAATACTTTCCAATTTGGCGAAATCGAATTCGACGATGAAATAATAATAACTTTTTCGGAAGGAATTTTTGGATTTGAACATTTAAAGAAATATCTTTTGGTATATCCTAAAGATGATCTTTTTCATTGGCTGAATTCTGTTGAAGAACCTGATATTGCTTTCCCATTAATGGGTGTAAGGCTTGTTGACGAAACTTTTCCGCAAGATAAGAACCATGAAGCTTTTGGGATAGTTACTTTAAATAAGGATCCTTTAAAGGTTACCGTTAACCTGAAGGCACCTATTTTTATAGATCAAAATGCAAAAACAGGTTATCAAAAAATAATTGATATTGATAAATATCCTGTAAATTACAACCTCTTTGTAGAATAGCAGAGGCTAATAATGCTTATATTAACTAGGAAACAGAACGAAGAAATTAGAATAAATAAAGATATTGTAATTAAAGTTCTGGCAATAAATGACAATCAAATTAAAATTGGTATTGAAGCTCCGGCAAATATTGAAATTTTAAGGGGCGAGCTCTATGAAAAGATTAAACAGACTACTATTGAAGCCTCTGTTAAAAGTAAAGAGATACCAAAAATAGTGAACTTGTCGGTAAATAAAATTAGGAAAATTTCAGATGGCCAATGAAGAACATAAACTTAAAATATTAGTAGTCGATGACTCGGATATTATAAGGCATTCTTTAAAAAACTTTTTTCAAGATTATAATTTTGAAGTAATTACCTGTTTGAATGGCTTAGAGGGTATTCAAATGGCAATTGCTCATAGACCAAGCTTAATTTTCTTAGATTTAATGATGCCCAACTTTGACGGAGTAAAAATGCTTCAGGTTATCAAAGTTTTAGATAATATTAAGCAAATACCCGTTATTGTTATAAGCGGTAACACTGATAAAAGAAATGTTTTGGCGGCTCTTGAAGCAGGTGCCGAAAAAGTTGTTTCCAAACCTCTGCAAAAAGAAATCCTGATAAAAAATATAAATGAAGTATTGGGCTCCGATTTTCTTAAAAAATCAAAAAGAGGCCAAACATTTAACGATGGTGATAATAAAGAAATTAAAAAGCAGCTTGTCTCATTTTTTCTTCAGGGCTTTCCATATAAGCGTTCAGCCATGATGGATTCCATTAATAATAAGAATATTGATCTAATGAAGACTGTTATTCATGAAATTAAAGGGACGGGTGGTACAATCGGATATCCTCAGCTTACGGCTATTAGCGAAGATATTGAAAAGAAACTTGCTTTTTCTAATATTGACTGGCAGTTTATTAAAATTAAGTGCGACCAAATATTTTCTATAGTTAACGAAATTCAGTCTCATAATACATTAGTGGAAAACTAGAATGTTTGTAATTGTCGGTGCCGTTATAGTATTTGTTGGTGTTTTAGCCGGATTTACACTTGCCGGGGGCAATCCCTTGTCTCTTTTGCAGTATTCGGAGTTTGTTACAATCGGGAGTGCAGCAATTGGCAGTTTACTCATTTCTGCTCCATTGCCGTTAATTAAAAAAATTATTAAATCAATAACCGGCGTCTTCAAACCTCATGAATTTGCGAAACAAGATTATCTGGAAATTTTAAAATCTTTAAATGATCTGTTCTTGGTTGCTCAAAGAGATGGACTTTTAGCCATTGAAAAACATATTGAAACCCCTGAACAGAGTGATATTTTGGGCAGAAATAAAAAGTTTATCGGAAATGAATTCTATAGAAGTTTTTTTGCTGATACTATGAAAGTTATGCTTTCCGGTGGTGTCCCGCCACATGAGCTGGAAGGTTTAATTGAAGCCGAAATTGAGACTTACGAAGATGAAAATAAACCGGTTACTGCTTCAATAAGCAGGATGGGCGATTCTTTACCTGGCTTAGGAATTGTTGCCGCTGTATTGGGTATAATTGTAACAATGGGATCAATTAGTGCCGGTGCTGAAAAGGTCGGTGAACACGTGGCTTCTGCTCTTGTGGGCACTTTCCTTGGTATTTTACTCGCCTACGGCTTTATAAATCCGCTGGCAGCAATTGTTGAGCATGGCATCGAAACCCAGGCAAGATTTTTAGGGACGTTAAAAGCTTGTATAATTGCTTATGCTAAGGGGAATCCGCCAATTATTGCTGTTGAGATTGCCCGCAGAACTATTTACTCAGACAGTCGTCCAAGTTTTTCTGAACTAGAGAATTATATTAGGGCTAAAAACGTATAATGAGTGATCAACCGCCAATTATAGTTAAAAAAGTTAAAGGTCATGCCGGGCACCATGGAGGGGCCTGGAAAGTGGCTTATGCAGATTTTGTTACTGCTATGATGGCGTTGTTTATTGTATTATGGGTGCTGGGCCAGAGTGAAGAAGTTAAAAAAGCTGTTGAGGGCTATTTTAAGGACCCTGTTGGTTTTGGGACTTCATCTAAAAATGTTTTGTCCGGTTCCGGGAATGTACCTAAAATTGTAGAATCTAAATCTGCTGAATTGTCGGAGGCTGCAGAGAAAGAAAGATTACAGAAGATGGGCGAAAAAATTCTTACTGATCTTTCAAATAGTCCTGAATTTTCTAATCTTGCTGATAAAGTTAAAGTTGAAGTCGTTGATGAAGGATTAAGAATTGAGATGTTGGAGTCTTCAGATAATATATTTTTTGAAGTAGGTACAAGTAATTTAAATAAGCAGGCAACAAGTTTACTGCTTAAAATTGGTAATGAACTTTCCAAAATTCCTAATAAAATTATTGTGGAAGGGCATACAGATTCCAGGCCGCTAAATAATGGTACTTTTACGAATTTTGAATTAAGCGCAAACAGAGCAAATGCAGCTCGATATGCTTTATCTTTAAGCGAAATGAAAGATACTCAGATTGACGAAGTTCGAGGTTATGCAGATAGAAGATTACGAGATAAAGACGATCCTTTTAACTTAGTTAACCGAAGAATTAGTATAATTGTTAAATATGGAAGAAAAAAATGAGCAAAATTATTGTAGTTGAAGATGACCAATTTTCTCAGCATTTTTATTCATATCTCCTGAATAAGGCTGGTTATACTCCCATTATTATGGAAGATGGAGATAAAATTATTGATACTCTTTCCATTGAGAATATTAAGCTTATTATCATGGATATAAATTTGAAAAATACCTATTTTAAGGGCGAAAAAGTAAATGGTATTTTTCTATCTAAGTTTATCAAACAAGATAATGCGCTTAGTGGTGTTCCGATTCTTTTGGTATCAGCATATTCCCCAATGCTTAAAGATGAAAATGATTTTTTTACTGAAAGTTTAGCAGATGATTTTATCACTAAACCTATTGTCGATTTTAATTGCTTACTTAACAAAGTGAAAGCTTTAATTAAAGAGTGATGGAAAAGAATAAAGTTCTTATCGTTGAAGACGAAAAAGATACAAGATTTATCCTGGATAAATTGCTTTCTAAAAACGGTTATGATGTTGCTTTGTGCAACAACGGGGCAGAAGCGCTTGATTATCTTAAAAACAATACTCCTGAAGTAATTTTAGCTGATTGGACTATGCCTATTATGGATGGCATTGAGTTATGTAATATTGTTAAAAAGGATGACAATTTAAGATTAATCTACTTTATTATTCTTACTGCAAGAGCTTCATTAAAAGACCGGGTGACCGGTTTGGATGTAGGGGCTGATGACTTTTTAGTTAAACCGGTTGAGAATCAGGAATTATTAGCAAGGATCCGTTCGGGCATTCGTATTCATAAACTTCAGAATGAATTAAAGAATATTGAGCATGAAAAAGCTATTGTAGAAATGGCATGTACAATTGGTCACAAAATAAACAATCCGCTTGCAAGTTTGATAATGTCCGTTAAAAGTTTGGAAGAAGAAATAACCGGAGCTAAATCTAATCAAGTAAAAGAGGAGTTAACCTTAATTTACCAGTCTATTGAGAGAATTAAGGTTTTAGCAAATAATTTGGCAAATCTTAAAAGTCCTGAAGTTATTGATTATTCAGGACAAAATAAAATGATTAAATTAGACTAAGTCCTTATACAATTAAATATTTTCGTTTTTTATTCGATAATATTTTGAGGTATAATGTGCTTAATAAAATTTCAAATATAACCACTTCATCGGATTATAGTAAAAGCAGCAGCAAATTGAGCTTAGACTATAATCGGCAAAATAATGTACATAATTTAAATATAGTTCATAATGATTCGGTTAATTTGTCTCCTGCTTATCAAGTTTTAAAAAAATTAAATTGGAAACTAAAGCTTGTTAAAAATACGGCAGGAAAACAGTACCGTTGTACCTTTGTTATTGGAGATTTTGAATTTAATTCATATATTGAAGTACTTCCTTCTGGCTCTATTGAGTATATTAATTATGATATACTAAAAGAAAATTGGATCTTAAAAATATTAGTATCTCTTCAGGTTAAACTTGAAGAATACAAAGAAATTAGAATTGATAATAACTTCCTTAAGAGTATGAATACTTTATTTAACAGATTGTCGTTGCTGAAAATTGATAATGAAATTACAAGGAAAGATAGTTCGGCTTTGGACGATTTAATGGATGGTATCCTTAATGGGTTAATTAGGGATTTCAATTTCATTAACGTGAACTTGATTTCGTTTTTAGAAGTTAACTTTAATACTAAATTAAATTTCCATTTTGAAAAATCTGATTATATTAAGGCAATATCTTTAAACAAAATCCGGTTGTTAAATGACTAATATTCCTTTCCAGAATAGCTCTGAAGAAATTAATCCATTAAATATTAGTACTGTGATCAACAAACTGGAAAGTCTTTCTGACTCTTCTCCTTTGGTTGTTACTGATAGGGACCTTAATATCTTTTATGCAAACCAGATGTTTAAAAAGAATTTTGGGATCAGTGATGATAATAAAATTGCCTCTATAAATTCTGACCTGGATTTTTCTGAGGTCTTTTCTACATTCTCTTCTTCCGTTTACTCAGATTTCCGCTTTGACCTGAATATGGTTACTGCCGGCAATAATAAGCTTGTATACACTGTTGATATCGAAAGAATATTTATTCAAAAGATTGAATATTTTGTTGTTATTTTCAAATCTATTGAGGAAAAAGTACAATTAGAAAAGCGGGTTATCGACTTTCATAACGCCCTTGAATATGGTGAAGTTCCTTTAATGATATTAAATGAAAATGGCAGGATCCGGTATTCTACTAAACCTTTCGAAGATATTTTTAACACCAACATTGAACTTATATATAATAATTATTTATCTAATATATTAATCGATTATTTGACCGGCGAAGATATAATTACATTAAACTCCGCTATTAAGAAAAGTGAAAAATTCACTAAAATTATACAGCTTAAAAAAGATAACGTTATCAGATACAAAGAACTTTCTGTTATTCCTGTTACCAGTGACTATGATGCTTCCCCAAGTTTTATTGTAAATGCTAATGATATAACTGATTATGTTATAAAAAATCAATTAATTCAGGGTTCTGAGAATAGATTAAAATCTATTATTAATAATATTTCTGATTTATTGATAATTTTAAGGGCAAAGAATGGTAGTTTGGTATTTGACAATACCAACGATAATTTTTGTAAAGCATTTGTCGTTAAAAAGGAAGATATTATTCTTAAAGAAATTAGCCATGTCTTTAATCCTGAGATATGTGATACTATTAAGAATTTTTTAACTTTGGGCGTTCATGCTTCTAAAGATATATCTCTGGAAATGACCGGAGGCGTTAATTGCATATATAAGTTAAAATATAGTTATATTGATGATTACGAAATGAACGAAAGACTTTATATAATTACTTTTAATGATATAACAGCCCAAAAGAAATTTGAGTATCAATTGGAAAGTGCATATCGTAAAGAAGCATTTCTAAACACACTGAAAACTTCTTTCCTGGAAAATATGTCGCATGAAATTAGAACTCCGTTTAATGCAATTATGGGATATTCTGAGATTATTGAGGATTGCTCAGTAACTGGTGATTATGAAACAATTAAGGAACTAACTCTTCTTGTTAAGGATGTCTTAAAAAGAATATTAAATCTTTTTACAAACATAGTTGAGGTCTCTCAAATTGAGTCTGGTGAAATTGTAATTGAAAAGGAATTAGTTAATTGTTCTCAAATTATTAAAAATATTTACGATAGAAAGCACAAAGAAGCACAGGCAAAGAAATTACAGTTCACATATGAACTTGAGCCTGAAATTTTTAATATGATTATTGATCCTGACTTGCTTGACAAGGCAATTACTCCTATAGTTGATAATGCTATAAAATATACAGATGCCGGAAGTGTTAAAATTACTGCCAAAGTTGAGATGAACAAATATATTGTTTGTATTACAGATACCGGTACAGGTATTGACCAGCAACAAATAACCAGACTATTACAGCCTTTTACTCAGGAAGAAGAAGGCTACACCAGAAGATATGAAGGTGCCGGCCTTGGCTTAACTATTGCATATAAGCTGATAAAACTGCTGGATGGCGAGTTTAATATATCTTCCGCCAAAGAAAAGGGTACCTTTATAACAATTGCCCTCCCAATTGAATAATATATAAAACAACTCTTTTGTTTTATAACTTTCAACATTCAAATATCTTGATAAAAGAAATAAAGACCTAAATTGAAATATTAGCCATTTCCTGCAAAAAATAATTATTTTATACTTACCGAAAATACTTGTTGATTCTTAACATAAGACGTTCTAATTTTGAATAACAAATTTTTACGGAGTCTAACGTGTCGTTCTTTAATAACCTTATAGTATCTACAGTTCAGGCTATGCCTAAACCGATTGTCGGTTTCTTCTCAAAAAAGTATATTGCAGGAGATTATTTAGACGAAGCCATTGATGTAGTGAAAGAATTTAACAGCAAGAATATTCTTGCTACAATGGATGTATTAGGAGAGTCGGTCACAAATAAGTCAGAAGTTGAAGAGGCTAAAAAACAATTTCTTGATGTTTTGGACGGTATTAATGACAATAAACTTAACGCAAATATTTCAGTCAAACCATCTCAAATGGGAATTCTGCTTGACAGACAGTATGGCGTTAATACTATCAAAGACCTTGTTGCCAGGGCAGCCGGGTATAATAATTTTGTCCGCATCGATATGGAAGATGCAACAACGACTGATCTAACTTTTGAACTGCTTGCTGAACTTAAAAAAGAGTACTCAAATGTTGGCGTAGTTGTTCAGGCATGCTTAAAAAGAACATATGATGATGTTGTTCTGTTAAATAAAGCTGGTACTAATTATCGTTTGTGTAAGGGTATTTATAATGAATCTCCTGCCATAGCTTATAAAGGCAAGCAGCAAATTAGAGATAATTATATGAAAATTCTTGAACTTATGCTTAAAAACGGTAATTATGTAGGCATTGCTACTCACGATGAGTATCTTATAAATAAAGCAAAAGAACTTATCGAAAAACTGAATATTCCGAGAGATAAATTCGAATTTCAGATGTTATTGGGTGTTAGAGCTGATCTAAGAAATAAAATAAATAAAGAGGGATATAAAATCAGGATTTATGTACCATACGGAATTGATTGGTACCCTTATTCTATAAGAAGGTTGAAAGAAAACCCTCAAATGGCAGGACATATTTTTAAAGCACTTTTTGGATTTTAATTAATGAATGTATTAGGTATTGAGAGCTCATGTGACGAGACAAGTATTGCAATTTTAAGTGACGATGTTTTAAAGGCGAATTTAATATCCTCCCAAGATTTTCATAAAAAGTATGGAGGTGTGGTGCCGGAACTTTCCAGCAGGGCGCACCTCCAAATAATTACTCCTTTACTTAAAGATGCTTTAGTAAAAGCAAATATCAAACTGACTGATATTGATGTAATTGCCGCAACTGCGGGGCCGGGATTGATTGGAGCATTGTTGGTCGGCCTTATTTTTGCAAAAGGTTTGGCATATTCTTTAAATAAACCATTTGTCCCTGTAAACCATGTTGAGGGGCATTTATTCTCGGGTTTTTTGATGGATGAAAAACCGGAATTCCCATTCCTTGCTTTGGTAGTTTCAGGAGGGCACACTTTATTATTGTTAGTAAAAAGTTTTACCAGGATTATCAAATTAGGCACAACTATTGATGATGCAGCGGGGGAAGCTTATGATAAAGTTGCCAAAATGATGGGCTTAGCTTATCCGGGTGGCCCTAAAATACAAAAGCTATCTCAAACCGGTTCTGCTTCAATTCCTTTTCCGGTAGCTGTTTTAAAAGAGCCATATAATTTTTCATTTAGTGGTCTTAAAACTTCAGTTCTCAGATATATTCAAAAAACATATCCTGATGGAGCTGTTGATGAAAAAGGTTTGGCTGATATATCTGCTTCTTTCCAACAGGCAGTAATTAAAGCGCTTATTGGTAAAGCAGAAAAGGCTGTCAAGAATTATAAAGTAAATTCCATTTGCCTTGCCGGAGGAGTAGCTGCAAATAAAAACCTACGTGAGGCAGTTACAAGCCTTGGCAATAAGTATGGTAAGAAAGTAGTTATCCCCGATATGGAGTACTGTGGTGATAATGCCGCTATGATTGCTTTTAGAGGATCTAAATTACATTCGGCCGGGTTAAAGTTCTCTTTAGATTTTAATCCGTATCCCGGCATCCCTGAAAGTTATTTCGAGAAAATTTAATATAAACTTTTGAGCATTAGCTAATAAAATATTTAATATGGTCGTTTGCTTTTCGTATCTTTTTCCTATTTTGGTTATATTTGCAGTGAATATATCATGTTTTATTTTTTCATTTTTTAGATGTGAAAGACTCAAATAATAATAAATTGGAAGATTTACGTAAAGAAGTTGATTGCCTGGATTCTAAGATTATTAAATTATTAGAAGAACGGATTTCAATATCTGCAAAAATAGGTATTATTAAACAAAATCTTAATTTACCTACCTATACTCCTGAAAGGGAAGAGGAGATTAAAAACAGAATATCTGCATTAATTCAGGATAAAAAGAAACTAAACAGCATATTGAAAATTTATGAATCAGTGCTATATGAATCAAGAGCAATGCAAAATGAATTTGGGGAAGAGGTATAAATAGTTGCAAAGTGAGTTAAAAAATAATAAGATCGATTTTTCCAAACTTCTCTCAAAAAAAGAGTTCATAATAGTTGGTGGTTCTTTTGTAATTATTCTGGCAGTTTTGTTATATACATTTTTAAGCCCTAATTACTATTCGTCAAAAACACCTGTCAAAATTGAAATTTCTGAAGGAATGCCTTTATCTAAAATTGTTGATACATTATATGTGCATCAGGTTATTCCGTCTAAAAGAAATTTCAAAATAGCAATTTTTCTTTTTGGGGCTGAAAAAAGACTTAAATCCGGCAGGTATATAATACCCAACGGTTTAAGTTATGTTAAGCTTATTGATTATTTTGTTAGCGGTCATGGTGATTTACTCAAATCTGTTAAGGTATATGACGGCCTGACAATAAAAAAATTAGCCGCCAAATTTAAAATTGATTTGGACATTGATTCAGTTGCTTTCTATAATATGTGTAATAGTAGATATTTGATTGATTCACTCGGACTTGTTTCTGCTTCTTCTTTTGAGGGATTCCTTTTACCGGGCAATTATAATTTTTTTGAAAGAAGCGACCCTAAAGAAATAATCTGCAAAATGTTCAAAAGGTTCAAAACCTATGTTAATGATTCTTTAGAAAAAAATCCTAAAGTGGGTAATTATTCTTTATATCAAAGGGTAATTATGGCCTCTATTATTAATGGTGAAACCAATAAAATATCCGATATGCCCTTAATATCAGGAGTTTACTATAATAGGCTTAAAAAAGGCATGAAACTGCAAGCTGATCCAACTGTTCAGTATTTGCTCCCAAAATGGAGACGACTTCTTTATAGTGACCTGAGAATCAACTCTCCTTATAATACTTACATGTATAGAGGTTTGCCTCCAGGGCCAATTAGCAATCCAGGTAAGGAAGCATTAAAAGCAGCATATGTTCCGGATAGAAATAACTATCTTTTTTTTGTAGCTGATGGAAGGGGAAATCATAAGTTTTCCTCAACCTATTCACAGCATATTAAAAATGTGGAAGAATACAGGCAATGGCAAGAATCTCAGGAAAAATAAAGTATTTTTTACTTATAGTTTTTATGTTTTTAACAGGATGCGCCAACCAACTGCCTCCTGGCGGGGGGGAAATAGATAGAGTACCTCCCAAAATAGTTGAAGCATATCCCAAAATTGGGACTACCAATTATCAAGATCAATATGTAGAACTTACATTTTCCAAATATGTAGATAAACGGGCTTTTAAAGACGCCATTTTTATTTCACCCGCTTTGGAGGGTAACCCTCAAATAGAGTGGAGTGGAAAGACTGCACGTATTGTTTTTCCTTCTGAATTAAGAAAAAATACAACTTATGTTATTACTGTTGGTACTGATGTTGTCGATTTAAATAATAGGAACCGGCTTGCACAAGCCTTTACTATTGATTTTTCAACCGGTCCTCAAATTGACAGGCGCAGTATTGCCGGAAAAGTGTTTGGCGAAAAACCGGAGGGAACAATGATTTTTTGCTATTCATTTAAAGACTCAGTTGAGAGTTTATTGAAACATAAGGCCGATTTCCTTTCTCAGGTAGGGTCTGATGGAATATTTAAATTAAATGGACTGGCTGCCGGAAAGTATCTGATTTTTGCTGTAAAAGATGAGTACAGGAGTCCCGTTTATAATGCAGATCAGGATTTAATAGGAATACCGCCATATCCGGTTACGCTGAAAGCAGAAGACTCCTTATTTTCTAATGTAAACTTTTTTGTTACTAAATATGATTCTATCAGGCCAAGAATGTTAAATGCAATAATGACTGATAGAAACCATCTTGTTCTTAATTATTCTGAAACATTAGATTCCACATATTTGAAATCATCCAATTTCCATATATATGATTCTACTACCCAAAAGAAACAGGAAATAGCCTATATTTATAAGACCGGTAAGCCGACAGAATCAATTTTATCATTTACCGGTGGTTTTACAGAGGGTGATCAGGTTTTTGTAACGGCGGATACTCTTAAAGATATTGCAGGAAACATAATTACAAATGAAAATGTTTCGTTTACAGTTTCAACAAAACCGGATACATTAAAACCCATTATCAGAGCTTTTAAACCGGAGCCAAATAATGAGTTTGTCGATTTCTTGTACCCTGAATTTAAATTTAGCATGAATAAAGGAATTGATACCAGCAAGATTCATGAAGGTATTTCTTTTAGCGATACATTAGGTAATAAAGTAAATTATAGTATATCCTTTAACGACCAGGCTGAATTTAAGATTAAAGCAGAGGACAAATTAGACGCGAATAAGTTTTATCAAATAGTATTTAACTATAATAATTTTGTAGATGTAAGCGGAAATAAACTTGATTCTCTTTATAAGTATAAATTTAAAACTAAGAACGGGCTGGACTTTACAGGGGTATCGGGAATAGTTTTGAACTTTGATAGTACTAAGAACGCAGTACTTGTTTTACAGAATATGGATTTTCAGGAAAAGAAGTACACCCAAAAATTATTAGCTGACGGAAAATTTGCCTTTGATAAAATTGATGCAGGCAAATATACTTTATGGTGCTATTATGATACAAATAATAATGGAAAATATGATTTCGGGAAAGTGCATCCGTTTGAATATTCTGAAGAATTCTTTTATTATTCAAAACTGATACAGCTGAAACCGAGATGGCAGGTTACGGATTTGCAGTTCAAAGTAAAATAATATTACTGTCCGTTAACTGTAATATAGTACATATCTATTTCGCCTTTACCTTTTGCATTTAATTTGCCCCGGTATTCGCACTTATAATTGTCTTTAATAAGTTCATATGTACTTCCGGAAATATTTATTCTGCCGGGTTCACATGAACTTTCCATCCTGCTTGCTATATTTACAGTATCTCCCCAAACATCATAAGTAAATTTATTTATACCGACAACCCCTGCAACAGCGGGACCTGAGTTTATTCCGATGCGCATTCTCCATTTAATATTTGCAGTTCTGTTTCTTGAAGCTAAATAAGACTGCATATTTATTGCAAGTTCTATTAGTCTTTGGGCATGATCTTTACACTCATTGGGCAAACCTGCCCCTATCATATATGAGTCGCCAATAGTTTTAAGCTTCTCAATTTTATATTCATCAATTATATTGTCAAAACCGTAGAATAATTCGTTTAGTTCATCAACAAGTTTTCTTGGGGAAAGGTGGCTTGCTATTTCAGTAAATTCCTGGAGATCAGTGAACATTATTGATATATTATCATAATGCCTTGGTGCAATAAAGCTATTCTTTTTATACTCATCAACAATTTCAATCGGCAAAATATTATGAAGCAGATTATCAGTTTTTATTTTTTCAATTTCAAGCTCTTTTGTCCTTTGCCTAAGCTCTTTTTCAATACTGTGCTTATAAATAGCCATTTCAACTGAAGTCTTCAAAATTCTATAATCGAATGGCTTTATAATGTATCCAAATGGATCTGTCATTTTTGCTTTATTTAGCGTTGCAGAATCTGATAATGCTGTAAGAAAAATTATGGGGATATTGTAACTCTGGTAAATAATTTCCGCCGTTTCCACTCCATCCATTTCACCATTCAGGTTGATATCCATAAAAATTAGATCAGGTTTCTTTTCCCCGGCAAGTAACACTGCTTCCTCACCATTGTCAACCATGGCAAGGACATCATAACCGATTTTTATTAAAGTTCGTTTAATATCTAAAGCAATAAGATGCTCATCTTCAACTACTATTATTTTTATTTTTTCGGGCATAATAAATTTAGTTACTTTTTACCTTAATAAGCAATCGAGATTGCATACAAATTACTTACACAGATATAAATTTACAAAAAACGTACTAAATAAAATAATGTTTTTTAAAAAACAATTAAAATCAAAATGTATGATTTACTTAGCTGTTACTCCATTAATCTCTCTGGCTTTTTGTCTTTGTAAAATAGTGTTTAAATATTCATCAAGTTGTTGATCAATTTCATTTATTCCTACCAGAGCAACTTCTTTGTCTCTAGCCAGGAAACGCCAAATTTTAGGTGTTTTATATTCTCCGAATAAAATAACCGGAGTTCCATAATATTTAATTGAATTGCCGTCTGCGGTTAGAACCCATTGATCAGCCCAATTGTAGATTCTATTTGCGCTTCTTTCTAATAACCTAACACAAGAGTGACTTGCCGGATAACCGGGTAATTCAAATTGATGTAATGATACACCCTTATTATTTATTATATTAAAATTCCAATATAATATCCATGTCGGGTCATCCGTACTTATCTGTTTTTTGGCTTTCCAATTTGTATGGAATAATCCATTTGGAGTAGGCGTTGTTTTTTTACCTGTGCTTACTGGGCCCCAAAATACCAGACTTCCATATTCATAAGCAGCAAAAGCCTGAATCCTTTGGGAAACAAATATAATTTTTTTAACTTCTTTTATTCTATCAATAAAAAGCGGAAATGGGGCATACATATTAAAATCAGCATATATAGAGTCTGGAACAACCAGAGTGTCTCTTTTTAATTTATCAATTCTGTTTATTGCCAGTATGTTGTCCAGGTTATCTTTGCCTATCTTTTTTAATAATTTTGCAGTAGTATTTTTTTTGGAAAAGGCAAATAAACCATATGTAACTCTTGACTCAAGTTTTATCAGGCTGTCTCGCTTTGCTGCCAATAAAGAATCGGGAAAATCCTTTTTTACATTTTCAGCAGGCCTGTTTTCAGTAAAACAACCCAAAGCCAAAAATTGAATACATACTGCTGCAATTATTGTTAAAAAGTGTTTATTCATTATATAAAATTCCTTTTTCAGTTAGACCTTTTATTAGCAATTCAGGGCTCTTATAGTTTATAGCATGCCAGCCAATATTTTGGGCAGCATTAGCATATTCCAAAATATCATCAATAAATAAATGTTCTGCGGATGGTTGCCCTGAAAATTCTTCAGCAGCTCTATATATCTTTTCTTCAGGCTTAACTGCGTTAATTTCATTGGATAGTATTAATTTATCAAAATACTTTAAGAATTTATATTTTTGCCACCCGTATTTTTGATGTATTGCATTAGTATTTGATAAGAGAATAAGCTTATAATGCTTCTTTAAAAAGGGAAGTAAATTAGTAACTGGTTTATTCTCAATAAAAATTTCAGAATATATCTCGCAAAAACATTTACTGTCAATTTTATTATCCAGCGCCTTTAACATCTGAGAAATAAAATCTTCATTACTTATATCGCCCCGCTCAAAGCTACGATGAAATTGATAATTCTCTTTACTATACAAACTAAACTTGTTTCCGAGATCGGGTGATATGGAGTTTAACCGGGCAATTGCAATTGAATAGTCAAAGGGCAGCAGTACATTCCCGAGATCAAAGACTACGACAGATATTTTTGGTTTCATAATTGAAATTAGATAATGTTTTTTAAGTATATAAAGATATTATTCTTTTTCTAAATGAAAAATAGCTTTATTAATATCTATGATAAAATTAATAAAGAAAAGAATTTTGGAATAGGTTATTCTTCCCCAAAATTTTGAGAGAAATATGAATACTAAAGATGCAGAATGTCTAATTAAAATATCTTTTGAATATACTCAAATTTAATAGCCCGGTCAGCAGAGCTTGGTGCCCATTTCTTATTATCCAATAAGTCACGTAAATCAAATTCTATTGTAAAACCTTCCGTAAGTGACCATCTTACGCCTAAGTTTAAATAACCATTGCCGTTACCGAATCTTTGTGTGGAATTATCATTTAGAGCAAAGTCATATTCTCCAATAAAAGAAACATTGTGCCCTATGGTTTTTTCAAAACCAAGCATCAGGTTTATAAAATTATCTCCATCTTTTCTTTCCAAAGAGTAGTTTACGGTTCCATGCAGGCATAAAAACCCTAAGAAACTGTAATTTTTAGAAGCAGAAGCAAAAAATCCGGGTGATTTAATGGCATATCTGTTGGTTGAATCAAAATAAGCGCCTTTTCCTTGAGAGTCGAATCCAAAAGTAATGGCAGGTATTAAAATTGTTTCCGTAAATACTTTATATCTAAAATCAACTCCGGGCAGTTTATACCAGTTGGGGTTCCCGGCTCCTATTATATTTCCGCCCCCGTATGAAATTCCAAAACTAAGGTTCTCGTAAACTCCCGCTTCAATCTTGGTAACTACAGTACCGTTTGGCATAATATCTACTAAAGAGCCGACATACCCTTTTTTCATTATTCCGGCTGTCTGCATATCAATTAAAGATCTGTATTCATAGCTTGCCTTATCTCCGGCAGAACCCTGCGAGAATACAAGTTGCGTAAGTAATAAGAATAAAGATAGTAATAATTTCATGATTGATTAAGATTATGCTGAATTTGGAAAAATATTTATTTGAATTTCAGTTGGTAAAATAGCATATTTTGAATTAATATGTATAATTACAGTACCTGTTTTTGTCTTAGATTTTAAAATTAATTTTCCTGAAAGCTCATCCTTTTTAATGATCTCTACTAAGGACGCCCCTTCTTTAATTTCAAAATGTGCATACGCCTTTCTAAATGGAGCTTTAGTGCCAAATGAGTTAACCGGGACGGCTGTTATTTCTACCTGAGATTCATTATCGGCAAATATTCTGGTATTACTTATTTTATAAGTAACTTCATAGATGCTAAAAACAAAATGATATACTAAAAAACATAGTATCAAAATGAAAAAAGAAATAATTAAAATAATTTGGCTTTTTGTCATTATTGTAGTAAAAGTTTCTTAATTCTGAAAGTAGATTTAAGCATATTATCCAAAATTTCTTCAATAATCGGCTGTGGAATACCGTCAAAGTGTTGTAACTTTGATCTTAAGTCGCACTGGTCATTAACATAATCAATTACAACGAATTTATTGCTGTCTGTAATTGCAATCTCGGTAGAAAAGAAGTCCAGTTGGGTAATGTTGTAAATAGTCTTGGTTATGTTAACCAATTTTCTGTAATTGAAAAGTTCCATGTCCTTTTCCGTAATTATGTCATAGAGGTGGGTTAAGTCGTCCCACCAGCAGGGAATAATCTTTCCAAATGCATAAAAGCATCTAAACCAGGCTCTATGACCATCAATATAATTTGGAATTACCTTTTCCTGAAGTAAATACTTATCATTATCATATTTCCTTCTTGCATTAAGAACTTCTTTTAGAGTTTCGGCGCCTGTAACAACACCGGTTCCGCCGCCAGTTGTATTACATGGCTTAATAATAAATGGCCGTCCTATTTTGGCCAGGTCATCAACGGATATAAAAATTTCTTCTTCTTCTGAAACAGGGGGGATTATTATTGAATATGGTACGTTAATACCATTTGTAATAAACTCAAGATGCATACTTGCTTTATCAATGGCATGGGTTACGTTTTTATATGAGTTAAAGATATAAGTATGTTTCCGGCTTAATATTTTACCTAGCTTACCAAAATTATCATCAACGTCCCAGGCCCTGTCAAAGTAAAACTTAAAATATAGCTTTTTATTTAGCACCATTTCAGTTACTTGTTCAATGTTATGGTCTTTTATAATGTATGTAGATAGTCCGGCACTATGAAAACGCTGTTCCAAATGCTGAACAAAATCTTCATCAAATTCCCACGCATAACCAATTGCAAGATCGAAAATATCCATCTGAATAAACACTTATTGAAAATACAAATATAAATAAAAAACATTGAATATTGATAAATTAGAAGGAATTTTACCCATTGAATGGACTTTGAGAGTCCGGAAATAATTTAATTCCTAATGGTGGGAAATAGAGCAGTCCTGTACTATTAAAAAATTATTCTAAGTATCAATTAGATTGCTTGACAATCATAATAATAAACTATAACTTGCACGAAATAAACAGGATAACTATTAACTTCTGAGCAATTACTAAAATAAGAATTTACTCGCGTAGTAAAAAATCGAAGGGTATATTGCAGATAGTATAATTGCTTCAAAAGTGTTTAAAAAGAGATTAAAGAGGATTTCGATTTTGAAGGCATATAGCAATGAAAAAAGTGAAGAATTAAGAGGTAAGAATAAATGAAAATTTTATATATATTATTAGTGATTGTCATTTTTGCGGCTGGATGCAGAAAAGATAAATATGAGACATATTATTTACCGGATAATTGTTTTAAAACAAACTTAGTCTTAAAAAATTTGAATTTGCACGATTTCCATTCAATTAAGTTTAATAGTTCCTATATTAAAATTCTCACTGATAATTCAATAAATTACTATTATAAAATTATTGGCATAGGCAAGGAATATATTATTTAGGGTGGGTATAAAGAGAATAATTATTATTGTTGTGCAAGGGAAACTTCTGGCGGTAATTTTAAAACATTTTATTACAAATGGGAAAAGCACGACGGAAAAGGTGATACATTTAGTGATACAGGAATGGTAGTCTCAAATTTGAGACCTGAGTATTTTAAAAAATTATTCCCTGATTTTAAAGGTAAATTAGTTGTAGAAGATAGGGATAGCATATATGTTGATGGAACTGGGTTAGGTAGAGATTTTACAGAAATGATAAAAATTGAGACTAAATAATCTAATACTTAAGTTAAAAGATACTCAAAAAAATATTTACAGTAATAATAAACATTGAACATTGATAAATTAGAAGGAATTTTACCCGTTTAATGGATTTTAAGATTACGGAAATAATTTAATTCCTAATGGTGGGGATTAGAGCAGTCCTGTACTATTAAAAAATTATTCTAAGTATTAATTAGATTGCTTGACAATCATAATAATAAACTATAACTTGCACGAACTGAATAAGATAGCTCTACCAATAATAAGGATTTAAGCATATTGTTTTAATTCAACTGACGGAGTAACAAGTATTCGTTACAAATAACAATAATTATGAAAAAATTCAAACATTTTATCTTATATATATCATTAATAATGTTCTACTCTTGTTCCTCGAACATATCGAATAATGCAGAGCATTATGAATATTATAAAACTGCTTTAAAATATATTCAAAATGACAGTATCGCAATTAAATTTATGGCTGAGTATAACAACATAAGTGTAACTGATTCACAAATAGAAATAACAGTATCACCTAAAATAATGCCATCTGATTTAGCCTTATTCGGCACTGTTGCCAAAGAGGAAAAAAATAATTTATATTTAAATAATAAGGAATTTAAATATGACCAATATATTATTGATTCACTAAGGCATTATGAAAAAACACTTTATCCTAACGCTTATATTGACGAGAGTGTGAGTTCTCCATTCAAAAATGATAGCGCCCAAGCCATCGTTTTCTTTTCTAAATATTATGGTAATTTCCTAACGGCTGAATTATTCTTTAGAGATAAATCCCAAGGAGATACAACATGCCCTGGCTTTTGTGCTGGATTACGTTATTTAATAATATTTAAAGATCGTAAAATAAATAAGGTATTAACTACAATAGTTTCCTATGATTAGAGCTAAAAGAACAATAGGATAATATAATGGTGAAAAAAATAATTATATTTATGGCAATTCTTGTAACCCAATGTTTTGCACAAGAATCGAAAACTCTCACATTCTGTGGTTCAAGTGAAGGAGAAACTGTATTTAGATATTTTCAAGTATCAACATTTATTGATAGCAGTAATAGTATCTATTATATCCTAATTCCAAATTATATTGCTTCCAATTGTAAAAATGTGTATAAATTTCATAAAGACAGTGAGTATTTATTAAGGTTATATAAAGTAAGAGAACCTGAAGGGCTTAAGTTACAAGCAAGTCCGTATGAAAGTGGGATTCCATTTACGGATATAAATAATAAGTATATTTATAGAGACGACAAATGGTTAATAGATTTTTATTTTTTAATTGATTACCATGAAATTAAATAATAAAAATGAGGTACCTAATTATGAAGTTGATGCTATTAAGATTGAAAATCAAGTGCGTGAACAAACCGGCGATCCAAATAGAACAACTTATAGTGGACAACCGATATCCCCAGAACAGATGAAACGATAGAGTAAGGAGACTTATGATAAATAAAATACTACTTGGGCTTTTGTTTATTATCAATTTACAAGATGTAACTTTTTACAAAAAATTATTAACTGATTTTTCTAATAATAGTTATTACGTCTTTGCAGTAATTGCAAGTGAGGGTAAAGAAAATGAAATAATTGTTCCAAACCTGGACCTCTATGATTATTTCAAGTATTATGAAAAGATGTCAAAAAAACAATATTGTAAAAAATTAACCAGAATTCTAAGCAAACAGGAAAAATTAATATTCAAAACTCCTACTAATAATCACAATTTTTTGATTGTTAATTATAATGAAGAAGTTGAAAACATATCGAAAAAAGGAAAGGAATATTTCCTGAAATATTATTTTAATTCATTTAATTATGATTCAAATTATTATTTGAAAAATAATATAGATGAACAAAAACAAAGATATATAATAAAAAAACTTTTTCAATGGAGAATACTAATTAGTAGGAGTTGTGAAACCGGGTCGTTAATAATAACGCCTTAAGCGCAGTCCATTGTATATTATAATACTTAAGTTGAAAGATACTCAAAAAAATGTCTGAATTAGGATTATGCCGTGGGCATGGCTAGCCAACTGAATGTCCGAAAAAATTTCTAATTATTGTTTACTGATTACTAATTACTGTACGCTGTTCCTTATTAGGGTTCAGACAAATAGTATTTGACATTTTAATTTATAAAAAGTAATTTATAACGAAAAAACAGGGTTTCTTTTGCAAAGAAGTTATAAAACTAATATTAGCCGGGATAGAGCAGGTGGTACAGTAGTAAAAACAACTCCAGTAACACCAGATCAATTAAACGATGCTTTGAGCATCAGGTATAAGCCACAAGAGGGGTTGTAAAAATGAAAAAATCATTAGCCCGGTTTTTCTTTGCTGTTATTATTGTTGTATTTATTTTATTGCAGATGCTTATATGGTTTAATACGTCTCTTTTAATGGGAGACTTAGATAGTGGGATCAAATGCAATTCGTGGGACTTATCGAAACCCAAATATGTTAATATTTTAATTAAAACCTGCAAGGAATATGGCGAATTTAAGAATGCTAATGAAAGCTCTGTTTATTATATTTTAGGTGCAATTATATTATTGGTACTTTTCGTTATCTCTACAAAAGAGGAGAAAAAGATACAAGAAAAAAAATCAGATAATCAGAATAATCAGGCTATTCAAGTAAATCAAGGTTCAGACAACTAGTATTTGACAATTTAATATATAAAACCTAACTTGTAATCCAAGAACAGGGCAATTTACAATATTATTTGTTTCCTTTATTCAATAAGCATTCATATGACGTTAAGAACTCGGAACAGCATCCCTTCAGCTCCGGATTACAATCCATTTGGTGAAGAATTGTGAAGTGATTTAACCAGCGGAACGTATGGTAAATACAAAAAGTAGCAAACGGTGATGGTCATGCTGCGATTTTAATGGAAGTTAAAAAAAGTAAGAATTAAAAGGTAAGAATAAATGAAATATAGTATTATTGTAGTTATCGTGTTCACTTTCTTTGGATGTTCAAAACAAAAATATGGTTATTCTGATCTACCTGATAAATGTTTTAAATCAAATCTAATAATATCAGGTATAAATATAAAAGAATCAGAGTGGATAATATATGAAAGTAAAATTGTTAGAGTCACTCCAGATGGCGGTGTGGCTGGTTATTATGAGTTTTCCAATTTACCATGTAAGGGAATTACTATTCTAGTTCCTATTAATGAATATCAGATATTTTGTTACTCAAAGAGTTCTGAGACAAATGTATCGAAATCTATTTATTATATGTGGTTAAGGCGTAGTAGAAATGGAAATACATTTAGTGATACTGCTACGGTAATTACGAATATTGAATCCGAGTATTTTAAAAAATTGTTTCCCAATCATAAAGGAAAAATTATAATTGAAAATAAGGACAGCATCTTTGTGGAGGGAAGAGATTTGCCCGAAAACTTTTATAAAATAATTAAGGCAGAGACAAGATAATATCACACATTATTAAAACAATCTTCATTTGCGGCTAAAATCATGATAATCATGTTATTCAAGTAAATCCGGAGTCGGATGTTCCATCCGGGATCGGATATTCTATCAAGGTTCAGACAATCGCATAAGAATATTCAACATCCCAGATTCGGACTCTCACTCAAATGACAATCCCCCAACCCATTCATGGGTTTCCAACGTGGAAGCAGGGTATTGCGTTAACACGAATAAAAACTATCCAGCCCGCTATTTCAATGGCGGGCAACATGATTAAAAATCGTAAGATTGCAGCTAAAATCATGATAATCAGGTAAATCACGCAAATCAAGGTTCAGACATTTTTCTGGGTTTCAAAAAGGCGTGCACTTAATTACCTGCTCGCGCGAAAGAACAGATCCCTTTCTGTTATCGGATTGAAATGAAAAGTAAAAGAGGGAATATACTGTGGCTAAAGCCAACCGTGTGGATCGGTACTCTGTTATCCACGGGCTAAAGCACCGTGGCTATTTAAAAGCAATATGACTAAATTTATATGATAATTTTAAAATTCATTTCCGTTATCGGATCAAAAAGGCAACTGCCAATACATTAATAGTGTCCATAAAAAACAGGTATAGAAAAATTTGCTAATAGAAAATATTAGGTGACATTCTGGAGTAGCTAAAAAGTATTTAAACAATCCCCCTCGCCAGCCGGACCCGACGTCCGGAGGGGCAGGCGGACGGAGAGGGGGGCAGGGGGGGAGGTCATTATGTGCCTATATTATAATAGAATACAGACATTCCTTGATTAACTTTTATCTTTTGTACCTAAAACAAGCAAACCACTTCAATAGTTTATTGTTAAGATTCCTCCCCGTTATCGGATTGACATGACAAGTGAAAGAGGGAATATACTGTGGCTAAAGCCCAACCGTGTGGATCGATGCTCTGTTATCCACGGGCTAAAGCACCGTGGCTATTTAAAAACTATGGGACTAAATTTGTGAGATAATTTTAAAATTCATTTCCGTTTCAAATCAAAAAGGCAACCGCCCAATACATTATAGCGTCCCAACAAGAAAACTGGCAAACGAAAACTTTGCAAAATAAATAATTTTGAATGAGCAATCTTAGACAGTGTAGAAAGTATAAAGAAATCTCCCTCGCCAGCCGGACCCGACGTGTCCGGAGGGGCAGGCGAAAGGAGATGGGGTGAGCCAGTCCCTGCGAGAGGGGTGAGGCCATACAAGCAAAATAGGGAGCAGTACAGCCAAAGCTATTATTTAAATAAACCCCCTCCGAGATACATTTTCCCTTGTTAATATTGAGCTTTAATAATATATTTTTTATACTAATAAAAAAAATTATGATAAAATATCTCAAATATTTTTTAATTGCGGTCTTTTTGTTTGCAGGATGTACTGCAGAGAGAATTGCTGTTAAAAAACCTAAAGAAAGACAGCAGCTTACTAATGAGGAGAAGAAAAATCTTGCTCTTTCTCATTTTATTAATGGGAATATTCTGGACGCAAAAGACCAATATGAATCTGCTATTTTAGAATATAAATGGGCTCTGGCGTTAGACCCTAATGCGGGAATAAATTATTGTATAGCAAAAGATTCTTACGTTTTAGGGCTGTATGACGAAGCTCTTGGGTACATAGGCAAGGCCGTAAAAAGTGATTCTTCAAATGAGAATTATTTTGATTTACTTGGGGATGTTTTATTGGCCAAAAACAACAAAGACTCCGCTATTGCCGTATATGCGTATTGGACTTCAAAAGATTCCTTGTCTCTGAATGCTAATTATAAACTAGCTAAATTGTTGGAAAATTCAAAACCATTAACTGCTATTTCCATATATAAGAAAATAATTGACAACGATGGATTGATCTGGGATGTGCTTGTACGTTTAGCCGGTCTTTATGAAAAGACAAATAATCTAAAAGAAGCTATAAATGTTACTGAAAAAATGAAGGAGTTGTATCCTTCAGAGTTGAGTATAAATAAAGTTTTGATTGAATTGCTGGAAAAGAATAATGAATTTGAAAAAGCTCTGGCAATTACTAATGATTTAATAGAGCTTAGTCCAAATGATTTATCTCTTAGGGAAACAAAAGCAAACCTTTACATAGACATGAATGACTGGCTTAAAGCTTCAGAAGAATATAATTATATTCTTAGCTCAAGGGATATCAGCTTTCAGAATAAAGTGAAAATAGGTGCCGCTTATTTTGGGCAGGCGTTAAAAGACTCTACTTTGATGCCGGTATCAAAAGAATTTTTCCAAAAACTGGATAAAGATACTTCTGCCTGGGAAGTAAAGATGTTTTTAGGATCTATTGCCGTTAACCAAAAAAACTATGAACAGGCATATGTAAATTTTAAGGCTGTTACGGAATTAGCTGCATGGAATGTTGAAGGATGGAGCCGGTTGGGCGGCCTTTATTATGAGAACCAAAAGTATTCTGATGCCGCTGCTTTATTAATAAATGCAGTTAAATTATTTCCCGAAGAATATTCAATAAATTTTTTATTGGGAATTTCATTAGCTCAATGCGGCAAGCATAGTGAAGCAAAGCCCTATTTGTACAAAAGTGTTCAATTGAACACTAAAGATGTTAATACTCTTGCTGCGTATGCTTATACTTTAAGTTCATTAAAGGAATCCGATGAGGCGGTGGTATATCTTAATAAAGCCCTTCAAATAGAAAAAAATGATGTTAGCATACTTGGAACACTTGGCCTGATTTATAATGGGATGAAAAAATTTACTGCATGTGACAGTGTTTATAAAAGAGCCCTTGAATTAGACCCGACCAATGCGTTAATCAATAATAATTATGCGTATTCACTTTCTGAGCGGGGAATTGAATTAGAAAAAGCTTTGAAAATGATTAAAATAGCTTTAAAAGCTGAACCCAATAATGCTTCTTATCTTGATACTGAAGGGTGGATCTATTATAAATTGGGCGATTATGGAAAAGCTGAGAAAATGATTAATAAAGCAATTGAAATGAGCGGAGCAAAATCTGCTCTGTTTGACCATTTAGGAGATATTTTATTTAAGACGGGCCAAAAGAATAAAGCTATTGAAATGTGGCAAAAAGCTTATGAATTAGACAACAGTAATAACGAAATCAAATTAAAAATTGAAAAAGGTGAATTGTGAAAAAACTTTTATTTCCTCTAATAGTTTTATTTTTTATTTTCACTCAATTTTTATTTATCGGATGTGCCGGCAGTAAGGTTTCATCATCCGGCAATGATGATGAAAAAATAGAAATATTGCCGTCAGACCGTTTGCTGAATAAGCTGGAAGCCAATAGAAGAAAGATTAAAAATTTTGAAGGCAGCGGAATTATAAAAATAAAGAATTCTCAGATGGACAATTCTGCTTCTTTTAGAACAACCGTAATAAAACCTGATTCAATTTATCTTAATATTATGGGCCCTTTTTCAATTGATCTTGCTAAAATTCTTGTAACCAATAAGGATTTTCAGTTTTATGATGCCATTCAGAATTCGGTTTTCAAAGGGGAATATAATGATAATATTTTGAGGAATATTTTTAAAATTGACTTATCTTTTAACGATTTAATTGATGCTTTTGTCGGTTCAGTTAACCTTACAAATAAATTATATAGAACTCCGGATAAATTTGAGACAGTATATGATCAATATGTTCTTACTTATATTGATTCTGTAAGCCATCATTCTACAATTTACAAAGTTGATGTAAGGGAGTTAAGCATAAAAGAAGTACAAGAAATGGATGAAGCCGGCAATTTGGTTTTTAAAGGGAAATACTCTAAATTTAATATTATTGAGGGCGTAGCTTTCCCATACATTATTGAGATTGAAAATGTAAATACTAAAGAAAGTGTTAACATTGAGTATAGAAAAGTATCTGTTAATAAAAGCAGTGCTGTTATTGAGTTTAAAATTCCGGCCGATACACAAGTTATAGAATGGTAAAATATATAATATATTGTCTAATTGCATTAATTGCTCTTTGCTTTACTGATGGTTTTAACCAACAGGGCGGCATAAAGAAGAACAAAAAAGATTTGTCCAAATTAAAAGAGGAAATTAATGCTTTAGAAGTTGAGCTTAAAAATAAATCCGCTAAAGAGCGTGAGTCCTCTGCTGCCATTGAAAACTATAGCAAGCAGACACATATTCTTAATAGAATTCTTGACGAGCTTCAGGAACAAGAACAGGAAACTGAGCAGGAAATTGACGAGACTATGGGCAAAGTTCAGTATCTTGAGAATAAAATTGCCGAGCTTAAAATTAATTATTCAAAATATGTTGTATCAATTTACAAATATGGGAAAAGCAATGAACTTGCTTTGTTGTATAGTTCGGACTCATTTAATCAGGCAGTTTTAAGATTCAAATATTTAAGAATGTTTTCTCAGAGACGTTCAAATGATTTGAGCTTTTTAAGGGAGAGCAAAGCACAGCTGATTATATTAAAAAATGAATTGGAACAAGACAAGCAGGAAAGGATCAGTTTAGCTGAGGATAAGCAGAGGGAAGAAAAAAATTATGAAAATAAAATTACTGAGAGTAAAAGAATTTTAACTGTAATAAAAAAGGATAAAGAAGAAGTTAAAAAGTTGATTGCTTCAAAAAGAGCAGCCGAAGAAAGAATTAGAACTCTTATTGCAAAATCCATTGAAGAAGATAACAGAAAGAAGCAAATTGCAGAAGATAGCAGAAAAAAGAAAGAGCTGGCTGAAAAAAAACGCAGAGATGAAAACGAGCTTGCCTTGCTTAATAAGAAAAAAGGGAAAGCCACAGAAAATCTAACAAAGAAGAACAAAGATAAGGATTTAGTAGTTTCTACTAAGACTAAAAACATAGAAAATAAACAGCCCAATTTAGAAGTAGGAAAATCAGAAGAGTTTAATTACTCATCAGGTGCACTTTTTAGTTCATTAAGGGGTAAACTCAATTGGCCTGTCTCAGGAAAACTTTTTGGCAAATATGGTGAGAATAGGAATGAACAGCTTAATACCATATCATTGAACTATGGAATAGATATTCTTGCAAATTCCGATTTGAATGTGAAGGCGGTTGCTGAAGGTGTTGTCTCTGTAATAGATTGGATTGTCGGCTATGGGAGTGTAGTGATAGTTACGCATAGAGGAGGTTATAGAACGGTATATAGTCACCTTGCCGGAATACATGTAAAAGAGGGAGACCGGATTAAAGCCGGAACAATTATCGGAAGAGTTGGAGAATCAGTGGAAGGAAATTTGCTTCATTTTGAAGTATGGAGTGAAAGGAACAACCAAAATCCTGAACTTTGGCTTGCAAAGAAGTAATTAACGTAAGGAACATAGCTTCAATTCAAAACCCTAAGTAGAAAATAATTAAAGCTGTTTCTTGATTTAATTAAGAAAACCTTTAATGTTTAAGAATTATTCTGCCAATACTAAAAGGGAATATCCGCCTAAAATTCGAGCAGTGAGATCCTGATTTAATTTGAAAAAAAATTTTCTTGGAAATTTTGCCAGTTGAGTCTTTAACTTTTTCGAAGGTACTTCAATTGCACTCTGTGTATAAAAATAGTCAATTATTTTATATCCGGATTCACTTATCATTGCAAGGGCTGTTTCTTTAGAAAAATAATGAATATGACCAACTTGCGAACGTGCTTCCAAAATAGGGGAACATCTTAAGACTTTTTGAACTGACATATCCAAAGGTATGTGTAATATCTTAAATCTTCCTTTATCTTTGATTTTCTTTAGAAAGTCGAAACAATCCTCAATGTGTTCAACAACATCAATTACAAGTACAACATCAAATTGAGATTCGGTATCATCAAGAATGTTTAAAAGTTTAAAACTCAACCGTCCTTTAGTTCTTTGTTTGCATAATTCATATGCTTGAGGAGATATTTCGTATCCGGTGAAAGAAATATTATTATTCATTCTACTATGTAACTGATTAAGAATTTCACCGGCACCACATCCAACTTCGCATATAGATTTTGGTTCTATCCTATTTGTCTCAATAATTTTAATGATCTGTTGCGCTTTCCAATTTGCATCTTCAACATGCCAGGTTGGGTTGTTCTTAAAATAATTGCCATTTAAGTAATCTGTATTACCCATGGAAGCTTTCAAAAATAGTTATTTCATAAAAATTCATATATATTATTCATATTTGATAGTATAATTACTTCGCAGAAGCATTTTGATATCAAAAATAACGAAACACTTTCCAATTAGCAAAAACTTTTTAACTTATTTGCAAACACTTAGCATCTGCTTTTATTTGTAAGAAATAATTTTTATATGACTATATTTCTTCGTCTCCAATAATTTCATTTTTGCTATACAAATAGGAGCTTATCTATTCATTGGTGTGAAATTAAAATTACTTATTGCCCTGATACTATTATCCTTCACAACATTGGCAAATTGTTTCTTTTCTTAATATTTTAAGCGGATATATCACTATTTTTAATTATTTTTAAAATGCTTCTTAAAGTATTATTTGATTGTTCTGTAAATGATATTTCGGAGTATAAAAAGATTCTTATTAAACCAGAATTGATGAAAATAAATCAAAAATATAAAGTCGCAATTCTTAAAATAGTTAAAGATAAAATTAAGAATAATAGAATATTATTATTCAATTTTACTTCACTATCTATTTTACAAATCTGCAATTATATTTTTCCTCTTATAACTTTGCCTTATTTGGTAAGAGTCTTGGGCCCTGATCACTTCGGAATAGTCAGTTTTATAATTGCTTTTACAGGCTATTTTGGTATGATTACTGACTATGGCTTTAACCTATCAGGTACTCAGACTGTTTCAATTAACAGATTAGACAGAAATAAATTGAACAGTATTTATAGCTCCATCCTTTTTATAAAATTATTTTTATTTGCGGTCTGTATTATTGTTTTTGCTTTATGTCTTGTCTCTATTGATAGATTCAGAGCCGATTGGCTGGCTTATCTGGCAGGTTTTTTGAGTATTCTCGGGAATGTCCTTTTCCCAATTTGGCTTTTTATGGGTCTGGAAAAGATGAAATATGTAAGTATGATAAATATTTATATGAAGATATTGTTTACAGGTTCGGTATTCATTTTTATATCTAATCAAAACGATACTGTCCTCTACTTGTTTTTATATTCACTACATCTGGTACTTATAGGGGTTGTAGGACTGTTCATTTCATTTTATAAACTTAAAATAAAATTTATTATACCGTCTAAAAATGAGTTGAAATATCATTTCAGAGAGGGGTGGTATGTTTTTCTTTCTACATTTTCTATAAGTTTATATACAATATCAAATACGTTCATACTCGGACTATTTGCCAGTAATGAAGTTGTGGGATACTTTTCGGCTGCTGATAAAATTAGAGGTGCAGTACAAGGATTCTATTCGGCAATTTCTCAATCCGTTTATCCGCATCTTTCGGCTTTATTTGTGGCTTCTAAAGAGTCAGCATTAAAATTCATTAAAAAGCTGTTCAGTTTTGTTGCTATTTGTGGCACTGTTACTTCATTACTCACTCTGCTTTTTGCGGATAAAATAGTTACTGTTTTTCTTGGCGGGCAATATGAAGAAGCTGTACTGCTGCTAAAAATCATTTCATTTTTACCTCTTATTATTATGATTGGTAATGTTTTCGGTGTACAGACTTTACTTAATGCAGGATATAAAAAATCTTTCACTAAAATATTAGCGTTTTCTGCCATAACTAACATAATAATATCCTTTATTTTTGTTCCTCTATATTCAGCGGTTGGAACTACTGTTATAGTTATGGTTATAGAAACTTTAGTGACAATAGGCTTCTATTATGAATTAAGAAAAAACAATATCCACATTTTTAAGCAGAATTATGTATGATGTATTAGTTGTTGGTGCCGGTTTTGCTGGTTCAATTTTAGCAGAAAGGATTGCTTCTCAATTAAACAAAAAAGTGTTAGTAATTGATAGAAGAAATCATATTGCGGGTAATTCTTATGACGAAATTGATAAAAATGGAATATTAATTCATAAGTATGGCCCTCATATTTTTCATACAAATAGTAAAATTGTATCTGACTATCTATCTGCTTTTACTGAATGGCGTTTTTATGAACATAAAGTCCTGGCTTCAAATCATGGAGTTTTATATCCAATTCCAATAAACAGGATGACAATAAATAAATTTTATAATTTGGACCTTGTTACGGATAAAGAGACCAGAGATTTTATTAATTCGCTAAAAGGGAAGGCTTATCCGATTCTTAATTCTGAAGATTATGTGATAAGTCAGGTCGGAAGTGAACTATTTGAAACCTTTTTTAAACATTACACAGAGAAACAATGGGGAGTGGAGGCTAAAGAACTAGCCCCTTCGGTATGCGGTAGAATCCCAATCCGGTATAACGATGATTGCAGGTATTTCTCTGATTCATTTCAGTTTATGCCTAAGGATGGATATACAAAAATGTTTGAAAAGATACTGACGCATAAAAATATTCATTTAGAGCTTAACTTAGATTATAAGACCGCAGCTAAAATGTATGATTTTAGAAACATAATATTTACCGGACCTATTGATAACTTTTTTGATTATGAATATGGCAGGCTGCAGTATAGATCAATTAGATTTGAGTTTGTGAATATTAAATCAGAACAATTTCAGCCTGTGGCTCAAATAAACTATGTCTCAGATGATGTCCCTTTTACAAGGGTTATAGAACACAAACATCTCACAGGGCAAAAAGCTGAATCTACGACGATCACCAGGGAATATCCACTTTATGACGGAGAGCCGTTTTATCCGATACCAAATGAAAAAAATAGGACATTATATTTAAAATATAAAGAAAAAGCATTATCATTGCACAATGTATTTTTTTGCGGAAGATTGGCAGAATATCAATACTTCAATATGGATCAGGTAACTGCAAATGCGCTAAAATTCTTTAACCAAATTTCAAGCAAGTTATAAATGAAAAAAAATCTAACAATTGGTGCAATAGTAGTTAGCTATAATGGTATAAATCATTTACCAAAATGTCTGAATTCAATAAAAATGCAGACAATTAAAGTAACTGAAATTTTGGTTGTTAATAATGGAAGCACTGATGGGTCAAAAGAGTTTTTAGATTCACAGGAAGGAATATCAGTTTTTCAGCAAGAGAATTTAGGCAGTTCCGGCGGGCAATTTGCCGGAATGATGTATTTCTACAAAAAGAAATATGACTTGATTTGGTGTATAGATCATGATATTGTTTTTAATAGTGATACATTAGAAAGTCTTTTAACTTATGCAGAGGAAATAAATTATAACTTTGGCTTTTTGTCCAGTTGTATGCTTGACAACGAAGGAAAAGTGGCCTATGCAAATATACCTGAATTAGATTCTTCTCCGGTTATTTTGAATGAGATATTGCTGAATAAGCCAATTTCCATACTATCTGCATCATTTGGGTCATTATTGGTTAAAAGAGAAGTATTAGATGAAGTCGGCCTTCCCATTAAGAATTTTTTTATTTATGGTGATGATGCAGAATTTACTTTGCGGATAATAAAAAAAGGGTTAAGAGGTTATTTGGTCATGCAAAGTAAAGCAATTCATAATCAAAGTAATAGTTATGAAAGTGTATTTATTTCTGCAAATCCGAAAAGTAAACAACTTCAGTATGGATTAAGAAATATGACTTATGCACATATTATGAGAAATGAAATAGTTTACCACTCCCGATTTCGAGGGTATCTTTCAGCAATTATGTATGTTTTAAGGATAGTAAAAGCACACAATAAAAAAAAGGGCTTATTTGACTTATATTATTTAGTTAATGCAGGTAATGCCTTCATAAAAGGATTATTGTTGCATCCCAAAATTACATTTCCTAAAGATTTGAATTAGATGCCATATAAGTTAAAGAATGGCTTTGTATTTAAAGTTGGAATAGTAATTGATTCCTTAATTATCTATGCTAAATGTATAATTGAGTATTTGATATTCCGAATATTAGATAAAATAAAGGTAAATCTAAAAGAAACAAATTCTAATCAAATACTTTGCATAAATAGTGAAAAATTAGGCGATGTTATATTAACAACTGATTTTATAAACAGTATAATAGAATCAAAAAAGTATGATTGTGTATGTTATTTAGTAAGGGCTGAATATATAGATATTATAAATGATACTTTCCCAAATATAGAAGTAATACCATGCAAATTATCTGAATTTAAAGTCGATTTTAAGTATAAAATAGAATTGTTGAAAAAATTGCAGGCCAGGCATTTTACGGATGTAATAAACATATCGCCAGTAAGAGGAATAATCAATGATGAGTTGACAATATTAGCTAAGGGGAAAAATACTATCGCAACATTAAAATCTTCTCAATACATGCCAGGGTTTATTGTTAAGAAGCTAAATCATAGGTTTAATTATTTGCTTGAGCCATCCTCTTCTAATATTTATGCTGTACTTATGGACGCACTAAATTTATTAAAAATTTCTTTGGTCTCAAAAAGTCTTCTAAAAACAAATTATAGCGAGCTTGATTTCCCTTATAGCGATTTTATTGCAGTCGCACCTTTGGCATCTTTAAAATTCCGCAGTTGGCCGTTGAATTATTATAAAGTTCTTTGCCATAAATTAAGTAAGAAGTATAAAATCCTTTTATTAGGGACAGAGGAACAAGCACCGGAGTTAGAAGAAATAGCCGACAGTAATCAAGACATAATTAATACTGCGGGAAAATATCATAGCTTTGAGCTGCCAAGTATTATTAAAAAAAGTAAATTGTTCATTGGTAATGATTCCGGCTTAACACATATTGCTCTTCAACTTAATAAATCTTTTATTGGAATTATTGGAGGAGGCAAACATGGGCTTGTCTTCCCGTATAAACCAAATAACAAAAGCATTTATGAATATCATCTTATGGAATGTTTCAATTGTAATTGGATGTGTAAATATAAAGAGCCATATTGCATAACTGAAATAAGTGCCGAGAAGGTTTATGATGATGCGTTAAAACTACTGGAGGCGAAATGAACATTCTTCATATGGCCCCTGATTTTGACATAAACAGCGGAATTACAAAATATATTCTTGATCTTTTTAAATATTCCCGAAATGATGCTGATATCCATTTTTCATTTATCACCAATAAGGGAAATGCACTTTATAGACTAGACCAATTGGGTATAAAATATGAAATTATCCCATTTAGTAATGGAATCAAGAATATCCTATATGTAGGTCAGAATGAGAAAGATATTAAGAACTATTGTCAGCAAAATAATATAGATATTATCCATACACATCATAGATATCTTGAATTAGTGGCTAATAATGTTAAAAAATCAATTACTGTTAAAACTATCACTACAGCCCATAGTATGGTCGCCGGTTTTAGTAAATCGAGCTATAAATCGGACTACATTATTGCGGTAAGTAAGGCGGTAAATGACCGTATAGTTGATTTATTCAAAGTTTCAAAAAATAGAGTAGAGACGATTTATAATTGCGTCCCAATTCCTGAGTACATTCCGGCTGATGTTAAAAGAGAAAAAGAAAAGCTGGGTATAAAAACCGGAGATAGTGTGTTTCTGTTTGTTGGACGTGGTACTAAATTAAAAGGTGCTGATGTTCTGATTAAAGCTTTTAATAAAATTTTTATTAAATACCCATCATCTTATCTTATAATGATAGCGGACCAATTTGATAAATCAGTGCTAAAATTAAAACTTTGTAATAATATAAAGATAATGGCCCCTGAAGAAAATATTTCTAAATACTACAGCTTAGCAGATGCAGTCGTTTTACCATCATTGCAGGATTCTTTTCCATACGTAATGTTAGAGTCAGGGTTAATGAAAAAGTGCTTTATTGCTTCAAAAGTGGGAGGAATGGCAGAGTTTTTGGATGAAAACACTGCTTTACTTATTCCCCCAAATGATGATAAATTGCTTGAGCAAAAGATGGAATATGTTATTAATAATAAGACAGAAATTGATAAAATCGGACTAAATTTATATAATAAAGTGTTACCATTAACCAACTGTCAGGAATATTATTCAAAACTTAAAACAATTTATAATAACCTTATAGACAAAAATGTATAATTCGTTTACTATAAATGGAATAAAAATATCAGAAATTTATTTTGATGATATAAAGGATATTATTTCTGATAGTTTAAAGAATGAACATAAAACTGCTATAGCCTATGTTAACCAAAACTTGATTGTATTAAGCAATAAAAATTCCGAATTGAAAGAGTCATTAAATCAATTCAATTATAACTTTGCTGATGGAACTGGAATCTGGCTGGCCGCTAAATGGATTAACAATATAGGATTTCGTAATAGATTTAACTTAACTGATTATTGTAAACCCTTCTTTCAATTCCTGTTTGTAAATAAATATAAAGTTTGTCTCCTTGGATCAAGCGACCATACTTTAAATTTACTTAAGGACAGGGTACAAAAGGATTATCCAAAAAATACTTTACAAGAAGTGTTTAATGGCTATGCAGATACTTCTGATAATGAGGAACTGATTCGTAAGATAAACAAAACAGAATCGGATGTCTTATTGGTTGGGATGGGTTCTCCGAAACAAGAATTATGGATAGCTAAGAATTTTAATGAGGTAAATGTAAAAGTTTTAATTAGCGTTGGTGATCTTTTTAGTGAAGCTGCCGGACAAAAAATAAGAGGGCCTAAAGTATTTCAGAAGTGGGGCTTCGAATGGTTATTTCGTGTAATAGCTAGTCCTGTTTATTATTTTAGACGATATATAATTGGAATACCTAAGTTTTTCTATCTTGTACTTATTGATTTATTAAACAAGAAAAGAAAATGATAAACCTAAATAGAAAAAAGGACCCGCTTCTCCTTATTTTGATAAATATATCGATTTTAGCAATTTATCATTTCTTAATTAAAATACCATTGCTGTTTAAAATATCCCAGCGTCCTGATTCTGTTGATATATTGTATTACTCTGACATATTTAATAATCTTGAAAATGCGATAGTAATATTTACATGTGTAGCTTTAATATCTATTTGGTCATATGATTATATATCTAGATGGATTCTAAAATACCTCCAAATGAAATATTTACCATTTTATTTTATCATGATAAATATAATTCTCCAACTATTATTAATTTTTACAATCAAATCTTTGCCAATTGCCGACAGTAAGTTCTATTTACAGCATGCTCATTCTCTAATAGCCTCTAATAGCTATGTAAATGAATGGGGCAATTATACTGCCTTTTGGCCTATCGGGCTGCCATTTCTATTAAAATTATACTCATTTATCAGTCCCGATATTATTCTTGTTGCAAAATTGTTTAATATTATAGTATGTTCAGTTTATATTTTAGTTATTTATAAATTATTTGAGAGTGAATTATCCGATAAGCAAAAAATACTATTCCTGATTATTCTTGTATTATTCCCTAATAATTTATTCAGTGCCAATATAATAATGGGGGATTATATATTCTCACTGTTGTTATGGCTGTCCGTTTATTTAACTCTTAAGCATAGCGATAAAGTTATTTATTATATTTTAACTGGTTTAATGATAGGAATTATGTCTTATATTAGACCGACTGGATTGTTATTTCCGGTTATTATATTTTTTGTAATTATCAAGCAATATAAGTTAATAAAGTCACTTAAGTATTTAGTAATTGTAACCTTGTTTACTGCCATTACACTTTCCCCATGGATTTATAGAAACTTTTTGTTGTTTCATACCTTAGTCCCGGTTTCTACAAATGGCGGCTATAACTTTTTAATGGGCAATCATAAAAATGCTACCGGAGGTCTTGATTTTACTTTTCCCTATGACATTAAAAACCGAAATGAACCGGAAGAAGAACGCCTGGCATATAGAAGAGCATTTCTGGATATGAAAGAGAATTCAGTAAAAACTGTTGTTAGACTCCCCAAGAAGTTAATATATAGTTTCCTTAGGGGCGATAGCTCTATTACCTGGGCACTAAAAGAAACAGAGAACTCAATAAATCCTTTGTTTAAGAGTATTGTCTTTTACTCTGCTAATTTCTTATTTTATAATATGATTATCTATAGTCTTATAGGGTTTGCAGCGAAGAGAAATGCATTGAACAAAAAACAAATATTTAGATATATAATAT
>Ga0183100_1000174_pt1 | contig 81290 bp, 74 predicted proteins | sample Biomet2_FD_127789 | JGI IMG/M metagenome (GOLD analysis project Ga0183100, IMG submission 127789) | Microbial communities from bioreactor (seeded with anoxic lake sediment) at LBNL, California, USA - Biofuel metagenome 2 | ecosystem: Engineered > Bioreactor > Anaerobic > Unclassified ...
TAGACGCTAAATATGCTAAACAACTAAAAAAAGGTGATACTACTTCGTATTGTCTCATTCATATGATTTTCAATACTTCTGACAAGACCTATACTACAACTTCTATGCAAGTTTTTAGCAAAAAGGGGAAAGAATTGGAATCTCGGACAGTGGCTGCAAAATTTTCGCCTATACCTGAAAAATCTTTTGCAGAGGCGATGCTGGAAGTTGTGAATCAGTATGTAATAGAGAACAAAAGCGATATGCTTTTAAATAGAAATACAAAATAGCTTGTATATTTGGGAGATAACTAATGAGACTATTTAAAAATTTTCTGATGCTGGTATTTTGTTTTTTGTTAATTGCTTTGTTTGCAAGCTGTGGAAAAGAAAATACTGGTAAAGAAAATACGGTGGTTGCAGCTGGTGGTTATAGCGTTACTGATGTTACAGGTACTAAGCTCAATTTTGTGGAAAAACCCAAAAGAATAATTTCCATGAGTGCTGGTGTAGATGAAATTCTTTTAGACATGCTTAACCCCCAAAGAATTATTGCAGTTACTTACTTAGCAGATAACCCGGCAATATCATCTGTTTCTGCCAAGGCCAAGGCTATTCCAGGGAGAGTAAAGGGCAATAGTGCGGAGGAAATTATAGCTATGAGTCCGGATCTAGTTATTATGCCGGATTGGGCAGGGCTAAGCACCGTAAATACTTTGCGTGACATGGGAATAACCGTGTACGTTTATAAAACACCGGCTTCACTTAGTGAAATACAAGATTCCATTAATAATATAGCTGTTTTGGTTGGCGAAAAAGAAACAGGTATAAAAATGGTGGAAAAAATGCAAGCCCAACTGGATAAAACATGGTCTATGGTGAATAAAATTCCTGAAAACAAAAGGCAGTGCATTGTAGCATTATCCCAGATGGGCGCTTTTGGAGCTAAGGGCACTACTTTTGACGATTTGTGCAAGCATGCTAATATAATAAATGGAGTGGCTTTAACAGGCATAACTAAAAATGAAAGTTTAAGCAAAGAGCAAATAGTTGCGATAAATCCTGATGTATTGTTGCTGCCTTCTTGGGATGCAACAGGAAAAGGAGAATTGTCAACCTATGCAGATGAAGTTAAAAATGATCCTGCCTACATGAACATTAAGGCCGTACGTAATGACAGGCTTATTCATGTGCATGATAATTATCTCTATAGTATTTCTCAATATGCGGCTAACGCGGTGGATGAGCTTGCCAGGGGAGTTTATCCGGAATTATATAATTAATAGTTAGGATGGCAAAATTTGATTAAACGTTTTCTCCCATATTATAAACCATATATGAAAACAGTCGTGCTTATAATAATAGGCTCTCTTTTGTTGTCTTCTTTGGATTTACTGTTCCCACTGGTACTGCGCTATGTGATGAATACAGTTATACCCAAAGGAGAGCTGCATGATTTATATTTGTATTCAGGGGTACTTTTTGGCCTATATTGTTTAGGGTATTTGCTGAATTATGTGGTTACCTATTATGGACATTTTATGGGTGCCAAGATTGAAAATGATATGCGGCATGCTTTGTTCAAACATTTGGAAAGTTTGTCTTTTCGCTACTTTGATAATAGTAAGACCGGGCAGCTTATGAGTCGTATTACTAGTGATATCGCAGAAATAGGCGAACTATCTTTTAGAGGCCCCAATGATATTATTGTCTGTTCCTTAACTATGATCGGGACAATAGTTATTTTGTTCGTAATGAATTGGAAGTTGGCTATATTTATAACCATATTACTGTTAGTAAAAACTTTTGAAACAATAAGTACTAATAAAAAAATGAAAGCTTCTTTCAAACTTAATAGGGTGAGAGCCGGAGAAATTAGTGCACAAGTAGAAGATAGTTTAACAGGTATTCGTGTGGTAAAGGCCTTTACAAATGAAGGATTTGAACTACAAAAGTTTTCTAAGGTTAGCAACGCTTTGCTAGATGCTAGGGTTGTTTCTTACAAAATATTGGCCAGATTTTCCAGCGGCATAAGTTTTTTCTCAAGTATTATTAATGTAGCTATGTTGGTGATAGGTGGAACGATGATTGCTCTTGGACAATTGCCTGTTAGTGATTTTGTAGCTTTTTTCCTATATGTAGGCAGTATTTTTATGAAACCGGTTTTGCGTTTAACGGTATTTACGGAAATGTATCAAAGGGGTATGGCTGGATTTGCCCGGTTCTGTGAAATAATGGATGATAAGCCGGATTTTGCAGATGCACCAAATGCCATTAGCTGCGATAGGTTGCGGGGTAATATACTTTTTAAGGATGTTACTTTTAGTTATGATCACAGCAGTAAAGTTATTAACAATATTAATTTGAATATTAAAGCGGGAGAAATCATTGCCTTTGTTGGTCCTACCGGTGCCGGCAAAACAACTATTTGCAATTTGATTCCTCGTTTTTATGATGTGCAAAAAGGCGCAATATATATTGATGGCATTAATATTAAACAAATAACACTGGAATCTTTGCGTAGAAATATTGGTATTGTACAGCAGGATGTTTTCATTTTTTCGGAAAATGTGCATGATAATATAGCTTATGGCCGCATTGATGCAACAGAAGAGGAAATAATAGCGGCAGCCACAGCAGCGGAAGCTAATGATTTCATAGCTTCTTTGCCGGATGGTTATGATACTAATATTGGCGAGCGAGGGGTAAAACTGTCCGGTGGCCAGAAGCAGCGGATATCTATTGCACGTATATTTTTAAAAAATCCCCCTATACTAATTCTTGATGAGGCTACATCTTCTTTGGATAATGAAACTGAAAAGAAAATACAAAGGGCTTTAAACAGTTTGTCGAGGAATAGGACGACTTTAATAATCGCACATAGATTGGCAACAGTACAAAAGGCAGATCGTATTGTTGTTTTAACAGAAAAGGGAATTGTAGAACAGGGAAAACACGAAGAACTATTGTTGAAAAAAGGCATATATTATGATTTATATCAAGCTCAGTTTACTGATATTACGGCGGAATAGATTCTGAAAAAATATTCAGGGAGAATATATATGTTAGAATTGTTTAATTATTGTACAAAAAACGGTTACGATAAGAGTTTGCTTGATGCCAATACGAATTTAAAAAAATTCGCCAATAGTATGGAATTAGATGGCGTAGAAATGTTCGTGTATCAAAAAATGGGAATTGAAGATACTACGGGAACAATTGGAGCACATTTACGTTATTGGCCAAGCTGGCTTGGTTTTTGGCAACATGATCAAGAAAGAGTTAAGAGTGAACTGCCTACAGAAAAAGATATAAAAGCGTACTATGGGGCAACTTCTCCTGAACAATGGCTGGATGTTATACGTGATAATATTGAAGAAGCTTTAAAACTTAGGCCGCAATATCTGGTGTGGCATATTAGCGAAGCTAGTATGGAAGAACTTTATACTTTAAAATTTAAATATAGTGATATACAGGTAGTAAAAAGTGCGGCGGAGGTATTTAATGCTGTAGCTGATATTATTCCGGGTAATGTTAAGGTGCTTTTTGAAAACTTATGGTGGCCAGGATTACGCTTGACAGATGAGCAGGTTGTTAAGGCTTTTTTTAAAGATATACGGCGTAAAAACGTAGGAATTATGCTTGATATTGGGCATTTAGCTAACACGAATGCTACTTTAAGCTGTGAAGATGATATCGTTAAATATACTTTTGAAACGATTAAAGATTTAGGAGAATGTGCAAAGTATATAAAGGGGATTCATTTAAGTAAATCTTTGTCAGGCAAATATATGAATAATTTCATAAGAGAATTCCCCGAGCATTCCAGTTTTGCAAAACACTATAAGCATATTACGAATATAGATCAACATATACCATTCACCTCTGCAAACTTAGAAAAACTAATAAAGACGATTAACCCGGATTACTTGGTCCATGAATTGTTTTACAATGATTTGCCCGCTATGGCTAAATATGTTCAAATACAACAACGGTCATTAGGTAGTGCGCATACGTTTAAGGGAGAAAAACAATGGAAAATATAATAATTGAAGTTGAAAAACTAAGTGCCGGTTATGATAAAAAAATAATATTGGATGAAGTTGGGTTTAAAGTAAAGCAGGGAGAAATGATTGGAATTATTGGTGCCAATGGTGCAGGTAAAAGTACTTTATTAAAAACTATGCGCGGTATGCTGCCTAAAATTAGTGGAAATATTTTAGTTTTTGGTAAAGATGTTGCCAATTTCTCGGAACGTGATTTTGCACAGCATGTATCCTACTTACAACAACAGGTAGAAGTTTCCTTTGGCTATACAGGGAAAGAATTGGTTTTGGCAGGTCGCTACCCGTACCTAAAATGGTGGGAAAGTGAAAGCGTGGAAGACGAAAAAATTGCTGAAATGTGCATGGAATATACCGGCGTATTGGAACTTGCCGAGTGCCCGATTACGCAGCTTTCAGGCGGGCAAAAGCAACGAGTTTTACTAGCAAAGGTTTTGGCGCAAAAAACCCCGGTATTGTTTTTAGATGAACCAACTACAGGTTTAGATATAGTTTATCAAGAGGAAATTTTCAAATTTTGCCAGGCTTTGTGTAAAGCAGGAAAAACGGTGCTTATGGTAGTACATGAATTAAATTTAGCGGCTAAATTTTGTTCTAGGCTGCTTTTAATTGGTGAGGGGAAAATACTGGCTGATGGAGATCCACTGGAAGTAATGGATTCGGGTCACTTGACCAGAGCTTACAAGGTGCCGGTAGAGGTGCTTAGGAATCCTATTAGTGGTGGCATTGAAATAACAACACGGCCTTTAGAAGAGGATTTAGAGCGCAAAGAATTTCTAATAAATGAAATTTGCCGTGGGACGGTAATTAAGTGATTTTTTGGGAGGCACAATGCTAAAAATACAAAATTTGTGCAAAAATTTTGGCACAAGGGTCGCAGTGGATAATTTAATATTAGAGATTCGAACAGGAGAGATTTTTGGCTTGTTGGGGCCTAATGGTGCAGGGAAAACAACACTGGTTAGGATGCTTACCTTACTTGCTAAAGTTACTTCTGGTACGGCCATTATTGATGGTCATGATATTTTAACAGATGCTGACTCTGTAAAAGAATTAATAGGCGTTGTCCCACAGAATTTGAACTTGGATTATGATTTAACAGGTTGGGAAAACTTGCAGTTACAGGCTCGTATGCATCACATTACGGATCACAAAGAGTGCGATGGCCGTATTGCTGATATATTAGCTTTTGTGGAATTGACAGACAGGGCTCAGGATATCTGCCGTACCTATTCCGGGGGGATGAAACGCAGATTGATGATTGGTATGGCTTTAGTGCACAAGCCAAAGATATTGTTTTTAGATGAGCCTACAGTAGGTTTAGATCCCCAAGTGCGCAGAAAAATGTGGGATTTAATTCGTTCGATGAATGCAAATGGGATGACGGTTTTGCTAACTACTCATTATATTGAAGAAGCAGAGCAATTATGTGATCGAGTTGGTATTATGGAACTTGGTAAGCTTATTGCGTTAGAAACCCCTAGCGGACTACTCGAGAAGGTTGGAAAGTTTGTAGTGGAATGGATGAAGAACGAAAATTCTAACAGCAGGGTTTTTGCGACACGCGAAGAAGCTATGGCTTTTGCTGCCGAGTTGGAAGAGAATGCAACAATTAGGGCAGCAAATCTTGAGGATGTATTTATTGAACTTACAGGGAGAAAAGTGAATGAATAAAATGTTTTTTTATGATGTTTACACAGTATATTGGCGTGATTGGATTGTGTTTACGCGTACCTATAAAAAATTTTTGCTTTCACGCATGGTAACTCCCTTACTTTATATATTGGCTTTTGGTATCGGTCTGGGACGCAATATTTCTGTTGATGGCGGAAGTTACTTAAGCTTTATAATCCCTGGCATGATTGCTATGAATTCTATGAATATTTCCTTCAATTCGGTGGCCAGTCCTCTTAATATGTCAAGACTTTACTATCACACTTTGGAAACGTATATTATTTCGCCAATTTCAACTTGGGCCTTCGTCTTAGGAAAAGTTTTTTCAGGAATTTTGCGTGGCGTTATCTCAACGGGAATTATTTGGGTTATTGCCTATGCTTTGGGCGTTAAAGTTTATGTAGGAGGTTGGTTTATTCCTGTATTAATTCTGAATTGTGGAGTTTTTTCAGCTTTAGGGGTAGCCGCCGCTATGGCCATGCCTACCCACGAGGATATGGGTAATTTCAGCACTTATGTTCTCGTTCCGATGTCGTTTTTATGCGGTACTTTTTTTAAGGCTGATGGGTTTCCTCCTTTTATAAAATATTTTTTAAATTTACTGCCTTTAACACCGGCTTCCAGTGCCTTGAGAGCTTTGGCGCAACATCAACTCCTGCACTGGTCGTGGATAGCTATTATGGGCATTTATTTGGCGTTGTTTTTGTATGCAAGCTATTATCTAATTGCTAAAAAAAGAGAGGAGTAAAGTATGCAGGCATGTATTAAAGTCGTGTTAACTGATTTAATAGGGCTTGTTATTTTGCTGTTCATTTTTATGCAAACAGCTTTTGCCGGCACTTTCCAGGTAGAAGCTGTTTTTCCATATAATTTAGAACAAAAAAAACTGGACACAGTTTTTGCCGATAGTACAAATCCTTTATATTTAAATATTGAAAGTGCCAATTATAGTAATGAGCAAGAGGCGAAAATTACTATAACACTGCCTAGAGGGCTGGAGGTTGCTACGAGTTCTGCTAAGTGGCAGCAGAGTAATTTACCTGAAAAAACTATAGTCACATCTATTTGGAAATTGGCTGCAAATTACACACAGGTTTTTGATTTATTGCCACTGCAGGCAACTGCGCAATTGCCTGTTGGCACAAGTAACATTAAGCTGGTTGTGGAAGTTGGCCCTGATACGATTGAGCGCATAATTACTTTTAAAAAAGATGCAGACGTTTTCAAAGAAAATACGCAAGAAAAAAGTAATACAAATAAGGAATACAATTGGTATATTAACAAATTAACTTTACCGGTAGATCCTCAGGGAGTACGGGATGAAAAAATTACTGAGGGAAGTATTTATGTCAGAGATACTGAATTTGAAAATTTTAGAAATCGCATGGTTGGTGACGGTGCTACAAACTGGGCGGCAGTTTATAATCATCCTGCGACGCATTTATTATTAGAATTAAGTAATCCTAAGAGAGATACTAAAGTTTTAAAATTTAAAGCAGAACTGCTGGATAAAATTACGGGGGAAGTGGTTAGCGGGCTTTGTACCGCAAATCAAACAGAAGATAATGAAGAACAGGGCTGGAGTGCTGCCGCTCATCAGAAAGATGCTACTACGGCGCTTTTGGCTCTAACCGGGAGTAAAATTCAGACTTTTGTTTTACCGCTATATGTGGATACAGGAAAAATAACGGCAGGCGAATATAACTTGCGTGTTACCGTATACAGTAGTGATGAAGAAAAAATATCAGAAATTCCTTTAGAAATTGTTAAAAAAAGCAATATAGGTATTTTTTCCATTGCTTTTTCCTTTTTGTGCTTTATAATTCTTTGTTTTGCCTTTGGTAAAATACGCAAAACTATTATGAATATAGGAGCTAAGGGGGCTATTACCGTAGCCTTGTTTGCGGCAGTAGCTTTTGGCAGTATAGTTGTTCCCACTACTTTAGGCGGAGACCTTTTGAGGGTGTTTTTAGGTCCATTCTCCAGTTTAGTTACCGGGCTATTGAACGGGACTCTGCTTTATTTATTGATGTTTGCTCTTCTTATGCTTTATCGCAAGCCAGGTATTGTGGCCTTGCTGTTTTTGATTAAATGGCTTTTGGCGGGAGTGATGTTTGGTCGTTTCACACCTCTTGGTATTTTATCTTATGCCGTTTATATAGTGGTAATAGAGGGAGCTTTATATTTTAGCGGGTTTTATATTAAAAAAGAGCTTTCTAAGCCATATATGCTTTTTATAGCACTTTTAATGGGTCTTGCAGATGCTCTAGTTACCTTAATTAATATGGAGCAAATGATGTTTTTTTACCGTTTATATTATGCAGGCTGGTATATTATTCTCTACATGTTTGTTAATGGGATTTTATATAGCAGCATTGGTTGTTGTATGGGCTTTAAAGTTGGTAAGCGTTTACAGCAAGTTATGGGGGAGTAAGTATGAGAAGCAATATGCTTAGTATAAAAAATGTTTCCTACTGCTATTCAGGCAGAAATATTCCCACCTTAAAAAATATTTCTATAGATATAAATAAACAGGAAATGATTCTTATAGCAGGGCGTACAGGTTGCGGAAAATCCACCCTTATTAAGGTAATAAACGGACTGCTCATTGGTAATGGGGGCGGGAAATTTAGTGGAGAAGTGACTAGTAAAGGCTTTGACATCTTGACTTTAACCCCGGAAGAAATGGGTTTGTTAGTAGGAACTGTTTATCAATCTCCTGATGACCAGCTTTTTGCCATGACAGTAGAAGATGAGGTTGGTTTTGTCCTGGAAAATCATGGAATAGCAAGCGAAATCATCAAAGAAGAAGTTGCAAGAACTTTAAAAAGAGTAGGCCTTGCAGGGTTTGAAAAACGCAGTATACATGCTTTATCAGGGGGGCAGCGTCAAAGATTAGCACTGGCATCTGTACTTATTAATAAACCTCAGATATTAATTTTAGATGAGCCTGTCAGTCAGATGAACCCCGTAGGTGTAAAAGAATTTTTAGGATTATTAAAAGAACTAAATGAAGTAGACGGTATTACTATTATAGTTGTTGAACATAGGGTTCATGAGCTTGCCAAGTATTTTCCCAGGTTGGTGGTGATGTATGAGGGGAAAATAATTTATGACGGGGACATTAACAAAGCTTGGGGTAAGGTCGGAGATGAAATAAAGTATGGATTACGTGAACCACAAAACGTAAAGCTGTGCCGTAAGTTGGCGTTATCTAGATTAACGAATGAAACTGATGAAGTTATTAGTCTAATTAGAGATGAATGTTGCATTGATACCATAAAAAGTGAATGTGAAGCAAAAGAAGCTGTAAGTAAGGTTGTTTTAGAGGCCAAGGATGTTTGCTATTGCTACCCAGGAACCAAACAAAATACTCTGCATAACGTTAATTTCACTTTAGCGCAAGGCGAAACTGTGGCGCTAATGGGCTATAACGGTTCTGGTAAAAGCACTTTGTTTAATCTCATTGCCGGACTTACCAATTTGACTTCAGGCGAATTAACTCTGCTGGGGGGGAAAGTTGCTGACAACGCTCATCAATTGGGATTTTTGCGACAGGATCCTGATTTAATGTTGTTAGCAGATACTGTAACAGGTGAAATTCATTGGCATAATAAAAAAACGGACGAGAGTCAAATTATAGAGTTAATGAAACGTTTAGATTTAGCAGATAAAGCTAATGATTTTCCGTTGGCACTTAGCAAAGGGCAGAGATTGCGTGTAGTTCTGGCCGCATTGTTAGCACGGCAGCCTAAATTACTTTTATTAGACGAACCTACTACGGGACAAGATCAACAAAGTATGCTGGATATTAAAAATATTATAAGTGATTATACGGCATCAGAAGGTACAGTATTTTTTTGTACCCATGATGTGGAATTAGCTGCTGAAATTGCAGATAGAGTATTTTTAATGGTTGATGGTACTTTACTTAAGACAGGTACTCCACATGAGGTTCTGGGTGATAAAGATTTGCTGCTGAAAGGAGGATTGTCTTTGCCGCCACTGTTAAGAATATCAGAGGGTTTAAAGATAGAAAAATGCGTCACCTTAGAGGAGGTAGCCAGACATGTCAGTAAGGCAATTGTGGGAAGGAACTGATGGTGATAATCAAATAATGCACTTGGATGGTAGAAGCAAGCTGTTTTTTTTGTTTTCAATCGCTATTTTGGCTATAACTATTGACAATCCTCGCACGTTGTTTTTACTATTCTCAGGGACATTGTTATTACATTTTTTCGCAAAGACCTCAATTTATAAGTGGCAAGTTATGGCTTTACTGCTATTACTTGGTTTATGGGGATCCATGGTTAGTCAAGCCTTGTTTTTTGCGCAAACTCCTCGAACACCGATATTTGTGCTGATTTCCCCAACTTTTCCTATTTTGGGTCCTTTAACCAATGGGTTATTTGTTTACCAGGAAGGGATTTTATATGGGGCTATTCAGGGATTACGCTCATCTATCATGCTTTCACTTGGGCTTTTAATATGTTGGAATTCTGATCCAAGACAGTTATTGAAGGCTTTAATGGCTTGGCATTTATCTCCACAAGTTGCTTTTATGTTAGTAACCGCTTTGCGGTTTTTGCCGGTATTGGCATCAGAAACCGGCGAAGTAATTACTGCTTTACGCCTGCGTTCTAACAGTAAAATTGGACGGCAAAGTATTTGCCGGCATTTGCCTTATGTGGTTAATCCATTGTTGGCACGTTGTTTAAGGCGAGCACAAACATTGGCGTTGTCGGTGGTTAGCAGGGGATTCTTTTTAGCTTCTAACAAAAATTTAAAAACTTGGCCGGTAAAAGAATTTACAAGTTGCTTGGTTTTAGCTTTAGTGGTTTTGGCTACAGTGGGCAGTAAGGTAGCATATTTGGCCTCGGAACAGGGGTTTTATGTAGGGTTTTTAAGATATTTATATGATTGGACGAAACTATATTTATGAAAAATATAAAAGGCATAATTGCTTTAGTGGTGTTAATTGTCACTTGGGTTTTTTTATTTTGGATTACCGGTGACAGAACGCCTTGGCAATTTTTTTCACATAAGAATACCGAGGAACTCACAGTTTATTTGGGCGATATCCCTATTCAAAACTATGACCGGATGGGGTTTACTAAGGGTGTAGTTCGTTATGTTGCTAAAAATAATTCTTGGATTGTGGGCACTGAACGTGGAGAACTTTTTTGTTTTGACGGAAAAGGCAAACAGGTATGGAAACGTTCTTTGGGCATAGGTAAATTAGTAACAATAGCGCTTAGCAAAACAGAAGAGTTGGTTTACGTTGGTGAGCAAAGCCCAACAGGGCAATTGTTTGCTGTTAATACGGAGAGCGGCGATCTGGTGTGGAAGTATGCGACAAAAGATTTGGTGGGAGCAGATCCTGGAAGTCGTTCATATCCTTCAGTTGTACATATTGCCGTGGATAATGAAGATAATGTTTATATTACGGCCTATCGCTACTTATTAAACAAAGATGGTTCCCGAGGCTATAATGGTAAAATTTGCTCCTTTAGTAAGGAAGGAGCTATTAACTGGCAGTTTCCTGAAAAAGAGGTAATGGATACATGGGTTAATTGGTGTGATGTTTCTAATAGCGCAGGCGAAGTTGTTGTGGCTACGTCAGCCTATGAAACGCGTCCAGGCATGAAGTACCCCAAAACCATGTATTTCCTAAATATAAAAACAGGAAAACTGCGTTACTCTTTATCGCTGCCCATTGTGGAACCTTTTGAGAATACCGTTATGAGGGGCAGTCCTAATTATTCTTCCGACGGGAAATATTTAGCCGGTAGTTCCAGCGATGGCAGAGCTTTCTTTTTAAATTCCAGTGGAGAAGTCTTGTGGACACGCGAACTGTCTTTACCACAACAAATTGAGGGGGCTTGGCTAAATGCTAGCGGCCGCGATGGATTCGTTGTTCCCGAGGGGGTAATATTTACAACAATAAATACATTTAACCGTGAGAATTGGCAATTACCAACGCCTGTTTTACACCCCGGTAATAACAGCTTATTCCTTTTTGATTTTGCCGGAAATTTTAAATATAAGTATAAAGCGGATGGAACTATGGAAGAAATTGCTTTTGCAAAGGGCATAGTTGCCTGCGCTATAGGAAGAAATGTAAGGACACACGATTATAATCATGCTCATGGAGCTATACTTCTGAAGCTTGCTGATGGCTCTTTACTCAAGCGGTTTGCCACAGAAGGACCTGTTCAAGCCATTGATATTTCACCGGATGGTAAGCATATCGGCGGGATTGAGGCTCCTGCTGTGACACCTGAGGGCAAAGTAATTGGCGCTTATCGCTTCCATATTTGGGAATATAAGTAGTTTATACATGTGAGTTGGCAGTACCTAGTAGAAATTATAGCCATATAGTGTAGTATTTTTACATACATTATGTTATAATATTTTCATAATTTCATAATTTTTAATTTTAGGTGCTCGCAAGAGCCTAACCGGTAAGTCGGTGTAAGTCCGATACGATCCCGTCGCTGTGAAAACCTTAAGGTTTGAGTCAGATGCCGGCCTAAAGCGAATTGCTACAATCCACGAGTGATGGAGTATGCGTAAAATTAAACAAAGTTTAGTTTTGTTCGTTTATTCAGCCTCCGCGGTTATAGCGGAGGCTTTACTTTTTATTGGGAATAATTATCATATGGAAAATATAACAAATAGGGAAGGAGCAGTCGTGGAAGAATTTCAGGTTGTGAATGGTAAGAAATTACGATGTGGTTATACTACCGGTAGTTGTGCGACTGCGGCTGCAAAAGCCGCGGCAATTATGCTTTTTACCGATGAAGAGGTAAACACCATTAGCATCAATACTCCAAAAGGGGTGCTTCTTAATTTAGCGGTGCTGGAAATTCGACGTGAACAGAATATGGTAACCTGTGCTATTCGTAAGGATGCCGGGGATGATTATGACGATACTGATGGCGTACTGATTTACGCACAGGTAAAGAAAAGACTTACGGCAGGCATTACAATTGTCGGTGGCAAGGGAGTTGGACAAGTTACAAAACCAGGGTTAGCTTGTACTGTGGGGGGGCCGGCTATAAACCCAACGCCTCTTAGGATGATAAACAAGGAGGTCAGCCAGGTGTGTGAAAAATACAACTATAAAGAAGGTCTAGACGTTACAATTTCAATACCGGCAGGGGTGGAGATTGCCAAAAAAACTTTTAACCCACGTCTCGGTATTGTGGGCGGACTATCAGTTCTTGGAACCAGCGGTATTGTAGAGCCTATGAGTGAAACTGCATTAATAAAAACTATGCAGGTGGAAATGGATGTACAAAAAGGCAAGGGTAATAAGAATCTTTTGACTTTTTTTGGTAATTACGGTGAAGATTATGCTAAAGATATACTGGGTATGGATATTAGCGAACATATAACTTGCAGCAACTTTGTAGGTGAACTTTTAGATTATGCTGTTTACTGTGGGTTTGAGAGCTTATTGCTTATAGGGCATTCCGGCAAATTAGTTAAGCTGGCCCAGGGGGTTATGAATACGCACTCTAAATATGCAGACTGTAGGACGGAGGCTATAGCATTAAATGCTATGTTTCTAGGCGCAGACCCTTCAGTAGGTCGTGAAATTGCTGATGCTCTAACTACGGATGAAGCGATAAAAATTTTGCAGCGTGAAAACTTGTTGGAACCGGTCATGGCAAAAGTAATGGAGCGTATTGATTACTATATGCAACATAGGGTTCATGGCAAGGTAAAAACAGGTGCTATTATGTTTTCTAATGTTTATGGTGTTTTAGGCTTAACAAAAGACGCTAAGGAATTAATAGACTTACAAAAAGTAAGGAATGGTAGATAGATCATTCTGAAAGGGGTTAGAAATGGAAGGAACTTTATACAGTGTAGGAATAGGACCGGGAGATCCGGAACTTATGACATTAAAGGCGGTAAGACTTATTGTGGCAGCTGACGTAATTGCTATACCACAAGGAGATAACGACGTTTTGACGGCAAAAAATATTGTCAATCAAGTTGTAGATTTATCTGCTAAAGAGCAACTTTTGATTTATATGCCTATGACCAAAGATATGGCGGCTATGGATAAAGCTCATGATGATGGTGCAGATGCTGTTATAAAATTACTTAAAGAGGGTAAAAATGTAGTGTTCATTACTTTGGGTGATCCAACAGTTTATGCTACCTGCATCTATGTGCATAAAAGGGTTTTGGCTAAAGGATATAAAGCTGAACTTATACCTGGTGTGCCATCTTTTTGCGCCGTGGCTGCTAAATTAAATGTAGCTTTGTGTGAACGCTCTGAGCCACTGATTATTTTACCTGGTAGTTATAAACAATCAGCTGCATTTTTGGATGGACCAGGTAATAAGGTGCTCATGAAGTCTGCTAGCCAAATAGCTAAAGTACGCGATGAGCTAAAAGAAAGGGGACTTATTTCTCATGCCGCTATGATTGAACGCTGCGGGTTGCCGGGAGAAAAAATATATAAGGATTTAAACGAAATTGATGAAAAAAGCAGTTATTTTTCTGTAATTTTAGTAAAAGAAGGAGAGTTCACTTCATGATTTACTTTATTGGGGCAGGGCCTGGGGATGTTGATTTAATTACCGTTAAAGGTAAAAATTTAATGGAAAAAGCAGATTTAATAATTTATGCAGGTTCTTTGGTTAATCCTGAGCTTTTAAAATATGCAAAGCCAGAGTGCGTAGTTATGAATAGCGCCCATATGACCTTAGAAGAAGTAATAGCAGCAATGGTTCCTGCAGCGCAAAGCGGTAAGCTGGTAGTTCGTTTGCATACAGGAGATCCAAGTATTTATGGTGCTCATAGAGAACAAATTGATTTATTGCGTGGATATGGTTTAGAATATGAAGTAGTTCCCGGAGTTAGTTCTTTCTGTGCGGCGGCAGCAGCCTTAAAAGCTGAATATACCTTACCAAACATTAGTCAATCCGTCATTATAACGCGGATGGAAGGCAGGACCCCGGTTCCGGATAAACAAAAAATAGCAGATTACGCTGCACATCATGCTACCATGGTTATTTTTTTAAGCTCAGGGATGTTAGAAAAACTAACTAAAGAGTTAATTGCAGGAGGCTATAAAAACAACACTCCGGCTGCCATTGTTTATAAAGCCTCATGGCCTGATCAAAAGGTTTGCCAGTGTACAGTAGGTACTCTGGCGGAAACCGCTAAGGAAAATAACATAAGCAACTTGGCTTTAATTTGTGTTGGTGAGTTTTTAGGCAATGAGTATGATCGCTCAAAATTATATAATCCAACTTTTTCACACGGTTTTAGAGAAGCAACGAAAGCGAAAGAAGAGAGTAAATGAATGCTACTGTTTTTTCTTATACTCGCAAAGGGGCGCAGCTTAGCCTAAAAATTAAAGAGATATTAGAAGTTTTAGGTTATAAAACGGAAGTATATACTTCTGAAAAATTTGTCGATGTTGACCCTATTCTAAAAACAAGCGTTGGGTGTATTAAATCTGCGGGGAAAGCTTTTGCTAATAGCAAGGTTATTGTTTATATAGGCTCTTGTGGTATAGCAGTGCGTGCTATTGCCCCACATGTCGTAAGCAAAACTACCGATCCGGCCGTGATAAGTATCGACGAGTGCGGAAATTTTGTAATTCCGCTTTTAGCTGGTCACATTGGCGGTGCTAACTCTATTGCCAGAAAAATTGCAAGCGCGGTTAAAGCCGAGGCGGTTATTACTACGGCAACAGATGTAAATGGTCTTTTTGCCGTGGATGAATGGGCTGCGAGGCATGATTACTACATGAATAGCATGTTTGCCGCTAAAGAGCTTAGTTCTGCCTTAGTTGATGGCAAGGAAATTGGCGTAAAGAGTATTTACCCAATTGTAGGAAAAATGCCTAAGGGCCTGGTAATGAAAGATAGCGGAGAAATAGGTTTGATGATTGGGACTAATGATCTGGAAAAGCCATTTACTACTACGTTAACTTTATTACCAAAAACATTTGTTTTGGGGGTAGGCTGCAGGCGTGATACGCTTTTGACAACTTTGGAAGAACTTATTTTGCCACAACTTGCTAAGATGAAAATTAGCATGCAGGCCATTAGAGAGGTTTGCTCAGTTAATTTAAAAAAAGATGAACAGGGATTACTGGCTTTTGCCGATAAATATAGTTTGCCAATACGTTTTTTTGACGTAAGTGAGTTAGCCAGACAAAAGGGTACTTTTACTCCGTCGGCATTGGTACAAAAAGTTGTCGGAGTTGATAACGTTTGTGAACGCGCTGCTGTTGCGGCGTCGAAGGGAAAAATTATTTTACCTAAAACCAGTAAAAATGGTGTTACTATGGCAATAGCGCAAGTTCATATAGCCATAGATTTTAATAAAATGTGAGGATATAAAAATATGAGTAATAAAGTATATGTGGTTGGATTAGGGCCTGGTGGTATTGAGCAAATGACGAACAGAGCTATACAGGTTTTAAAAGAATGTGATGTTATTGCAGGCTATCATGTTTATATTGATTTAATAAAAGCAGATTTTCCCGGTAAAGAAATTTTATCAAATGGCATGCGCAAGGAAGTCGACCGTTGCAAATTAGCTGTGAACGAAGCCATGAAGGGGAAAAAAGTTGCTATGATTTCTAGCGGTGATGCAGGATTATACGGGATGGCAGGTATTATGTACCAAGTTGCCGCTAAACATCCTGAGCTTGAAGTAGAAGTTATTCCTGGGGTTTCCGCCGCTTTCAGCGGTGCCGCAGTTTTGGGTGCTCCTCTTATTGCCGATACTTGTTTAATTAGTTTAAGCGATTTATTAACGCCTTGGGAAAAAATTGAGAAACGCTTGGATTGTGCGTCTAAGGGGGACTTTTGCATAGCACTATATAATCCCTCCAGTTTTAAACGTTTTGATTATTTGCAAAAAGCATGTGATATTATGCTTAAAAATCAAGATGCAAAAATTCCGGCAGGTATTGTACGCAATATTGGCCGTGAAGGACAAAGTTATGAGATAACAACTTTGGGGGAATTGCGAGACAAAGAGGTAGATATGTTTACTACTGTTATTATTGGTAATTCTCAAACTGAAGTTATTAATAATAAATTGGTTACTCCACGAGGCTATAAACTAAATGAAGAGTAAACCGGCAGTATGGATAATTGCGGGAACTAGTGAGGGACGGAAATTAATAAAATACTTTGCTGATAAAAAGGTAAATTTATTGGTTTCTGTTGCCACAGATTATGGTGCCAATCTTATTGAACCACAGTCTAATATGACGGTAAAACCAGAGCGGATGGACTATGCGGCTATGGAAAGCTTTATTAAACTTAACGAACCATGCATGGTGATAGATGCTACTCATCCTTTTGCTACAATTGTGACCGCTACAATTAAGAAGGCGTGCATGGCAACTGGTGTGAAGTATCTTAGGCTTTTGCGCCCGGCAGGGGACATCAGTGGATGTATTGAGGTTAATGACTATGAAGAAGCTGTTGAGTTTTTAAGTCATGTTGAAGGCAATATTTTCTTAACAACAGGAAGCAAGACTTTGGATTTATTTACCCAAATACCTAATTATCAAGCACGGATTACCCTGCGTATATTGCCTATGGTTTCTTCACTGGAAAAAGCGGCTAATTTGGGTTATGCACCTTCTAAAACAATTTGTATGCAGGGACCTTTTAGTACAAGTCTTAATGTGGCAATGTTTAAAGAAGCCAAGGCTAAATATGTAGTTACTAAAGATTCAGGCGATGTTGGCGGTTTTCAAGAAAAGAAGGACGCAGCTATTGATGCCGGCGCTCAATTGATTGTTATTAAGCGTAAGCCAGGTGATAACGGAGGAGATTTTACCTCGTTAATTGCAGAAATAGAGAGTATTTTGTCTAAGGAGGGAGCCCAATGTTAGAAGTATATATTATAGGAATAGGCCCGGGTAATCCTGATTTATTAACTAAAGAAGCTAGTAACGCTATAGCTAAGAGCAATGTGTTAATAGGAGATAAGCGGATGTTGTCATTGTATGAAGCCTCCGGGAAAATGACTCATGCCACCATAAAACCAAGTGAAATTTTGGAAATCATTAAGAATTTGAATCCTGAACGGGACGTAGTCGGAATATTAGTTTCCGGTGATGTAGGATTTTTCAGTTTAACCAAACTCCTTGCTGAGAAATTAATTAATTGTAGAGTTAAACGCTGCCCAGGCATTAGTTCTTTAGTTTATTTTGCTCAAGCGCTTAATATGGCATGGGATGACGCGAAAATTGTTAGTATGCATGGTAGGAATAATAACCTTATTTCTGCTGTTTTTCAAAACCACAAAGTCTTTTCTCTTACGGGAGGAGATAATAACGTTGCAGTTTTATGCCAAGATTTATGCAATAATGATTTAAGTAATGTACAGATATATGTAGGAGAAAATTTATCCTACCCAGAAGAGAAAATTACCATCGGTACAGCAGAAGAACTTGCTAAGCAAGTTTTTCCTTCTTTAGCGGTGATGATGATTATAAATGAAAACCCAAAACCCTTTGCTCGTAAAGTTCATGGCCTTGCTGATGAAATGTTTATGCGTACCAAGGTGCCCATGACAAAACAAGAAGTAAGGGCTATTTCAATTTCTAAACTTGCACCTGAACCTACAGACACCATTTATGATATTGGGGCAGGAACAGGTTCTTGTTCAATAGAATTAGCTTTACAAGCTGCTGAGGGTGTAGTTTATGCTTTTGAGCGTAATCATGAAGCGGTAGAATTAATAGAGAAAAATAAAAAACGGTTTAATTTGAGCAATTTAAATATTGTTGAAGGCGAAGCAGATATTGCAATTAAAGAGGCCCCTGTCCCTGATTGTGTTTTTGTTGGTGGCAGTGGTGGAAATTTACACTCTATGTTAGATACCTTATATGCTAAAAACAACAACTTGCGCATAGTTATGAATGCTATTACCTTAGAAACTTTAGCAGAGATTACGCGTTATTATAAAGATAAAACTAATTTTTCCCTGGAAATAGTAAATGTTTTTATCGCCCGTTCAAAAAAATTAGGCTCGTATAATTTAATGATGGCGCAAAATCCTATTTATATTATTACGGCAGTGAAAAAAGAGGGATGAGCATGTTAGGTAATATTCCGCGCATTATGATAACAGGGCCTAATAGCGGCAGTGGTAAAACTACTATTACTTGCGCAATACTAAAAGCTTTAATGAACATAAAATCCATCCCTGCGGCTTTTAAGTCAGGGCCTGATTATATTGATCCTATGTTTCATAGTAAGGTTATAGGGGCTCATTCGCGTAATTTAGATTTGTTCATGTTGGGAAAAGAGAAGACTAAATACCTTTTACTGAAAAATACCCGTAATGCAGATATTGCAGTTTTAGAAGGGGCTATGGGGTTTTATGATGGCATGGGTAAAACAACCGAGTGTAGTGCCTATGAACTGGCAAAGGTCACCGAAACGCCTGTTATACTGGTTGTAAATGGAAAGGGAGCGTCTTTATCAGCAGCAGCCCTTATTAAAGGGTTTAAAGAATTTAGGACCGATAGCAATATTCAGGGGATAATCGTTAATAATATAAGCCCAATGAGCTATTTGTTCTACAAGGATGTCATTGAAAAGGAAACAGGAATTAAATTGCTAGGTTATATGCCGCCAATGAAAGATTGTGGTTTTGAGAGCAGGCATTTAGGTCTAATTACTGCAGAAGAAATTAGCAATTTGCAGGATATAGTGGATAGATTAGCCGAGCAGGCCGCCAAGAGTATTGATTTGGCGGCTATTTTGGATTTGGCTAAAAGAGCACCTTTGTTAGAATGTGCTGAACAAAACATTCAATCTATTGCCAAAGTAAAAATAGCCATAGCAAGAGATAGAGCTTTTTGTTTTTACTACCAAGACGCGTTGGATTTATTGAAGGAATTAGGGGCAGAATTAGTTCCGTTTAGCCCTTTGTCTGATAAGAAGCTGCCGGAATGTGACGGCCTAATTTTAGGTGGCGGGTATCCTGAAGTCTACGCTGAAGAACTAGCTGAAAATACGGTAATAATGAAAGAGATAAAAGCTGCGTTAGCAGAGCATATGCCATGTTTTGCTGAGTGTGGTGGATTTATGTATCTTTTGGATAATTACAAAGAGCAAAATAAAAATTACAAGTGGGTAGGAGCCATAACTGGGGAAACCTTTATGACTGAAAGCCTAAAACGATTTGGCTATATTACGCTAGAAGCGCAAATTGATAATGTTCTTTCCCAGGCTGGAGGTAAGATAAATGCCCATGAATTTCATTATTCGGATAGCTCGTCTAACGGTAATGGCTTTTTGGCCTGCAAAGCTTCAGGGCGTGGGCAATGGCTAACATCACACGCAACAAATACAATGTATGCAGGCTATCCTCACATGCATTTATGGGGGAATATAGATTTCGCTAGAAATTTTGTTAATGCTTGTGTAAAATATAAAAATAACAGAGCAGGGAGATAAGAAATGCTGACATTGTTAGCTGTTATTTGCGGATTTGCGTTGGATTTCATTTTTGGCGATCCTCACGGTTTACCACATCCCATAATACTGATAGGTAATTTAATAGGATTTTTAGAGAAAAAAAGCCGGCAGTTTTTTGAGGGAGATAATAGTCTGATGCTATTTAGCGGCTTTATTTTAGTGCTTATCGTTTTAATTTTGACTTTTGGTATTCCCTATATTATTTTATACTTTGCGCAAAAGCTTAATCCTTGGTTAGCTTTTATTTTACAAGTTATTATGTTTTATCAAATTTTTGCTACACGCTGTCTTAAGGATGAGAGTATGGAAGTTTATAAGCCTTTGGCAGCCGATGATTTGCCCATGGCAAGAAAAAGACTTTCTTGGATAGTTGGTCGCGATACGGATAAATTAACCAAGGAAGAAGTTACTAAGGCGACAGTGGAGACTATTGCGGAGAATACAGCTGATGGAACTATAGCACCGATGTTTTACATGTTTATAGGTGGTGCCCCGCTGGCTTTTCTCTATAAGGGAATAAATACCATGGATTCCATGCTTGGTTACAAAAATGAAAAGTATTTATATATAGGCCGTTGTGCCGCCAAATTAGATGATGCAGCTAATTTCATACCGTCAAGGTTATCTGCACTTTTCATGGTAGTAGCTACGTATTTGCTGCACCTAGACTATGTGGCTGCCTGGCATATATTTAAACGCGACCGCTATAATCACTTGAGCCCCAATTCAGCCCAGACAGAATCTGTAGTTGCAGGTGCGTTAGGTGTGCAGTTAGGGGGAGGGCATTTTTATTTTAACCAATTTGTGCCCAAGCAGACTATTGGTGATAATTTACGAGCAATTATACCTAAGGATATAATCATTGCTAATAAAATTTTGTACTGTTCGTCCTGTATTGCCATCTTTATTTTTGCTCTTTGCAGGGTCATTTATTTTAAGTTCTAAAGGAATGATAAAATGTATAAATATGTGCATGGTGGGGATGTATATTCCCAGATTGGTAATTTCATAGATTTCTCTGCCAACGTAAACTCTTTGGGCACGCCAAAAGGAGTTAAAAACGCGATTCGTGCGGCAGCAGGTAATTGCAGTAAATATCCTGATCCTTTTTGTCGAGAATTAACGGCAAAATTAGCAATGCATTGGCATGTTGATAGTACAAATATTCTTGCAGGTAATGGCGCCGCAGACCTTCTGTTTAAATTAGCCCTAGCTCTGCGGCCAAAGCATACATTGCTATTGGCACCAACTTTTGCGGATTATGAAAAAGCTTTTACAACAGTTAATAGTAAATTTTCTTACTATAATTTAGCCCCGGAATATGATTTCGCCGTGCAGCAAGATATTTTAAATAAAATAGTTCCTGGAATAGATTTAATTGCAATTTGCAACCCCAATAATCCTACGGGGCAATTGACAGATGAAAAACTACTGCTTGATATTTTAAAAAAGGCTCAAGCAGTTGGTGCAACACTTTTGGTAGATGAATGCTTCATGGAATTTGTTTCTCCGCCGGACGCTTATTCCATGAAGTCCTATTTAAAGCAGTATAAAAACCTGATTATCTTGCGCGCTTTTACAAAAACTTTTGCTATGGCCGGCGTTAGATTAGGATATTTAATGACGACTAATACGGTGCTTATTGATGCTTGCCGGGTAAATAGCCAAGATTGGAGTGTTTCGACTTTGGCGCAGGCAGCCGGTATTGCGGCACTAAATGAAGAACATTACTTAAAAATAACGCCTATATACGTACAAGAAGAACGGGCAAAATTTATGGCAGCTTTGCATAAATTGGGAATAAAAACCTTTGCTTCCAAGGCTAATTATATTTTTATGTATGTGCCCCAAATAACTAAGTTTGTCGATAAATTGAAGGCCAAGGGATTTCTAGTAAGGCCATGTGAAAATTATGTTAATCTCAATGAGAATTATGTCCGCATTGCGGTGCGTACGAAAATCCAAAATAAGAAGCTTATTAAAGCTATTAAGGAAATAATTGCTAATGAAGTCACTGCTAATAATTATTGATGGTCTAGGCGATGATGCAATACAGGAATTTTCTCATAAATCACCCTTCGACTATGCAAAACATTTGAATATAGATAGTATCGCCGCGAAGGGCTTTCGTGGTGAACTCAGCATTTGTGAAAATGATTTTATCCCTGAAAGCTTAAAATGTATTTTACGGCTTTTGGGTGTAGAAGCAAAAGACTTTCCACGGAATCGTGCTTATTTAGAACTTTTGGCCGAGCACAGAGATATTTCGGAGCAACAGATGGTTTTGCGTTGCAACCTTGTTTCGGTAGATGAATGCGGTAATCTGTGCTCTTTTAATGGTGAGGGGCTTACATTACAACAAATGCAGGAAGCATCATTTGAGGTAGGTAAGCTATCTAATGATATCGAATTTGTACATTTATCAGGTTATCGTAATTTACTTATTGCTGCTAAAAATACTAAGTTGCTTAATGAGGATGTTATTATGCCGCCACACGAAAGTGTGGGAGAAAACATTAATATGTTATTAAGCAGCTTAAGAGAAAAATCTAAAAATTTGCAGCATTTTCTAGACATGGGGAAGGAAAAGTTGCAAAAATTTGCGAAAAATGGTGCGCACTATGAATTATACCCATGGGGAGTTTCAGAGAAAACAGGTATGACATCATTTTCTCAAATGCATTGCGGCCTTAGAGGTGCTGCTATTTGCTCGGCAGAAGTGGTTAAGGGCATTGCTTGCAGCTTGAAGATGAAATGTCCTCAATTACTGTACGCAACGGGAGAAACAAATACTGATTTAAAGGAAAAAGCCGATGTTACATGCAAAATGTTAGAAACCAATGATTTTGTTATGACACATTTTAATGGGACAGATGAAGCTGCACATCGTAAAAACTATAGAGAGAAAGCAGCATTTATAGCTCGCATAGATAGTGAATTTTTCCCTGAGATATTAAAAAATATAAAAGAACCAACCAGAATTTTTATTTGTGGAGATCATGGAACAAGTTCTATTACGGGAAAACATTTGGCAAGTCCGGTTCCTTTTGTTGCAGGTATTATAGCAGGGACGGGAATTGTAACGCCAATAAGAAAATATCAAGATATATGGAGCTTTCTATATGAGAGGGGTAGTAGATAATGGTAAAAGCCTTAATGATTCAAGGGACAATGTCTAATGCTGGGAAAAGCATTGTTACAGCAGGATTATGCCGAGTGCTTAATCAAGATGGTTATAAAGTTGCTCCGTTTAAGTCACAAAACATGGCATTAAATTCATTTATTACGCGTACCGGTGCGGAAATGGGGAGAGCACAAGTAGTGCAGGCGGAAGCTGCTAATATCGAACCTAGCGCATTAATGAATCCTATTTTACTAAAACCGACAAGTGATGAGGGTTCACAGGTTATTGTTAACGGTGAAGCTATCGGGACTATGAAGGCCGCAGAGTATTATAAGTTTAAAACCAAACTTATTCCCGATATTTTAAAAGCATATGGGCAGCTGGCTGAAAAAAATGACATTATTGTTATTGAGGGGGCAGGTTCCCCCGCGGAAATTAACTTAAAAAGTCAAGACATCGTTAATATGGGCATGGCAAAAATGGCAAAAGCTCCGGTTGTTTTGGTAGCTGATATTGATCGTGGTGGCGTTTTTGCCAGCATATATGGCACGTTGATGTTATTAGAGGAAGATGAGCGCAAGCTGGTTAAGGGCATTATTGTAAATAAATTCCGTGGTGATGTAGAGATTTTAAAACCAGGCTTGCGTATGATTGAAGAAAAAACAGGTGTGCCGGTTATTGGGGTTATTCCTATGATGAAGGTGGATATTGAAGACGAAGATAGCCTGTCAGATAGGCTTAATGCTCCTTCCGAAATAAAAGTTATAGACATAGCAGTAATCCGTATCCCCAAAATGTCCAACTACACAGATTTTAATGTTTTTGAATTGATTGCCGGCGTGTCGGTTCGCTATATTTCTTCTGTAAGTGAGCTAGGGCATCCGGATATGATTATAATACCGGGAACCAAAAATACTATTGCTGATTTGTTATGGATGAGACAAAATGGTATAGAAGCAGAAATAATGAAACAAGCAAGCAATGGTACGGTTGTTTTTGGCGTTTGTGGTGGATATCAAATATTGGGACGCATTCTTTCCGATCCTTTTGGTGTAGAAGCGGGAGGAGATGTACCGGGAATGAATCTTTTGCCTGTAGAAACCATATTTGCTGAAAAGAAGCGTACTATTCAGATACATGGTACTTTTCATAAAGTTGAGGGAATTTTTAAGGCTTTAAGTGGCTTGCCTTTTCATGGCTATGAAATTCATTCAGGCGTGACGAATTTAGAAGGTGGGAAAGCTCTAAATTTAATGCAGCCAATTAATGAGCCTGGCGAACTGGTACCGGAAGGAGCACAAAATATAGATGGAAAATGGAATGTTTATGGGACCTATTGTCACGGAGTTTTTGATGGAGATAAAATAGCACAAACTATTGTAGAAGCGCTTTTAGCAAAAAAAGGAATGAAGATGGAAGACGTGAAAGAATTCAGTTTTGCTGATTACAAGAAACAACAATACGATATTCTAGCCGACTATATCCGTACTTCTGTTGATATGAAAGAAATTTACAGGATTATTGAGGAAGGTGTTTAAATGAATTTAGGCTTGATTCACATTTATTGTGGGGATGGTAAAGGAAAAACTACGGCGTGTATTGGATTGTCAGTGCGTGCTGCCGGACGCGGGTTTAAGGTTCTTTTTGTACAGTTTCTTAAAGGCAGGACAACAGGAGAGCTTAAAAGCTTTGAGCTCTTTGAAAATATAGAAGTTATGCGCGGGAAAGAAACCACTAAGTTTACCTTTCAGATGACTGATGAGGAAAAACAAGCAGTTTTTCAAGAACATGAAAAGCTATTCTCTTGCGTTTTAGATAAGCTTAATAATGAGAAAATAGATTTATTGGTTCTTGATGAGGTTATTGGAGCATGTAATACAGGAGTTTTTAGCCTTGGGCGGCTTATTGCTTTTTTGCAGGCAAAACCAAAGGGTTTAGAAGTCGTTTTATCAGGGCGCAATCCTGTAAAGGAATTGATTGAACTAGCAGATTATGTTTCTGAAGTAAAAATGATAAAACATCCATTAAAAAAAGGTGTTCCCGCACGTGACGGGATAGAAAGGTAGATAAAATGAAATTACAAAATGTATTACCTATGGATATTGAAAAAAGAAGCATGGAGATTATTGGAGAGGAATTAGGGCAATTGCATCTAGATCCTGAGTTAGAGTCAATTATCAAACGAGTTATACACACATCTGCCGATTTTGACTACGCACGTAATTTGCTTTTTTCTGACGGAGTAGTCGCCAAAGCTCTAGATGCTCTAACAAAGGGAGTTACGATTGTTACTGATACCAATATGGCCTGTGTAGGCATTAATAAACCTGGCTTGAACAACCTAGGCGGCAGAGCCGTATGCTTTATGTCTGACCCTGATGTGGCGCTTCGGGCCAAAGAAGCAGGATCTACTAGGGCAGCTGCCTGCATGGAAAAAGCTTGTAATATCCAAGGACCTGTAATTATCGCAGTTGGCAACGCGCCAACTGCCTTGGTGCGTTTGGATGAATTGGTTAAAGAGGGTAAAATAAATCCTGTTTTAGTTATTGGAGTTCCCGTTGGCTTTGTAAATGTGGTAGAATCTAAAGAGATAATTATGAAAACAGGCATTCCTTATATTGTGGCACGTGGCCGCAAAGGTGGCAGCAACGTGGCCGCGGCAATTTGTAATGCGCTAATTTATAAATTAACTCGTAAATAGTATTTAAAATTTTATTTAGACAAGCATCTTACGATGGCTTAGAATATATGGCGAGGTCTATATGAAAATACGTGGATTTGAAAAAATTAGTAAATATGCAAAGTTAGATTTTCCTATGCCGGAGCGTAAGACAAAGGGTTCTGCCGGATATGATATTTGTGTTCCTGAAGAGGTAACGCTGCCGGTAAACAAGTTGGTGATGGTTCCTACAGGTATTAAGGCTTATATGCAAATAAATGAATATCTTGGAATACATATTCGTTCCAGTATGGCTGTAAAAAAATCCATTAGCCTAGTTAACAACCAAGGTATTGTTGATTCTGATTATTACAATAATGAAGATAATGAAGGGCATATTATGCTTGCACTGGTTAATCACGGTGATGAGGTTTTAGTGTTAAAAAAAGGCGAGAGAATCGCACAAGGTATTTTCTATGAATATCTTACCATTGACGAGGATGGCATAGAGGGTAAGGCTGTTCGCAGCGGTGGGTTTGGCAGTACAAAATAGTGCATAAAAAAATGCTAGCCATTTATAATGGCTAGCATTTTTTTACTCTATTGTTCCTCCACCTATTACAATATCTCCATCATAAAGAACGGCGGCTTGCCCTGGAGTTATGGCGCGCTGGGGCTCATCAAACAAAATTTGCAGGGTATCTTCGCTCAGTTGTTCTGCAACTGCCCATTGTTCAACTTGCCTATAACGAGTTTTAACCTTGAGCCGCATGGGACTATCAAGTTTTGGCAAGGCTATCATGTTTAAGTCATGTGCTACTAGTTTATTTGATAATAGCGATTTTGCGTTACCTACTTTGACAGTATTGTTTAAAGCATTTTTTTCACAAACATAACATGGTTCATCGGCTGCCAAGCCAAGTTTTTTTCGTTGTCCAATAGTATAGTTAATAATACCGTTATGGGTGCCAAGGATTTTCCCCTCTGCATTAATAAAATTACCCTGTGGAAAATTTTTGCCAAGATATCTTTCTATAAATCCGGAGTAGTTTCCATCAGGAACAAAACAAAGGTCTTGGCTGTCATGTTTATGCGCATTTACAAAACCGTGTTTTTCGGCAAGGTCTCTTACTTGGGATTTTTGCATTCCACCTAGAGGAAATAATGTATGTGCTAGCTGCTCTTGGGTTAAATTATATAAAACGTAGCTCTGATCTTTAGAGGCATCTAAACCTTTTTTCAGTAAATACCTAACGCCATTTTTTTCAATACGGGCATAATGACCTGTTACAACATAGTCAAAATTAATTTCCTTAGCACGCTTTAACAAAGCGGCAAATTTAATATAACGGTTGCAATCAATACAGGGGTTAGGGGTTTTGCCTGCACAGTAGCCATTGACAAAACGACGGATTACGCTTTCATGAAATTTGCTTATAAAATTAAACACATAGTAGGGAATACCAAGCTTATATGCTACTTTCCTAGCATCCTCAACATCTGATAAGGAGCAGCAAGTATGACTGTTACTAAGCCCGATGTCGTTATTATCGTATAGTCTGAGGGTACTGCCTATAATTTCATAATTTTGTTGCTGCATTATTAAAGCGGCAACGGAACTATCAACTCCACCGCTCATGGCAATGATTGCTTTTTTATTCATAAATTCTCCCTTGATTTAAGTGTTTGTTTTTCTATGGCACCACAGTAAAACTATTCCTATATAATTAATATGATTATAACGTAAAAGTTGGATATGTCAAGAAAATTATCTATGGTATTGTATAAAAAATAGTTTACAAAAGTTCAAAAAAATATTGACAAACTGTAAGTAGATGATTATACTTACAGTTAATATATAGATGATAGAGGAGCGGAAAGCATTAGTATCTCGTCGAGATTGGTATCTACGACACGGGAGAAAGGGTTACCGCCGAAGTTTAGCAATAACCAATGTTGCCTAAGCTGGGTCGTTAGTGAATAGTTAACGAACTGTCGCCAAGTCTTTGGTGGAGAGCTATCTCAACAAGTTTTTTTTTATTTACCAATGTTGGTATATAAAATACAAGCCATTGAGAACTCTCTTTGGCTTGTATTTTTTTTTAGAAAGGGTGTTATAAATGGTAAAAGTATTAGTGAACGGGGCTTTAGGACGAATGGGTAGTGAGGTTGTTCGCACATTACTAAAAGAAAAAGATATGGAGCTGGTAGGGGCTGTTGATATACATGGTGCAGGAAAAACAGTAGAGGGCCATGTAGTAGAAGCAGAATTAAAGACGGCTCTTGATAAATATAAACCTGAGGTTGTAGTGGATTTCACTCGGCCGGATGTAGTAATGGACAATCTGCGTATCATTTTAAGCAGTGGCGTTAATGCGGTTGTTGGTACTACAGGTTTTACTCCGGAAAATCTTTCTGAACTGGATAATTTGTCTAGGGAGAATAAAGTGGGAATTTTGGTAGCTCCTAATTTTGCTATGGGGGCCATTTTAATGATGAAAATAGCGTGTGAAGTAGCTAAATATTTCCCACAGGTTGAAATTATTGAAATGCATCATGACCAAAAATTAGATGCGCCTTCCGGTACCGCTATTCTTACGGCAAAAAAGCTTGCAGAAGTTCGCGGAGGCTATGTGGCACAAGGACATCCTGAGGAGACGGAAAAACTTACAGGTGCACGTGGAAATGACTATGAAGGTATGAGGATTCATAGTGTACGGTTACCGGGGTTTGTGGCTTCCCAAGAGATTATTTTTGGCAGTGCGGGGGAAACTTTGAAAATACGCAATGATTCGATAAATCGCGAGTGTTATATGCCAGGTGTTATGCTTGGGTGCCGCGCTATGGTAGGTAAAGTCGGCCTTGTATATGGATTGGATAAATTACTCTAAAATTAATTTGAGGAGGAAATGATAATGAAAAAATATAATCTAGCAATTTTGGGGGCAACGGGTGCCGTGGGTCAGGAATTTATCAAGTTGTTAAATGAGAGGGACTTTCCCTTTGATGAGCTAAGGCTCTTGGCTTCTGTAAATAGCGTAGGGAAGCAGTATGAAGTAAAGGGGAAAATGTATTCAGTGCAAGAAGCTACAAAAGACTCTTTTGATGGCATAGATATTGCTTTGTTTGCCGGTGGGGCTATTAGTAAAGAATTTGCGCCTATTGCCGTTAAAGCAGGTGCCGTAGTTATTGACAATTCTAGTACTTTCCGCATGGATCCCGAAGTACCCTTGGTCGTACCTGAAGTAAACCCTGAAGCTATTTTAAAGCATAAAGGCATCATTGCTAATCCTAATTGTTCTACAATTATTATGGTAATGGCTTTGAAGCCAATATATGATTTATCAAAAATTAAGCGCATTATTGTTTCTACCTATCAGGCGGCCTCAGGAGCAGGTAAAGATGGTTTGGACGAACTAACAGAACAAATAAAGGCGGTTGTCGCAGGAAAAGAAATGCAAGCTAATATTTTCCCTAGCGCAAGTCAGCCTAAGCATTATCCACTCGCATTAAACCTAATTCCGCAGATTGATGTTTTCTTGGATAACCTTTATACCAAGGAAGAAATGAAAATGGTTAATGAAACCAAGAAAATATTTAATGATTATGATATGCGGATTACAGCAACCACTGTTAGAGTTCCTGTTTATCGCAGTCATAGTGAATCCGTTAATATTGAATTGGAAGATGAGCTGGATTTAGGGCTGATGGCAGATGCGTTACGGGCTTTCCCGGGAGTTACGGTACAAGATAATCCTAGTGAGCAAATTTATCCAATGCCTCTTTACACATCTAATGAGAATGATGTTTATGTAGGACGGTTGCGCAAAGATGAATCTGCGCCTAAGAGCTATAATCTGTGGTGCGTTGGGGATCAAATCCGTAAGGGTGCCGCTCTTAATACATTGCAAATTGCTGAAACAATGATTAAAAATGAATGGATATAAGGTGGATAAAATATGAAAATCATAGTACAAAAATTTGGTGGAACTTCTGTAGCAACTGCTGAAGCAAGGGAGGCGGTAAAACATAAAGTGCAGTGTGCTATGAAAAAAGGCTATTCTCCGGTAGTAGTGGTATCTGCAATGGGCAGAAAAGGCGACCCATATGCTACGGATACTTTGATTGGTGTGCTTAAAGCCGCTAATATTTCTGTAAATAATCGTGAAATGGACGTTATGATGTGTTGTGGCGAACTAATTTCTTCCGCCGTTATGACCGCAACGCTGCAAGCTTCAGGGATTAATGCCATGGCTTTGACAGGTGGTCAGGCCGGCATAATAACCGATTCACAATTTGGTGCGGCCAGAATTAAAAATATTGATACCTGTGAATTAATTAATTTGTTGGATGCAGGTGTTGTCCCAGTGGTTTGCGGTTTCCAAGGCATGACTGAAAATCATGGCAAATTTACAACTTTAGGCCGTGGTGGAAGTGATACTTCTGCTGCTGCCTTAGGTGCCGCATTAAATGCTGACTTGGTAGAAATTTATACCGATGTTGATGGTATTATGACTGCTGACCCACGCATTGTTAAAGATGCTAATATTTTGCAACAAATTTCTTATGATGAGATCTGCCAAATGGCTCACCAAGGGGCTAAGGTCATCCATCCGCGGGCTGTAGAAATAGCTATGCAGAAAAATATACCTTTAGTAGTAAAATCTACATTTTCTGATGCTCCAGGGACTTTGATTGGTGCTAATTGCTGCTCTAAGATTTGCGGAGAAATTGCTATTAATGAACGCATAGCAAGTGGCGTTACTTATTTAACTGATTTGGTCCAATTTCGCGTGAAATTGGATAGTAATGATTTAGCTAGCGGCCAAAAGTTGTTCGATGAATTGGCTGCAGGAGGCGTTAGTGTAGGTTGTTTGAATTTGCAGCCTGAATTAAGTATGTTTGCCGTTTATACGCCAGATAAGGATAAAACGGAAAACATTATAAAAAGATTGGCGTATGAATATACTCTTACTACCCACTGCGGTAAAGTTTCAGTAGTAGGGGCAGGGATGCGCGGAGTCACGGGGGTAATGGCAACTTTTGTTACTGCTTTATCCAAGAAAAATATGGCAATTTTACAAACGGTTGATTCAGACACAACAATTTCTGCTATAATTGAAGAGAAACATGTTAGTGATGCAGTACAAGCCTTGCACGCTGCGTTTAAACTTTAAGAGGAGTGCGATTATGATGCAAAACCCGTATTTTGGCAGGCTGTTAACAGCCATGGTAACGCCATTTAAAGAGGATGGTAGTGTCAATTATAGTGAAGCTGCCGACTTTGCAGAATGGCTTTTGGCTAATGGGTCAGATGGGTTGGTTGTTGCCGGTACTACCGGTGAGGCGCCTACTATGACTTTTGAAGAAAAAAAAGAGCTTTTTACTACCGTTATAAAACGCATTGCCGGGAAAGCTCCAATTGTTGTTGGAACGGGTTCTAATGACACCAATGCAACTATTAGAGCTACTAAAATGGCGGAAGAGGTAGGCGCTGATGGCGTTCTTGTTGTGGGTCCATATTATAACAAGCCTACCCAAGAAGGTTTCTATCAACATTTTAAAGCTGTGGCCGCGTCAACAAAACTGCCGGTAGTTATTTATAACGTACCAAGCCGTACAGGAACTAATATTTTGCCAGCTACAGTAGCGCGACTGGCTAAAGACTGTAAGAATATCGTGGCCATTAAAGAAGCCGCAGGTAATGTTTCTCAGGTTGCCGAGCTGTATTCTGCAGTTCCGAGGGATTTTACAATTTATAGCGGCGATGATCTTTTGATTCTTCCCTTTATGTCAGTAGGAGCTACAGGTCTTATTAGCGTATTAAGTAACCTTGGCGGTAAGTTGTTACAAGATTTGATGACAGCATATGAAAAAGGTGAAGTTAAAGAGGCAATGGAGCTTAACGCAAAAATGCTGCCACAGGCTCATGCTATGTTCATAGTAAGTAACCCAATTCCGGTAAAAGAGGCAGTCACCATGTTAACGCCATTTAATGCCGGGCCATTTCGTTTACCACTTTGTTCTCTGACCAAAGATGAACGAGCAAGTGTAAAAAAAGCACTAAAAGATAGTGGCTTAATGAATTGATTATAAAAAATACCTTCTGTCAATATGATGGAAGGTATTTTTTACGTTATTGTCGAATAAGCATTAATAAGAAAAATGGAGGCAGATACAGTGAAAATGGAGATTGCACGGTTGGGGAATTTGTCTGGTTGTAATGTGCTAATGTATTTTTTGGGAAAAGATGACATCACAAAGTTAGGAGTTTTAGAACAGGGAGAATTTTTAAAAAAACTCTATCAGCAAAATGATAAGCTGTGTAAAGAGCAGGAAATCACCACAGGCTTTGTTGATTTTCAAGGAAATTTAATAAAGGTTATCGTCTGTGGTTTAGGGGAAAACATTAGTTTTACAGCTAATGTTTTACGGAAAGCTGCTGGCAATGCTGTACGTTATATTGATAGCACTATAAATAATAGGGTTGTTGTTGTGGCACCACTGGTTGTAAATAGAGAAGAATTAGGGGCAATGGTTGAGGGGTTGATTTTAGGTGCATATAAGTTTACAGAATGTAAGAGTGAAAAAACTACAAAAAATAGACTGGACTATATTTTTTCAGTAAAAGTGGATAATGGTGAAAAGACTATTGCGGAAGCATCGTTATTAGCTGAAAATATTTGTTGGGTGCGGGATTTAGTTAATAGGCCGGCTAATATTGTTAATCCTTCGGTTATGGCCGATACGGCAAAAGCACTAGCAAAAGATTTAAATCTACAATGTGAAATTTTAGGAAAAAAAGAAATGCAAAAAAAAGGAATGGGTGCAATTTTAGCTGTGGGACAAGGGTCCATACAAGAGCCAAGGCTCATTACTTTGAAGTATAAAGGTGCCGGAGACAGAAGCCCTTATATTGCTTACGTTGGCAAGGGAATTACTTTTGACAGCGGTGGGATATCATTAAAACCGGCAGAGGGCATGGGTGAGATGAAAGATGACATGACGGGAGCAGCCGTTGTTTTAGGTGCAATTAAGACCATTGCCGAATTAAAATTACCTGTTAATATCTTAGCTATTGCCGCATGCGCCGAAAACATGCCTTCAGGAGCATCAATACGGCCGGGAGATGTCATAGTGTCAGCTAGCGGAAAAACAATTGAAATCGTAAATACAGACGCAGAAGGCCGACTGGTTTTGGCTGATGCTGTTTGGTATGCCTGCCAAAAGGGAGCGGCTAAGATAGTTGATATTGCCACTTTGACCGGTGCGTGTATTATCGCGTTGGGCAATGTCACAGCAGGGATTATTACCAATAACGATATGTTTTGCGATGAGATAATTGCGACAGGTAAAAAGGTCGGCGAAAGCTATTGGCAATTACCTTCATTGCCTGAACTTAAAGAAAAACTAAAAGGCGATACGGGGGATATACTTAATAGTGTTGGGCGGCCTGGAGGCACTATAACAGGCGGCTTATTCATCGGTGAATTTATAAAGAAGGATCTTCCCTGGGCTCATTTGGATATTGGCGGTACGGCAACTATGCAAAAAGCCGATGGTTTTTGGACAAAAGGAGCTACCGGTATGGGTGTTGCCACGCTAGTAGCCTTAGCTAGGGAGAGCAAATAATGCTAGCAGATCTACATATTCATACAACGGCTTCTGATGGTATTTATACACCGGAAGATATAGTTAAAATGGCAGAAACAAAACAATTAAAAGCGTTTGCTATTACCGATCATGATAATATTGAGGGTTACATTCACGCACAAAGGTATATTGGTTGTAAAACGGGGAAAAGCAAACTTATTTGTGGAGTAGAAATAGACACTTATTTTGAAAATAAAGATGTGCATATTTTGGGCTACCACGTTAATCCGTATTTTAAGGAACTTGATGAGGCAATGAAATGGATACGCAATGGCAGAATTGGGCGTATAGAAAATATGCTTGCTAAACTAAATTCACTAGGATATAAGATTAGCAAGGAGGAAGTAGTAGCGGAGGCAAAACTAAGCAAAAGTATTGGACGGCCACATATTGCGAGAGTAATGGTAACAAAAGGATATTTTAAAACAGAAAAGGAAGTTTTCAACACGCTTATTGCCCGCGGAAAACCCTGCTTTTGCCAGCAGGAAAAATTACCTCCAAAAGATATTGTTAATCTTATTCATGAGGCTGGAGGCATTGCTTGTTTAGCCCATCCTTCTGAATTGCATGATTTTGATTTAGTTGAAAGAGTGCTTAATGCTTGTAATTTCAATGGTATTGAAGTTTGGCACCCATCAGCATTGTGTTGTCACGAAGTCGAGCAGTGGTTGAGTTTAGCCCAAAAATTGAATTTGCTTACCAGCGGAGGGTCAGATTTTCATGGTAATAAGGATCGTTATCCATTACAGCTAGGTGAATTTAAAGTATTTTATAATAATGTAAAAAGTGTGGTAGAATGGAAGTAGCAGAGAGGTCAATGATTTTGGCGCTCTTAGGATGACACTCAAAAAAGGCGGTATATCTTGTTTCTTAATAGTGTGAATTATAATACTTTATTCCGGAGGAGAAAACACTATGCGCGTAGTTGCATTTGTAGGTCCTAGCGGGACAGGAAAAAGCTACAGAGCTTTGACTGTAGCGCATGATTACCGAAGTGAAGCTATTATTGATGATGGACTTTTAATAAAAGGCACAAAAATTTTGGCAGGTAGTTCTGCTAAAAGCGAACAAAACAAAGTTCAAGCAGTTAAACGTGCAATCTTTATGGACAAAGAGCATAGGGACGCAGTAAAAACTGCTTTGCGAAAAAGTGGCGTACAAAACTTGCTGATTATTGGAACTTCTGATAAAATGGCAGATAAGATTTGTGAGCGATTAGAGTTGCCAGCGCCGATAGAATATGTTAGAATTCAAGACGTCGCAAGTAAGCATGAAATGACTAAAGCAAGAGAAATGCGGTTAAGGGAAGGAAAACATATTGTTCCTGTTCCTACTATAGAGCTAAAACCACATTTATCCGGCGTTTTAATTGATTTACCACATAGGCTTTTTGGTCGTAAACAAAAAAAGCGGGCTCAGGACGAAAAATCTATTGTAAGACCTAATTTTAGTTATTATGGAAGGCTTACGGTTTCTGACTATGTGGTTATAGATATAGTTAAAATTATTATGAAAAAGCAGCCGGCAGTAGACAAAATCACCGATATAAGGGTGAGGAGACCATCGGATGCTAATAAAGGTATGACTATTTATTTGGAACTAGTTTTATTTTATGGTTCTAATATTTTTGATGTAGTTAAAGCTATACAAAATAAAATAAAAGATAAAGTAGAGATTATGACCGCTATGCCTGTAAGGGAAGTAAATGTTTCTATAAGAAGTTTATCAGTAAAAATGAGAGGGGAAAAGTCATGACATCCACCAATAAACATGAATTAGTATTATTTTCAGGTTATGCGAAATTGCCTGAGGGTATAACAGCCACTGAATTATATAAGGTTATTGGTTTAGTAGTTGTTATTGACATAGAAACGGGTATAATAAAACAAGCAGATTGTACTTTAGCTACGGAATTGGCCTGTCGTCAAGTTTCGTCTGTATTAATTGGACATAATATCTCTAACGGTGTTGAAGAATTGCAACGTGATATGGATCATAAATATCAAGGCAGCGCTAAAAAAGCTATTTCAACTGCTATTCGCATTATTTATGATAAATATCGCAGCTACAAACTAGAGGAAGAACAAGAATAAAAAAGATGATGAAGAAGGGCTTTGCATTTTAGTGCAAAGCCCTTTTTATTTTACCTTTTTATGTGCTATACTGTACTTATATATGCAACATGTATGAGGTGAAAAAATGAAGTCTCTATTTGTAGAACCTTTTATGGGTATTAGTGGGAATATGTTTTTAGGGGCGCTTATGGATTTAGGAGTGCCTTTTGCCTATTTAAAAACAGAGCTGGAAAAATTAAATTTAGGCGAGTATGAATTGATTTTTAAACGAGTAGAAAAATGTGGAATAAACGCTAACTATTTTGATGTTAAATTACTGGAAGAAAAACATCATCATGACCATATAACCCATCACGAACATAGAAATTTACAGGACATCCTGTTAATAATTAAAACTTCATCTTTGACCGCTAGAGTAAAGAATAATGCGTCTGCTGTATTTACTAAGCTGGCAGAAGCTGAAGCTAAAGTACACGGAAAAACTATAGAGGAAATACATTTTCATGAAGTAGGAGCTATTGATACTATAATTGATATAGTAGGATCTGTGCTTGCTTTAGAATATTTAAAAATTGAGAAAATCTTTGTAGCTGCTATGCAAACCGGAAAAGGATTCGTGCAGTGTGCACATGGCCTTATGCCTATACCTGCGCCTGCTACTGCTGAGCTATTGAAAAATTTATCACATTATAGTGGGAACATTGAAAAAGAATTGGTAACACCTACAGGGGCTGCTCTCATGAGCACATTAGCCTGCGGTACTGACGATATCCCACGTGGATTTATTGGTGAAAGTATTGGTTATGGAGCCGGCACTTGGGATTTACCGATTCCCAATGTATTGCGGGTTCATTTGGGCGAATTATCGTTTTTACAGGATGAAGGAAAATTAGTAGTAGCAGAATGTAATATAGATGACATGTCCGGACAACTTTTTCCGTATGTAATAGAGCAGGCGATAAATCTCGGTGCTTTAGACGCTTGGGCCAGTAACATTGTTATGAAGAAGGGCCGTCTTGCTCATAAGCTTTCTGTGCTTTGTACCAAGGATTTGCTGCCTGTGATTACCAAAACACTGTTCATAGAAACCACAACATTAGGCATCCGCTATTATCAGGTAGAACGTAGGCTGTTGGAAAGAGATTTTATTAAGGTTGCTGTTGAAAATAGCATTATAAATGTAAAAGTTGGCAAATTAGATGGGGAAATGGTTAACATAGCCCCGGAATTTGAAGAGTGTAAACAAGTTGCTAAAAATATTGGCTTACCATTAAAGAAAGTAATGAATATCGCCACTGAACTAGGCAGGGAAGCCCTTGATGAATGATTTTGATGGCTATATAAAAAATTTGCAAAATAAATTTAGGGTTTTAAATTTAGACGAGTTGAAGCTTAAAACAATAAATTATGGAAAACAGCTAGTGCTTCTTCGTAAAAAAGAAAAGGTCGTCCTTTCGGTTTATAATGGTAAAAATGGTAGAAAATTGGTATGGGGCGGCAATGAATCTGCCTTACAAATTGAAGCTGTGAATTTAGTAAAAGGCTGTAGCGTTAATACGTCGGAAAATAATGCTGGACATGGTATTCGAGAGCATCAAATCAGCCTTTTGGAAGATATTCCGGGGTTTGATTTTTTGTGGGTTGGCTCTGATGAATCAGGTAAGGGAGATTTTTTTGGCCCTTTGGTTGTGGCTTCTGTCATGGTTAATAAAGCTATAGCACTTGATTTGATTGATATAGGGGTAAAAGATAGCAAAGCCTTGAAGGATTTTAAGATTATAGAATTAGCTGGCATGATAGAAAAAATTGCGCCTAACAATGTTGTCCTTGCTTTGAAACCTGAAGCATATAACTTACGTTATGCCCAATTAAAAGAAAAAAAACAAAATCTTAATAATTTGTTGGCAAATGGTCATATTGCTGTGTTGAACAAGGCTTTGGAAGTAAATACACAGTGTCATTTTGCTTTAGTAGATCGATTTACAGTAAATAATAATATTGCTAATATGATACAAAAAAAATTCCCTATGGTTACGGTAGTACAACAGCCACGAGCGGAGGCTGATATTGCTGTGGCTGCAGCTTCCATTTTAGCCAGAGCGAAATTTGTCCGGGTAATGGAAGAGTTGTCAGTAACAGCTGGTATGGAATTGCCAAAGGGCGGCGGTATAGCTGCTACGGAATGTGCTAAACGCATTTTGGCGGAACAAGGTGAAGACAGCTTGGTAAAGTTTGTAAAAATGCATTTTGCTAATTACAAGGCTTTATGTGAATAAAATGGTTTGTAATATATAAAACTAACGAGGTTATCGTGAAAAAATTAATTATTAACGCCGATGATTTCGGCTTACATGAAGAAATTAATAATGGTATTATTCGTTGTTTTCAAGAAGGTTGTTTAACAAGTACTTCTCTTATGTGCGGAGCACCGGCTTTTGAACATGCTGTTGCCTTACTAAAAATGAATACTAACTTAGGTGTTGGGGTTCACCTTACTTTGGTAGGGGGAGTTTCTCCCGTACTACCGGTTGAAGAAGTTAGCTCCTTGGTAGATGCAAATGGTTTGTTTTTTTCTGACTATAAGGTATTTATTAAAAAATTTTATCAGGGGCAAGTGAAAAAAAGTGAGATTAAAAGAGAGCTAGAGGCCCAAATGCACAAAGCTGCAGCTACAGGGCTAGCTTTTACTCATGTTGATAGTCATCAGCATCTGCATGTTTTACCGGGAATAGTGCCTATTATCATTTCCTTGTGTCAACAATTTACTATTAGGGCTATTCGGTTACCGGGAGAAAATTGTTTTGCTGATTATGGTTATAAAACTGTTTGGAGTAGAAAACTTGGTAGGAATGGATTAACTTTTTGTTCTAAATTGGCGGCAAAACAATTTAAAGCCGCAGGGTTGCTAAGTCCTGACCAATTCTTTGGTATGCTCTCCGGTGGTAATATTTCTATTCCTAATGTTCGTGCTTTTCTAGCTTCTTTGGAAGAAGGGACAGGAGAAATTATGACGCATCCCGGCAATTCTCAAAATATCTTAAGTCAGTTGTACCCTTGGGGATATCATTGGGAACAAGAACGAGATACTTTTCTTGATGAAAGTATAAAAAAAGAAATTACAAAGCAGCATATATCTCTAATAAATTTTGGTGAATTAGCCTATGAATAAACAGTTATTTAGGACTTTGTGCGTCCTCATCGTATTAGTTTTATGCATATCAGCCGCCGTAATTTATTTTACTTTTGATATCAGAGCATTTGAGTTTCTTTCAATGTTTAAACCCTGGTCTATTTTATTTGCTCTGGGTATGCTAAGTGCGGGACTATTTTTTGACGGGTGTAGGCTTATGACTTTGGCGGATATTGCTGATGAAAAGCTTACATATAGCAATGTTGGCAATGTAGTTCTCAGTAACTATTTCTTGGCTTTGCTAACGCCTGGTGCTAGTGGCGGAGCTATTGCTCAGGTTATGTTTATGAAAAAGGCAGGGGTGTCTGTACCCAAAGCCACGGTTATTATATTCGTAAGGACTATTATGTCTATAATCTTCCTATTCTTTTTAGTTCCGGTAATTTTTTATTACGATCATGCCTTGATTGGCTGGCTGCCAACCAGCGTCATCGTTCTTTTTGCGTTTGTTTTTGTTTCGGCACCACTGTTATGTATCTTTCTTATGACTACGCGCTATCCCGAATACTGGCTAGGCAAGTTGACCAGAAATCTATCAGATAATACCCAGCGGGCGATATTCTTATGGTATCGGGATTTTCGCCAAGCAGCTTTTCTAATAGGGCATAATCCATTTAGGATACTGAAGGCGTTTATAGAATCCGGGTTAAGCCTACTTTGTATATATTCTGTCGTCCCGGTTTTTTTCAGTGGGTTTGGTTTGAAAATCCCTATTTGTGTTACTATGGGGCGCATGTGCCTGCTTAATTTAGTTTTATACTTTACGCCCACGCCGGGTGGTGCAGGAGTAGCGGAGGGTGGATTTGTTTTCTTGTTTAGCAAACTTTTACCTGATGGTACGGTGGGCATTATGGCGGTACTTTGGCGGTTCTTCTGTGAATATCTGCCTTTTGTTTTAGGAGCTATTATCACAGTGCGTGCTTTTGGTGCAAATGTTTTAACACAAATAAAATTACGGAGGCCTACTGAATGATGAAAATACTTGTAACAGGCGGTGCTGGTTTCATCGGCTCCCATGTATTGGAAAGGTTGTTAAAAGATAAAAACAATATAATTACAGTTATAGATAATTTGGATAGCGGCAGTACACAAAATATTCCTTCAGGAGTAGTTTTCATCCGTGAAGATGTTAGAAGCCCTAAAATTATCAATATTTTTCAAACAAATGCTTTTGATGCAGTAATTCATTTAGCGGCTCAGACTATGGTTCCATATTCTATTACACACCCCAGGGAAGATGCTGATATTAATTTAATGGGGCTTATTAATGTACTTGAGGCGGCACGTTTAACAGGTGTAAAGTCCGTGGTGTTTTCTTCCAGCGCCGCCGTTTATGGCAATAATAATAACTTGCCTTTACGGGAAAATGAGTTATTAGCACCTACGTCGTTTTATGGAATAACCAAAATGACCACAGAACATTATTTACGTGTTTATCATAATCTTTATAATATTAATACCACTGTATTGCGGTTTGCTAACGTATATGGTGAGCGCCAAGGCATGGGAGGGGAAGGAGGCGTTGTTTGTATTTTCTCGAAAAAAATAGCCGCTAACGAGGGCATAGATGTGTTTGGCGATGGTGAGCAAACTAGGGATTTCGTGTATGTACAGGATATTGCAAAGGTTATTTGTGGCGCAATAGAGCATAAGGGATTTGGCATCTATAATGTTTCAACCAACACAGAGGTTGCGGTCAATGAATTAATTACTGTGTTTGAAAAAGTGTCAGGTAAAAAAATACAGGTTAATTATTTGCCGGCAAGACAGGGAGATATTTATCGTTCTGTCCTTAGTAATAAGGCGTTAAAATTAGAGTTTAACATTGATAAATTTACTTCTTTAGAAGAAGGTCTAAAGAGTACTTATAATTACTTTATAACTTCCGAAAGGAAATAATTATGAATAACAGATTTGCTTCGTTTTTTTTGCTAATAGTTATTTCTATCAATATTCTTTGGGGAATTGGGTCCGTTCCCTTATTGGATCCGGATGAGCCCGTTTATGCGGAAACTGCCCGTGAAATGATTGAGTTTAATGATTATTTGTCACCGCGAATTTACAATGAATATTGGTATGACAAACCACCGATGTATTATTGGCTGGTAGCAGGCGTTTTTAAAACCAGTGGTGTAAGTGATTTTGGAGCACGTCTTCCCTCCGCAATAATGGGCATTGCAACAGTGCTTATGTTGTATTTGTTTTTGCAACGGCTTTCAAGTGAAAGCATGGCGTTCTGGTCAACGATGGTTTTAGGTACGTGCGTAGAATTTTTCTATTTGGGTAAAGCGGCCGTTACAGATATGACTTTATTGTTTTTTATAACAGGGGCGCTTCTTAGTTTTTACGATAGAAAATATTGGCTTATGTACGTTTTTATGGGGTTTGCCACCTTGACTAAGGGTCCTATAGGCGTTGTATTCCCCGGAGCGATTATTATTTTGTACCTCTTAATTATGCGGCAGTTTGGAGAAATAAAGCGCATGCATATATTGCGGGGGCTGCTTATTTGTGTTGCTATTGCCGGTCCATGGTACTATCTTATGTATTCTGTGCACGGACAAGTTTTTATAGATACTTTTTTGGGTTTTAATAATATAACGAGATTCACAACACCGGAGCATCCAACCAGAGTTGTGTGGTACTACTATGTTCCTGTGCTTCTTTTAGGACTTTTCCCTTGGACCGGGTTGTTTTTATCATCATTAAAGGCATCCTATACGGAAAGTTCCGGTACTGATTTTGAACTCATGATTTTTACGAACATTTGGTGGGTATTTGTCTTTATATTTTTTACCATTTCAAAAACAAAGTTAGTTTCATATATTTTCCCGCTTTTCCCACCACTGGCTATGATTATTGGTTGGAATATCTCTCGTCTTATTAATGAACGTTTTCGCAAAACAGAGTGGTTTATTGCGGGTGCTTCAATTATCACGTTTATATTTATAGGTTGTGGCTGGGTATATGGTGGCAGCTTTTTCCCTGAACTGACAACTGTTGGAAGAGTACTTGGAGGTATTACTGTACTTTTGGCAATAGCTATTGCCATGGCCTTGTTAAAGTATAGAGATTTTAAATTAGCGGTTTTATGCCATGTTTTTGCAGGGATTGTAACTATGTTTGTAGTTTTTAGTTTTATGTTGCCAACCATTGCTAATCGACTGAGTGTAAAAGATGCCGCGACATATTACACAAAATATTGTGATTTGACGGCAAATGTTTATGTTGACAAGTTTTTGCGTCCGGGATTTATGTATTATACTAGAATTCCGGGAGAAGAATTGAAACCGGGAATTGAAGACACTTTTGATTTTCCGCATATAGCAGGGAACAGTTATATAATTGTTAGAGGGTTAGAGTATAGACGTTGGGATTTAGCTACAACAAATAATGTTGAAGAAATTTACAACACGGGCGATATTTATATCTTAAAACAAATAAAAGATACTCCACAATAAAAAGCTATTGTGGAGTATCTCACTTGAAAATTAGTTGAACGGTTTTTCTACCGCGTCTTTTTGCTCAAAAACGAAAGCAGGGGACGGATAATAAAATTGACAGTGTTGCGGGGAACTATTCTCAGTACTGAACCGCTTTAAAAGTGAGTAAGAGGCACGTTCTTCAAAATCAATGAGATTATCTTTGTTAATGTCAGCGTCATCTACAATTACTAAAAGAAAGAAAGGTACTTCCGGAGCATTTTCAGGTACTTGGGTGCGTTCAAGTGGAATTCCTGGAACTACGCGTAAGTGTGCCAGTACTTCTTCATTATCGTTAAGTAATTGGCAGCGATAAGTATTGGTATAAAGGGTTTTTGTTAATTTAACTTTGTATGCGTTGTCTTGTTTCATGTAAATTCACTCCTTAAATTTGTTACCTACAATGTTAGCACAAAATAAGGGGAAATTGCAAAAAAATATAACAAATATGACATATTTTAATCGTATGTACTTCAAAATAAAGAATACAGAATACAATTTTCAGAAAATAAAGGATTGTAAAATATTTTGGCGAATATGTACTGAGTATAGATATAAATATTGAAAAAGACTCTACAAGTGGTGGGGGTGATGGCAAAATAATTAGCAGACGTAAACTTTTTGTCAGAAAAAACAAATTGGAGGGAACTTTATGAAAAAGATTTTGGCATTTTTGACGGCTTGTATGGTTGTGGGGGCACTGTTTGCTGGGTGCGGAGGAGATAAGAAAGAAGCTGCAAAACCAGCTGCAACAAAGTTTATTAATATAGCTACCGGAGGAACTTCAGGAACATATTTCCCATTGGGCGGAGCCGTTGCTGATATTTTGAACAAGAATATTAAAGGCGTGAATGCCAGTGCTCAAAGTACAGGTGCTTCTGTTGCAAACATTAATTTGTTGCAGCAAGGCAAGGTAGATATTGCCTTTGTGCAAAATGATATTGCTTATTATGCTGCAAATGGCGTTGAAATGTTTAAAGATAAGAAAGTTGCTAATTTAAAAGGATTAGCTACTTTGTATCCGGAAACTGTGCAAATTATTACCCTTGATTCTACAGGAATTAAGTCTCTTGCTGATGTTAAGGGCAAACGCATAGCTGTTGGAGCTGCTGGTAGTGGTACAGAAGCTAACGCACGTCAAATTCTAGAAGCTTATGGCATTACTTATGATGATATTAAAGTTCAATATTTGTCTTTTGGCGAAGCTTCCAGTGCTTTGAAAGATGGTAATGTTGATGTTGCCTTTGTAACAGCTGGGTTCCCAACAGCTGCAATTCAAGATATTGCTTCTCAACATAATGTAGTTTTGCTTCCTGTGGACGCTCAAAAAGCTGATGCTTTGATCAAAAAATATCCGTTCTATACTAAGGTAAATATTCCTGCAAAGACCTATTCGGAACAACCTGTTGATTGTCCGGCCGTAGCAGTGCGTTGTATGTTAGTAGTAACTGATAAAATGGATGAACAGACTGCTTATGACGTAACAAAAGCTATTTTCACGAACTTGGATCGGTTGAAAGCCGCTCATGCTGTTGCAGCAGTTGCAAGCAAAGCTACTGCCAAAGATGGTATGTCCATAACTGTTGCTCCTGGTGCAGAGAAATTCTTTAAGGAGAAATAATATTGCCTAATGCTCTTTATGGGAAAGACCGGGTACCGGCAAATTCCGGTCTCCGGTCTTTTTATGGGATGATTTTGGCTTTGATAATTGTTATAGGTGGTTTTTTCTGGTACGGCAATCAACTGGTTTTGAAAATTACACCGGACGATAAACAAGAAGCTTTTTGTTTCACAACCTTTATTGGCGATGAATGGCATTATAAATATATTCATTCAGTGGAAAAAACTCCTTGTGAAGAATATTTTGTTGTTCGTGGAGCAAATGATATGGTTATGACCTATACAAGGTACCAAGATTTTGGTGTTGGGTTACCCTTTTTAGCAAGTGAGGGTAAATTTACCACTACAGGTGATGGTCACTTTGTAATGGAAATGAATAGGCCGTTTGGTTCTGTAACTTTTAGAACGGCAAAGCAGGCAAAAGCTAGCCTTTACTATGCTGGCAAGGAGATCCCTATGTATAAACTTTACAAATCAGGCTCTCTTGTGAAAATATCCGTAGATAAAAGATATCGTAGTTGGTTTGGTTTTGAAAGGGGGAAAGACAAGTGAGCAAGGATCAAGTAAAGGAACTTACCGCGGAAGAAGTCTTGCAAAAATTTGACCCAGAGTCCGGTAAACGTACGCTAACAGGAGTTTGGGGGAAAATCGTTTCTGCAATCTGTATTTGTTTTGCACTTTTTCAATTATATACTGCAATTTTTGGGGTTTTAGACGCCTCATTACAAAGAGCTATTCATTTGGCTTTTGGTTTAGCATTAATCTTTTTGTTATACCCAACCAGTGGAAGTTGGTCTAAAACTTCCATGAACTGGTTTGATGTCATATTGGCAGCTTTAGGTGCAAGTAGTTGCATGTATATTGTGATATTTTATCAAGATTTAGTATTACGTGCCGGTATGAATAACCAAACGGATTTTATAATTAGTATCATAGGTACGTTATTGGTTTTTGAGGCGGCTAGGCGTACAGTTGGCTGGCCAATGATTACCGTTGCCTTTCTCTTTCTTGTGTACGCTTTTGTTGGACCATATATTCCTGGTATTTTAGCTCATAGGGGCGTGGGCGTGCAGGAAATGCTGGATCATTTGTTTTTTACTACCGAAGGGATTTTTGGTATTCCATTAGGGGTATCATCAACCTTTATTTATTTGTTTATTTTGTTTGGGTCCTATCTAGAAGCAACAGGTTTGGGAAAATTTTTTATTGATCTAGCAAATGCTGTAGCCGGCTGGGCAGCAGGTGGTCCTGCCAAAGTTGCCGTATTGTCCAGTGGTCTTATGGGTACAGTATCAGGAAGCTCTGTTGCTAATGTTGTAGGGACGGGTTCTTTTACCATTCCTATGATGAAAAAATTGGGATATGATCCGGCTTTTGCAGGTGCGGTAGAAGCTGCAGCATCTACCGGTGGGCAACTAATGCCTCCTGTAATGGGTGCCGCGGCTTTCCTTATGGCAGAATTCGTTGGCGTCCCTTATATTGAAGTTGTGAAGGCCGCCGTTATTCCTGCTATGTTATATTATACAGGTGTATGGCTAGGTGTTCATTATGAGGCTAAAAGATGTGGTTTAAAGGGGACTCCGCGTGATCAGTTGCCTAAGTTCAAAGCATTATTTTTGGAAAAAGGGCATTTAGCAATACCTTTGGTCGTCATCGTCTACTTATTGGTAACTGGTTATACCCCTACGAGAGCGGCTTTAGCGGCTATAGGTTTAACTCTTGTTTGTGCGTGCTTGCGCAAATCAACGCGCATTGGTTTTAAAGATATTGTTAACGGTATGATATCAGGTTCTAAGGGAGTTTTAGGAGTATTAATAGCTTGTGCTACTGCAGGAATTATCATTGGTGTTGTAACAAAGACCGGCGTAGGTTTGAAAATGGCTACAGCTTTGATGGATTTAGCAGGGGGGCAACTTCTTCCTGCCATGTTCTTTACGATGGTAACATCTCTAATTCTTGGCATGGGTGTTCCTACAACTGCTAATTATGTTATTACTTCTACTATTGCCGCACCAGCTTTAGTACAAATGCATGTGCCAATATTAGCGGCTCATATGTTTGTTTTTTACTTTGGTATTGTTGCTGATGTCACTCCTCCTGTAGCTTTGGCAGCTTATGCAGGTGCAGGTATTTCCGGGGCAAATCCCATGAAAACTGGTGTTAAAGCCGCTAAGCTGGCAATTGCCGCTTTTATTGTTCCTTATATTTTTGTATTTTCACCGGAATTATTGATGATAAATGGGACAGCGCCTACGATTGCTTTCGCAACAGTTACCGCCTTAATTGGTATGTGGGGTGTAAGTATTGCTATGACTGGCTATTGCATTAGAACAACAACTCGTATTCAGCGTTTATTATTCTTCTTGGGTGGGTTGATGTTAATAGATCCAGGCTTGAATACCGATATTGCAGGGACTATTGTTTTGGCAGCAACTTATTATTGGCAAGTTATGCAAAATAAAGCTGACGCTAAAAGGGCAACTGTTTAAGAGATTATTAAAAATTTCCTAAACCGGGTTATTGCGTATATTGCGTAATAACTCGGTTTTTTGTCTAAAAAATTGCAGTTTAAGCGATTTTTGCCTGCTTATAGCAGGAATGTTTGCAAAATAGTAGTAATCAAGGTATAATGATTATTAGGTGAGTGTTCGGCTATAATAACTCCCAGTAATAATGTGCGGAAAAAAATAAATAGGAGGTGTGTTTTTTGAATAAAACGCAAGAAAAATTAAATATTATTCCACTTGGCGGTCTAGGAGAAATAGGCAAGAATATGACCGCTTTTCGCTATGGTGACGATATCATTCTAGTTGATGCAGGATTGGCATTTCCTGAAGATGATATGTTAGGTATAGATTTGGTCATTCCTGACACGACTTACCTGATGGAAAACAAGGATAAGCTCAAAGCGATTTTTTTGACTCACGGTCATGAAGATCACATTGGAGCTTTGCCTTTCTTATTGAAGGATTTTGATGTACCGGTCTATGGGATGCCTTTAACTTTAGGAATTTTAACAGGGCGGTTAAAAGAAAATGGTGTTTCCAGCAGCAATTTAAAGACAGTGACGCCTAGCAGTATTGTTCGCGTTGGTCCCTTTAAGTTGGAATTCATTCGTGTAAATCACAGTATTCCTGATGCGGTAGCAATAGCAATACATACTCCTGTGGGAGTTATTATTCACACAGGAGATTACAAATTTGATCAGACTCCGGTTGATGGCCAAGTTACCGAATTTAGCCGTTTTGCTGAATTGGGCGATCGCGGAGTTCTTTTACTGTTAGCCGACAGTACTAATGTAGAGCGCCCTGGTTATACTCCTAGTGAGAAAATAGTTGGAAAAACACTGGATGAACGTTTTCGTTATGCAAAAAACAGAATAATTGTAGCGACATTTTCGTCTAATGTCCACCGCATTCAACAAGTTGTTGATAGCGCGGTAAAAAACAAAAGAAAAGTGGCCGTTATTGGCCGTAGTATGGTGAATGTAGTTAATATTGCCTGTGAAATAGGGTATTTGAAAATTCCTGAGGGAGTTTTAATAGATATTGATGATATTAAAAACTTTACTCCCAGCCAAGTAGTTATTATCACTACTGGCAGCCAAGGTGAACCAATGTCGGCTTTAACAAGGATATCAATGAATGATCATAAGAAGGTTGGTATTATTCCGGGCGATACGGTTATTATTTCTGCTACTCCGATTCCTGGTAATGAAAAAGGCGTATTTCGTACCATCGATAACTTATATAAACAAGGCGCTGAAGTAATTTACGAAAAATCAATGGGTGTACATGTTTCAGGACATGCTAGTCAAGAAGAAATTAAGATGATGCATAATTTGGTCAGACCAAAGTTCTTTATGCCTGTGCATGGAGAATATCGTCATTTAATAAAACATAAGCAATTGGCAATTTCTTTAGGGATGCCTAAAGAAAATATTATAATTGCTGAAAACGGTTCAGTGGTTGAATTAACCCCTAATTCTATTTGTTTAAATGGTAAAGTTACTGCTGGTAAGGTCTTAGTTGATGGATTGGGTGTAGGCGACGTTGGTAATGTTGTTTTACGTGATCGCAGGCAGTTATCTCAAGATGGCATATTAATCGTAGTCGTTAGTGTTGATAAGGCTACTCGTTCTGTCGTAGCTGGGCCTGACATTGTATCGCGTGGTTTTGTATACGTAAGAGAGTCAGAAGATCTTATTGATACCGCAAAAGAGCGTGTCGTTATAGCTTTGAATAGATGTCATGATAATAACATAACAGAGTGGGCAGCCCTAAAATCTGCTGTAAGAGATTCGCTGGGAAGGTACTTGTACGAAAAAACAAGACGCCGTCCAATGATTCTGCCACTAATTATGGAAGTTTAATTATCTAGTAGCCAGAGGTGGTAAAATTTGGAAAGAAAAAGTGGTAGGAACATACCTAAAAAGAAGTCTGAAAATGGTTCTTTTTTACAGTATGTAGAAGTAGTTGGAATTATTTTAATTGCCATAGCAGTGTTTATGTTTTGCGCCCTTTTGGGTTTAAATGTAGGCAGTATTGGTATTTTCGTGGCTAAAATATTAAAATATGCTCTTGGACGCGCCGCTTTCATTTTGCCAGTGTATTTACTCACTATTGGTTTGGGTTATGTTATTAAACACGAGCAACTGATTTTGAGCAGAAAGTTTTTTTCTGTTCTGCTTATATTGGTTTCACTTATAGGTTTGACACATTATTTCCTAGTTCCGGATGGTCAGGAATTGCAGCCTGACCTATTGCCTACCGGTGGCGGCCTCTTGGGAGGAGCCATACTCTTTCTGTTAAAGAAAGTGGTAGGCAAGGCCGGAGCTTTGATTATTTTATCGGCTGGAACTTTAGCCGGAATAGTGCTTACAGGGAGATTTTCTTTAAGAGATTCTTTCCAAAAAGCCAGCGATGGTATGAAAACAGGAGTAAAAACTGCTAGTTTAAAAATAGAAGATGCACGTCAAAGACGTAGAGAACGAAAAAGTTTTTATAATCAAGAAACAGATAATGAAAATTATACAGAATATATGGAAGAAGATCCTACTGATATAGTGCAGCCTATATTAAAGTTTTACGGAGCTGAAATTGAGAGTGAAATACCTACATTAAAAATAAAAAAAGAAGTAGAAACTGTTCCATATATTTCTGTTCCGGCAGCCAATAAAAAAACAACTGACGGTTCCTATAAATTTCCACCGTTAAATCTTTTAAATCCTACACATAAAAGTAAAGCTCAAGGTGTGAATGAAGCAATTCGGACACAAAGCAAAATTATTGAACAAACTTTAGTGGATTTCGGCGTGAGAGCTACGTTGACAAATGTAACGCAAGGACCATCTGTAACAAGGTTTGAGTTAGCTCCCGCACCTGGAGTTAAGGTTAGTAAAATACAAAATTTATCTGATGATTTAGCGTTAAAGTTAGCAGTGCCCAGTATTAGAATTGAACCTATTCCGGGGAAGGCTGCCATTGGTCTAGAAGTACCGAGCCTTACTAGCGATCCCGTGAATTTTCGCTCCGTAGTGGACTGTCCGGCTTTGAAAAAAGCCACAGGAAAACTATGTGTTGGCTTGGGAAAAGATATTTCCGGAAATGTTATTATTGCGGATTTAGGCAAGATGCCACATTTGTTGGTTGCAGGTTCAACAGGTTCAGGGAAAAGTGTTTGTATAAATACTATTATCGCTAGCCTTCTGTATAAAGCAACTCCCGATGAAGTTAAACTAATCTTAGTTGATCCCAAAGTGGTGGAGCTTACTAATTACAATGGTATTCCACATTTATTAACTCCAGTGGTAACAAATGCCAAACAAGCTGCTTCTGCCCTACATTGGGCTGTGGTAGAAATGGAGAAACGTTATACTTTATTTGCTGAAGCGCAGGTAAGGGAAATTAATAAATATAATGAAATTGCCGAAGAAAAGCTGCCTTTCATTGTAATAATTATTGACGAATTATCAGATTTGATGATGGTTGCAGCTGTTGATGTAGAGGATGCTATTTTAAGACTTGCGCAGAAAGCTAGAGCCGCCGGTATTCATCTGATTTTAGCAACACAACGGCCATCTGTAGATGTTATTACAGGAATTATTAAAGCTAATATTCCTTCAAGGATTGCTTTTGCGGTTTCCTCACAGATTGATTCTAGGACAATTTTAGATATGAATGGAGCAGAAAAACTGCTTGGAAAAGGTGATATGCTTTTCTATCCTATTGGCGCAAACAAACCTCAGCGTATACAAGGGGCTTTTATTTCTGACGAGGAATTGGCCAAAGTTGTTAATTTCATAAAAGCACAAGCAATTCCGCCTACCTTTGAAGAAGAGGTCACAACCCAAGAATTAACGGGAAATAAGAAGCAAGCATTTACTGATAATGCGTCTGAACAAGAAGATGAATTATTTGAAGATGCTGTGCGTTTAGTTGTTGCTACACAACAGGCATCGTCTTCCATGTTACAAAGGAAGTTTCGTATCGGTTATACGAGAGCAGCAAGACTCGTGGATTCAATGGAAGCGCTGGGCATAGTTAGCGCTTCTGATGGCAGTAAACCACGAGCTTTAAAGATGAGCCCAGTAGAAATAGAAGATAAATTCTTCACGAAAAAGTAAGATTGGGGGTTTTGACATGACTCAAGTTGGCGATTTTTTGCGAGATGTACGTAAGCGTAAAGGTTTATCTATTGATGAAATAGCCGAGGGAACAGGTATCCGCGCCCAATATATAGAAGCTTTAGAAAATGGAGACTATGCTAAAATTCCAGGTGATGTTTTTATCAAGGGATTTATTCGCAATTATGGAAATTTTTTAAATTTAGATGGCAATGCACTGGTTGAACAATATAAAAATCATACATTGGTTAATGAAGAAACAATAGAAGCTGCTATGCATTCTATTGATGAAGCCAGCGCAAAAACTTCTACTAGTGTTCCGAAAAAATCTATATTTTCAGGAATTAAAAATGCTTTTCAAGAAGCCAAAAATTTTGTTTATGATAATATTTATGAAACAGTTGAAGTTGATGATGAACCGGAAGATAATATTAGTGTCATTACGACTCCCAAAGGCGGAAGCGACCGTCAACGCTTAACAAATCCGGCAGAGGCAGCCGCTGCTAATAAAAATTCTTTCTTTAACTATAAGATTTTTATTCGTGTTTTTACTGTTTCTTTACTGTTATTTGTATGTTTTATGGTTTACTTTTTTGTTACAGGCACAAAATCTTCACCTAAACCGGCTAATGGTTCTACGGCATTTACCAATACCATAAAATCAGAGCATTCTTCGGATAAGGAAGCTGAGTTAAAAACTTCTGAAAAAATAACCGATAAAATAACCGATACAGTTAAGGAATTGGCTAAGACAGTTGATGAGAAAGTTACCACAACTAAGGAAAAGATTACTGCAGTAGCGTCAGATGCTTCCAATAGTAACGACGTAATTGTAGAAATAACTTATAAAGAGCCTGTTTGGACGCAGGTAGTAGCTGATGGCAAAACTGTAGAAACAGCTACTGTTGCTAAAGGTATTACTAAAACCTATCGGGCAGACAAAGAGATTAGAGTTACATTGGGAAGTATTCGCAATGTAGAAATCAAGGTTAATGGTAACGTTGTCCCTTATGGTGAAAAAGAGTGGGGTACAGTGGAAAAGATTTTTAAAAAGTAAGTAAGTGAAGGAGTAAATATGAGCGAATTTTTGCCCATTTGTAGAGAAGATATAAAAAAGCGCGGTTGGGAACAAATAGACTTTTTGTTTGTAAGCGGCGATGCCTATGTTGACCATCCATCTTTTGCTCCTGCCGTAATTTGTCGAGTTTTGGAAGCGCATGGCTATAAAGTGGCTATTTTGTCACAACCTGATTGGCAACATATTGATAGTTTTGCCGCATTGGGTAAACCACGCCTTGGTGTGCTAATTTCAGGAGGCAACTTGGATTCTATGCTATGCCACTACACTGCGGCTAGAAAACCAAGAACAAGAGATAACTATACTGCAGGCGGCATAATGGGAAAACGTCCTGACCATGCCACTACGGTATATAGTAAATTAATAAAGAAACTTTGGCCGGAAATCCCCGTTATTATCGGTGGCATAGAAGCAAGTTTGCGCCGCTTTGTACATTACGATTATTGGGAAAATAAACTTTTCCCTTCCATTTTAGTAGACAGTAAAGCCGATTTACTGGTTTATGGCATGGGCGAACAGCAAATTGTAGAAATTGCCGATTACCTTGCCGGTGGTGCACAATTAGAGGACATGCACTATATCAGGGGAACGGCATATTTAACAAATGCGCTTGAAAATATGGCTGAAGATGCAGTTACATTACCATCATACAGCGAAATACAAGCCAATAAAGAACTCTTTGCTCGTGCGTACCAGATGCAAAGTCAACAGCAGGATCCTTTCAATGGAGCGACAATTACACAAAAAATGAGTAATTGTTTTATAGTGCAAAATCCTCCTCCATACCCTTTAACTACCGAAGAAATGGATGCAATTTATGACTTGCCTTATTGTCGTGAAGTTCATCCATCTTATCTTCCCTTGGGGGGAGTGCCCGCTATAGAAGAAGTGCAGTTTAGTATTATAAGCCAGCGTGGCTGTTTTGGCAGTTGCGCCTTCTGCGCTATTCATTCTCATCAGGGAAGAATAATTCAAGCTCGTAGTCATGCATCAATATTAAAGGAAGCCCGCGCAATCGTAGCTTTACCTAATTTTAAAGGATATATACATGATGTGGGCGGACCGACAGCTAATTTTAGGCACCCTTCATGTGCAAAACAACTTGAAGTAGGAGCTTGCAAAGACAGGCAATGCTTATTTCCTGAACCTTGCCCTAATTTAGATGCTGATCATACGGATTACATTGATCTATTACGAGAAATAAGAGCTATACCGGGCATAAAAAAAGTTTTTATTCGTTCAGGTATTCGTTATGATTACTTGCTCGCTGATAAAAAGCAAGTATTTTTAGATGAACTTTGTCGTTATCATATAAGTGGACAGTTAAAAATTGCTCCGGAACATATTTCTCCAAAAGTTTTAAAGTGTATGGGAAAACCGGGCAAGGACGTTTACTTAAAATTTTCTAAAGTTTTTAATGAAAAGAACGAGGAAATTGGGCTTAAACAGTTTTTAGTGCCGTATTTTATCTCTAGTCATCCAGGTTGTTCTCTTCATGAGGCAGTTGAACTAGCGGAATTTTTACGCGATACAGGCAGACAGCCGGAACAGGTACAGGATTTCATCCCTACTCCTGGGAGCGCTTCAACAGCAATGTATTACTCAGGTTTTAATCCTTCAACAGGTAAGAAAGTTTATGTCACACAAAATCCTCATATTAAAGCTATGCAAAGAGCATTAATGCAATATAAAAACCCTAAAAATCGGGCATTAGTTAAAGAAGCCCTAGAGGAAACCGGGCGCACAGATTTAATCGGTACGGATGATAAGTGCCTCTTGGGCAAGGATTCTAGACCGCCAAATGGAAATAAGAGAACAAAGTTTGACGTATACAAGGGTCGGGTCATAAAGAAAAAAGTATAGAAAGGGTGTACCTGTTTGAAAATTGGTGTAATTAGTCTTGGATGCCCCAAAAATTTAGTGGACTCTGAGATTATGTTAGGATTAATTAAAAAAAATAAATGGAGCATTACTAACAATCCTGCCGAAGCTGAAATAATTATTATTAATACTTGTGGTTTTATAGCAAGTGCTAAGGAAGAATCAATAAATACAATTTTACAAATGGCTGAATATAAAAAGTCTGGTTTTTGTAAATATTTATTAGTAACAGGATGTTTAGGTCAGCGGTATGCTAATGAATTATTTGAAGATTTGCCGGAAGTAGACGCTATTATTGGTACCGAGTGTTATGATGCTATTGCCGAAGTTATTAACAGGGTAGTTGCTGGTGAACGCTTTATCCTAATTACGCCACCCAAAGCTTATACCCAAGAAACCAAACGTGTTTTGACAACTCCTACACATTTTGCATATTTAAAAATTGCTGAGGGTTGTGATAACAGTTGCTCTTATTGTGCAATACCGCAAATACGCGGCCCCTACCGCAGCAGACCCTATGAAGAAATCATAGATGAAGCCAACAGTTTGGTCGAGCAAGGGGTACGTGAACTTATTTTAGTTGCACAGGATACAACACGTTATGGTGAAGAATATTATGGAACTTTACGACTGCCGGAATTATTACGTGATTTAAATAAAATTGAAAAATTGAAATGGATACGGGTGCTTTACTGCTATCCACAATATTTTACTGAAGAACTTATTACAACGATGGCGGAATGTGAAAAAGTCTGCAAATATGTTGATATACCCTTACAACATGCCAGTGATTCTTTACTTTCTTCTATGAATCGCTATGATACTAGGGCTGACGTAGAAAAATTGATAGCACACTTAAGGGAAAAAATGCCAAATATCTGTCTGCGCACTACATTTATAGTAGGCTTTCCCGGTGAAACTCGAGAACAGTTTAAAGAATTAAAAGAATTTGTGACTAAAGAAAAATTCAATTGCGCAGGGGTTTTCACTTATTCTCAAGAAGAAGGAACTGTCGCCGGAGAAATGAAAAACCAAATCCCTGAACCAATAAAAAATGAACGCTATCATGAACTTATGGCGTTACAAGCAGAAATATCTGAAGAAGTTCAGCAAAGTCGCGAAGGCAACATTGTTGAAGTTGTAATAGAAGGTTTTGATGAAGAAAATCCTGATTTAGCTATAGGACGATCAACATGGGAAGCCCCTGATATTGACGGTAAAGTTTTTGTGGAAATGGCTAAAAATCTTCACGTTGGTGATTTTATAAAAATAAAAATTTCACAGGGGTTTACTTATGAAGTTGTAGGGGAACCTGTGTAATAAAGGAGGGTATTTTAGGTGATTGTCGAAGTTATAAATACCGGTACCGAATTATTGCTTGGAGATATTCTTAATACAAATTTCCAATATCTTTCTCGCGGACTTAATGAAAAAGGATTTGACGTCCTCTACCAAACAACAGTTGGTGATAATGAGCAGCGTCTTTTAGAGGTTTTAAATATAGCCTTGAATAGGGCTGACATAGTTATTACGACTGGAGGGTTAGGCCCTACCAGAGGTGATATTACAGCAGAAATAGTAGCTAAATATTTAGGCCTTTCGTTAGAGCTGCATGAACCAAGTTTAGATAAAATCAAAGACTATTTTGTAAAAAAGGGAATAGTAATGCCCCAAAATAATGTTAAACAAGCTATGATTCCTAAAGGTGCGCATATTTTAACAAATGATGTTGGCACAGCTCCAGGCATCGTAGTAGAAACCAATACGGGAAAGTTGATTATTTTACTGCCCGGACCACCAAATGAAATGAAACATGTTTTTAATTTGCAAATGATGCCATATTTAGAAAAACATTTTAAACAACAGGGCATTATTCATTCCAAGGTGTTGCATTTACGTGGCATGGGAGAGTCTACTATCGCGACTAAATTAGATGATATCATTGTAGGGCAGACAAATCCTACAATAGCCATATATGCTCGTAAAGGTGAAATAATTATAAGAATAACCGCTAAAAGTACCTCTTTGAGTGAAGCTCAAAGTTTAATAGTTGAGATGGAAAAACAGGTGCGTGAGCGTTTAAATAAATTTATTTTTGGCGTAGATGATGAAACCTTAGCAGAAGCTTTGGGCAAAAAGCTCAGTGAAGGCAACTACACTATTTCCTTTGCCGAATCTTGCACAGGTGGTCTTGCCTCCAGTATGTTAACAGACATTCCGGGAAGCTCTAACTATTTACTGGGATCTGTGGTATCATATAGTAACATGGCAAAGAATAAAGTAATAAATGTAAGACAAGAAACTTTAGATGAATATGGAGCCGTAAGTCAACAAGTAGCTTGCCAAATGGCTGAAGGTGTTCGCAACCTTTTTGGCACTACTATTGGCGTGGGTATAACCGGCATAGCCGGTCCTGGAGGAGGTAGCGATTCAAAACCCTTAGGCTTAATATATATTTCTGTAGCTAATGAAAAAGGAACTGTATGGGAGAAGAACAATTTCAAAGGCTCCCGTAGTGATAATAAATTGCGTAGCGTTATGGCCGCTTTTTCTTTGGCGATAGACAAATTAAATGAATTAAAATAGGAGGTACTATGACAAACAGTACAAAAGAGCTTTTTGGCGATTTGCTTTTAGACAAAAAAATCGTAGCAGCATTAACAGAAATGGGATTTGAAGAACCGTCACCCATTCAAAGAGAAACTATTCCCCTTTGCCTGGCCGGTGAAGATGTAATTGGCCAAGCACAAACAGGTACAGGTAAAACTGCAGCCTTTGGTATTCCCATTATTCAAAATCTTACGGATCATAAACATATTCAAGCTTTAATTATGACTCCGACACGTGAGCTGGCAATTCAGGTTTCTGAAGAAGTTGGTAAAATTGGTCGTACTAATCACGTGAAAGCATTACCGGTTTATGGTGGACAACCAATAGATCGTCAAATCAGGGCTTTGCGCTCTGGTGTAAACATTGTTATTGGAACACCTGGTAGATTGCTTGATCATTTACGTAGAGGTACAATCAAATTAGATCATATTAAGTTCTTAGTTGTTGATGAAGCGGATGAAATGTTAGACATGGGCTTCGTGGATGATATGGAAGAAATCATGAAAAATCTTCCTGCTGATAGACAAACCATGTTATTTTCGGCAACTATGCCAAGACCAATTTTGAGCTTGACTAAAAAATACATGAAAGCTCCTAAGCTTATTGCCATTCACAAAGAGATTGTTACTGCACCACTAATTGATCAATTTTATTATGAGACAAAAGATAAAGTTGACGGTTTGAGCCGTATTCTTGACGTGGAAACTAATTGCAAAATGATTGTTTTCTGTCGCACAAAAAAAGGTGTGGATGAATTAGTAATAGCCTTGGGGACACGTGGCTATTTAGCCGAAGGATTGCATGGTGATTTAAGCCAAAATCAACGTGACCGCGTAATGAAGAAATTCCGTGCAGGGCGTGCCGACATTTTAATAGCTACCGATGTTGCAGCGCGTGGATTGGATATAGAAAACATTACACATGTTGTGAATTTTGACATTCCTCAAGACCCTGAAAGTTATGTACATCGTATTGGTAGAACCGGGCGTGCAGGAAATAGCGGTATCGCTATTACTTTTATAACACCTAGAGAATTCCGTCAATTGAAATTAATTGAGCGTACCGTTAAAGCTAAAATAGTACGTAGCCAATTACCAACCGATGCCAATGTTTTAGAGCGTCAAAGAGAGCAAATTGTATCTAAAATGCAAAGCGTTTTAGACCAAGCTAACTACAAGGACTATATGAGCATTGTGGAAACATTACAGAAGGATTATAATGCGGAAGAAATTGCCGCTGCTGCTCTAAAATTAATGCAAGAAGGCGTTAAAGCTTTAGAGACCCCAGCTGAAAGCCGTTCTGTTTCCGCTGATCTTGATAACACCGGTGGCAGACCTGGTATGGTACGTATGTTTATTAACATAGGCCGCAGCCAAAAAATCACAGTAAAGGATATAGCCCAGGCTATTGCTATTGAAGCAGATATTCCAGGAAAAGATATTGGCTTAATTAATATTTATGATAAATTTAGTTTTGTAGAGGTACCAGCGGACTCAGCTGAAAAAGTTCTAGCAGTCATGCATCGTAACACTATCAAAGGCTACAAGGTTAATATTGAACCAGCCAAAGCTAAATAACAAATAAATATGTTTTTAAAGGGTATTGCTAAATGCAATACCCTTTTTATGGTATAATTAACCCAGTAGGTTAAAACGATTTTTTAGCAGTAATACATAGCTGCTACCACTTTTTATTCTAATTAGGATAACCTAAGAGGGGGAAATGATGGCTGAGATTTTTGGTAATACAAAAGGAATTAAGGACACTGTTTTAGAAGAGCTAAAACAAATATATCATATGCCCATTTTGTCAGGACAGCTAGTTTCAGCAGAAATGGCAAGTAAACTCGCTGATATTTCTGAGTATATTAACAAAGAAATTTCTCTTTATATTGCACGAGATGGTACTATAACCAGTATTACCATAGGAAATACCGATAGCGTAGAACTGCCTGCTTTTGACGGTAAGAGAAGCCAGTCACGTTTAAGTGGTATTCGGTGCGTGCATACTCATTTGGGCGGCAGCAGTGCTTTGAGCGGGGTAGATTATTCTGCACTTAAAAATAGCCGTTTCGATGCTATGATCACTATTGGAGTTATTGGACCTGATTTTAATAAATCACTAGTATCTTTTGGCATGATTACGGGTATTGACGATAATAAACAATTAATTTGTGAAGAATATGGGCCACTTTCCTTAGCCGATGCTGAAGATTTTTATTTCCAAAACATTATTAACACCTTGGAACGTATACTAGCTAAAGAAACAGAGGGAACTGCGCTAGAGACAGAGCAAGAAAGAGCTATGCTGGTTTCTTTGGAATGGGGGAATACCAAGGATGCTTGGACACCGGAAAATTCCTTGGAAGAATTGAAACAACTAGCAGACACAGCAGGTGCATTAGTTATAGGAAAATTCTTCCAAAAACGGCCCAAACCTGACCCGGCCTATTTTATCGGCAAGGGTAAAGTGGGGGAGATAGCTCTTTATGCACAACAAGAAAATATTGACCTATGTATTTTTGATGATGAATTATCCCCTGCTCAACAACGTAATCTAGAGCGTAGCACAGGGGTCCGCGTGCTAGATAGAACAGGCTTGATACTTGATATTTTTGCACAAAGAGCCCGTACCAACGAAGGTAAGATGCAGGTAGAACTCGCGCAATTAAAATATACCTTGCCACGCATTAGCGGCCAAGGCTTAGGGCTTTCCAGACTGGGCGGTGGTATTGGCACAAGAGGTCCAGGGGAAACAAAATTAGAAGTTGATCGTAGGCGGATTAGAGATCGTATTGCTTTTATAAATGATAATATTGACAAAATAAAAACAGTTCGGAATCTGCACAGAAGTCAGAGAAATAAAAATCAGGTTGCTACTATTAGTTTAGTAGGCTATACAAATGCAGGAAAATCCACTCTTCTAAACACACTAACTAATTCTGATATTTATGCCAAAGATCAACTATTTGCAACGCTTGACCCTACAACAAGGAAGCTAGCACTTCCTGATAAACAAGAAGCTGTTTTGACTGATACAGTAGGTTTTATTCAAAGACTACCCCATCAGTTGGTAGCAGCCTTTCGTTCAACCTTAGAAGAGGTAACAGAATCGGATCTATTATTGCATGTTATAGATGTTAGCCATGAACTTTACAAAGAACAAAGTGATGCTGTTTATGAAGTACTAAAAAATATTGGTGCAACCAACAAGACTATCATTACTGTTTTTAATAAAATTGATAAATTACCGGCGGATAGCGAATTTTTAACTCGTTTAGCAGCGAAAGACAATAGCGTTTGTGTTTCTGCAAAGCAGGGCATCGGTCTAGATAAGCTGCTAAAGCTTATTGTAGAAAGCTTGGAAATGCAATCTGTAGAGCTTGATTTGCTCTTTCCTTACAGCGAAACGGCTAAAGTCGCACAATTGCATGAAATTGCGACAGTACTAGAAGAAGAATATAGTGAAAACGGAGTTAGTATAAAAGTTCGGCTCCCCATTGAACTAGCCAAAAAATACGAACAATATAACAAATAGGAGACTTTAATTAATGCTTAATTATGAAGAACTAGAAATTAATGCTTTGAAAACAGTAAATACTTGTGCTAGGCAATATGAAGAAGCAGCACTATTTAACACTCAAAAAGTAATGTCTGCTTTTCGTAAAAATAAAGTGTCTGATTATTATCTTAAGCCAACTACTGGATATGCTTATTCTGATGTCGGCCGTGATACTTTAGATTTAATTTACGCAGATATTTTTAAAACGGAAGCGGCTCTAGTACGTTCACAATTTGTCTCAGGTACTCATGCCCTTGCCGTAGCTCTTTTGGGCAATCTAAAACCCGGTGATGAAATGATAGCAGCTACCGGAGCACCTTATGACACTATGCAAACCGTTATTGGCGCCCCAATAAAAATAGCAGGTTCTTTAACGGATATTGGCATAATTTACAAAGAAATAGCAATGACAGGAAGCACCGTGGACTTAAATGCCCTTAAAATTGCTATTACTTCTAAGACGAAATTAGTCCATATTCAACGTTCCTGTGGGTATAGCAGTGTACGTAGAACATTAAATATAGCGGAAATAGGCGAAATATGTGCTTTGGTTAAGGCGGTTAATCCTAACTGCATTTGTTTTGTAGATAACTGCTATGGAGAATTTATGGAAAAACAGGAACCAACAGAAGTAGGAGCAGATTTAGTTGCCGGCTCATTAATCAAAAATCTAGGTGGGGGACTAGCACCTACAGGTGGGTATATTGCAGGAAGGGCAAATTTAGTTGAAGCTGCCTCGTACCGCCTTACTGCCCCAGGGTTAGGCGCTGAGATGGGAGCTACTTTAGGTGATACAGCCAGAGAATTTTACCAAGGATTGTTTTTGGCTCCTCATGTAGTTTTACAGGCAGTAAAAACGGCTATTTTTGCGGCAACAATTTTTTCTGATATGGGCTATAAGGTAAGCCCAGCGCCTACTGATAGCCGTAGCGATATTATTCAAGCTATAACTTTAGGCAGTAGAGAAAAACTTTGTGATTTTTGCGTAGCCATTCAAGCTAACTCGCCTATAGATGCCCATGTCTCCCCTGTGCCGGCAATGATTCCCGGATATCAAGATGAGATTATTATGGCTGCAGGTACCTTTGTACAGGGGGCCTCTATCGAACTTAGCTGTGATGGGCCGCTACGTGCTCCTTATAATGTTTATTTACAGGGTGGGTTAACCTTTGAACACGGTCGTTTAGCTATTATGGAAGCGGCTAAAATGGTTAACAATAAAGAATAAATAAGACGTTATTAAAGCAGGTAGGTCAACTAATTGACCTACCTGCTTTATCATTAATAATTTGTATTAGAAATTTGTAGTTTGTTTTCTGAGAACTTTTCTGCGGATACATTTAAAATAAATGAGTTGTTGGGCTACGGTTTATTTGTTACATGGCAGTACTTTTTTTGCAATTTTTTACTTTTTCATCATATTTACCTGTAAAAACCCTGAAACCAGCATTTTTACAGGGCTCTCAGAAGATGACCTCCAAATTTGCGTTCTGAGCGTTTTTATTTAAGGGGTCCTAGTGTTTGTACATGTAAAAAAGAGGCTTTGGAAGCATTTGGAAGAAAATTGTATATTTTTGCTGAATTTCGAGTAAATTAAAATATAAATAGGTCAAGTTCTTGACCACAAAAACATGCGAATAAACTAAAATATACTGGATCAAGTTCTTGACCATAAAAAAGAGATGCTGGTGAATTAAATTTGTGTTAGTTAAAAATCAGCATATTAGAATATGGGTGAGAAGTCACCCATGAGAAAAATAACTATGTTGGTGGAAAATCATCCATAAATTGATGATAAAATGTGGACGATAAATAACCAAATAAAAATAACCATGCTACAGGTGATTTTTCACCCATACCATGGCTATTTTTATTCTAAAATATTATAACATTCTAAATACAGCGATTACTTTTCCCATAACGTGAATATTATCTGTGCCTAAAATTGGCGGATAAGCATCGTTTTCCGGTTGTAGACGTATTTGCTTAAGCTCACGGAAATAACGCTTTATAGTGGTTTCCTCGTCGTCAATGAGGGCAACAACAATATCTCCATTGTTAGCATAGTTTTGCTTTCTGGCTACAATATAATCATGGTCCAAGATTCCGGCTCCTACCATACTATCTCCAACTACAGCCAGCATGAATACGTCTTCCTTACAACCTAGTAAATCAAAAGGAATAGGGTATGTTTCTTCAATATTTTCCAAGGCCAAGATAGGCTGTCCGGCGTGAACATTGCCTACAAGAGGGACGGGGACTAAGGTCTTTTGACGCCAGGAAGCTTCTTGCGTAAGTTCCAAAGCTCTAGGTTTAGACGGATCGCGGGATAAAAACCCGGCTACTTCAAGTTTATGCAAATGTGCATGAACACTGGCACTAGAAGATAAGCCAACAGCCTTACCAATTTCCCTTACAGCAGGCGGATAGCCTTTGGAATAAATATATTCGCGAACGAAGGTTAAAATTTGTTTTTGACGGTCAGTGAGCATAGCTTCAGCATCATCAGAAGTATTATTTTTCATATTCATATATTCAAACCTCCGGAAATTCATCTTTACTTACACTAAAGATAGTATAGCAGTCTTGTTCGCAACTGTCAAACATCAGTTCGTATTTAACGTCCGATAATATATATTATGTAAAATCAAAAGATAAAATTTAACAGGATATCAAAACATATGTTCTGACATCCTGTTAAACAATCATGCACTATTATTTTTGAGCTACCTTTAAATTATCTATACGTCTTATTAAGGCTAAATTTGCCCTCTGCGAGTTTTTTTCACCTGTATGCTTAAAGTAATTCATACTACTGATAAAACTATCGTTTATGAGGGTTTTGGAATTAAGTTCAATAGGGAAATCCTTATTATAAACTAACCTGGACTTTAAGTTAATGATTAAATTTTTATTGGCATCAGAATTTGCAGCTGCCGCAATATAATCTATAGTAAAATCAGCTTTGTTTAGCTCATTTCCTAAGTTGTTTTTAAGCTGTTGTAGGGAAAAATCAATATGTTCAGCATCGCTATTTCGCATGTTATTTAAAATATCATAGAACATACTGTTTTTTTTAAGAGTTTTTTTGCTGCTAAAGGCCACTATACCTTCATCGGTTGCTTTCATCAAAATTTTTGCTATTTCTTGGTCTTCCATACCTTGGCTTACCGGGATACCTATATTTATCACAGCTTCCAGTACATTGCTAAGCTTATCTAAAGGCAGCGCTACAGTAAAGAGACCTAATTCCCCCATTTTACCTTGTACATAGCACCAATCCTTTGGTAGAGTAAAATCATAACCCGCTATCGCGTCTGTGTATAAAAATTTTTTGTTGATGTTATTTTGTCTGATGGGCTTGAAGCTTTTTAAAAATTCACTAAAATTATTTGCAGTATCTTCACTTGGTAAAGCATGGGTGGAAAAAGTTCCTAACAGGTAAAGGCCATTATTTTTAGACACTATATAGAAGTCATTACTAGCAAAAGGCAAGAAGTCGTCTTTTGCTGAAGCATCCAACTCAGCAATTTTAAAATGAATGGCCAAAAGTTTATTTAACGTACTAGTATTACTGGTAACTTTAACATTTAAAACGTTAGCCGTGTTATTTGGTAAAACTACAGGTTCCCAGCCTTGTGCTTTTTCTAAATTAGCGAGTTTTGCGTACAAAGCAGTAAATTCACCTGTGGAGATATTTCCAAAGATATTATTAACTCTTCCCACCAAATAGGCAGTTTGAGTTTTTGAGTTCATAGTCATGGTGAAATTATCGCTCATAGCGACAATATCACCATCAACCAAAGTTATCTCATAACCATTTTTTTCGTTAACATATTTTTGCCCAGCAAAAACAGTAGCTGTAATAGGCAAAGAACAAGCAATTGTTATGGCTAACACCTTTAGAAACTTCATAAAATCTCCTACTTTTACTTAGTTTTTTTAAAAGAATTAACAGCATTTTTAAAAGCGCTAATCTTTAAATCATAGTTAATTGTATCATCTGTATTAAACATTATTTGATATGCAGAGCCATCTTTGGCAAAGAAATAAGCATTTACTACAAAAATTTTCTTTAAATTAACATTGTCTGTAGATTCAATAATTACGCCATTAATACCATTAATAGTAATGGGTTCCTGTTTTGTAACGGAAACATTTGGCGTAAATTTAGTTATTTTTTCTACAAAAGCCGCTGCTTCAGCCGGTAAGTCTTGTTCATTAGCATTGGCAAAATTACTATACTCTTGAGTTTTAAAAGAACGAATCATTACCTCATCGTGATGAACACTGCTCAAGGATTTAGCCATAATGATATTATCAGCTAGCAAAGTGAAAGCATGCCATCCACTTGGTAAAGTTATTTCATAGTTCATTTGTTGTGCCGCTATTACGTTATCTTCAGAATACTTAGGCTTAGAAACCTTAAGGTTGTTTGTCAAATTACTTAACGTTTGTTGCGCAGTTAATTTATCCTTTAGCGGTGCGCTAACTCGTATTACAAAGAGTTTATCATTTTTTAGTTGATACGCTTTGCCGATAATGAAATTACGAGCCACAGTTGAATTAGCAGGTGGTTTTAGAGTGAAAGCATAGTAATTCTCGTTTAAAACCAACTTTGGTGTAAATTTTGACAAGTCTTTTTTACTTTCGGTCAACTTCTTGCTTAACGTTGTTGTTTCTTGATCCAAGGCGCTTTTTTCCAGTGTAAAACCTGGAAAATCTTCAATATCAGAAATAAATTTTTCAAAATCAGCTATTTGTTGAGCAGAATAATTTTTCATAGGAACGGAAAGAAAATTAGGTAAAGAATATATATCTGCATTAACCAATTGAGTCCCTACCATATAACGAATTCCCTTAGTGGTGCGATAAATTTCTGTTCTATTGGCGGGTAATTCAAGGCTATATCCCCCGCTTTCAGGTTGAAAAGCGGCTTTTTCCGCTGCATTAACTTGAAAAGCAAAACTAATAACGGTAAATAACGTAAGCGCTGTTAACTTCAGTGTTTTTTTCATGGTTATACATCCTCTACCCTCTACATTGTAATGATTTCAACCATCATGTCAGTATTGGCCTCGTCGGTATCAATATGACATTCATCAGAGTGTTATTATCAGGAACGCGCTAATACATTATGCATGGTTATTGCTCGTATTCCTGAAGTTTTTATGTCTACGATGTCCCCATTTTCGAGGTTGTGTTTTGCAGCTGATTCAGGATAAAGATGTACATGACGAGCTGCTATAATGATGCCCTGTTTTAAATGCACCTGCTCTAATGGTCCTATGTTTATTTATTTTTTAAATATTCGTCAATAGCTATGGCTGCTTTTTTCCCTGCGCCCATGGCAGAAATAACGGTAGCAGCTCCTGTAACAATATCACCACCGGCAAAAACTCCGGGAATAGACGTGTTTTCATTTTCTTCGACGGTAATGTTTCCACGTTTATTAGTTAGTAAATCAGGGGTCGTGGATTTGATTAAAGGGTTAGGACCCTGACCAATAGCCATTACAACCATGTCCAAATCTATTACATATTCTGAGCCCTTAATAGGTATTGGCGATCTGCGTCCGGATGCATCAGGTTCACCTAATTCCATTTTAATGCACTCAATACCTTTTACCCAGCCCTTGTCATCCCCCAATATTTTAGTTGGGTTGTTTAATAAATGCATCTCTACGCCCTCTTCACGGGCATGTTGAATTTCCTCTTTACGCGCAGGACATTCTTCCTCACTACGACGGTATACGATATAAACCTTTTCAGCACCAAGACGTTTAGCTGTCCGTGCGGAGTCCATTGCCACATTACCGGCACCTACTACGGCTACTTTTTTGCCAACGTACACAGGAGTTGCAACCTTTGGGAATTTATATGCACCCATAAGATTTACTCTAGTTAAGAATTCATTGGCTGAATATACACCATTTAAATTTTCACCATCAATATCCATAAAATGAGGAAGTCCAGCCCCGGTACCAATGTAAATGGCACTAAAACCTTCTTCTGCTAACAGGTCATGGATAGTAAAAGTACGTCCAATGACAACATTAGGCATTATTTTTACGCCTAAATCCTTAAGCTGGTTTATTTCATGTCTTACTATTTCTTTTGGTAATCTAAACTCAGGAATACCATACATTAGGACGCCTCCCGGTGCATGCAAGGCTTCAAACAAAGTAACATCATAGCCCATTTTTGCCAAATCACCTGCTGCCGTCAACCCTGACGGTCCGCTTCCAACAACTGCTACTTTTGTTTCTTTGCGCATAACATTTGTGGGAGAAACAATATCAATGCCCTTTTCTCTGGCATAATCAGCTACGAAGCGTTCTAGTCGGCCAATGGCTACAGGTTCACCCTTAACACCTAGAATACATCTTTCCTCACATTGAGTTTCTTGCGGACAGACACGGCCACAAATTGCAGGCAAACTATTTTTATTTTTTAAAATTTTAATTGCATTTTCGAAATTGCGTTCAGCAACGGCATGAATAAATTGGGGAATATCCACATTTACAGGACAACCGGCAACACAACGTGGCGACTTACAATTAAGGCAACGTTCAGCTTCATCCACAGCCATTTCCATAGTATAGCCTAAGGTAACTTCTTCAAAATTCTTATTTCTAACGTCTGCCGCTTGTTCCGGCATAGGATTTCTTAGTCCTCCACGCATTTACAATGCCCCCCACAACTATATTCCACTGCTTCTTGTGTTTTATACATTTGTTGTCGTTGAACCAAATTTGCAAAATCTACTAAATGTGCATCAAATTCAGGACCATCAACACATGCGAACTTGCTTTCTGTTCCGATTTTAACCCTGCAGCCACCACACATGCCTGTTCCGTCAACCATTATTGAATTGAGACTAGCAGTAGTACGCACGTTATAAGGTTTAGTAGTAGCAGCTACATTTTTCATCATAATCACAGGACCTATTGCTAAAACTAGGTCAGGTAATTGTCCTTTTTCCAGCATTGCTTTTAATGGATCCGTAACAAAACCTTTATGGCCATCAGAACCATCATCAGTCGTGATAATTAACTCATCACTAACTGCTGACATTTTCTCTTTCCACATGACTAAATCTTTATTACGCCCACCTATAATAGAAATTATCTTATTGCCAAGGTTTTTATAAGCACGTGCAATGGGATAAACAGGAGCAACGCCAATTCCGCCACCAATGCACACTACTGTGCCAAATTTTTTCATCTCTGAAGGATGCCCAAGTGGGCCGACTACGTCTAAAATATCATCAGCTATAGAGAAATCGTTGCAAAGATGTTTTGTGGTATTCCCCACTGCCTGCACAACCAAAGTAATCGTACCTGCATCCCTATCAAAATCACCTATGGTTAAAGGGATTCTTTCACTACTTTCATCAACGCGAATTATAATGAATTGCCCAGGCTGACATTTATGAGCGACTAACGGTGCTTCTATAAGGAACTCATAAACTTGTGGAGCTAAACATTTTTTGTTAAGTATTTTCGCCACTTTTCTCACTCCTAAAATTTATTTAGTCAAACGCAAAGCACATTTATTAGCTTCAGCGTATACTTTTTCAATATCGATTGTTAATAGTTCTCCCTTTTCCATTACAATTTTACCATCTATCAATACAGTATCAGCATCGCTTGCATTAGCGGCGTAGATAAATAATGAAGTTCTGTCATAGCGCGGATACCAGTAAGGTTTGTTCATATCATAGAGAACTATATCTGCTTTTAGACCAACTTTTATTTGGCCTAAACTATCAAAACCTAAAGCTTTGGCTCCATTTGAAGTTGCCATTTTAAAAGCCGTAGTAGCTGGTATAACGGTAGGATCATTTGTTTGATTCTTATGTATAAAAGCGGCAAGTCTTGCCTCCTCTAACATATCTAGATTATTATTACTAGAGGTACCATCGGTACCTAAGGCAACTGTAATACCTTTTTCCAACATAGCAGGAATTGGTGCTATACCACTTGCTAATTTTAAATTGCTTTGCGGATTATGTACCACACGGACATGTTTTTTTGCAATAATTTTCATATCGTCATCCGTAACATGGACACAATGTGCTGCCAATGTTCCTATTTCAAACATTCCCAATTTATCCATTAGAGCGATTGGTGTTAGTCCGGTTTCTTTTAGGCAATTATTTACTTCTCCTTCTGTTTCCGCTAGGTGCATATGGATTTCAGAACCAAGATTGCCAGCGGCTGCAATTACCTTTTTTAAATAAGAAGGAGGACAGGTATAAGGAGCATGTGGCCCCATCATAACACTAATACGACCATTAGCTTTACCATTCCAATCTTTGAAAAGTTGGATGTTTTCTTGCAATTTTTTATCAGCGTCAGGCACTGTACCAATAAGTCCTCGGCTTAAAGAAGCCCTCATTCCAGTTTCTTCTACTACTTCAGCAACCTTATCCATATCTGCGTACATATCAGCAAAAGCCGTAGTCCCGCTTTTCAACATTTCGACCACTGCCAGCATAGTACCCCAATAAATATCATCCTTGGTCATTAATGCTTCTACAGGCCATATTTTGTTTTCTAACCAATCCATAAGTACCATATCGTCCGCATAACTGCGTAATAAAGTCATTGCAGCGTGAGTGTGGGCATTAACCATACCAGGCACGGCAATATGATTTATACCATTAAGGATTTTTGTTCCGTTAATTTCTTCTTGACCTATATAACTAATCTTATCTCCTAGAATGCCTATGTTATAAAATTCATTGGTTTTCTCAGTAATTATTTCTACACCTTTAATGGCTATGTCATATATCAAAGTTCTTCACCTGCTTGTCGTTTGCTATAATGTTCTTTGTAAAAAGCACGAAGATTCTTGGCATTTTTAGCATCAATATTTACTGCACCGCCCATAGGTTCCGTTATGCAAAAAATCTGTGCAGATTTTTCCACAATACTAGCAATATTTAATGCCTCACGCATGTTTTTCCCACAACAAACGGCGCCGTGGTTTGCTAGCAACGCGGCGTTATTATCTCCTACGGCGATAACGGCGTTTTTGGCCAATTCTTCTGTCCCTGCCAGGGCATAATCTGAACACCTAATAGGACCTCCCACAACTTGTACCATATCTTCAATAAAGGGAGGGATATCTCTTCTCATTGAAGCAACGGCACAGGCATATATGCTATGGGTGTGGATAACGGCATTGAATTCTGGATTAGCTTTATATAGAGCCAAATGCATTTTTATTTCGGTAGAGGGAGTTCGAACACCAGCCATTTTTACGCCATCAGAATTAACGATAATTATATCATCAGGTTTTAATTGGTCATAGCTACGGCCTGATGGCGTTATGGCAAAACAATCTTTTTCAATTTTCATGCTTATGTTTCCCCAAGAACCTAAAATAAGTTTTTTTGTAGCAAGAGCTATTCCTGCTTCAATAATTAATTTTCGGGCATCGTTAATCTGTAAATGTAACACGGCTGTCATCTCCCTAATTATTCATGATGTAAATAATCAAACTGTTCTGGGCTCAAAGTGTCAATGCCGACTCCTAACGCTTGCAGTTTAATTCCAGCAACCTGGTTGTCTAATTCTTCCGGCAAAACATAAAGTTTGTTTTCCAATTTTCCCTTATTATCCAACAAATATTTCATGGCCATGAATTGTATTGCAAAAGACATATCCATGATTTCTATAGGATGACCATCTCCACAAGCTAAATTAACTAATCTACCAGCTCCTAAAAGATTAATTTTCCTACCATCTTCCAGGGTATAGGTTGTAATATTTTTACGAACGTCATAAGGTTCTTGAACAGATAAAGCGCGTAGTTCAGGAATATTTATCTCCACGTCAAAATGGCCAGCATTGCAAAGGACTGCACCGTTTTTCATATTAGAGATATGCCCGCCGCGAATAACATCCTTACACCCGGTTACAGTTATAAAGATATCGCCTACTTTAGCAGCTTCACACATAGGCATAACTTCAAAACCATCGCATACGGCTTCAATTGCTTTTATGGGATTAATTTCTGTAACAACAACTTTGGCCCCAAGTCCTTTGGCTCTCATACTAACGCCTTTACCACACCAGCCATACCCAGAAACAACTATCGTCTTACCTGCTATAGCCAAATTGGTTGTGCGAATAATACCATCAAAGCATGATTGACCGGTACCATACCGATTATCAAACAGATATTTGCAATATGAATCATTAGCAGCAATCATCGGAAATAATAACTTTCCACTGGCATCTAGGGCTTTTAACCTATGGACACCTGTGGTTGTTTCTTCCGATCCGCCAATAATTTCACTTACTTGCCAGGAACGCTCTGCGTGCAGCATATTTACTAAATCTCCTCCATCGTCAACAATAAGCGACGGATGTGTATCCAAAGCCTTGCTCAAATAGGTACTATATTCTTCATCAGTGCATCCATGCGTTGCATAAACTGTTATGCCATTTTCAACTAAAGCCGCGGCAATATCGTCTTGTGTAGACAATGGATTACTCCCTGTAACTGTTACATTAGCACCTGCGTTTTTCAGTACCAAGGCTAAATATGCGGTTTTGGCTTCCAAGTGAATCGTTACTACCATATTTATTCCCTTAAAAGGTTTGGTTTTACTATACTTGTTATCAAAATAGTTAAGCAAAGGCATATACTCCTTTACCCAAGCTATTTTTTCTTTTCCTAAATATGCAAGCTTAATATCTTTGATTATACTATCAGCCATTAAAATTCCTCCTAATTTTTCTTGCTAGTTGTATTATCATCTCATCATAAGGTTCGGATAGTACTCCATATTCTGTAATTATACCGGCTATTAATTCGTGTGGTGTTACATCAAAGCCGGGATTAAATACAAGAATATTTTCCGGGGCTGCTGTCTTACCCCTAAAATTGCGCACTTCGTCTCCATTACGTTCTTCAATGGGAATAGAAATACCTGTACTCATCTTGAAATCAAAGGTTTCTGCAGTAGCGGCAACATAAAAAGGGACATTTAAGGCATGAGCAGCCAAAGCCACACCATAAGTACCGATTTTATTTGCCACATCACCATTTAGAGCAATGCGGTCGGCACCTACGATTACTGCTTTAATCCTTTTCGTTTTCATGGTCCAAGCCGCCATATTATCAGTAATTAAAGTAACCGGAATATCATCTTGTTCCAGTTCCCAAGCAGTCAAGCGCGCACCTTGCAATAAGGGTCTAGTTTCATCGGCATAGACCATTTTTATTTTACCATCGGCATAACCTTGCCGAACTACGCCAAGAGCTGTTCCCCAACCACAGGTTGCTAAAGCGCCTGCGTTGCAATGGGTTAGAACAGCTGCGTTAGATGGTAAAAGCGCTGAACCAAAATGGCCTATTTTAATATTATTGCTAATATTATTTTCGTATATCTGTACCGCCGCACTTTCTAATACATCCACGGAATCAATCGTCCTATTTGTAATGGAGCGGACGGCTACATCCCATATCTTGTTGACTGCCCAAGCTAAGTTCACCGCAGTGGGCCTAGTGGCGACAAGTTCACGTTTAATTACTTCCAATTCTCTTAAAACATCTGTACCTGACAGGCCATGCATGCGGATTTCCTTATAACCTAAAACCATTGCAAAAGCTGCCGCTACACCAATAGCTGGTGCACCACGAACTTCCATAGACCTTATTGCTTGTGCCACGCGTCTATAATCGTAACAAGCAATAAAGTCTATTATATCAGGCAATTTTGTTTGGTCTAAAAGCACTAAAACATTTCCACGCCAGTCCATTGTTTTAATCATTGGAGACAGCCTCGCAAATTATAGTTTAAACCCACCAAATTCTTTTAAAGATTCCTCGCAATTACATTGTATTACATCAGAATCGTTGGCATTAATAAAGGCCAAAATTAACTGTTCCATATTTTTTATACTTTTACCCATTTCTTCTACTACTTCTTTATGACTCAATGGGGTTAACGAAATTCCTGCTCCCATATTAGTAACAATAGAGCAGTTTACATAGCACATTTCAGCCTCACGCGCTAAAATAGCTTCAGGCATATTTGTCATGCCCACTATATCTCCGCCCATCATGCGAAACATTTTTATTTCAGCAGCCGTTTCAAAACGAGGACCTTCTGCAGTAACATAGGTGCCTGATTTATGAAAGGGAATATTAGTTTTTGCTAAACAGGCAATAACTTTTTCCCTTAGTCTAGGACAATAGGGAAAAGTAAAATCAACATGAGCTACGCCACGTTCAGGGGAATCAAAAAAGGTATTAATGCGGCTTTTAGTAAAATCTAATATTTGATCACATACTACGAAATGCCCTGCAGTCATTAATGTGTTCAGAGAACCAACAGCTGTAGTTGCAAATATTTCCTTTACACCTAAGGACTTAAGTGCCCAAATATTTGCTCTATAATTAACTTTGTGTGGTGCCGTAGTATGTCCGACTCCATGCCTTGTTATAAAGGTAACGGCATTTTTTGCCATTTCTCCGCATAGTACTTTTGCTTGACCGTAAGGCGTTTCAATTATTTTTTCCTTAAAGCCTGCAAATGTGCAGGGATTATAAATTCCTGTACCACCAATAATAGCAATATTTCTCATATCATTGCTCCCTTTCATTTAGTGACTTAATTATTTCTGCAATTTCAGGTAATGCACTAATAGTATAATCAGGCCTTACCAATCTAGAAAATTCCTGCTGATTAAAAAGCGACCATTTTACGGCTATAGTTTTGCACCCAGCCTCACGTCCACTAAGCAAATCATAGGGACTATCACCTACACACAAACATTCGTGAGGTTGTAAAAAAATAGATTCTGCCCCTTTTAGCATAGGTTCAGGGTCAGGTTTATGTTTAGTACATTCTAAACAGCCAATAACGTCTGAAATATAGCTATCAATATTCAATATCTTAAGGCCTCGTTTAGCCATTTCAGAAGTTTTCGAAGTGACCACGGCCTTTTTAATACCCATTTTTTCTAAAGCCTCTAGCCCGCAGGTTACGGATGGAAATGCTTTTACTAATTCATCATGCATTTCATTATTGTATAATCGATAATACTTAACCATTTCATCAGCACGCACTGCATCAAAATGTGCTAAACATTCTCTTAATGGCAATCCAAAATAACGAATTATCTCTGCATCCGGTACATTCCTGTGAATAAAATGGTTTAGGGTTATTTTAAAAGTTTTTAAAATAAGCGCTGTACTGTCAACCAAAGTCCCGTCTAAATCAAAAAGAACACCTTTTATAGTCAAAATATAAACTCCTTTTCAGTATATAGCCATCCTCGTTTATTTTAGCATAATTTAGCGGCAAATTAAAGCTAAACAAGGCATCTGTACAAACTAAATAGCATAAAAATTTTTATAATAAAAAAGTACGCCTGAAAAAATCAGGCGTATAAATATTATTTAATATGTTTTGAAAATGCTATTTGCTTAGGGCCAATTTCCGTTGTTTCAGGAACCAAAATATCGTTAAAGCTGATACTGCGAGTATGTTCTGTATGGCTCCAAACATGTTCATGACGATGTATAAAGCCTAATACGGTAATTGGGACCCAGCTATATACGAATAATGGGTACAGCAGCAAATAGAACCAAGATTTAGGTGATGCGTGAATTTTTGCTAAAACAACAACTGGGAAGAAATATTGCCCAATACCAATAAGGGTCCATACTTCTATAGGCAGTATCGCATAAAGAACATTTGTGTAAAAAGGCACGATTGTATAAATATAACTGCAAATTACGTAGAAAGTGGATAACAATAAAAAGTAAGGTTGAAACAAATGGATAATGCCATCTAGAAGCACAATATTGCGTTGTCTGATGCCTTCCTTTAAAAGCTTTCCCATATATCTGCCACATACGTCAAAATGTCCCTGGGACCATCTTTTGCGTTGATTCCATGATTGCATAAAGGTCAATGGCTTTTCATCATAAACAATCGCGTCATGTGCCCAAGTAGTAGGTATTCCCTCCAAAAGCGCTTTCATAGTAAACTCCATGTCTTCGGTCAAACAAGTAGCACCCCAGCCATACTTACGCAAGATGTCCGTGGAAATGCACATTCCGGTACCACCTAATACGCTAGACAGACCAATATTATATTTAGCTAAATGCCAAATGTGATTGACAATCCAAAATGAAATAGAAAACACTCCGGATATCCATGTGTCCGTAGGATTTTTAGAATCCAGATAGCCTTGAATCAAACGTTCACCTTGGCAATAGCGGCTGTTCATTTCCAAAAGAAAATCTGGATGAACTAAGTTATCAGCATCAAAAATAATGACAGCATCATATTTTTCCTTCATGCTAAATAATTTATTGAACATCCATTCCATAGCAAAACCCTTGCCCACATTTTGAGCATTAAAACGTTCAAAAGCTTTAGCTCCGGCGTTAGTTGCAATTTTAGCTGTGTTATCTGTACAATTATCGGCAATAACAAAAATATCATACATATCATCAGGATAATTAAGAAGATGAAGATTCTCAATTAACTGTCCTATGACCTTTTCTTCATTGTGCGCCGCTATAATCACGGCAAAAGAGGTTTTTGGAGTTAGTATTTTCTCTTCTTTTTTGCGTCCAAAAATACCAAAGAACGAGATTGTGAAATAATAAATTGTAAAAAATACAATCAATAATTGCAATGGTATCATAATTACATCAAAATAACTACTCATCAATTTAAGCTCCTTTGCTTAAGCCCCAACAGTTTTATTAAAAATTTTAACATATAAAGCATTTAAAATACCACAAATAGTATATGTAAACATACATATAAATGGCCATGCGTTAACATTTGTAAACAGCATATAAAGCCCCACCCCAACTGCCAAAATAATAGGTGGTAAAAAAAGTGGATTGCCCTTTCCCTTGAAATCAGGATAGCGAATTTCACTGTACAAAATATACGCCACAACAAGAGTACCAAATGCAACCCATATCGAAGAGTAATTATAACCTGAAAGTACATAAGTTGCAAGTATGCAGCCTCCGGCCGGAATAGGCATTCCTTGAAAATACCCATGGACAGCTGCGGCATTAACATTAAATCTTGCTAAACGCATAGCTCCCCCAAAGGTATAAAGTGCAGCTATCACTTGCCCTACAATTCCAAGATCTTGAAGTCCATAAACATAAATCAAAATAGCCGGTGCCACTCCAAAAGAGCATAAATCACATAAAGAATCAAGTTCCTTGCCAAATTCTCCGCTTACACCCAATAGCCTGGCGGCTCTTCCATCACAAGAATCAGCCATAACTGCTAAAATTATAAATATCGCGGCCCAATTAAAATTATGAGCAATCGTTAAAAAGATTGAAATAACACCTAATATTAAGCTCAAGCCACTAATACTGTTTGGCAACATACGTCGATAATTCATCAGTTTATCTGCCTCCCAATAACTGTTAAGCCACCTTTTACCTTATCCCCTTTTTTCACTAAGATGTCAACTGTTTTAGGCATTACAAGCTCCGTGCTAGAGCCGAACTTAATCATGCCATAGCACTCTCCCTGTTTAATGTTTTTACCTAAGGTGACCCAGGAAACAATACGTCTAGCCAAAATACCGGCAATTTGAATAACCAATATTCTATTTCTGCCATTATCAAGGCCAATAGCGTGACGCTCATTAACAAAAGAAGCTGAATCTTTGTAAGCAGGCAGATAACCCCCACAAGTGTATCTCTGATATTTAATCTCGCCGCTCATTGGTGAACGATTCACATGTACGTTAAATACAGACAAAAAAATAGTAACTTTCTTTGCTTCTTCATTTAAGTACTCATCATCAAAAAATTCTTCAATATTCATTACAGTCCCATCTGCCGGAGAATATAAAATATCCTCATTAGTTGGCAATGGGCGCTGTGGATTTCGGAAAAAATAAATAAAAAAGCATGTTAGTAGTGCGGGAACTATGGCCGCATTCGTTCCCCAAAAATAAAAACTAGCCAAAGTTATAATGAAAAATCCCCCAATAATACGATAGCCATCTTTCACTATCTCAATTTTTCCCATGTTCCCACCCCCTTTTCTGTATTAAAACTTACATTAATTATAATATATGCTGGCCTATTTGTCTAACAATTTGCCCAATATTTCTTTTGTAAAACTTTAATAACAAAATGCGGCAAAGCTAGCATGCGTACAAAGCGGCTGGGTTGTTTGTACAAGCGAAAAAGCCACTCTAATGAAGCCTCTTGCATCCATTTAGGTGCTCTTTCCATTTTTCCTGCTAAAACGTCAAAGCTTCCACCAATTCCCATACATAAATCTGCATTAATGCTAGGGGAATATTGATTTAACCAATATTCTTGTTTAGGAGCTCCTAAAGCGGCAAAAAGAATATTTGCGCCGCTATTATTAATTTCATTCACAATATCGCTTGCGTCTTTCTCTGTAAAATAGCCGTTACGAGTTCCGACTATTTCTACGCCAGGTGCTATTTTATTGCACTTTTCTTTAGCAATATCCGCTATTCCCGGCGATGCTCCAAAGAAAAAAATCTTATATTTTTTTAGTGCTGATACCTTTACAAGTTCTATAAATAAATCAAAACCAGCTACTCGTTCCGGTACGTTATACCCTAGTGTACGTCCTGCCCAAACAGTTCCGGCGCCATCAGGTAAGACTAATGCTGCCTTTTGCAAAATTTTCATATAACCTTCATCTTTTTGCCCTAGCATAATTATTTCAGCATTAGCAGTAACGACCAAGGTTTTCTCTTTTGCATCTAAACGTGATGTCAAACACGCCAAAGTATCCGCCATTGTTAAGGGTGTTACAGGCACATTCAATATGTTAATTGTTGGTAGTTTACTCATAGAATCCTCTCATTTTAAATACGATACCGGCAAATAGCATCATTTGCCGGTATTGTATCATTCAACATAGGCATTAATTATGTTGGCATTGCGATTAATGCACTTATATTTATAAACCGGTCTGCCCACGCAGCCACGGTTAAGTTCTAAGTGTAATACATTTACAGATTTTAGAAACTCTAAATATTTTCTAATAGAAACGCGAGAAATACCAACTAACGCTGAAATTTCTTCCGTAGTAAAAGTATCTTCAATCTTAATTATTTCTTGCCAAACGTTATATAAAGTGGTCTTCTCCAAGCCTTTAGGTATTTTACCAGTAGCATTTTTATTGCGATTTAGCAAAGAGCTATCCAAATCATCTTGTTTTATTATAGTATCTTTATTAATTAAGTTGAAGCGTTGTCTATAATTGTTAAGCGAGGTGCTGAATCTTTCGAATTCAAAAGGTTTAATAATATAGTCGAAAGCACCTAACCTTAATGCAGTAAGAATACGATCTCTATCATTGGCGGCAGAAATCATAATTACATCAACATCAATCCGTTTTGCCCGAATTTCTTTTAAAAGGTCTAGGCCGTCTTTCCCCGGCATATAAACATCCAGAATAACTAAGTCCACTTGTTTTTCATCTAAATATTTAAGCGCATCTTCACTAGTACGAACCGTATTAACTAACTTGAATCCTTCAAGTTGGTTAATATAAACCTCGTGTAATTTACCAACCATTGGGTCATCTTCAACAACAAGTATTTTAATCATGTTTTTACACCTTCCTTAATGGGTATCTCGACAGTGAAAACCGTCCCGTCTAATGTATCTGATTCTACTGATATTTTGCCTTCAATTGCCGCAAGTCTTTCTTTTACCAAAAACAGGCCAACGCCATGCCCACTTCCCTTAGTAGTGTACCCTTTTTTAAATATCTTTGCAAGTGTATCACTTGAAATAGCAGGCCCATTATTTTCTACCGTGATAATCAGCTCGTCCTCATATGCAAGAATAGCAAGGTTTACAATACGCTCTCCCTGGCAAAAACGTAACGCCTCGAAGGAATTTTCAAGTAAATTTCCTACTATAAGAATTATATCATTAATTGCTATGGTTTTGCCAACATCTGCAGAAAAAGAACTTTCTTCCGATAAAGAAAAATCAATTTGTAATTCATTCGCACGGCTTTTCTTACCAATCAAGAACCCTGATAGCAGTGGGTCTTTGATTCTGCTAGTAATGTACTCCATATTAACTTCATCGCTTGAAGAAATTTGTTGTACATACTTTTTTAACTCCACCAAATTATCTGTAGCCAAAAGGCCGCTGATAACATGCATTTTATTCATAAATTCATGCGTTTGGGCTCGTAAGGCATCGGCATAGTTTGTAACGCCTGTTAACTGTTCCGCCATTTCTTTTATAGCAGTTTTTTCATTAATGCTAATGATTGCCCCTGTTAGCTTTCCTCCTATATTGATTGGAATAATATCCCCCACTGTTTTAACACCATGAATATCAAAATCAATGTTATTCATTGGTTTTCCTGATTTCAAAACTTTTTTAACGTGAGAATCATCAGCTATAATAGCAAAGGGGCGTTCAAACCACTGATTTAAGTTATCAACTCCGGCTTTATCTAATATATGGATACCTGCTATATTTATTAAATAGAGATTGCAATTTTTGTCAACAGCAAAAACGCCTTCTTTTACTGTATCTAGCAAAGCACTTCTTTCTTGTAATAGATTTGCAATTTCACTGGGCTCGTAACCATACAAGGTTTTTTTTACTGACCTAGCTAACAATAATGCGCCAAGTATACCTATTGCTAAGGCGATAATAGAAGAAAGAACAATGATATCAACGGCATCACGACTCAGTTTGCTAACTAAATCTTCAGGGAATCCAACAATTACATAGCCTACGACACCACCATTGTCATCATAAATCTTTTTAATATCATCTTGTTTGAAAATATTATTAGGCAGCCCCTGCATCATACCGATCTGGCCTTGACTTTCAATTGGAGTTTTAAGTAAAGATTCATTGGTCGGATTATAAACAGCGGCTAATTTGCCTTTAGCATCAAAAATAACAATACTGGCGTTTGTCGCATTGCTAATTTGACTAACAATTCTTATAATAGCTGATTCGTTTACGGGAGTTTCTGTTAAGGCTTTTGCTATTTCAGGAGAGTTAACCAGTGTGGTAGATATTCTGGTAGCATTCATTCCCAAGCGCAAATTAACAATGCTGCCCATTTGCCTGCGAATTAAGGTAGCATTAGTAATAAGAGCTATGCTCATAACAATTACGACCAATAGCACAATAGCTTGGTAAAGTTTTATTCCCTTAAATAGTTGTTTTTGGATGTTTTGGTACGACATACCTTAACACTTCTCCTTTAAATAACCGTAGCTTCTTCTGGCACTAAAACAAATTTAATCCCTGGATTTCTTTCTAAAATCCAATTTAAACTCCACTCATTATTTACTAAAACTACAGGGCGATTTTCCGCATCATAAACTAACATCCCATTGTCTAAGCCCTTAATGTTTTCAATCAACTTCTTGTCTTCCGTATAAATCCAGCGTGCTACTGTATAACCAAGCTGATTCATCAATAGTTTAGCTCCATATTCATTTAATAAACGATATTCTAAAACCTCTAATTGCAATACTCCGACAACACCAATAACAAAGCTTTCCATCCCAATGCCCTTCTGTTTAAATACTTGGATTGCGCCTTCTTGTGCTAACTGTGTAATCCCTTTTTCGAATTGTTTCCGCTTCATAGAATCTTTTGGCTGAACGCGCGCAAAAATTTCAGGAGGGAAAACCGGAAAATCTTCAAACTGTATTTTCATATTTTCGTCACAAATTGTGTCACCTATGCTAAAAATTCCTGGATCAAAGACACCAATAATATCCCCTGGATATGCTTTTTCTACTATTGTCCGTTCCTGGGCCAAAAACTGTTGTGGCTGAGAAAGTTTTACCATCTTTTTCCCTTGTACGTGATAGACAGACATCCCCTTATCAAAAACTCCCGAACATATCCGCATGAAAGAAATACGATCACGATGGGCTGGGTTCATATTCGCTTGAATTTTGAATATAAAGGCAGAAAAAGATTCGTTATCGGGGTCTAATACATCACCATTTTTCAAAGTTCTTGGTTGCGGTTTTGGAGACATCTCCAAAAATTTCTCTAGAAATCCTCGTACGCCAAAATTAGTCATCGCACTGCCAAAAAACATAGGCGTTAACTCGCCGCTATTAACTTTATCCATATCAAATTTATCACCGGCCATGTCTAATAGCTCTATGTCATTACACAAGTTGCGATAATTTTCTTCACCTAAGGCCGCAATAATTATAGGGTCTTCTAAACTACCTGTAGTTGATTTTAATATTTTGGAACCATGGGTATTATCATTTTCAAAGAGTTCTATTTGTTTATTAATACGATCATATACGCCCAAATAGTGCCCATCTATGCCAATTGGCCAATTCATAGGATAGGCATGAATTCCTAGTACTTGTTCTAATTCATCCATTAATTCAATGGGAGTTCTGCCATACCGATCCAATTTATTAACAAAAGTAAAAATTGGTAATTTACGTTTATGGCAGACCCAAAACAATTTTTTTGTTTGCGGTTCAACACCTTTAGCGGCATCAATAAGCATTACAGCACTGTCAGCTGCCATTAAAGTCCTATAAGTATCTTCACTAAAATCCTGATGTCCGGGGGTATCTAAAATATTAACTCGGTATCCATCATAATCAAATTGTAACACACTAGATGTTACAGAAATACCACGCTGTTTTTCGATTTCCATCCAATCAGATACCGCATGTCTATTACTTTTCCTGGATTTTACAGAACCAGCTAAATGAATTGCTCCCCCATAAAGCAATAATTTCTCCGTTAATGTTGTTTTACCGGCATCTGGGTGAGAAATAATAGCAAAAGTCCTCCGTTTATCAACCTTGTTTAAAAAATCTTGCATTAAATAAAATCCTCCTATTTTAGCCTTTGTGTGCCTCATACATTTTAAAAGCAATGATTATTTGCTCAATTATATAGTCCGGCAAAGGTTTTTCCGTTTCCAACTGTCCCTGCATATTAAAGCGAAAAGCGATATTTTCATACCGTTCTCCACCATAGGTTTCGCATGTAAAAGTTGTTCGCATGAATTCATCTCTAAATTGACAATCCTTTAACGTGTTTTTCTTGCGTTTAAGGTCCCACTCATTATAAATAGAAAAAAGTTTTTTTTGTGCTTCTTTGGGCAAATCCTGCTCTGTTACAAGGACGATATCATCCAAGGCCGTGCAATCTAATTCTCTAAGTATTTCTCCATTTTCTAATGTAATAGTTACATATTGCGAATAATTTTTTTCTATAAAAACAGCGTCTTTAATTTGCCAATGTTTATGCCATTTGTCAATGCACGCTTGACAAACAAACTTGGCATCTTGTAAACCATTGGTATAGGAAAAATCTTCCACATAATAAAGTTTGTTTAATGGTGTAAAAGGTTTTTTACACTGACTACAGACAAGATCAAGGCTTCTAATCACTAAAAATCACCATCTTTAAATTTAGTTTACATACGACTATTTAGTATATAGGAATATTAGCTTTATTACAAGAAAATATGCTAAGCAA
>Ga0183100_1000175_pt1 | contig 81087 bp, 70 predicted proteins | sample Biomet2_FD_127789 | JGI IMG/M metagenome (GOLD analysis project Ga0183100, IMG submission 127789) | Microbial communities from bioreactor (seeded with anoxic lake sediment) at LBNL, California, USA - Biofuel metagenome 2 | ecosystem: Engineered > Bioreactor > Anaerobic > Unclassified ...
TGGGGAAAACGACGAGGCCGCGCGTGATGAGGAGTGGAAGGGAAAGGTTCTTTTTCCCGATATTCGATGAATCTGGCATGATTTCACCCCTTTCTTCGGTTATGTTTTAGTCCGGGCTTAGTGGCCCGTCCACTGAAACGCTCAGTGGTTGCTCTTCAAGATGAAGTCCTGGATTTTGCGTTGGCGGATGTCCTCTTTGAAACGTTGAAGGTTCTTGGCGAGGACGTCGCGGACTTCTTCGACCTTCATATTGTACTGCTGGGCGATCTTGGCGATCTCCATTTCGACTTCGGCGTCTTCAACTTCGATCTTCTCGGTCGAGGCGATTTCTTCGAGGCAAAGATAGGTTTTGATGTTGGCTTCGGCTTCCGCTTCGGCTTTCTTCTCGAGGTCTTCGAGCTTCTGCCCCGTGATCTGAAGGTATTGTTCGAAGGTGATCCCCTGCTGCTCGACCTGTTTCTTCATGTTGTCTTGAATCGAGGCGGCTTCTTGTTTAACGATGTCTTTGGCGATGTCGACCTTGGCTCCGTCGCGGATCTGCTTGACGATCGAATCGTAGTATTCCTTGGTGGCTTCACTGACTTTGGAGGCCAAAAGCTGCTCTTTTTCAAAGGTCTTCAGTTTCTCGACGGTATCGACGTCCTTGACACCCATATCTTTGACGGCCTCGTCGCCGAGGGCCGGGACCTGTTTCTCTTTGATCTCGTGGATCTTGCATTTGAAGGTGGCCTCTTTGCCGGCGAGGTTCTCGACGTAATTCTTCGGGAAAGTAACGACGACGTCTTTGGCGTCTCCGCTCTTAACCCCAACAAGGGCCTCTTCGAAGCCTGGGACGAAACTGTGGGAGCCAAGTTCGAGGGCATAATTTTCGGCTTTGCCACCTTCGAAAGGCTTTCCATCGACGAATCCTTCGAAATCGATTACGACGGTGTCACCTTCCTTGGCTGGGCGGTCGACAACGACGAGGTTCGCGGCTTGTTGAAGGCGTTTGGCGATGGCTTCTTCGACTTCGGCGTCGGTGACGGCCGGAGCCTTCCTTTCGGCGTGGAGATCTTTGTATTGCCCAAGGGTGACTTCGGGGACGAGGGTGATGGTGAATTTGATTTGAAGTTCGGTGTCGGATAGTTTATCGATGCTGATTTCGGGCTTGGTGAAGGGTTTCAGTTTCTCTTCGCTGACAAGTTCGCCGAAGACGGCGGGAAGAACATCGTTGATCGCTTCGTCGAAGACCTTGTTCGGATCGATTTTCCCTTTGAGCATCCCGAGCGGGGCTTTCCCGGGCCTGAAGCCAGGGATCGTGACGGTCGAGGCAACTTTCTCGAAGGCCTTTTGCTGGGCGGCTTTCCAAACTTGTTGGTCGACTTCGACGGTGGCTTCGATTTTGCTTTCTTCGATCTTCTTGATGGCGTGTTTCATGTGCATTGACTCCTATGTGAATGTCGATTTTACGCAAGAGACAATATACTCTATCTAAAGATAGACCACAAACAAAACGAAATCAAAAGATTCGACGCGAGGCCAAAAGTCCTATTTTGATTGCCTGATTCCTCGGTTTTATTAAGAGAGATAAGTCGTCGATCCGCCGATTTGCCCCAGCGTTCCGGTCGAGGCGTTTTGCAGGACGTAGACGGCCAGTTTCCCTTCGGAAAGGCCGCTTACCGAAAGGCTCCCGCTGCAAGTGAGGCTCTTGCCGGAAACGACGTCGACGTAGGTTCCGTTAGGAAGGCCCGAGAAGCTGGCTCCGCCCGAGACCGCCACCGCTGCCACGGAATCGATCGAGCCGCTGGTGTATCTCTTGACGTAAGCCATCGATCCGCTCACGCCCGAAGTCGAATACTGTCCGTATCGGAGGGCCGGGATGGCCTGACGGATTTTGCTTAGTTTCATCAGATGCTGGCTGATCGTGGATGCGAGGGTGTTCTTGATCTCACCGCTAGCCGAACTGTAAGAGCCGAACCCCGTCGCCGTGAGGCTCCCTTCGAGATGGTCCCCGAAATAGGCCCGCCCCGTGTCGGAAAGAGCGGTGTTGCCCCCGTTGTCGATCACTTTCCCAGCCTGAAATTGGATCTCCGTCCCGTAATAAAGACACGGAACGCCCCGGAAGGTGTACATGAGGTTGAAGTCTTCGGCCCATTTGGAAAGTGAGTAACTCGGCATGTTGTTGCACTGTCCGTCCGGTGAATAGTCGTGGGAATTGACATAAACGACGTTGTAGGTCGAATCGTTGAAATACTTGTCAATCGAGACAGCGCTGCCGAAGGCGTCGTAGGCCGAGGCGAAGTTCCAGTGCATTGGGAAATCGATGACCCCGGAGCCCGACGAAAGCGAATGGTCGGGTGAGTGATAGGCAAGTGAACTGCGGAGGGTGGCGTTGTCGGCGCTCGGCTGCTTGGCGATGTCGTTCCAGTAATTGAAGGACTCTTCGGTTGCAGCGACGTTGGCATCGACGCTAGTCCCGAAAGCATAATCCTTGGTCTCTTTCCAGGTGTAGAAAGGAGCCGAAACGGGCGGAACGTCGTGGTTCCAGGCTCCCCGGACTCGGGCGCAGACCTCGCCGAACATATAAAAATTCGGATTCCCGCACCGCCGGGCGAACTCGTGAAAGGCCCCGAAATAGAATTTATTGAGGGTGAGGCGGCTGATTTGCTTCATGGTGTCGATTCGGAAAGCATCGACACCCATTTTAATGAATTCCCCATAACAACGAACGGTGTATTCGGCCACGACCGGGTTCTCGGTGTTGAGGTCAACGCAGTCGCCAGCGATCTGGGCGACCTGCTCGCTGAAAGTCTCCCACGAAAAGTTGCCGTAATGGTGATAGTAATCGTTGACGTCGTGATCGACCCCGTCGGTGTTTTTCATCATCGCGAGCCGCGCCGCGTATTGGGAACCTCCGGACAAAGAATCGTAATTCGAAGGAAGGCCCGAATCGGCCCGGTCCTTCATGCAGTTCGAATAGCTGAGGTCACCCTTCTTCGAGAACATCGGGCAAAGGCCCATCTCCCCGAAGTTGCCGGTATGGTTCCAGACGACGTCCAAAACGATCTTCATATCGCGTTTATGGGCCTCGGAGATGACGGTTTGAAAACTAACGTCCTCCGAAAGATAACGGGGATCGACCTTTGCAAAATTGGAAGCATGATAGCCATGGTAATCCAGGCCGGAGGAGTTCTCGACGACCGGAGTGATCCAAATGGCGGTGAAGCCTAGGGCCTTGATGTAATCCATCTTGGCGATCAATCCCTTGAAATCGCCCCTCCACGGGGGATCGTAGTAATCCGTCGAGGCGTTTTGGTCCCAACATTTGGCGTCGTTTGTCAGATCGCCGTTGTAGAAACGGGTCGTGATGCAGAAATAGATCTGCTCATCCCGGAAATCGCTCCGTGTCCCCGTATACGGATTGAGGGTCGTCCAATAGCTCGCCGGGTATTCGTTCCAAAGCTTGAAGTCATCATAGGTTTTTGCCGTCGCGGCCGTCATGGGAAGGCTGTTCCGGGTTTCGCCCGTCTCATCGATGTTCCAGATGTTGTACCACTCGGTCGGATGGCTTGAGGACGTGGCCCCGCCCGAAGAAGAGGAGGAGACGTTTTGCATGGCTTCCTGAACGGTCTTATAAAGACCCGCGATCCCCGTCATCTTAAAGCAGACGGCATTTCCGACCTCGTCGGCTTGATAATCGCTGAGGAGAAAGTACTCGTCGCCGCCCGGATCTTTGGACCACGAGGAGGTCGAAACGATGTAATTGAGTTTGTTAGCCCCGCTCCAGGTCGAAAGAGGCTCATCCAAATAAGTTCCGTAATCGTCGACTTTGTCAAAGTTGTAACGGGCCCCCTGCCCGCCGTCGACCCAAATCCACACCCCCCAGCCCTCGTAAGAACCGTCCGCCCGATGGTAATGGAAGAAAAGGGTTGCAGTCGCGGTTAGGCTCCCTCCGATCGAGAGCGAACTTGAGGAAGTATTGCCTTCCGAAGAACTGGACGACGAGACCCCGCTTTGCTCCGAGGAGACGGTCCCTTCTGAAATCGACGTCACGATCGAAGAAATCTCGGGCCCGCAGCTCGATAAAGCCAAAACCAAGAACGAACTGGCGACAATGGATCGTTTTTTCTTCATGATCTTTCCCCCTAGGAAGAATGATGAAAAACTCAAAACAGCAAAGTCGGGGTCTCGTCAAGGACGCCTTTGATAGTTTTCGCTAAGGCCTCCACCGCTTTTTCCTTGAGATGATACGTTTCGATATACGACTCGATCCCGATGGGCGAGCGAAGATACTCCCGCGCCAATTTGATCAAGGCCGCGGCGAGGATCTTGTCATCCTTGTCGACGATCACTTTTTCGGGGTAAACATCCATGATGTAATCGTTGAGGAGCTCGTGGGCCGTCCCTGAAACCGAAGGATCCTTGGCCATGAGGATCAGATTGTTACAGAACCCATTGTAGACATCCCCGACATAAGGGGGGTCAAGCTCGGCCGGGACGACCTGAAAAAACCTGCCGTTTTTCTGAAATTCGACCTTTTCGGGATCCTTGACCGCGATCAGAAGAAGCAGGGCGTAGGTCCGAACATAGGGATGGCGATTCGAGGCGATGATCTTGCGCAGGATCTTGGAATAGGAACCCAAATCGTGGATTTGAACGTAATTGAGCATCGAAAGAACTTCATAATCATCGTGGCTCGTAAGGAGGATCCTCTCGACTTCCTCCGCGTCGTAGTTCTTAGTGAAAGAGGCCGCTCTCTCACTGCTTCTAATGATGCTGGGATAGGCGCGAAGCTGCTCCTCAACCGCCTGGGAGACATAGGGTTGATTTGAGTAATATTCGAGGTCTTTGTAGGCTTCGTCGAATTGCCTCAAGAGAAAACGAAGTTCGAAATCGGCTTTGAGGGTGAGGAGGGGATTGGCCTCATAGAGGGCGGTCCGATTCTCCCTGATGAGATTCATGGCCTCTTGAGGCTTGTTCTTGGAAATGAGGGCCGTCGCCCGATAGAAAATGGCTTCGGGATCCCTCGCCCCTTTCGTGAGCGAAAGAACGAGGTCGAAATCCTTTTTGTCCATCAGACTCTTAAGACTATCCATAATTAAAAGATATTTTAGCATTCTTGTCCTGATCGGGGTACTGGTCAATTGGCCGGATTCGAGGATCGAGTCCATTTCCGATTTGCGACCTATCCGTTTCAACGGCCATAAGTCATACTTGACAAGGAAGGAAGAAGGATTGGGCATGAAAACGATCTTCGTCTACTATTCGAATTCCGGAAGCGGTGATTGCCTCGCCTCGCTTTTGAGAGAAAAAGGCTTTGAGATCTTGAAGCTCGAAACGAAACGGAAGATCGGGAAAATTGGATTCTTCAAGATGTTTTTTCTTGGAGGACGGGCGAGTTTCCATCGAAAATCCAAACTCCTTCCCTACTCTTTCAACAAGGATTCGTATGACAGAATCATCGTTGGATCCCCCGTTTGGGCCGACCTCCCGTCGACCCCCATCAACGCTTTTTTGGCCCAAAACGATCTGTCAAACAAACCCTTGGTTTTCCTCTTCTACAGCGGAAGCGGGGAGTGCAAGAAAGGCCGAATCGAGGTGAAGAGACGTTATCCGGACGCCGAAGTCATCGACATCAAGTCGCCTAAGGAAAACCAAGAAGACGCCAAGGCCATCGCCAGTCGCCTTTGATCTCCGCCCGCGATCGGAGATGCAGTATTGGTCCGAGGTGATGACAAATGAGACAAATATGAAGGTTGGAAGCCAATATTCATCAGGTTAAATCCATTTTTCACTCATAGAGGCATTTTCACAAATGCGTATAAAACTTCTGTTTTGCTACAATTTGTTGAATTTTGTTAACAGAGTGGTTTAATTAATGCAAATACAAGGGGATGCAAAATGAAATTCCGTAAGATCATGAATATCGTTGTTTCTAGCATTGTCGCTTTAGTTATTTTGATGGCAATTCTGACCTTCACTCTACCGGCAATAAAAGCTAGGGCCAGCTCTTCTTCAACCACCGAAAGTTCTCTTTACTTTTATCAGTTTGGGGGCGGAATTTCGCTATCTTCATATACCATCGATCCATTTCCCGTTATCTTCGCTTCTTTGCTCTTTATTCTTGGACCCTTGCTTTTTGCTTGTGCAGGCAAATCCCACGTGCTCAAATTCGTCGGCTATAGCTTGGCCTTAACTTCTGTCTGTTTTGGTTTTTTCCTTTTTTCCAGCCTCAAGGCTTCGATTGAGTCAATGACCAATTCAGGATATGTTTTCACTTCAAAAGCTGGATATGTTTGCGTTTTGATTTATTCGATTGTGACCTTGATCGCTATATCTTTGAGTCTATTTGACGAGCTTTTCGGGGAAAAGATCGAAACCCTTTTGGCTGTTTCGAACAAAGGCATCGAGGAGCGTTTGATTGAATTGAACAGCATTTATTCAAAAAAACTTATCTCCACAGAAGAATTTGATGAGCGCAGGAAAGCCATATTGAATGAGAAGTAAAGTTCTGAGAATAACATGCCTGATCATACTTTTCTTGGCCTTTGCAGGGCTATGTTATTCATTTTCAGGGCCATTCTACGACTACATCTATATTCCGTCTGGTGTTAGCTCAAGCTCGGGTACGTTTGTTGAAGGTACTTTTGCAACCGTGTTTGGCTCATCCTTGGTCGTTCTCCTCGTCGTTTTTGGTCTTGTTTTCGGTTCGGTCATCTCTCTATTTCTCGAAAACAAAACGCTGAGGTTGGTCAGTTCCGCTTTTGGATTTGCATCTCTGTCGTTCTGCCTTTACCAAATCGCGTCCATCATAGCGATGGGCGTTAATACCAATGCCGGCCAAACTCGGTATTACAATATGAATTTCTATCCTTGTCTCTTTGTTTTTTTTGCTTCAGTTTTTCTTTTCATGGTTCTTATCGTTATGGGCCTCATTGCCGCCGTGATGGGTAAAAAACCGGAAAAACTTAATTAATGGGTCGGACATGGTGCAATGATTTAGGCCATCTGCTCGACCGGATGATGCTTGTCGAAACTAATGTTGTCGATAGACCTTGCGATCAAGTGATTTGCATTAATGAATAAAAAAAATAAACGGAGCAATCTTCTCGATTGTTCCGTTCTTTTTATGGTGCGCTCAAGGCGATTCGAACGCCTGACCTACGGCTTAGAGGGCCGTTGCTCTATCCAGCTGAGCTATGAGCGCAACGCCTCAATAATATACATTTCTTGCCGATAAACCACAATCGCGACGTCGAATTCAGCACGGACAATTGGAAAAAGAAGCCGCGCTTGCCTTTCAACCTTCGCCCAAAAACAGTCCGATCGATAGGCGTGAAACCTCGCCATCCCTTTTTGGCGCTGACGTTGATCGGCAGATTCGAAAAGCCGTCAAAGATCGACGAAGGGAACGTATACGAACTTTGAAATATCTTGTCAGACTCAAAGATGGAGGCGGGAGAAAATCGAAATCCGCCCGGAAGCACTCTTCGAAAACGATAATCCGGTCCCTACAGTGCCAAAACCCCAACTCCGCTTGGGCGCTTTGCCGCGAAGACCTTGATTTTCGATTGCTCGTCGATGAGACCGCCGAACGATGGCAAAAACAACCATCGACTGGTCGTCCAATGAATAAACAGCCTCGACGATCCCTCGGTGAACGAGAAATGAAAAAAGATAGAAAAAGCACGTCACAATCATCAAGACAATCAAGGAAGAGATTGAGGCAAAAGACGATCCAGGGCTTTCGTCTTTTCATCGCATCAACATTTTGCACTATCTCGGAATGCGGGTGTGAGAGGTTTACTTGGCGATATGCAATTTATCGAAAAGGGCTTTGGCCGATTCGGCCGGGATGACCTGACGGAGTTCGGATTCGCTCGCCCCAAGAAGGCTCTCCAAGGTCGGGTAATGCTTGCGGAGGACCTCCTTCCTCTTTTCCCCAAGCCCCAAGATGTCATCGAAGACCTCGCGGTGGAGGGCTTTGCTCCTTTGCTGCTTATGGAAGGTGATGGCGAAGCGATGGACTTCGTCCTGCATCCGCATCAAAAGGAAAAAGAGGGGGGAATGGGGGTCGATCGGGTAAGTCTTCCCCTCTTGATCGATCAGCCCTTCCGTCTCGTGCCTACCGTTCTTGTACAATCCAAAGAGATTGATCTTCGCCCCCACCGCTTCGAGGGCTTCCCGGGCCGCATGGACCTGACTGAGGCCGCCATCGACGAGGATGAGGTCAGGATTGGGCTGATTTTCTTCTTTGAGGCGAAGATACCGCCTCAAAGTGATTTCCTTCATCGAATGGAAATCGTCGCCCGCGTCTTTCTCGTCAAGGTGGTATTTCCGATACATCTTCTTGCATGGCTCGCCGTTGATGTAGCAGACCATGGCCCCGACGGGCGAAGAACCTTGAAGATGGGAATTGTCGAAAAGCTCGATCCGATAAGGGGTTTCGATACCGAGGAGCCGCCCAAGTTCTTCAAGAAGGGCCAAATTGTCGTCCTCGAGCCGGGCCGAAAGGAAATGGGCGTCGAGGCCCTGCCGGGCGTTCAGTTCGGTGAGATTCACGAGATCGGCCAGCCTCCCCTCGTGGGGGTAGATGACGTCCAAGCCCTCGTACACGCCGGATAGTTCTTCTTTGAGCGTGGGGAGGCGGGAGACGACCTCCCTCGGTAGTTCATGGGATTGGTAATACTGCTCAATGAGGTCGGCCACCTGTTCTTCCGCGTCTCCGAAAGAAGCGACGACATGGACGCTTTTGCCGAGAAGAAGCCCCCGCCGATATGTCAAAATGGCAAGGCTTCGATAGCCTTCCCTATCGGCATAGGCAAAAACGTCGCGGGGGGTCATATCCCCGACGATCTCGACCCGTTGCTTGCTGGTGACGTTCTCAATCGCTTCAAGGGTTTTCTTGTACTCGCCCGCTTGTTCGAAATCGAGTTTCTCCGAGGCGAGGAGCATTTTCTCCTTGATGGAGGCCCGGGCCTCGTCGGTCTCGCCGTTGAGGAATCTTTTGATTCCGGCGTAAAGGTTCTCATAGATAAGGGGGTCGATCGCGTTGATGCAGGGGGCGAGGCATTGGCCCATCGAATAATAAAGGCAGGCTTTTTGGGGGATCGTTCGGCATTTCCTGGTCGGATAGATTTTGTTGAGGAGGTCGATCGTCTCGTAAGCCGAAAAGGAATTGGGGAAAGGGCCGAAATAAAAATACTTCGGGTCGTCGGTATTTCGAGAGATCCTCAGGAAGGGATCGCCGTGCTTCTTGAGGGCGATGTAGGGATAATGGCTGTCGTCCATCAGCATGATGTTGTAACGGGGATAATGGGTTTGGATGAGGTTCATCTCGAGGATGAAGGCTTCTTTGTCGCTCGAGACGATGATGGTGTCGAAATGGTCGACGTGGCTCACCATGGCCTGAACCTTCCCCGCTTGGGGGCGGAGAAAATACTGAGAAACCCTCTTTTTGAGATTTTTGGCCTTTCCGATGTAAATAATCTTGTCGGAGGCATCCTTCATGAGATAGACGCCCGGCTTATCGGGTAGAAGAGAGATGAGGCGTTTCAGGAGCTCGGTCATTTCAAGTGCACGATGGTGGCTCCACCGCCGCCCTCATATTCCCCGCCAAGCTCGAAGGAATCGACGAATTCTCCATGCTTAGTCAGATAGTCGCGGACCGCATTCCTCAAGGCCCCTGAACCCATGCCGTGGATGATGCGGACCCGCTTGTAGCCTTTGAGGCGGCACGAATCCAAATACTTCTCGATGGCGATGAGACCCTCGTCGACGTGAAGGCCGATGATGTTGACTTCGAGAGGAAGGCCCTTGCTCACCACCCGATCGACATAGGCCCCATCCAAACGGACGGGCTCCTCGGCCGGCTCCTGAGCCGCGACAACCTGGTCTTTCTTGGTTTTGAAAGTCACGCCATCCCGCGTCGAGATCTCGATACTAGATCCGGATTCTCGGGTTATCTTGCCGACGACCCCATAGGCGGGGATCGAAACGTAATCCCCCGCTTTGACGTCGCCTTTATAATGGACTTCCTCTTCTTGAGCCTTCAGGTCGCTCAAGCGCTTTTTAGCGGCGATGACTTCGTGCATTTTGATCTCGGGTTTGTCGAGGGAAGCCAAAATTTCATCGATTTCCGCCTGAGCCTTCGCGACCATCTCCTCCTTGATGGCCTTAACATCGCTGAGATAATTCTCTTCCCGTTTCTGAAGGGCCCCTTCTTCCTTCATGACGGCGTCTTTTTCTTTCTCCACCGCGGCTTTTTCCGCTTCAAGGCCCTTTTTGAGGCTCTCTTCCTCTTGACTCAGTTGCGAAAGCCTTTCGATGGCTTTCGAGATCGAGACATCCTCGTGTTCGGCCAAATAGCTCCGGGCGAGGGCGAGGACCGCGGGGTCGACCCCATAACGCGAAGCGACGGAAATGCCATACGACTCCCCGGGGAGCCCCATCTTGAGTTTGTAGGTCGGAAGGAGCTTTTCGGAGTTGAACAGCATGGAGGCGTTGCTGATCCTGGATTCGGAAAGGGCGTAGGCCTTGAGGCCCTCAAAATGGCTCGACGCCAAGGTGAAGCAGTGTTTGTCGAGGAGGAATTTGATGGTCGAATAGGCAATGGCTTCGCCTTCTTTGGGCGAGGTTCCGGTCCCGACTTCGTCCAAAAGGACAAGATCGTTCCCCCCAACGCGGCTGCAGATGCCGGAAAGATTAGACATGTGGCCCGAAAAGGTCGAAAGGTTGTCGGCGATCGATTGACTATCCCCAATATCGGTGAAGACATTATCGAGATAATAAATCTCGGCCCCTTCAAGGGCCGGGATCGCCAAACCGGCTTCGTGCATCATGACGAGAAGCCCCAAAGTCTTCAAGGCCACGGTTTTGCCCCCGGCGTTCGGGCCGGAGATCACGATGATTCGCTTCTCCTCGGTGAGGACGAAATCGTTCGCCACGACTTTGGCTTGGTCCAAAAGAGGGTGACGGGCCTGAGGGATGAAGATCTCTTTTTTGGCGGCGATGTGGGCGATATGGGCCTTGAGCGAATCGGCATAAAGGGCCTTGGCCTGAAGAAAATCGAGATAACCGATCATCCGATTGAGGAGTTTGACGGCTCCACTCGAGGCCCCGACTTCGGTGGAGAGAATCCCCAAAAGGCGATGGATTTCTTCCCGTTCGGCGTTCTTCAATTCCATCATCCGATTGTTCATCTCGACAATGAGCTCGGGTTCGATGAAAGTCGTGGCCCCGCTTGAAGAGACGTCTTGGACGATTCCCTTGACTTTGTTTTTGAAGGCATTGGCGACCGGTAGGACGTAATGGCCGTTTTTGATGGTGAGGGTGGTGTCGGAAAGATAGATTTTGTTCTCTTCGAGGACGAATCCTAGCTTATGGACCATTTCCTTCTCGAGGCGTTCCATCCGAATCCGAATGTTTTTCAAAGCGGGTGAGGCGTTGTCGTAAATCCGGAGATCCGGACCGATGATTTTGTGAATGTCCCTCTCCAAAAAGATGAGGGGCGGGAGGCCTTTGGCATACTCCTTCAGCAACGGGGAAGCGTCAACGGAGGCGAAGTATTTGCTCAAAGCCGCCGAGGTCAAAACGTCGTTGGCGACCCTTTCGAGGTCTTCAACGGAAAGGATCCCGCCCTTTTGGGCTAATTCGGCGATGTGTTCAAGATCGCTCGAAACATCGATCGGGAACCGTCCATAACGCGGAAGGAGATTGAGGGTTTCATCGAGGAAGGAAAGCTCCTTGGAAAGCGATTCCTTTTCAAGGCGTTCCAAAGACCGGCAAGCCTCTTTCCCCCGATCCGTTCGGGCGAGGGAGGCGACGGCTTCGACGACTTTGGGAAACTCCAAGACTTCGCTGGCGTTCTGCATGGCTAGGATTATATCATGCGCGTTCGTATTGTGGGCCGGGCATGCTAGAATATTAAAGATGCTGAAGCAACCCTCCACTTACGTAATCGAAGCCGACGGGACCACCCTTGCCAAGATGGCGGAGTTTTACCATGACGGAATCGTCAAGGCCCCGAACGAATACGTTTCCTTCTTGATTCATGGCGACGCCTATTCGGTCACCGCTTACAAAAAAACCGACTCCAAAGGGCTTCACAAAATCGTTTTCCAAGGGCCGCAAGGCCAATACGAATGTTCGATCTGGTCTCATGATCCGATCGTTTCTTCCCTTAAGAAACCCGCTCTTTCGGGCACCTCGATCGCGAAGAAGGCGATCGGAGTCAAACCATCGCGGCCTGGGCTCTGCAAATGGAAAGACCAAATCGGAAGCGACGAAGTCGGAACCGGGGATTTCTTCGGGCCCGTCTGCGTGTGCGCCGCCTACGTCGACAACGCCGGCTTTGAGGAGATCAAACGCCTTGGGGTCACCGATTCGAAGAAAATGGACGATGACTACATCCGCCAAATCGGTCCTCGACTCATCCGCGACTTCGCCTATTCGCAACTTTCCCTCGACAACGAGAAATACAACGAAGTCCACCGCCGCGGACTCAACATGAACGCCATCAAGGCCCAAATGCACAACCGCTGTCTCCTCAACCTCAAAAAGAAATACCCCAAGGCCATCCTTTGTCAGGACCAGTTCGCCGAGGAAGGTCTTTACTACTCATATCTTCGAAGCGAAAAGGAAATCGCCCGGGGGATCTTCTTCTCGATTAAAGGGGAACTGGTTTTCCCCAGCGTCGCCCTCGCCTCGGTCATCGCCCGCTACTCCTTCCTTCGGAAAATGGAGGAAATCGGGAAGAAATACGGAGAAAGAATCCCCTTGGGGGCCGGGGCCGACGTCGATTCGTTCGCCCGGCAGTTCGTTAAGGCCCACGGGCTCGCCGAACTCAAAAGAATCACGAAAGAGAGCTTCGCGAACATGAAGAGGGTCGCGGAAAGCGAACCCCTACTTTAGAGTCTTCAAGACATTCTCGAAATAATCGGGGAGAGGGGCTTCGAAAGTCACCTCTTTTTTCGTCCGGGGATGGACGAAGGAAAGCCGATAGGCGTGAAGAAGCTGGCCCTTGTCGTATATTTTCCGATTCCCGGACCCATAGAGGGGATCGCCGATCACCGGATGGCCAATGTAATCCATGTGGACCCGGATCTGATGGGTCCGGCCCGTGAGCAGGCGGCAGGAGATCAAGGTGCAATCCGAATCGTGAAAACGTTTGATGACGTGAAAGAAGGTAACCGATTCCTTCCCATGCTCGACGTCCACCGCATTCCGGAGGGGGCGAATTCGATCGCGGCCGATCGGGGCATCGATCTTCCCGTCGTCTTCGAGGATCACCCCTTTGACGAGGGCGTAATACTCGCGATGCATCTCGTGTTCGCTGAGTTGGCTCGACAAAAAAGCGAAGGCCTCATCGTTTTTGGCGATGGCGAGCAGGCCCGAGGTGTCTTTGTCGATCCGATGGACGAGTCCGGGTCGGGTCGGGTCTTCCTCGTTGGCGAGGTCCTTTTCCCGAAAGAGGAGGGCGTTCACCAAGGTCCCGTCCTGATGGCCGTTACCCGGATGGACAACGAGGCCGGCCGGTTTATCGATGATCAAGATGTCCTCGTCCTCATAGACAACCTTTAGAGGGATGTCTTCGGGAAGCAGATGCGAGACTTTGGGGGTCGGCTTCTCAAAATCGATCTCATCCCCGAGCTTAAGCCAATAATGGGCCTTTTCTGCCTGTCCATTGACTTTCACAAGGCCATCTTTGATCAATTGTTGAGCTTTGCTCCGCGACAAAACCGCCCCAATGGAAAGGAGGGTTTCGTCGAGTCGTTTCCCCACGCAATTCTCTTCAACGATGTATTTCATCGGTTTTCTTTTCTTCCTGATGGTTTTTCGGACCGAGAGCTTTCTCGTCTTCCTTTTTGGCTGTGACCCCATTGTCCCGCGTCGGGTTGCTTTCGGCGGTCGCTTCTTTGACCCGCGGATCTTTGGTGTTGTCGTCGCTTGGGTGCTTGATCCAGTCATAGACGAGATAGACGATGAACATGACGACCCCAATGCTGAGGCAGGAATCGGCCCAGTTGAAGGTGGCGAAGGGATTGACGCCGCTCGAAGAGGCCGCGGGCCCGCCGCCAAGATAGAACTGAATGAAATCGATGACCCCGTCGAAGCCCGTGGTCCCGCCCCAATAGAAGGCCCGGTCGATGAGATTGCCGAGGGCTCCGGCCCCCAAAAGGGCCAAGGTGGCTTTCATGAAGGGCTTGAGTTTTTCGCGATCGACGACGTAATAAGCGATGATCGCCGCCGACATGAGAACGGAGACGACAATGTTGAGGATCCGGCCGCCGACCCCATCAAAGCCGAGGGAAAAGGCGATCTTGGTGTTGTAGGAAAGGTTCACGTAAAGGAAATTGGGGATGATTTGGTAATGCGTTCCGGGGACGCAAAGGCTTTGGACGATCCATTTACTCGCGAAGTCGAGGATGAGCATGACTCCGGCGAAAACAGCGAAAAAAATCGTGTACCAGAGGGAACTGCGCTTTGGCTTATTGGCTGAGATTGTTGCGTTCATGTTCATTTTCCTTTGACCGCGGAGAGGCAGCGTTTGCAGAGTTTGACTCCGTCGCACTCCTCTAGTCTATCAAAGTAATTGCGGCACCGGGGGCAAATCTCACCTGTGGCTTTTTCAACCTTGACGACAGAGGACGGGGATGCGGTGAGCTCGACTTGGGAAACGATGAAAAGCTTGGCCGTTTCCTCGAGCCCGATCTTCGTGAAGGAGCGGTAAAGCTTTTGATCGGAAAGGCCGATTAGGACTTTGGCTTCGGACGAACTCCCGATAAGCCCGGAAGCCCGGCTATCCTCAAGGGATTTCAGCACGAGGTCGCGGATCTTTTTGAAAGAGGCGAATTCTTCGAGGACGGATGGATCGAAATCGTGGGTGGCTTGTGGCATGTCCTCAAGTTGAGGCGAGGCTTTCTTGACGCCCGGGAGGTTTTTATAGACTTCGTCCATCGTAAAGGAGAGGATCGGATTGAGGAGCAGGCACAACTGATATGTGCATTGATATATGACGTATTGGACGGCCTTTCGCCGGGGGCTGGAGGCGGAATCGCAATAAAGGACGTCTTTCGAGACGTCGAGATAGAAACTCGAGAGATCGCCGGTCAGGAAATTGATGATCGAATTTGAGACCCCGGCGAAATCAAATCCCTCATAGGAAGAAAGGGCCTTGTTTCTCACCTGTTCAAGCTCGGCGAGGATCCACCGATCGGCTTCGAAAAGAACCGGTTCCTTTTGCGGGAGGACATAAGGCTTCCCCTCCCCATTTTGAAGGTTCCCGAGCATGAATTTGAAAGTGTTGCGGATCTTTCGATAGGTCTCGCTGACGGTCCCGATGATCGACTCGCTGATCTTCACATCGGTCTGATAGTCGACTTGCGAAGCCCAAAGGCGGAGGATATCGGCCCCGAACTGATTGGCAACTTTGCTGGGATCGACCCCGTTCCCGGCCGATTTTGACATTTTCTGCCAGTTCTCGTCCATGACCCAGCCATGGGTCAAGCAGGTTGAGAAAGGGGCGCGGCCGTTAACAGCCATCGAAAGAATCAGCGAAGCGTTGAACCAGCCTCGGTATTGGTCGTTTCCCTCAAGATAAAGATCGGCGGGGTATTTGAGACCTCTTTCGGTCAAGACGCCGTTCCAAGAACTGCCCGAATCGAACCAGACGTCCATGATGTCGGTTTCTTTCGTAAAGCGCCCGTTCGGGGACTTGGCGTTGTGATAATCCGGCGGAAGAAGGTCGGCGGCTTCGCGTTCGAACCAAACGTTCGAACCATGCTCGCGGACAAGATCGCGGATGTGTTTGAAGACCTTCTCCTCGAGGATCGGGGAACCGTCTTCGCAATAGATGATCGGAAGAGGAACGCCCCACGCCCGTTGACGGGAGATGCACCAATCGGCCCGATCCTTGATCATGTTGACCATCTTCGTTTCGCCCCAAGCCGGAACCCATTTGATGGCTTGGACGGCCGATAGAAGATCCTGACGGATCGGTTCAATGGAGCAAAACCATTGAGGTGTCGCCCGGAAAATGACCGGTTTCTTGGTCCGCCAGTCGTGCGGGTAGCTGTGGACGATGTCGACTTCTTTGAGCAGGTGGCCATTTGCTTTCAGGAGATCGATGACTTTCTCGTTGGCTTCTTCGTAGAACAAACCATTCAAAGGATCGTCCTCTTGAAGATGCATATATCCCTTGGAATCGACGGGGCCGAAGGGTTTGATCCCGTATTTCAGGCAGGCGTTGAAGTCATCGAGGCCGTGGTCGGGTGCGGTGTGGACGCAGCCGGTTCCACTGTCTTCGGTGACGAAGGAATTGACAATAATAGTCGAAAGTCTCTTATAAAGAGGGTGATGGACCGTCGCGAGTTCGAGATCCTGCCCATGGAAAGATTTCATGAGATGGCACTTCGTCAGCCCGAGTTCTTGGGTCAGGTGATCCTTAAGGGAAACAAGAAAGACGAGCTTACCGAAATCGGTTTCGAAAAGCCCGTATTCGAATTTCGGGTTGAGGGTGATGGCGAGATCGGCCGGGATCGTCCATGGCGTCGTGGTCCAAATCACGATCTTCGTATCGTTGGGGATGACTTTTTTCCCATCGGCGACGTCGAAGGCCACGTACATCGTTTTGGCCGGAGCGTCCTTGTATTCGATCTCGGCTTCGGCGAGGGCGGACTCGCTCGATGGGCTCCAATAGACGGGCTTCACCCCTTTGAAGATTAACCCTTTAAGGGCCATGGAAGCGAAAACGTCGATCTGGCGGGCTTCGTATTCGGGAAGAAGGGTGAGGTATGGGTGCTCGTAATCGCCGAGGACCCCAAGCCGATGGATTTGGGCTTTTTGAATCTCGACCTGCTTATGGGCGTATTCGGCGCAGATTCGGCGGAATTCGGGGAGCGGGGTCGTCTTTCGATTGACTCCCGTTTTGGTGACTTGGACTTCGATCGGAAGGCCATGGGTGTCCCAGCCGAAAATGAAGGGGGTCTTGAACCCCGTCATGTTTTTGTAGCGGACGGTGAAGTCCTTCAAAAGGCGGTTTAGCATATGGCCGCAGTGCATGTTGCCGTTGGCGTAAGGCGGCCCATCGTGAAGCATGAATTCGGGGCGGCCGGCCCGGTTCTCATTCATTTTTTCGTAGAGTTTCGCTTCATCCCATTTCTCGAGGAGCAATGGCTCTTTTTGCGAAAGGTTGGCCCGCATTTCGAAGTCGGTCCGGGGCATCAGCAACGTCTGTTTGATTTCCATGTTTTTCTCCCAAAAAAATAAAAGCGTCCTCTTGTAAGGGCGCTTTCGCGTGTTACCACCTTAGTTCATGGGCTTCCCCATGCGCTTCGCATGCACCTTAACGCGGTGCGATTCGCCCTCCCTACTTCTTTCGGGAAAGGGGCTCGGAAGTGATGTCTTTTCGCATGCCCTATTTCATCGTTGTCAGGGCTCTCTGTCTCACGCTACTTGGATGGGTCTTCGTCTTCGCCTAGCGTAACTATAACCTCGGAGGAGACAATTCTCAAGTTGGGGCTTATTCGTCCTTGTCGGTGATGACCCGGCCCTTGAGGAAACTCGGAAGGATCTGCGATTCGACCGATTCTTCGTCCTCCCCGCCTTGAGCTTGTTTGTTTTCCTGCTCCTTGACGGCTTTTTCCCTCGCTTCGTCGACGCCTGAACCGACCATGTCTCTCTTGGGCATCGTGAACTGCGGGGTCGCGGTGAAGTCGTATTCCTCAGTGAAATCGCTGGCGATGACCGAGACGAGGATGGTATCGGCGAGCTGCTCGTTGATGGAAACCCCGAATTTGATGTCGATGGCCGATCCGGCCTGTTCGATGATCCGGTTGACGCATTCCTGGGCTTCGTAGAGGGAAACGTTGGCTCCGCACGTGACGGCGCAGATGGCGCGGCGCGCTCCGGAAATCGAGGCTTCAAGAAGCGGAGAATTAATGGCGTTTTCGGCGGCCTCTTCGGCCTTGTTGGGACCCGAACCGGTTCCGAATCCGATCAAGGCGATCCCGCTGCCCTTAAGGGTATTGCGAACATCGGCAAAATCGAGGTTGATGACGGCCGGGAGAAGAATCAGGTCGGTCACGGTTTTGACCGACTGGGCGAGAACCCGATCGCTCTCTTGGAAAGCTTGGCTGATCGGGGCGTTGCCCGAAGACATCAAAAGCTTATCGTTGGATACGATGATGATGGAGTCGACGGCCTCTTTGAGGTCGCTCAGCCCCGTCACGGAATTCTGAATGCGCTTCTTCCCTTCAAAGGTGAAAGGACGGGTGACGATGGCAATGGTCAAAGCCCCTTCTTCCCGCGCGATTTGAGCCACGATCGGAGCGGCGCCGGTCCCGGTTCCGCCTCCCATCCCAGCCGCGATGAAGACCATATCGGCCCCTTTGACGATGTGGCGGATGTCTTCGGTCGATTGAACGGCGGCTTCTTTGCCGACGCTCGGCTCGCCTCCGGCCCCAAGGCCTTTGGTGACGCCTTCTCCAAGGACGATGCGGTTCGGGGCTTTCGAGGTGGCCAAAGCCTGCTTATCAGTGTTGAGAACGTAGAATTCGACGTTCGAAATATTCTCGTCGATCATTCGATTGACGGCGTTGTTCCCGGCCCCCCCGACTCCGACGACGACGATGCGGGCCACCGGTTCGAAGTTGTCGAGGTCCATTGTGGATTTGGTTTCGTTTGCCATATTTTTTGCCCCCTTATTTACAGGATGTCGTCTCCTGAATTCGGATTCGGATCGTCTTTCTTGTCTTTGCCTTGCCTGGAAACGGTGATCACCCCGTGGTAATTGTCTTCGAGGCTTCCTTTGTAACGTCCCGAAGCGAGGATCAGTCCCAAGAGCGAGGCGTAACGAGGATCGCGGGCCCCGATGGAGCGGGGAACCACATAATGTATCTCCCGTTTGGGAAAGGATTTTTGGAGAAGGCTCACGAGGCCGTTAAGCTTGCTAGCCCCACCCGTCAAAATAACGGGGAGGGTATCGAATTTGGCGCCATAGACGCCAAGGAGCTGGTTGACCGCGTTCACCAAAAGGCTTTGGTAATCTTCGTAGAAATCGAGAATAAGTTGGTTGAGGTCCTTTTGATAGAAGTCGGTTTTCTCGCCAGAGGAATCGGTCCCCGTCGCGATCAGGGGGTCATAAGAGATTTTCCTCTCGTCGTAACCAAAGGACTCCTTGAGTTTCTTCGCCTCTTCGAAAGGTATCACGAAGCCGTCGGCGATGTCTTGGGTCAGATCGTCGCCGCCTTTGGGGAAGTAAAAGGATGAATACGGGGCGGAGGCCCCGATCATCGAAACGGTCGTGATCCGAGAGCCGATGTCGACGAGGACGTAACTTTGAGGGAGGTCTTTATACGAACGGAAAAGCTCGCTGTAGCAATACGTGGCCACGCAGCTCTTTTTGATTCGGAAGTTCGCCTGATTGAGGGCGCTCCGGTATTCATAGGCGATCCGATGCGGGAGCGAATGGACCTTGGCCCGAATGGTGAGGGAATTGCTCTTCTCGCCGATCGGGGGATTGACGAACCGCTGGCCTTTGTCGAGGACGAATTCGTCGGGGATGATATCGACGATCTCATTGCCATTCGGAACCGCTTCTTTGTTGACCAAGGAAATGACGTTGGCGATGTCGATTTTGGCGATCAAACCTTCCGGCGAGACGACATTCGTCGTTTTATTGTTCTGGTAGACTTGGAGACCCAAGGGGGGGAGAACGAGGCAGGTTTCGCTGATGTTTATCTTGAGTTTAGCCACATCATCAGAGATGCTATGAAAGTCGCCGAGGGCCTTTACCAAACCCGGCATATCGGCGATAACGCCGTCTTTTATCAGGCCGGCGATGTCCTTCTCTTTGCTATATAAAACGACGGGCTGATTGTTCAGCTCATACCCGATCAGAAGCTTGATCGAGTCGCTAGAGATTTCGAGACAGGCTAAAGGTTTATCCATACCTAACTGCTCTATATTCTAATATAGCCACCCTGCATTTCAAATATCATTCGATAGAAAATTAGTGGTTTATTTGTAGAGAGTTAGAAAAACCCCGGGAAGGAATAACCAGAGGTTTTTCCGAATGTTCTTTATTCAGCGGAAAGGAAGACCACAAGCGAGGTCGAGGATTCGCTCATTTCGCTTTGATTAACTCCATTCGAGGTATCGTCCTTGGCCTTGGCTTGATCGGCCACTTGATAAGAGATGGCGATCGGAAGCATGGCGGCCCCAGCGACGGCGACGACGAATAAGAAGACAGCCAAAGTGGCTTTCAAACGGTAGTAGAGCTTTTTATGGCCTGTTTTCGTAAGTTTGTCTTTCATGGTTTCTCCCTTCCTTTTTCAGATTTTTTCAAGAGCGCGTAATTTGGCCGACGCAGCACGGTGGTTAAGCGCCAGTTCCCCTTCAGAAGGGAGGACTGGCTTCTTGGTGAGGAGCCGGAAGAGCGGTTGATCGATCTCTTCTGGCAAGAGGTCCACTCCGTGGCGGTCCCCTTCTTTGACGGTCAGCTCGTGGAAGCGTCTCTTCACGAGGCGATCGTCGAGTGACATGAAGCTGATGACGACAAGCCGGCCCGAGGAAGAGAGCCATTTAGGCGCTTCCTCAAGAGCCCGCTTCAGAGCATCCTCCTCATGATTCACTTCCATGCGAATGGCCTGGAAGGTCTGTTTGGCTGGGTGCCCTTTCTTGAATAGTTCGGCCTTTGGTTTGGCGGCTTTGATGATCGCCGCGAGCTGGGTGGTCGTCCCGATGGGAGCTGATTCGCGCTCCTGCACGATCTTCTTGGCGATGCGGTAGGCGTCAGCGTCTTCGCCGTACTCGCGGATGATTTCGGACAGCTTTTGGAGAGGATAGGAATTAACCACTATCCAGGCCGTTAACGGATTGTCCGGATCCATTCTCATGTCGAGCTTGGCCTCCTCTTTATAGGAGAAGCCTCGTTCCGCCTCATCGAGCTGGGGAGAAGAAACCCCGAGATCCATGAGGATGCCGTCGACCGACATCACATGAAGGCGACCCAACTCTTCGTCGAGGTGAATGAAGTTGTCCTTCACCACCAGGAAGTTCGAAGAGATAGAAGCGAGTTTTTTGGTGGACTCCGCCACCGCTTCCGGATCTTGATCGAAGCCGATCAAGCGGCCGTTGGGGATCCTTTTGAGGATCTCGGAAGCATGGCCGGCTCGGCCTAATGTCAGGTCGAGATAAGTTCCGCCGTCGCGGACGTTTAGATAACTAAGCGCCTCGCTTAGGAGGACGGGGATGTGGGTAGACATGGCGTTAGCGGCTCTTCCCGGCCAGCATTTCGTAGTTCCCGGCGTTTTGGAGTTGGTAACGGGCATAGCTCGTGGAGTCCCAGATCTCAAAGTGGTCGAGAACCCCGATGAGGGTGACGTCCTTCAGAATCCGATAATCGTCGAGCGTTTGCTTGCTGAGTAAGACTCGTCCGTGGCCATCGACTTCGAGAATTTGAACGGAGGCGGAGGTCAGACGGATGAAATTGCGGGCATCCTCGTCGAGGAAATTCATGCTTTGGAGTTTGGCGACCAAGGCATTGAAACCGTCCTCCTCGTAAACGGAGAGGCAGCCTTCGAAACCCTTGAGGACGTAGAAACGCTTCGCCGTGCTGTCCGCTAGCTTGCTAGGGATTTGCAGACGCCCCTTTTCGTCAAGGGTCCTCGAATAGGTTCCGAAATAGTTTCCCACTTTTGCCCACCTGTCGCTAATAGACTATCATTGACCCTTGGGCGTGTAAAGAATGAAATCCGTGATAAACCTTAAAAACGGGCTTGAATCATACAGTGTATAGTTTTTACAAATTAGATCAGTTTTTTTGCTTATTTCTTGTTTTTGATGTCAAGATCTTTTAACGCATCGAAGGCCGGATTGTAAGACTCATGTTTTTGTTTCAAAACCTCTTCTTCCGAGAGGACCGAATAGCCTTCGCCGGACTTGGGAAGACGGCTTCCTGGTTTCAAGATTTTGATCGGCAGAGAGGAACGAATCATTCGAAGGGCGATTTCCGAGAGGTCGATTTGACCCCCCGGGACGATGTAGCCTTCGCCTTGGTCGTTTTCTTCCAAAAGGAGATCGGCCGCTTCGTCGACGATGACTTTTTGATCAAAGGGCTTGTTGGTGTAGGAATCGAGGAGAGTCGCCACCGCTTCGATGTGAAGATGGGCCGTCACGATGTCCCCCGTCCGATTAAGCTGACCTTCGAGATGACACTTTTTTATATCGGAGATCGGGTAAGAATCCTTGAAGAACGACTTGTCAAAGGTCTCCTCTTCGTCGAGGATGGTGGGATGGTTCGGGACGATCTGAGAACGGGTGATGATCATGATCTGATCTCCGCGCCGAAGCGGGCTTTGAGGGCGTCGATGGCTTTGGCGATGACCAGGGCCACCTCTTCATCCTTCAAGGTTTTGGACTCGTCCCGAATCGTCAAGGTGAGGGCCACCGATTTCTTGTCGGCCGCGATGTTCTCGCCTTCGTACACGTCGAAAACCTGAACGTCTTTGATCAAGGCGTCGGTTCTCGACAATTCGCGTCCGATCTCTTCGTAGGCGATGTCTTTCGACACCACGAAGGCGAGGTCGCGCGTAACTCCAGGGAATTTTGAGGGGATCCCGGCCTTGATCGGCGAAGTCCGCAAAGAAAGTAACTCTTCAAGATCAAGTTCGAGGGCGACCGCGTTCTTCAATCCACGGGCCTTCAGTTCGACGGGGTGAAGTTCGCCCATGACGCCGATCAATTTCTTCCCCAAACGGATTTCGGCGGATTTGCCTGGATGGAATTCGGTTCCCCCAAGGGTCCAAGGGGTGATTTGGTAACGATTCTTGGCCAAGCCGAGAAGTTGGATGATTCCTTCAAAAAGCCCTTTGGCATCGAAGAAATCGTAGGGTCGGCGCTTGAGTTCGCCTTGAAGCCGGTCCTCTCCCACCAAGACGAGTCCAAGATGGGTCAGCCGTTTCCCCGGGGCATCGAGATCGGCGATCTCGAAGAAAGCCAAGTCCTTATTCTGGCGATCGGCGTTGAAAGAAGCGGCCTCAAGCAAAGAGGGCAAAAGGTTTTTCCGGATGAATTCATGATCGTTCGTCATGGGGTTCTTGAGCTGATAAACCGGGCCTTTTTCAAGATAGGCAAATTGGTCGCTGACCGGTTTGGAAACAAGGGTGTACGTAAGGAACTCGTCAAGGCCTTGGCAGCGGAGATAGCGGCGAATAGCTCGGCGATTGGATTGCTTTTCCGTTAACCCGGTCAAGACCAGTTCGGAAGTCGGCAAAAGGCTGTGAACGTTCTCATAGCCGAGGATGCGGATCACTTCCTCTGAGACGTCGGCTTCCCCGTCCATATCGATCCGATAAGGGGGGATTTTGATTTCGTAGGCCCCGGAGCTCGGGGTGGCGACTTCGAGATGATCGCGGATCAGGGCGGCTTTCACTTCTTCATACGAGAAGGAAGTACCAAGACGCCCGTTAAGATAGGCCAAGGTCGTCTTAATGATGTGAGGTTCATGCTTCAAAGTGTCGAAATTGATGGTGGCGCCCACGGCTTTGGCTCCAGCCAAATCCTTGAGGAGATCGCTGGTGAGCGAAAGGACGTATTCGGCCTGATCTTTGTTGACGCCTTTGCAGAAACGGAGGGAAGATTCGCTTGAAAGGCCGATTCGGTTGGAAGTCCGACGGACTTTGGCGTAGTCAAAGACTGCCGATTCGACGGCGATGGAGGAGGTATTTTCATCGATCGCGCATTCTTTGGCGGTCATGATCCCGGCCAGGCACATGGGCCGACCGGCGCTAACGACGACCAAGTCGCCTTTCTCAAGCCGATAGGTTTTCTCGTCCATGGCTGCGAAATCACCCGCGAAATCGTCACGGACGATCAGGCTCTTGGCCGGGAGTTTGTCCAAATCGTACATGTTAAGGGGTTCGCCGGTCAAAAGCATGATGTAATTGCCAATATCAACGACGTTGTTAATGGAACGAATCCCTTCGGCAAGAAGAAGGTCCTGGAGCCATTTCGGAGATGGTTTGACGCTGATTCCCCGAACCTCGCGAACGGCAAACTGAGGGCATTTCCCGCTGAGGGAATTGACCTCGAAAGCGGACTTGACCAAAGTAAGTTTCTTCGGTTGAGGGAGTTTAACATCTCGGGCAAAGAGGCACGAAATCTCCCTCGCCACGTTGATGATGGCGTACAGATCGGGCCGATTGGCCAAAAGGGAAAGATCCAAAACGACGTCGCCGAGCCCAAGATAAGTGAGGACGTCCTCATTTCCCACCGCCGCATCGGCGGGCAATTCCTCGATTCCGGCGAGTTGCTTCTCGCTGAGATACTTCCGATCGACGCCAAGTTCGTAGAGGGCGCAGCACATGCCGTCGCTTTCAATCCCACGGATTTGGCTCTTGACGATCGTCCCGCCTGAAAGGACGGCCCCTTCCCGGGCAACGATCACGTTGAGTCCAGCCCGAGCGTTCGGGGCGCCACAAACAATCTGATGAAGGCCGTATTTTGGGCCTTCGTCGACCTGTAAAACGTGAAGATGATCGGAGTCTGGGTGCTTTTCGCACGAGACGATATGCCCAATCACGAGGTTGGTGCCGCTGGCCAGGCGGGATATCGCCTCGACCTCAACTCCGGCGAAGGTCAACTTCGAAGCGATTTCCTCCGGTTTGAGATCGTCAACTTTGACATATTGATTGATCCAATTAAGCGATGCTTTCATGATTTGCCCTTCCTATTTCCCGATGTAGTCCTTCAAGAACCGAGCATCGTTTTGGTAGAACCTTCGAATGTCGTCGATCCCATAACGAAGGATGGCGACCCGTTCGACACCGACTCCGAAAGCGAAACCGCTCCAGACTTTGGAATCGTACCCGCACATCTCGAGGACTTTGGGGTTTACCATCCCCGCCCCGAGGATTTCGATCCAACCGGTCCCTTTGCACATCGAGCAACCTTTGCCTCCGCAGTTGAAACAACTGACGTCGACTTCGACGCTCGGCTCCGTGAAAGGGAAATACGAGGAACGAAGACGGATCTCCCGTTTCTCCCCGAACATCTTCTTCACGAAAAGATCCAAGGTGGCCTTGAGGTTTGCGATGCTGATGTTTTTGTCAACGACGAGGCCCTCGATTTGGGCGAATTGATGGCTGTGGGTCATATCATCGTCGTCTCTCCGATAGGCTTTTCCGGGGCAGATCATCCTAATGGGGGATAGACCCTTCCGCTCCCCCATCGTGTGAGCTTGGGCAGCTGAGGTTTGGGTTCGTAGAAGAAGCTCGTCACTGATGTAGAAAGTGTCCTGCATGTCGCGCGAAGGATGATCTTTAGGGACGTTGAGAAGCTCGAAATTGTAATGATCCGTCTCGACGTCGCGACCTTCGACCACTTCATAGCCCATATCGAGGAAGATGTCGCTTACTTCATCGATGATTTGATAATAAGGGTTAATGTGGCCTTGGGCGAGGGTCGCTCCGGGGAGGGAAATATCGATCTTCTCGGTGGCGAGTTTCTCGCTGAGGGCTTTTCCCTCAAATTCTTTTCTCTTAGCCTCATAAGCCTCGCCGATCATTTTTTTGGCCCCATTCACAGCCTGACCGAAAATGGCCTTGTCTTCAGGCGGGATGTCTTTCATGAGGCTCATCAATCCGGCGATTTGGCCCTTCTTGGAAAGATAGGCGTTGAACGCTCGTTCCAACGAAACCTCGTCACCTGAATTTTCAATCTCCGATAAGGCCTTGGCCTCAAGGGTTTTAGCTTGTTCAATCGCTTCCATAATTCGACCTCCATTAAACAAAAAAAGACGGCCGGGAACGGTTTTTGCCGCGGTGCCATCCCAATTCATCGCTTCCTTGTTGGGCCGGAAGGATGCTCTTTTATGACCCTTAACGCGGGCCGTTCGGCTTATCTCTAAGCGTTCTCCGAGGTGAATTCGCGGCCGTCCATTAAGGCCATTGCACTGGCGGCCTCTCACTAGGAATGGGCGTTGTTCCGTTACTATTTCTCTTCTATGAACATGATTATTCTAAGCGCAATTTCGGCAAGGATAAAGAATTATCCAATGAGCCCGCCCCACAAATCGAACGAAGGGAAAGCCAATTGGGTGTAATGGCCAGTGTCCATGTCCGTCGGGAAGACGATCTTAGCCGCGGCCCCCGACACGAAGTCGAAAACCCCGTCGGCGATCAGCACCGTCGGGTAGACGTTTTGATCAGGCTCGGCCGTCTTTTGGGTGGCAAGATCGAAATCGATGTCGATGCCGATGGTCCGCGAGAGCCAGACGTCGGCGGTATAGGTGAAAGTGATGGCAAAGCGATTGACGGTGGCGGCGTTCGCCAAATTGTTTATGGCGGTTTCGAGTTCTTCCTTTTCTTGGGGGGTCCAATCGGAATTCTCTTTTTCCGCTTCTTCAATCACGAAATCGCGGATGTGGGTCTTATCGGTCGTACTGTAGACGATGGTGTAAATCCCGTCTTTGAGGGTCAGGGTGAAATCCCCTGGGTAATCGGCGTAGGCATCTTCGAAGGCCTGACGGTATCCCGCGACCTGATCATCGAAGCGACCGCCTAGAGGCATCATCTCATCGAGGATGGACGAATCGATCGCCGTATAGCCAAGCCCACTTTGGGGGAAGGTCCAAGTCGAATCCCCGGTTTGAAGGCGGACGAACCAGTTGATGGCGAGACGAAGGGAAGGATTTTCGCTAAGATCCATGAAAAGGTTGCCATCATCCAAGTAAAGGCGGGGCCGGAAGTTGGTCCATTTGTAAGCGACCCCTTCGTCGGAGCCCGAAGAAATCTCGACGGGCCCGCCATCAAAAACGAGATAGGCATCCAGATCGGAGCCCGAGGTCGAGTTGATGTTGTTGAAGCGCGAATCGATGACGAGGTTGTCGGCCGTCGCATCAAAAGCCGTCTCGACATCGTCGCTGCCCTTCGTCACGCCCGATATTTGACCGGAGAAATCGTTCGAATAGGAACCGATGTCATCGTTCCGATAATAAGCCTCCCCGCTGGATTGGAAGAGGGAGAAGAAAGCCGACGGGCTGATGTATTCGCTCGAACTTGAGAAACTTGTCGCGCTTTGCTTTTCCCCACATCCGGCCAGAAGCAAGGCCAGAATGGCGAAGGAAGGGAAGACCCGATTCTTATTCATGGTTCAATTATAGCGCAAGACCGTGCATAAGGATGCCGCCCGCCACCCCGACGTTAAGGGAATCGATCCCCGACATGGTGATTTTCAGGTTTTGATCGGTCAAATCTAAGATTTCCTTCTCGACGCCTTTTCCCTCGTTGCCGAGAATCAGACAGATTTTGCCTTTCGGTATTTTGTAGGTCTCAAAAGGAACAGCGCCACTAAGGGAGGTTCCGAGGAGAAAATAGCCCTTTCCCTTGATTGTTTTGACGTCATCTGCACTCGCGGAATCCGAAACGATGACATTGAGGGAAAAAATGGCTCCCTGAGCGGCCAAAAGAGCTTTCGGATTGTAGGGATCGCAAGAGTTCTTCGATATATAAACATCGTGAAAGCCAAACGACAAAGCGGTCCTCAGAAGAGTCCCAAGATTCCCGGGGTCTTGAATCAGGTCGAGGTAGAGAAGGCGTCCGCCCGAAAAAGGTCGAGGTTCAATCCTCCGGCAAACGGCGACGATTCCTTCCGGGTTTTTGACTAGGGAGAGTTTGTCGATGATCTCATTCGTGACAATGTGGAGAGGGGCTTGGGAACCCTCGATTTCTTTCGTCGAGAAAATCTCTTCGACGATCCCGTGCTTAAGAGCCATTTCGACGTTGTGAAAACCTTCGACGAGAAAAAGGGAGCCGGCATTGTTCTTTAGAAGCGAGGCGGCTTTGACTTTGGGATTGGCCCGGCTGGTGACGTAATCACTCATAGATTTTCTTTCTTAGTTTAGCATGAAGTCGCTTGTAATCGGGACAATAACGATAGACCACTTGATAAAAGCGATCCGAATGGTCGAAGACGAAATGATGAGCCAGTTCATGGACGATGACCGAATCGATGATGGGCAAAGAATAATGGTAAAGTTCGGTCTGGATCGTGATCGTGTGAGTCTTTTTGCTGTTGACACCGTACCGGCTCTTCATCGAATGGGTCTTCACTTTGTATGGTGGCTTCACCCCCATCAGCCCCTCGTAATAACGAATGCGTTCCTCAAAAAGAGGAAGCGCCCGGGCTTTCAGGTATTCGTGCAAGACTTCTTCATCGGTGTAAGAGGCCTCGGCTTTTCGGCCAAGGAGATAGACCCAACCATCGCCAAAGGCCGGCGGAAGAGGAGCGCTTTTCTTCAAAAGGCGCGGCAAATAATGGATCACCATTTTGTCGATCGAGGCCATCGGGGTGAAGTACGGGGCCGAAACCCGAAGGCTCTTCATCTCCCGATCGGTCCGGAGAATAATGTTCCGGATCCTCTTGAAGGTTATGGTGGCCGGATAGTCGATGGTTTGGTAACGATAGGTTCTTTGCTTAATCACGGGGTTCATTATAATATAATGTTCGTTTACCCGCTTCGAGATTTAGCGTACACTAAAGCCCGCATATGGAAAAAATATTGGTTAGCGCGTGCCTAATGGGCGAAAAATGCCGGTACGACGGCAAAGACAATCTTCTTGAAACGATCAAGGAATTAGGAAAGCATTATGACCTCATTCCGTTTTGCCCCGAGGTTGAATCGGGTTTGCCGACCCCGAGAAAACCGAGCGAGATTTTACGCGATCAAGTTATTCATGAAGATGGCGAAGATGTCACCAAATTCTTTGTTTTAGGGGCCGAAAAAGCCCTCAATGTCTGCAAATTCCTCGGAATCCGCATTGCGGTCCTCAAAGAGGATTCGCCTTCCTGCGGAGTTAATACCATCCACGATGGGCGTTTTTCCGGCAAAAAAATCAAAGGTCAGGGTTTCACCGCCCGTTTCTTGTCCCACAACGGCATCAAGGTCTACAGCGAGAGCGACCTGCTTTCTTCTTTGATTCCTTCAGCGCAAGATGAAGAAGCCAAAGAGAAGAAAAAAACGGAAAACGTTGAAAAAGCCAAACTGCGGGCCGAAAAAGCCGCCGTTTTGAAAAAATACACTGAGGAATGTGAAGCCGCCAAACTAGCCGACCTTCCTCTCCCCGAAAAGCCCGCCCTCCTCGTTGAGGCGGAACCGCAGACCGACCAAAGAGGCGACGCTTTGGAAGGCAAAAAACGTTTTGACCGACCTTTCCGCAAAGACGGAGAGAAAAGATCCTATGGGCATCGCTCCTATCAGAAAGACGGCGAAAGACGACCCTATGGCGAGCACTCCTTCCACAAAGACGGCGACCATCCGTACCACAAGGACTCTTACGGCGAGGATGGATATAAGAAGAGCTATGAGCATTCTTCTTTCCACCAAGACGGGGAAAGAAAGCCCTACGGCGAGCATTCCTACGGAGGGGAAAAGAAGCCATATTCGCCCCATCCTTACCACAAGTACGGCGAAAAAAGCTACGGGGACCACAAACCCTACGATCATCCCTACCACAAGGACGGCGAGAAAAACTACGGGGACCACAAACCCTACGACCATCCCTACCACAAGGACGGCGAAAATAAACCCTACGGCGAAAAAAGCTACGGGGACCACAAACCCTACGCCCCCCACCCGTATCACAAATACGGCGAGAAGAGTTACGGAGACCACAAACCCTACGACCATCCATACCGTAAGGACGGCGAAAAACCATACGCTTCCCATTCCTACCACAAGGACGGCCCGGTCGGCGAAGGCGGCTACCAAAAGAAAGAATACGGCCATTCCTCTTACCATAAAGACAGTGAAAATAAGCCCTACGGCGAGCATTCCTACGGAGGGGAAAAGAAGCCATATTCGCCCCATCCCTACCACAAATACGGCGAGGTGAAGAACTACGGGGGTAAAAAGCCCTATGGCGAACACTCATTCCACAAAGACGGCGAGACGAAGAGCTATGGGGGCCACTCTTACCATAAAGACGTGAAGTCCTACGGCAAGAAGCCCTACCGCTCTTACGATCGAAAACCCACCGACCCCAAAGATCCGACTGAGAAGAAATAAATATGAACCGCGACCCCAAAGACGTCGACAAGACGCGGAAAACGATTATCAGAATGACCTACGTGGCCATCTTTGGGGCCTTGGCTTTTGTTTTGACGCTTTTCGCCCGCATTCCCTATCCCAACGGCCAAGGCTACCTTAATTTCGGCGACGCGGTGGACCTTCTCATTTCGATGACCATCGGACCGGTTGAGGGCGCGTTGGTCGGAATGCTGGCCGGAAGCCTCAGCGATTTCGCCGCCGATTCAGCCATGTTCGTCCCTTGGACTCTCATGGCGAAAGGCCTTATGGGCTTGGCGGCCGGATTTTTGTTCATGCTTCTTAAGAAGCGGAAGATCCTTCGATACGCCGCCCCTTTCATTGGGTCCGCCCTTATGGTCATGACCTACTTGGTTTCCTATTACGTTTATTTCGGCCTTCAAGGAACCTTTTACAGTCTCTTTGACCTCATCCAAGGGCTCGTTTGCTCGATTTTGGCCTGTTCGCTTCACTTCGCTCTCGAAAAAACCGGGATCCTGAAAAGATTCGCCGATTAGGCCTCATCGCCAGATTCGACCCCCACTTCCCCTCCTGCCACCTTCTTTCCCAATAGAGGAAGGCAATAGGCCAAAAGGATCTTGGCGATCCCCTCGACGAAAAGGAAACCCATCATCACGTACGCTTTCCCGCCATAGGAAAGCCCGCCGAAAAAGATTTCGGCCGCCCCGGCGAGGGCAAAGCCCCACCGAAGCAGTTGATGGGCGCGACGCGATTTCTCTTCTTCCATACAAAAGACCTCCAAGTAAAGATAGGAGGTTTTAATTCATCAAGGGCCTAGGCTTTATAGCCAACCCTGTTGCTCACCGACAACGATCAAAACGATGGCCCCGACGAAAAGAAGAACGTAGAAAGCGATAAGCAGAATCCGGAAACGGAGGCCGAAGCCTTTGCGGAGGGGGGCGTTCCTTTTCTCCCCTTCTTCGCTATATGCCGAGACGACTTCCTTTGGATCGGCCTTTTTGCCTTTAACGACCTTTTCTTTTTTGCGGCTTCCTAATTCAGGCATGAACTAATTCTAAGATGGCCGGCAAAAAAGAGAAAGCGATTGTGTCGAGGCCGGAAAAACGTCAGGAGATAAGCCGAGGCCCCTTCAATGGGCGACCGGGGTGTCTTGTTCGGGTTTATTAATCTCGCGAGAGTATCGGATTGCAAAATAAACGAAGATGCTGAAAAAGAAAGCGAAAAGGAAAAAGCTGGCGCAAGCGAAGGCCAGGCAAAAAGGAATCGCATAGTAACAAACGAGGACGATCCCCGCAGCCAAAAAGAAGACGGAGACCCACATGAAGACGAACATCGGAAAGCGAAATTTCGGCTTGTTTTCTTTCATAACGATCACCTCGTCACCACTTTAGCACGATTATTTCGAAAACCAAACGCGGATAAAAAACGGAGACCCCCATCGGGGGCCTCCGTCAGATGTCGCGTGAGCTTAGAAGATCCTCTTCTCGGTTTTGGGATCGAAGAGGTGGCCCTTGGCAAGGTCAAAACCAACCTTGATGGTGTCGCCGATCCGGATCTCGTGAGTCAACGGAATCTTAGCGACCAAGTCGATGCCGGCGAAGTCGCTGTGGACATAATACTCGTGCCCAAGGAGCTCCGCGACCGCGACCTTGAGGTCGTAGGGATCCCCGAGGGTCGAATCGCCCACGACGAACTCATGGATGTCCTCCGGACGAACTCCGTAAATGACTTCGTGGGGCTGGGTGACAGCGGCTTTATCCAGTTCGATCTGTTTGGCAAGCTCGGCGATTTTCTTCGACGTTTCTTCGTCCCCACCCTTGATGGAGGCGAGTTTTTCATTCAAGGCCTTAAGTTGAATCTCTTCTTCCTTGACCTCGTTCTCATAGAATTCCTTGTTGGCTTTGGCAAAACTCTCGGGGAGTTTGATTTTGGCTCCGCTGGCGAGGCTGATCGAGCCTTGATCGAAGACGGCCTTCATCAAATTCATCGACGGCGAGCCGATAAATCCGGCGACGAAGAGATTGTTCGGATGGTTATAAATCTCAATCGGGGTCCCGATTTGCTGGATGCGACCGAGTTTCATGACAACGATTCGGGTCGCCATGGTCATGGCTTCCGTTTGGTCGTGGGTGACATAGATGGTGGTCGCGTTGAGCGCCTCATGGAGTTTGATGATCTCCGAGCGCATCTGAACGCGAAGTTTAGCGTCGAGGTTGCTGAGAGGCTCATCCATCAAGAAGACTTTGGCGTTCCTAACGATGGCCCGTCCGAGGGCGACACGTTGGCGTTGGCCTCCGGAAAGAGCCTTCGGTTTGCGGTCGAGGTATTCTTCGATCTGCAGGATCTTCGCGGCTTCTCGGACCCGACGGTCGATCTCTTCTTTCGGAAGATGGCGGATCTTGAGTCCGAAAGCCATGTTGTTGTAGACGGTCATGTGCGGATAGAGGGCGTAACTCTGGAAGACCATCGCGATGTCGCGGTCCTTCGGGGTCCGATCGTTGGAGTATTCGCCATCGATCCACAGTTCTCCATGGGTGATGTCTTCGAGTCCGGCGATCATGCGGAGGGTGGTTGATTTGCCGCACCCGGAAGGGCCGACGAAAACGATGAATTCCTTCTTTTTGATGTCGAGGTTGAAATCGAAGACGGCTTGAACATTGTTGTCATAGACTTTGTCGACGTGGCGAAGGCTTACGTAAGCGAGGGCTTTCGGCTTCGTTTCGGCGGCTTTGATATCTTCGGCTGGTTTCTTGACGGCCATATGGAATATTTCCTCCTCAAATTGTTTCTATCATACCGCGGTTATTCGAGGGTATCTAGTGCACGGTGCACAAATCGACTTATCAAGAAGGCTCGACCATCTCAGGATCGGCCACGAATTCGAGGACATCTCCCGGTTGGCAATTCAATTCCCGGCAAATCGCGTTCAGAGTCGAGAAGCGGATGGCGGAGATCTTCCCGGTTTTGATGTTGGAAAGGTTGACGTTCGAAATGCCGACTTTATCGGCCAAATCGTTCAAGGAGATTTTCCGATCGGCCATGACCCTATCTAAACGGAGAATGATCATAAAGTGGTGTCGGCCTCCTTTTGGAGTTCAACCCCGTATTTGAAGACAAGGGCCAGGGCGAAGACAAGCAAAGCGATGATGAGGTTCGGGAAATTGGAACCATAATTGAAAATAGCTCCGGTTTGGGTGGCTCGGACAACGATGTCGAGGAGCAACGAGACCCCGAAGGCCTCGACCAGGCAGGTGATGCCGACCGCCATCAGAAGCTTCACGTTGGAATCGGTGAAGGGGGTTCCCTCATCCTTGATGTTTCCAAAGAGTTTCATCAGGAAATAGGTCAAAACCGCCCCCGAGCCGCATTTCACCAGCACCCCGAAGGATAGGACTTCGGCGTTTTTGAGGGTCAGGGTCCCGACGTCCCAAGTAAGAGTAAGGTCATGCTGCTGCGCGAAATCGATGATGGTCTCTCGGACCCATTCCCAGTTCACAAAGGCCGCGGAGATCATGCACGTCAAACCAATCGAGGCCCCGATAAGGCCGAGGATGAAGATGATCTTCGAAATGACATAGGCGACCTTGCCAATTGTTTGCAGGGTTCGTTTGGTGGATTTTTTCGTTTCCATTGGTTTGTCCTCCTTTTGGACAGGCAAAAGAATAGCATGTTGGAATGGGTTTGTTAATCTTTTTCTTTATTTTTTTATCGTTTATCATTAATTATTTAAAGCATATCAATGAAATAAAACGATGACCGTCGATGCGATTGAAGTCTTGAAAAAGATATTTTTCTTATGCGTTTCGATTGGACGGATGGGATTCCGAAAATCACTTTTTCTTCAGCAGGAACAGACGATCCCGCGGGGCGGTCGGGCCAAGGCGAGCGAATTCGCCCTGTTTCAGGAGCGTGAAATCGTTTCCCAGAAAACCGAGCCAAGCTTCGGTGGTCTGATTGTTGCTCCGAAGGACGCCGTCGAGGAAGACCCCTTCTTCGGCCAGTCTGTAGCGAGGGTTACCAAGGGTGGACGGATCGATGAAGAAATTGATCTTTAAAAGGAACAGACCACCCTTTTCGATCAAACGAGACATTTCCTTGAGGAAACGATGGGCGAGGGTAAGGGGGATGACATCGAGGAAATTGGATGAAATAATGCCGTCAACGCTCCCGGAATCAATCTTTTGAAGGGCGTCGAGACCCCCCAAAGAGAAGCGGAGGCGCCCGGCTTTCGATTTCAGGGCGCTGGCCTCGGCTATCTTGATCGCCGAAGAGGAAGCGTCGAGACCAAGGAGATCGTTTTTCCCATCATTAAGGAGAGAAAGAGTGATTAGAAGGTCGCCGAGGCCGCATCCGACGTCAATGATCCGATGGGCGTTTTGGCCGACAAAAAGTAGATCTTTGGTCAAATCGTCATCGACCATTATTTCGCTTTTCTTGACTTCGAAGGGCTCTTGGGAAGAAAAAGTCGAATCCCAAAAAGCGATGACATCCTGTTCTTGCGACATGCCAATATCATAACGAATTCCGTATGAATGCCTAGGGGAAATCGACGGAGAGGTCAACGGGAGGCTAGTTGAAAATAGAGTTCGAGCAAGAGGGCATTATGATAATCACGGACATCGAGGTGGGTCTTCTCGATGAATTGGGTCAGGCGATAATTGAACGTATTCCGATGGATGAAGAGCTTGGAGGCCGCCAAAGAGGCGTCGAGACCGCACCGCAAATAGGTTCCGGCGGTCAGCATCAATTCGTGAGGAACGTCTTTGAAGAGGTTGCTGAGGAGAGGGAGCGAGGTGTAGTCCCCGAAAGACATCTCCTTCATTAGGACATCCGTGAGGAAAAGAGTCTGGTTGGGGAAATAGGCTACCGCTTCTTTCAGAAGTTTTTTGGCGAAGGGCGAATCCTCATGGCAGCACAGGACCGAAACCGTGATCCCCAAATCATCGTGGATAGGCAAAAGGATCTGATCAACCTTGGTGAAGAATTCCTCGTCGGCGATGATGTCGCCGCTCTCTTCGCCGAAATAATCAATTTCGTAAGAGGCGCCGGTGCTTTTGATTGCATCGTCGAAATACCCGCGATTAACGGGGCCACTTGCCAAAAACAGATAATGCTTAATCATCTGACCTTGAGAAGGAAGCACTCATAGGGACGGAGGGTGAAAACGTGGTCATTGAGAATGACCCCTTCGTAGTTATGGAGGAGGATGTCTCGGATGTCATAGTAGAACGTGAAGTAGACCTGATAAGGACGGAAGTTGGAGATCACCATGATCTTCTCGGCCCCATCGTGGATGTAGGCGAAGACATCGGGGTGGTTGTGATCGACCAAGGCCAAATTGCCGAAGAGAACCTGGTCGTTGATGACCGGATCCTTTCGGATGGCAATCGCGTATTGGTAGAAATTGAGAATCGAATAAGGGTCCCTCATTTCGGCCATGACGTTGACCCCATCAAGGTAATTGTCATTGGCCTTGTTAATTGAACCCTTGCTCGAAAAGCCGGCGTGATCGGTCTCGTCCCATTGCATCGGGGTTCGGGCATTGATGCGGCTGGTCCGATTGAGGTAATGGAGGATTTGATCGTCGGAGCGTCCGTTACGACGGAACTCATTGATGGCGTTGACGTTTCCGACGTCGCTCTTAAAATCGTCGAGAGAGGAATAATTGACGTTGCTCATCCCGATTTCATCGCCGTTATAAATGAAAGGGGTCCCATAGAGAAAAAGGAGGGTCGTCAACAGCATCTTGGCCGATTCTCCCCGATAGGCCGTTGAACCATACTGGGAAAGAACCCTCGGGTGGTCGTGATTGCACCAATAGACCGGCATGTCGGCCGTTTTGTGGCAGACATTGTACCACCGCATAAAATTATCTTTGAGGGCGATGACATCCGTTTTGATGAGGTCATCGGTTTTGTCGATCGAGCCGTAGGCCCCATTGTTCCAAACGGTATCGAAATTGAAAACCATGTTGATGGAGCCATTTCGGCGATCGGCCATCAAGAGGGATTGCTCGGGGGTGATGCATCCTCCGGCTTCGCCGACGGTCAAGCAATCGTAATGAGAGAAGACGTTGTCCTTCAGCAAATGAAGGTAATCGAAAAGCTCAGGACGGTTTGAGAATTTGTTCGTATCGTAGACCAAGCCGGCGGGATCGGCCGGCAAGGGCGAATCGGCGAAGCTCATGTCCTTGGCCAAATGGGCCACCGCATCGAGCCGAAACCCGTCGACGCCTTTGTCAAGGTAATAACGAGCGATTCGAAAATACTGTTCGCGTAGTTCGGGATTGGCCCAATTGACGTCGGGCATCGTTTTCCCAAAGATATGGAGATAGAAATCATCGGTCCCAGGGACGTTCTCCCAAACCGAGGTGGCGAAGAAGCCTTTCCAATTGGTCGGAGGAAGGAGTTTTCCGTTGACCGCCCGTCCCTTTCGAAAGAAGTAATAACCTCGTTCGGGCGAGGAGGAATCTTGAAGAGCCTTTTGGAACCACGGATGCCGATCGCTGGTGTGGTTGAGGACAAAATCCACAAGAATCCGGATCCCTTTAGCGTGAGCCTGCTTCAAAAGGTCGTCAAATTGCTCGTTGGTCCCATATTCGGGATTGATTTGACAATAATCCGAGACGTCATAGCCGTTGTCGTCCATCGGGGATTTGAAAAGCGGGCAGATCCAAAGAAGGTTGACCCCAAGTTCTTTCAGATAATCGAGTTTGGAGATAATCCCACCCAAATCGCCGATTCCGTCGCCGTTGGAATCCTTAAATGATTCGGGGTAGACGATGTAACCGATCGCGCTTTTCCACCAGTTGTCTATCTTTTCCATGCTTATTTTGTGGCCCCTAACCAAAAACGAATGTTCTTTTATATTGTATATAAAACGCATAAGGAACCAAAACGAAAACGTCATTATGCCGAAGAAAGCGCATTCTTTTCCTTTTTCGCCTTGGTGAGGGACTCGGAGGAATTTCAATCAGTGATTGAAGAACGCCCGTTTCTTTGTTATCGTCATTCATTGCATGAAAAAGTTTTGGAAAACGATTTGGTTTTTGACCGACGGCGTTCATGGACTCTACATTTGGAGCCTTATCGTCCAACTTTTCATGGTCCTTTCGCAGATTTTTACCTTTTATCTTTCCAAAGTCCTCGTCGATGCCCTCACCCCGCTTTCCGGCGGAGGCTTTGCCCTCGACAATTCTCAGCCCTTAGAACGTTTCGTCGTTTATCTCATCACCTTCGGAAAAGGAAACGATTTTGTCTACGCTAATCTCTGGGTTCTTCCGGTCGCCGTCACCATCGCCGGCATCGTCACGACCCTCATGAGTTTCTACCGCATGTTTCTCCGAAGCCAAACGACCGCCGACATCAACAAGGTCATGCAGCTTTCCCTTTTCGAGCACCTTGAGAGGCTCCCTTTCTCGTTCTACAAGAAAAACAAATCCGGCGACATGATCCAAACCTGCACCCGGGACTGCGACGTCGTGAGAAAGTTCATCATTTCGGACGTCTCATCCGTCACCTATACGCTCTACATCGTTATTTTCTGTTATGTCATTTTGTCTTCGATTTCCTGGCGCCTCACTATGGTTTCCCTCAGCCCTCTTCCGATCATGTTCATCTATTCTTTCTTTCTCATCAAAGAAGTGCGGAAACGCTATCGGGCCACCGATGACTCCGAAGCCAAAATGACCGACAAAATATCTGAAAACCTCAATGCAGTCCGAATTGTCAAAGCTTACAACAACGAAAAATACGAGATTGATGAGTTCGAGAATATCCTCACCGATTATCGCGGGAAATTCATCTATTGGCGGAAAATGTCGTCCTTTTTCTTCTCCTCAAGCGACATCTTTGTGTTCGGTGCTAAAGCCCTGGCGCTGATTTACAGCATCTATCTCTGCTACATCGGTGACATCACCGCCGGGACCGTCGTCCTCAGCGTTTCCTACATCAACATGATGGTATGGCCTCTCCGCGACGTCGCCACCATCCTCTCCAACCTCGGGCAATCCCTCGCTTCGGTCGATCGGATCAACAAAATCCTCGACGAACCGATCGAGGACACGGTTTCGGGCCTCACGAGCCCGATCAAAGGGAATATCGACTTCATCCACACGGGCTTTGCCTACGATGACGGCAAAACGGAAGTCATCCACGACGTCACTTTTTCAATTAAAGAAGGACAAAGCGTCGCCATCATGGGGAAAACGGGATCGGGGAAAAGCACCCTTTCTCAGCTTTTGACCCGTCTCTACGACTATACCTCCGGTTCGATCAAAGTCGACGGCATCGAGTTGAAGGACATCCAAAAAGCCTATCTTCGAAGGAACATCGTTCCGGTCCTTCAAGACCCCTTTCTTTTCTCTAAGACCATCTATGAGAATATCCGCCTCGCCAACAAGAGAGCGACCATCGACGATATCAAACGGGCGGCCCAGATCGCCTCGGTCGACAAGACCATCATGCAGTTTAAGGATGGTTACGACACCCCAGTAGGCGAAAAGGGCGTGACGCTTTCGGGCGGGCAAAAGCAACGGGTCGCCATCGCCCGGACCATCATGTCGAACGCCCCCGTCCTCATCTTCGACGACTCTTTGAGTGCCGTCGACACCGAGACCGATCTTGAGATTCGGAGCCATCTCAAACAATTGAGCAAATCGACCACCACGATCCTCATCACCCACCGCATCAGCACGGCCAAGGACGCCGATCTCATCGTCGTCCTCGACGAAGGCAAGGTCGCGGAAATCGGAACTCACGAAGAACTTGTCAACAAACCCGGGCTCTATAAACGCATCTACGACATCCAAACGAGGATGGCTTAAGGAAAGGAGGAAACATTATGGCAGGGCAATTTGCTTTTGAAGAAGAAAAGCTTCCCGACAAGTTCAATTTCGGCATTTGGATCAAAATGGGCAGATACGCGATGAAGAAATGGCCTCTTTTGATTCTCCTTCTCTTGATGATGATCCTCACGACTTTCTACGACTCGTCCTTCATTCCGATGATGAACAAAGGGGCTTACGCAGCCGCTTCTAACCTCACCGACGGCAACCTTTCCATCGCCAGCATTTGGGACCTTCAGCTCAGCGTCGGTTTCATCTTTGGTTTCACCCTCAACCTCTCCTATGGAGGCTACGCGATTCTCTTCGGCGCCATGATCATCGCCCGCAGTCTCTCGATCTTTGGGACTTTCTTCCTCACCAACTACATCGGGATGGAGATCATGACCGATCTTCGAAGGGACAGCTTCCGAAGGATTCAGGAGCTTTCCTTCAGCTATTTCGACAAGACGAGTTCGGGGTGGCTGATCGCCCGCATGCAGAACGACACCTCTTCGATCGGGGACATCCTCAGTTGGGGCATCATTCAGATCGCTTGGGCCGTTTTTGACCTCTTTTTCACCATCCTCACAATGTTCTCAATGAGCTGGATCCTTTCCCTTGTCGTTTTGGCGTCTATCCCGGTCGTGGCCATCATCGTCCCGTTCTTCGAAAAGGCGATGCTGAAGGCCCACCGGACCGCCCGCAACGCCTACAGTCATTTCGTGGGCTGGCTCGCCGAAAGCATCGACGGGGCCAAAACGATCAAGACCCTCTCGATCGAAGATGAGGTCGCCAAGGAAGCCGATGAGATCACGACCGACATCCGGAACAAACGCTTCCGGGCCGGCAACATCAACGCTTTCTTCCAGCCGATTCTCTCGATCATCTCCTCGATCATGGTCGCCGTCGTCATCGGCGTTGGGCTGCAAATGAAGGATCAGAACATCGTCGACATCGCCCTCATCGTCGTTTTCGTCGGATTCGTCCAAGCGATTTACGATCCCCTTCAATCCCTGTCCGAGACTTTCAGCGACTTCATGTCGACTCAGGCCGGGGCCGAGAAAGTCATGCAGCTCCTCGACGCCAAGCCCGAGATCGTCGACACCCCCGAGGTCACCGCCAAATACGGGGATCTCTTCCACAACAAAAAAGAGAATTTCGAGAAAATGAACGGAATCATCGACTTCAAGAACGTTACCTTCTCCTATTCGAATGGGGTCGAAGTCATCCATCCCCTCAACCTTCACGTCGAAAAAGGCACTTCATTGGCCATCGTCGGGGAGACAGGATCCGGAAAAACCACGACCGTCAACCTCCTGTGCCGTTTCTATGAGCCAAGCTCGGGTGAGATCGACATCGACGGGATCGACTACCTTAAGAGATCGGTCGGCTGGCTACGCTGCAACATCGGCTACGTCCAACAAAACCCCTTCGTCTTCACCGGGACTTTTAAGGACAACATCCGCTACGGAAAGCCCGATGCCACCGACGCCGAGATCATCGAGGCCGCCAAAATGGTCGACATCCACGATTTCATCATGGCGCAGCCGAAAGGCTACGATTCCTATCTCGAGGATGGCGGGGGCAACCTCTCCCAAGGCCAAAAGCAGCTCGTCTCCTTCGCCCGGGCCGTCATCCGGAACCCGGCCATCCTCATCCTCGACGAAGCCACCTCCTCGATCGACACCGAAACCGAGGCCGTCGTTCAAAAGGCCATCGCCAAGCTTCTGAAGGGCCGAACCTCGATCGTGATCGCCCACCGCTTGAGCACCATCGTCAACTCCGACCGGATCCTCGTCCTTGACCAAGGCAACGTGGTCGAAGACGGGAACCACAAGAGCCTGATGGAAAAGAAGGGCCCCTACTTCAACCTCTACATGAATCAGTTCCGCGATCTCTCGATCCAGGAGCAATTCGAAGCCTACCAAACCCAAATCGAGGACAAGAAGATCAAGTTGTGAGGCGAATAAAAAAGCCGCGGGGTGACCGCGGCTTTTCTTTGCAGAGCCTTAGTGCTTGAGGAGATTGCCCATGACGGCTTTTCTCGTCACGATCCCGATGAAGACCCCGTTGTCGTCGGTCACCGGAACGTAGTTTTGACTGACGATGAGCCCATAAAGGGATTCGATTTCGAGGTCGACCGAGACGCTGGCGATAACCCTTGAGGGAACGATGGAGGAAACGAAGACCCTTTCGGTCGTCTCCCAAGCGATATGGTGGTCTTTGAGGTACCACAGGATGTCGCCTTCGCTGAGGGAGTAAAGATACTTCCCGGTCTTCTTGTCGATGACCGGGATCGTGGCGTAACGATGGTACTCCATCTTCTCGAGGGCCTGCCGGATCGAAAAATCGGAGAATAGGTATTCGACGTCTTTTTTGGGCGTCAGAAGGAATGCGACGTTCATCTTGAATCAACCTCCAATCAATAATCGGTGAAAAACTTGTAATGCAGAACGATGAAAAGGAAATAGAGCAGGCAGACGAAAAGGGCGATCGCCATCAGGATGAAGGACTGAAGAAGAAGGGCCACCATCCCAACCGCGACGGCCCCGATGATGAAGATTGAGCAGCCGAAGACATAGAATTTGTCGGCTCGGTCGCTCCGATCGTCCGAAGGCGAAAGAAGGGCGATGAAAAGGAAGACGATCCCGACTATGAGGGTGAGAAAGGCCAAGGCGTAGAAAACGATCGTCCACGGGGCAACCGCGGCGAAGTAGCCGACGATGGTCTGAAGCGACGAGACCTGAACGACGGTCCCACCGACGACCGTTTCCTCATAGAGGGTCCAGACCGGGAGGAAGAAGGAGCCGGCGAAAAGGAAAGAGACGAGAACGGCAAGCAGGAGGAAAAGGCGTTTTCTCCGGTCCATCAGTAATGGGTCTCCTGGCGTACATGATTGACCCGAAGCTTCTTCTTGTAGGCGGCGATGGCTTCCTCCGAGGAATAGCCGAGCAAAGGCAAAAGGTTCAGATATTCCCCAAAGGCGACCGCGTAGTGCTGGGGATCATAGGATTCATGAAGGGCCCCAATTTCCCGATAGATCGAGACGAGGGCCTTGGTAAGGTCCTTCTCCCTGATGGAGAAACGATGGGAGAACGTCGTGACGCCGAGAGGGATCCCAAGAGAGAGGAAAAAATGCATGCCATCGGCGTATTCGCTGAGGATGACCTCTTTATTCGAAGGCGGTTTGAGGCTCCAGTATTTGAAGCAACGGGTCTCGTTGGCGAATTCCCCCAATTCGACCAGCAAAGCCAAGACCCGTTTTTCGTGCGTGGCTTCGTAATCGACGTGATGGAGGAGGGCGATCTCCTGGTCAAGCGAGGCTTGGAGGGGGAAGAGCTCGTCGAGCACGATCCTGTCTTCACTCATCGGGGTTCACCGTCAGCTTCTTGAGATGCCAGATGTCGCGGTTGTACTCCTCGATGGTCCGATCGCTCGTGAAATAACCGGAGGAGGCGACGTTGATGATCGCGGCCTTGGCCCACCGCTCCTTGTCGTCGTAGAAAGCCGTCGCTTGGTCGCAGGCTCTGCAATAACTGTCGAAATCGGCGAGGACGTAATACTGGTCGCTGCGGTTCATGATCTCGTCGAAGATCATCCGGAAGCGGTCTTCGTTTCCTCTGGCCCAAGGTCCGCTGAAGAGGGAATCCATGACGTTTTTGACGCGCGAATCCTTGTTGTAGATGTCCCAGGGGTTATACGTCCCTTCGTCGGTGAGTTTTTGAACCTCGTCGGCCTTGAGCCCAAAGATGATCTCGTTTTCGCGCCCGGCGTAATCGGCGATTTCGATGTTGGCTCCATCGAGGGTCCCGATCGTCAAAGCCCCATTCATCATCAACTTCATATTCGAGGTTCCGGAGGCTTCTTTTCCGGCCGTGGAGATCTGCTCGGAGAGGTCGGAGGCCGGGATGATCCTCTCGGCTAAGGAAACCCCGTAGTTCTCGACGAAAACGATCTTGATGAACTTATTGGCTTCGGGATCGGAATTGATGACTTTGGCGACGGCGAGGATCAATTCGATGATCTTCTTGGCGTAGACGTAGCTCGGCGCGGCTTTGGCCCCGAAGATATAGGTATGAGGAGTCATCCGGAAGCCTTTGGGATCTTCCTTGATCTTCTGGTAAATCGACATGATGTGGAAAATGTTTAGCAGCTGGCGCTTGTAGGCATGAAGGCGCTTGATCTGGACATCGTAGATCGATTTAGGATCGATGTCGATGTCATAAATTTTCTTCACGAAAGCGGCGAAGTCCTTCTTGTTCTGGAACTTGACCTCCATCATGGCCTTCTGGGTGGACGGGTCATCGGCAAACTTCCGGAAATCGAGGATTTTGGAGTAATCGGTGATCCATCCATCCCCGATTTTGTTGGAGATGAGATTGGCGAGCCGCTCGTTGCTGTAAAGGAGCCAGCGACGATGCGTCACCCCGTTGGTCTTGTTGTTAAACTTCTCGGGGAAGAGCTTGAAGAAATCGGCGAAAGTATAGTGCTCAAGGATGTCGGTGTGAATCCGGGCGACGCCATTGACGCTAACGGAGGCAAATATCGCCATATTGGTCATGTGAATTTGGCCATCTTTGATGATCTGCATCTGATACTTTCCGTTGGCATCGACGCCTTTTTCGTTCATATAGGCGATCGACCGGCGGTTAATTTCCTCAATGATCATGTAGACCCGCGGAACGAGTTGCTGAACATATTGAACCGGCCACTTCTCGAGGGCTTCCGGCATTACGGTATGGTTGGTGTAGGCAAAGAGTTTGGTGACGATTTTCCACGATTCGTCCCAGCCGTATCCGTACTCATCCATCAAAAGGCGCATCGTCTCGGGGATGGCAAGAATCGGATGGGTGTCGTTGAGTTGAAAGACATAAGCCTCCGCGAAATTGTCGATGGTATTAAAGCGGCGGAAATGGCTCCGCATGCAGGATTGAAGCCCGGCCGAAACGAGGAAGTACTGCTGACGAAGGCGCAACATCCGACCATGTTCGGTCGAATCGTCGGGGTAAAGGCCGTGGCAAAGCTCCTTCAAAGTCTGAAGGTAGGAATCGAAAGTCTGATCGGTCGGAAGATTGTGCTCGCTCGGCTCGGCCGACCAAAGGCGGAGGCTGTTGGCGACGCCGTTGCGGTATCCCGGGATCGAGACGTCATAGGGAACGGCCCGGACGCAGGTGGCGTTCACGGTCCTTAGACCGTATTCGCCGTTGGGCTTAAGATACGTCTCGGCGTTCCCATAGAATTGGACCTCGACGGCATGCTTGGGTTTCCGAACCTCGAACACGAACCCATTGCTGAGCCATTGATCAGGCAATTCGACTTGCTGACCATCGACGAATTTCTGGCGAAAGAATCCATATTCATAACGGATCGTGTTGCCGTGCCCGGGGTAGCCGAGCGAGGCGATCGAATCGAGAAAGCAGGCGGCAAGGCGGCCGAGGCCGCCATTTCCAAGCCCGGCATCCGATTCCATATCCTCGAGCTCCCCGATGTCGATTCCGAGATCGGCCAAACCGTCTTTGGCGACGTGGTATATCCCAAGGTTCTGCATATTGTTGAGAAGAAGGCGGCCCATCAGGAATTCCATCGAGAAATAGATGAGCTGGCGGTCGTTGTTCGCCAAGATATTCTCGCGGCAATTCCGCCAATTGTACCCAGCGTAATCGCGAACCATCTCCCCAAGGATGTCATACCTTTCGGTGATGTGGCTGTCCGGAACGGTCCGTCCGTATTTTTCGCTCAGCCTTCTTTCGAAGGTCTGCTTGAAATCGAGTTTGTTTTGAAACATTCGTTCTCTCCTTAATGTCTTTGACAAGTGGTTACTCTTTGGTTTCTTCTTCGGGCTTTTTCTTGACGCGGCGCTTCAAAATGCAAGCGCCTAAAGAAGCAAGTTTAATCGAAAGACGGAACGGCCGGTTTTCCGGCCCGAATTCACCCGTGATAAGTGGGGCGCCGTTGAACTGGTTCCAGCCGCCGTAGATATCTTTATCGGTGTTGAGAATCTCATCGTAGATCCCTTCGTTATTGACTCCGACGTCATAGCTTTCGTAGAAATTCGGTGTCATGTTGAAGACGAAAACGAGATCGCTCTCCCCGACCTGACGCTCGAAAGCGAAAACCGACTGGTCCTGATTGTCGACCATAAGCCAATGGAAATTCGCGGGGTTGTATTCGCCAACCCGCATCGCTTCTTCGGATTGATAGATGAGATTGAGATCGCGGCAAAGCCGCCGCACCGAATCGTGCTTGGGGTAACCGAGGAGGTTCCAAGGAAGGGAGCGTTGCTCGTTCCATTCGTCGAAAGAGGCCAATTCATTCCCCATAAAATTGAGCTTTTTCCCGGGATGGGCGAATTGATAGGCGTAGAGGTTACGGATGAGGGCGAATTTGCAATCGTAGTCACCCCACATTTTGTTGATGATCGTTCCTTTTCCATGGACGACTTCGTCATGGGAAAGAGGGAGCAAGAAATTCTCACTGAAAAAATAGGCCATCGAGAAAGTAAGCTTGTTGTGCTCGTATTTCTTGTAGATCGGATCCTTTGAATAGTATTTTAAGGTGTCGTTCATCCAGCCGAGGTCCCATTTGTAATCGAAGCCGAGGCCACCATATTCGAGCGGGGCCGTGACCTTGGTGAAATCGGTCGAATCCTCGGCGATCATCATGATCTCGGGATGGGCGAGGTGCAATTTGCCATTGAGGCGTTTGATGAACTCGGTCGAACCGAGGTTCTCACCATTGGCTTTGTTGCCGTCCCAATAAACGATGTTGCTGACCGCGTCGACCCTAATGCCATCGAAATGGAAGTAAGTCAGGAAATAATTCATTGCCGACATCAAGAAGCTCCGAACCGGGTCCTTCCCCAAATCGAATTGGGCGCTTCCCCAAGGGGAAATCGTGTGGGCCGGGTCAGAATACTCATAGAGGCACGTCCCGTCGAATTCGCGAAGAGCATACGAGTCGGTCGCGAAATGAACCGGGGCGAAATCGAGGATCACACCAAAACCGGCATTGTGAAGGCGATCGACGAACGACATAAGTTGCTTAGGATTGCCGTAGCGAGAATCGACGGAGTAGAACCCAGTGGCTTGATATCCCCAAGAACCGTCGAAAGGATATTGAGTGATCGGCATGATCTCAACGTGGGTGTATCCCAAATCTCTCATATATGGAATTAAGTAATCGGCAATCTCTTCGTAAGAAAGGTAACGATCTCCGACTTTGCCCTTCCAGGATCCGAGATGGATTTCATATATCGACATCGGATCGTCGAAATTCCTCGTCCTCTTCTTCAGCCACTCCTCGTCGTGCCAAATAAAATCGTCGATGTCGAAAAGCCTCGAACAAGTCTGAGGCCGATATTCGCTGTAGAAAGCGAAGGGGTCGGATTTGTCGACATAGACCCCTTTGGCGTTCTTGAAATGGTATTTATACGATTGATAATCGTGAAGTCCTGAAACAAAGATCTCCCAAACGCCCGAAGGATCGATCCTCGACATTTTGTTGGCTCGGACGTCCCAGCCATTGAATTCGCCGATCACCGAAACATCGTCGGCCATCGGGGCGTAGAGTCGGAACCAAACGCCGAAAAGCTTTTCTTTGATTTTTGTTTTCTTGGGTTTGCTTTTTTTCGTTTTGCCCGGAGACAACGTTCCTTTGACGACTTCCACATACCCGAAATGGGCGCCAAAATAACGAAATGCGTCAATCGATTGACCCATCAAATAGTCGAAGACGATGCCATACGCCATGTTCTATGTGTCTCCAATTCGTTCTTCATTATAGCCAGTATCTCTTTCTATAGAAAGACAAGAAACGGACTTTGCCGGAGATCTGCCAGCGCAGTATCGACAAGTCAAATTGTTAGGAGCCCTGTTTTGGCGGAGGACTTGCATTTATGTAAAAACGAATCAACTTAAAGCGATAAGCAGATGTGATTGCATGGTTTTGACAGAAACGTAGAGAGGGAAATGCTACCACGCCATGAAGATGGTTTTGGGAAATAAATCAGACTTTATTGAGGTCGATTACGTGAAAAAGAAAGGCGAAAAACAATGCGAAATGTAAAGTATTTTTTTCGTATATTCGACCTTGAAAAGAACTTGAAAACCCTGACGATTCTCTTCAGTCAAAACCTCTTCGGAAAGGCTCATTATTGAGTTGCCCCTCCCTATCAATGAGGTTACAATTCTTCAGGTACGCATGCGTAAGGAGAAAAATAGTCATGTATAAGGTAATGGCGGTAAACGCCGGATCGAGTTCACTCAAGTATAAGCTTTTCGAAATGCCCGAAGAAAAAGTTCTCTGCTCGGGGATCGCCGACCGAATTGGTCATAAAGACGGTATTTTCAAAATCAAATTCGGCGAGAAAGAAATAAAGAACATCCTTCCGATCATGGATCATGCCGAAGGGGTCGAACTTGTCATCAGCGCCCTTCTTGATTATGGAATCGTTAAATCCCTCGACGAGATAAAATGCGTTGGGCACCGCGTCGTTCAGGGCGGCAAGTATTTCAGCCATTCGGTCGATTTTGATAAAGACACCGAGGAAAAAATCACCAAGCTGATTCCGCTCGATCCCCTGCACGCCCCGGCCCATCTAATCGGTTTCCGCGCCTTTGAAAAGGCCCTCCCCGGCGTTCCAGAAATCGCCGTCTTCGATACGGCCTTTCATCAAACGATGAAACCGGAAGATTATCTTTTCCCAATCCCCTACGAAATGAGTGAAAAATACGATTGCCGCCGATACGGTGCCCACGGCACTTCACACAATTATCTCGCCAATAAGGCCATCGCCGATTATTTTGGTGGTAAGAAAAAAGGCACGAGAATCATCTCCTGCCACATCGGTTCCGGCGCTTCATTATGCGCGATCAAAGACGGAAAATGTGTCGCTACTTCCATGGGTCTCACCCCCTTAGGCGGAGTGATGATGGGGACGAGGTCAGGCGATTTGGATCCGTCGGTGATGGATTATCTATGCAATTGCGAGAAAAAAACCGCCGATGAAATGTACGAAGTATTCAATAAGAAATCGGGCCTCCTTGGGGTCTCGGGCGTCTCCAACGACACTCGTGACGTTGAGGCCGCGATCAAACAGGGCAACCCCCGAGCCGTCATCGCCAGCCAGCTCTTTGCTCGCCGGATCGCGGATTACGTCGGGCAGTACTTCGTCCGTCTTGGCGGAGCCGACCTTATCATCTTCTCGGCCGGGATCGGGGAAAACTCGGTCTTCTTCCGAAAGGCCATCCTCAAGCAAATTGAAAAAGCCCTTGGACTCCGGATCAATTACAAACTCAATGAAAAAGCCAATGGTCAGCAAGTCGTCATCTCAACAGCGAAATCGGCAATAAAAGTCGTCATTATTCCAACCGACGAAGAAGTAATGATTGCCAGAGACTGCTATACTCGTATAAAATAACCCACCACAATAAGGAAACAAATGAACCAAAGAAACCAAATCGACCCCGTCATCGTTGAATACGGGAAAACCCGTAAAAAGACCTACAAAACAATCTACAAGGCAATTGAAAGATACGACAGGATCGTTGTTTTCCGGCACATTAAACCCGATTTTGATGCAATGGGGACCCAAATGGGTCTCTACACTTTCCTCAAAGACAATTTTCCCAACAAGGAAATACACTACGTTGGTGATAATCACGTTTCGTTCACCCCGCGTCTCTTCCCTCCGACCGAAGAACTTTCGAATGATTGGTTTAAAGGCGGCAACTTTTTGGCCATCGTCGTCGATGTTGGGGATCCTGATCGAATCGCCGATCCGCGCTTTCAGCACGCCAAATACAAAATCAAGGTCGACCACCATCCCTGCAAAGAGGAAATCGCCAAACGAGCCACCGTCTGCGACCTTAACATGGCGGCGGCAAGCGAATTAGTTTGTGACATCCTGCTGAATTGGAAAGGCAAGTTTATCTCCAAAACGGCCGCTTCCTATTTCTATATCGGGATCGTCGGCGATTCGGGCCGATTCCAATATAGCGACACCTCGGCCCACACCTTTGCCGTCGCCCAAGAACTGCTCAAAGCCGGGATAAACATCAGCGAAATATACCAGAAGATGTACGAGAAAACCATCGATTCGCTCAAGGTCACGGCCTACATCCTCAATCACTTCAGCGTCTCGCCCCACGGAATCGCCTACTACCTTCTTCCCTGCGGTGTTCAAAATGAGCTTCGCATCACGACCGAACTCGGCAAAGAGAATGTCAACCTTTTTGCCAACATCAAAGACGTCAATGCCTGGTGTTCAATCACCGAAGATCCTTCGCCCAAGGAGCCTTGCTGGCGGATCAGTATCCGTTCCAAGGCCAAAGACATTTCGCAAGTCGCCTCCAAATGGGGCGGAGGCGGGCACGCCCAAGCTTCTGGAGCCAAAATTAAAGACCTGACTGAACTCGACGCCTTTATCAAAGACCTCGACGACCTCTTCCGAGCATAGGATTCCACACATAGAATTCTCAACCACGGCCGCGGCGCTTCGCCTCGGCCTTTTTTTCGAAGCCGGAAGCGGGCGCTTCGGAAGAGAGGTAATGCAAAGCGATGATTCTTCTTCTCAAAGAGACTGTTTTGTCTCTTTTCGACATGGAACTGGGTTATAATTTTGATGTGAACTTCGTCCCTCTCCACATTTATAGTGGCTACTCGTTTTTGCGAAGTGGCCTCTCGGTCGAAAAGATCGTCAAACTCTCCTTGCGGAATCATTACTTCGGGGTCGGTCTTTCAGATTACGAAACCATGTCGGGACTGGCCGAACTCTGCCATGCCGTGAAAGGCTCGGCTTTGTTGCCGGTCTATGGCCTCGACGTCGAGATCGACGAAAACCTCCTTTCTCTCTACGTCGATGACGAGATCGGCTATCAAAACCTCATAGCGATCAACTTGGCAGCTAGCGAGCGCGTCCTGACCCACGAATTCGTCCTAACTCATAACGAAGGCCTCACCGCCGTTCTTTCTGTCGAACATTCGAAAATCCGGACACTTTATAAACAGCATCCGGAACAAGTCCCGCAGTGGCTCGTCTCCTTTCAGGCCGAGTTCAAAAAATTCTATCTTGGGCTACCTTATATACCCGATGAACCCGAACTTTTGGATTTTGTTCGGAAATTCGTCATCAAGTATCCGTACGACACCGTGGCCTTCCCGCATTTTCTCTACGAAAAGGAAACGGACGCCATCGTCTTGGACATCACCCAAGCGATCGCCAAAGAGCAGACGCTCGACAAGAAGGAAGCAATCGGACCTTGCCATTTTCTCGACGAGGAAACCTTGGCCGCCTATTACCAAGAGGCCGAACTTTTTAACAGCCGTCTCATCGCTGAACGCAGCAAATTCGTCTTTATCCAAAAGCGGGGCGGACTCCTCGTTTATCCCAATGATTTGGGACTTTCGAGCGTCGAGTATCTGAAAAAACTCGCCTATGAGGGCCTTGCCAAACGAAAGCCCGATTTCACCGACGAATATAAGAAACGCCTCGATTACGAACTCAGTGTCATCATCTCAATGGGATATGCCGATTATTTCCTCATCGTCCAGGATTACGTAAATTACGCCAAAACCCACGACATCTCGGTCGGGCCTGGACGAGGTTCGGCCGCTGGATCCTTGGTCAGTTATGCCCTCAACATCGTCGCGGCCGACCCGCTAAAATACGACCTTCTTTTCGAACGGTTTTTGAACCCGGAAAGGCAATCGATGCCGGATATCGACGTCGACTTCGCCGATATCAAGCGGGACCGAATCGTCGACTATCTAATGTCGAAATACGGCAAGGATAGGGTTTCGCGCATCGTCACGATGCAGACTTTGGGGGCCCGTCAATCCCTCCGTGACATCGGAAGGGTTTATCAATACGAAAACCGGGAAATCGATATGATCGCCAAATTGATCATCGACCCGAAATGGACTCTCCGCGACGCCTATCGCAACAACCGAAAATTCCAAGAACTCGTTGACAGCGACAAGTATTATTTGGAGATCGTTTCGCTGGCGAGCAAAATCGAAGGTTTGCCCCGCCAAGCCGGCCTTCACGCGGCCGGAGTCGTCCTCAACGACAAGTCCTTGGAATCCGCCATCCCAATCAGTTACGAAGACAACGTCGGTTACGTGGCTCAATACGAGATGAATTACCTCGAAGAGCAAGGCTTCCTGAAGATGGACCTGCTCGGATTAAGAAATCTAACAATCGTCGACGAATGCCTGGCCTTGGTGAAAGAGAACACCGGCGAGGCGATCGACTATCAAACAATCCCCTGGGAAGACGAAGGAGCTGTATCCCTGATCCGGAGCGGCCGGACGATGGGCCTCTTCCAACTCGAAAGCGCCGGAATGAAAAGAGCCATTCAAGAGATACAGCCGACCTCCTTCAGCGACGTCGTGGCTTTGCTGGCCCTTTTTCGACCCGGTCCAATGGACAACATCGAGAGTTTTTCCAAACGAAAGCACGGGCTTGAGAAAGTCACGTATTTGGCCCCGGAGGTTGAAAAGATCCTTGCTCCAACCTATGGGGTCATCGTCTATCAGGAACAAATCATGCAGATCGTTCGGGCTCTCGCGGGCTTCAGTTTTGGCCAAGCCGATTTATTCCGGCGAGCGATTTCGAAAAAGGACGCCAACAAATTGAGCCTGCTCCAAGATGACTTCATAAAAGGCTGCCTCCAGATGGGACACAACATCAGCCTCGCTAACAAAACCTATGCCTTGATATATAAATTCGCCGATTACGGCTTCCCCAAATCCCACGCCCTCGGTTATGCGGTCCTCACTTGCCAAATGGCCTATCTAAAATCCCATTACCCCAATGAGTTCTATGCCTCAATCCTCGATAACTGCGGAGGGACCGGTGACAACAAATTCGCCGAGATCATCTCCGAAATTAAGAGGCAGAAGATCAAACTCGCCCTTCCCGATATCAACGAGGCCGGCGACCGTTTCATCGTCAAAGAAGGAAGACTGATCTTCCCCCTCACTTCTATCAAGGGGCTCCAAACCAATTTCATCCTCGATGCCCTCGACGAGAGAAAAGTTAGAGGGCCTTTCAAAAGCCTCTTCGATTTCGCCGCGCGAATGAAACGATTCGGGCTGACTCTTCCGACCCTCGTCAAGATGGTGGATGCCGGGTCTTTCGACTCGATCCAACAGGGCCGTTCTTCCTTGCGGGCTTCCTGCGCGAGCGCCATGAACTACGCGGAGATGCTCTATGGCGAAAATGGCGAACAGATCCATCTTTTGGGGATCGTCGAGCCGGCCCTCGCCGACGTCAAAGACAATCTTTTGGAGAACCTCAACGCCGAACACGAAGCCTTGGGTCTAATGATTTCGGGCTCCCCTCTATCGCTTCACGAAAACGCCCTCAAAGGGCGGGATTTGACCCTTTTGGCCGACCTCCCTTCGAGCCACGGCTCCGTCGAAGTGGCCGGGATCATCAAAAGCCTCCGTGTCATCACGACTAAGAAGGGTCAGCCAATGGCCTTCATAAGCCTCTACGACGACACTTCGGAAGCCGATTTTATACTCTTTTCCGATGAATACAGTAGAAGTTATCAGTCCCTCAAACAGGACAATGCCGTCCTCGTCAAATGCCATAAAGACCCACGGAAGGACGATTCGTTCTTGGCGGAGCTCGTCACGACTTTGAACTAAAGGTGGACACGGAAAAATGGAAAACGGAAAGAAAATCTTCATTATCGACGGCAATTCTCTTCTCTTTAGAGCCTATTACGCGACGGCTTATGGCGACAATCCGTCGATCATGCGAACGAAAGACGGCATCCCGACCAACGCCATTTTCGCTTTTTGCAATATGCTTTCGAAAATCCTTCAGCAGTTCAAGGGCGGAGAGTCGATCTTCGTCGGTTTCGACAGCGACAAGGAAACTTTCCGCAAACAGGAATTCGCCGACTACAAGGCCAACCGGAAACCATGCCCGCCCGAACTTGTTAAGCAGTTCCCGATCTCCCGAGAATTGCTCAAATCCCTAGGGATCATGAACTTCGAAGAACACGGGATCGAAGCCGACGACATCTGCGGCACCGTCGCCAAGATCGCCGGGGCGGCCGGATACGACGTCACGGTCTACACCTCCGACAAGGACTATCTTCAGCTCATCGACGCGAACATAAGGATCTCCCTCCTTAAGACCGGCCTTTCGAACATGGAAGTCATGGACGACAAGACCATGATGGAGAAATTCGGTTTCGCGCCTCTCCAAATCATCGATTTCAAAGGCCTTCGGGGCGATGCCTCCGACAACCTTCCGGGGATTCCAGGGGTTGGGGATAAGACCGCGGTCAAATTAATCCAGGAATACGGAACCTTCGACAAAATCGTCGAAGCGGCCAAGACGATGGAGAGCAAAGTCGGCCAAAGCATCCGTGAAAACGAGAGCCTCGGACGGGAATGCTATAAACTCGCGACCATCAAGACCGACGTCCCTCTCCCTTTCAAACTCGAAGACCTTCTCTATGCGGGGTACGATTTCCCATCGGTCAATGATTTCGCCCAGAAGTACGAACTCAAGCAGTTCCTCTCCCGCCTTCCGATCACGTTAAAAAGGGGCGGAGAAGGGCAAAAAGAGATCGTCGTTCAAACCATTTCCTCGATCAAAGGATTGGCCTTCCCCCACAAAATCGGCATCGCCCTCGACATCGATGAGGACATCTATCACGACGCCCCCATCGAAGGCATCGCCATTTCCGATGGGGCGAACGCCTTCTACGAAACGTTCGATGACATGGTGAAAGACGAGGGACTGAAGACGATCCTTGGCGATGCCTCGTTCGAGAAATGCGTCTATGACGGAAAGCTCATCAAAGTGGCTCTCAACCGTTTTGGGATCGCCTTCGAGGGGATTGGGTTCGACATCCTTTTGGCGGCTTACCTCCTGGATTCTTCTTTGAGCGATTCGGCTTCTTTGGTCTACAGTTCCTTCGGGGTCGATATCTCGTCCCAAGACGAAGAGAACCCATCTTTATTCGAAGTCGGGCACCCCCGCCGCCTCGGAAAAATGGCCTATTTCGCCCTCGCTCTTGAGGACAAGGCCTTTTTGTCGCTCAAATCCGTCGATGCCTATAAGCTCTATTCCGAAATCGAGAAGCCCCTCTCCCTCGTCCTCGCCAAAATGGAGATCGAGGGTTTCCCGCTCGACCTAAAGACCCTCAACGGGATCGGCGACGGTTTCAAAGAGAAGATCCAAAACCTCGAGAAAGAGATCTTTGCCCTCGCCGGGGCGCCCTTCAACGTCTCCTCGCCTAGGCAAGTCGCCGACCTTCTCTTCGGCAAAATGCATCTCGCCGACCCCAAATCGATGTCGACCTCGGTCGAGGTCCTGAACTCTCTTAAGGACAAGGACCCGATCGTGGCCAAGATCCTTGAGCACCGCAAATACAGCAAACTCGTCGGGACCTATATCGATGGGCTCGCCCCGCACATCAAAAAAGACGGGAAGATCCACACTTCCTTCAACCAAGCCCAAACGACGACCGGACGGCTTTCCAGCAGCAATCCTAACCTTCAGAACATTTCGGCCCGGGACGAAGAGGGGAAACTCATCCGAAAGGCTTTCTTCTATCCTGAACCGGGTTATCAAATCCTTTCGCTCGACTATGGCCAGATCGAGCTTCGCATTTTAGCCGCCCTATCCCATTGCCAAGCCTACATCGAGGTTTTCAATGAGGACCGCGACGTCCATACCGAGACGGCGAAGAAGATTTTTCACACCGAGGAAGTCACCCCGCTCATGAGGCGGAGGGCCAAGGCCGTCAACTTTGCCGTCATCTACGGGACGACGGTCTATGGGCTCGCCGACCAAATCGGGGGGACGACCAAGGAAGCCCAGGAGATCATCCGGAGCTTCTATCTCTCCTACCCTGAGGTCGGCTCATATCTCAATTCGATCATCAATGACGTCGAGCACAACGGCTTCGTGACGACGATGTTCGGCCGAAGAAGATACCTCCGCGACATCACCGACACCAACTACGCCAAGCGCGAGGCCGCCAAACGGGCCGCCCTCAACGCCCCCGTCCAAGGAAGCGCGGCCGATTTGATCAAAATCGCGATGCTTCACATCGATGAATTCCTCCAAAAAGGCCACTTCAAGACCCAAATGGTCCTTCAGATCCACGACGAACTCCTCTTCAAAGTCCCCGACGAGGAAGCGTCCATCGTCACGGACAAGCTAAAAGACCTTATGATACATGCAGTCGATCTCCCGGTTAAGCTGACCGTCGAAGGCGGAATCGCGAAAACCTGGTACGACACCAAGAATTAACAGAGGTATTTGCCCATGCCCGAATTGCCTGAAGTCGAAACGATCAAAACGATCCTTGACCCAATCGTCAAAAACAAAACGATCGAGAACGTCGTCATTCTGCGCGAAAAGACCTTGATCACCGATCCGAGGGCCTTCGCCAAGGACCTCGTTGGTCAAACCTTCACGGGGGTCACCCGAAAAGGGAAATTCCTCGTCTTTCATCTTTCCGATGGCCACGTCATCGTCTCCCACCTCCGGATGGAAGGGAAATACTTCGAAGGCCGTAAAGACGACCCCTTAGCCAAGCACGATCTCGTCGTCTATAACTTCACGGATGGTTCGCGCCTCGTCTACAACGATCAGAGAAAATTCGGCATCATCGGTCTTTTCCATGAAACGGATTACTTGACCGCGAGCCCCATCGCCGAGCTCGGCAAAGAACCGTTCGACCTTGCGGCCACGGAGCTTTACGCCGGGCTTCGAGCCAAGAAGAAGCGGCCCATCAAAGAAGCCCTCCTCGATCAAAGCCTCATCAGCGGGCTTGGCAACATCTACGACGACGAAGTCCTTTTCGCCGCTTCCATCAATCCGAAAACCCCGGCCAAGGACATCAGCCTTGAACAATGCGCCTCGATCATTAAGGAATCGATTCGGATTCTTCGCCTTGCCATCAAAAGCGGAGGCTCGACGATTAGGAGCTACCACCCCAAGGAAGGCGTCTCGGGCGAGATGCAGAACCATCTTCAGGCCTACGGGAGGAGAAACGAGCCCTGCCCCCGCTGCGGCTTCCCGATGAGGAAAATCTCGATCGGGGGGCGCGGGACCACTTATTGCCCCCGCTGCCAGCCTCTTCGAGGCGTCCCTTTCATCTTGGCCGTCACGGGGCCAATCCATTCGGGAAAAAGCACCATTGCCTCGTATTTTGAGGCGAAAGGTTACGTCAAGATCGACGCCGACCGAATCGTTCAGGATCTTTACAAGGACCCCGAGGTTTTGGCCCATCTCGAAACCATTTTGGGTAAGGAGGCCGTCTCCGGAGGGAAGCTCGATCGGCCTTACGTCGCGAAACTCATCTCTCAAAACCCGACCAAGAAGAAAGCCCTCGAAGGCTACATCCACCCCCTCGCCTTGCTCGAGGCGAAGAGACGGATTGCCTCCCTTGGCGAGAAGGATCGGGTCGTTCTCGACGTCCCCCTCCTCTTCGGCTCCGGCTTCGACGAAATCGCCGATTTCATCCTCGTCGTCCAGTCGGACGAAGCGGAACGGAAGGCCCGGCTCCAAAACGAAGGAAAGGACCCCGAAAAAGCCCTCGCCCTCAACAAAGGCTGGCCAATCGGAAGAGCAAAACATGATGCTTCGCTTATTATAGTTAATGACGGCACCATCGATGATTTAAAAAAGAAACTAGACAATGTCCAATTCCTTTGAAGATATGAGAAGCGGCGACCTTCCGTCCGCCGCTTTTTTCTTGTCCTCACCGATAAACGGTCACGCCATCGAGGACGAATTCGGATTCGGCAAGGCCGGAGAGTAGGTTGGATAGCTGCTTTCCCCGGGCCGGGGCGACTTTTTGAGAATACATGTCCCCGATCTCGCCGATGGTGAAATCGGAAGTGAACATCGTCAAGAGATCGTTTTTGCTGCGGTAATTGAGAAGAGGGAACAAAAGGGTCGAAAAAGCGAAATCAGATTTGAATTCATTCCCGAAATCGTCGAGGACGAGAAGAGGCGCTTTGCACAAAGAATCGAATTCTTTTTCGAAGCCTTTCTTGTCGTTGATCGATAAGCCCTTAAGACGTTCGACGAGAGTGCTCGCATCACAAAAAGCGACGGGAGCATGGCCACTGGCGGCGTACATGTTGCTGAAGCAAGCCAAGATGAACGACCGGCCCGATTTGTACTTCCCGCGGACGAAAACCCAACGTTTTGATTCCCCGCCCAATATTTTCGTAAGGACCAAAACAAGAGGATTTCTCGTCGCCGTTTTGTCGATTTTCCGAAGGTCGCAATCCTCCCACGGCTGAGGGAAATCCCTCACGAGGTAACGGGCGTCCATCATCATCCGTTCGGTGATCCGATGACAGGGGCTGTACTTCCGATCGAGGAATTTGCCGTCGAAGCTGATCCCCATTTCGTAATGGGGGGTGGGCTTGGCGCATTTTTCGAGTCCGGGGCATTGCTGGCAATAATTGAAATCCTCTTGAAAATCGATGAGGGTTCCGAGGTTGTCATGGATGGCCTGATCGGAGATTCTCAACTCCTGAATCCGAGCGAAAACCGGGGCATCGCTTTTGAGTTTCCCAATGAATTCGGACTGAAGGGAAGCGAGGTCGTCGATCTTCATTTTGATCGTTGGTATTTTGGCTTTTTCCATGTTTATTTTTTATTATAGAAGGCCGCGAGGGCTTTATCGACTTCTTCATCGCTGACGGCGGGGTTTTTCTCCGCCTCGGCATCGTTAGGCTCGGAAACGGATACTGGACCCGGAGCAGATCCGGGGCGATTGCGAAACCGGGTCGAGCTTTGCCCGCTCAGCTTTTCGCTCACTTTCTTGAGATAATCCATCGCGTCGAGGGAAGTCTTGACGCCCTCCCGGGCCAAAGCCGCGCCGATCTTCTCGATATAGGCTTTGGAAAGGATGTTGTCGTTCTTTTGAAGAACGAAATCGACGAGGGCGTTGACGACGGGGTTCGGCAGCCCGAGATCAAGGGAAAGCGATTGAAGGATTTTGAGGTCGCTGTCGGCCGGTCGATGACCGTTTTGGAGGAGGGTGAGCCAATCGCTCGGGGAGGTTCCGTCCATAAGTTTGATTTTCTTGGCGATGTTGGTGTCGCTCGTGATGGCGGATTTGCTCACCGTCGATGCCTTATGAAGATAAGGGAAACGAAGGGAATCACGGCATTCGTCCTCGATTCGCCTAAAATCGGCCCGCTTGCCCAAAGGATTGGCGAAGACGAAATGTTTGGCGACGATACCGGCGATACTCGATCCATCGAGCGAATACAAAGACGCCAGCTTCTCGATTCGGCTCTTCTCGGCCTTGGAGAGATCGTCTTCCCGGATGCCAGATTCGAGGATGGTTTTGACGAACTGGCCGAAATCGAAATCGGTTTTGACGCGGGCCGGCTGATGGCCACTTGCCTCGTAACGGAGCTTCCCGCGATAAATCGGGTCATCGAAATCGGGATTGAAATAGGTGGCGAAACTTTCACTCACTTCTTCGAATCCCTGAACCGGTTTTGGGCTCTGGTATTTTTCGGCCAGAACCTCAAAACATTCTTTTCCGATGTATTTCTTCAGGGTTCCGACGAAAAGGACGTCGTCAAAGAATTCGCGAGGATCTTTGGGGCTGTAGAGGCAATAAATGAAATAATGGACGCCATTTCCCTCTTTCCAAAAGGTCTTGACCAAGCCGACCGCTTCGAGGGCCTCCATGGATTTGACGAATTCGCCGGCCGAAAAAACGAGTTTAGCGAAAAGTTTGTCGTGGGTGAGGGTCAACCCACCGTCGTCTTTCGTCGGATCTTCCAAAAGGGTAAGGTAGGTCGCGGAGGCTCTCGCCCCAATCAAAGGTTGGTACAAATCGATAAGGGAAAGACGATCGATGTCGCTTACCAAGCCCATCTTTCGGACTTCGTAGAAATCGTCCAATCCCACATCTTTCATGTCTTTGCCTTTATCGGAGGTTATTGTAACAAACCTAATGTGGATAATCTATGTTTTATTCGGCTATATCTAACGTTTTATCTAGTTATGCACAAAGGAAAGCGATTCGTTTTCGGCTTCTAGGCAAAGGAAAAAGGAGTTTTCCACAATCGAGGACGGACTTATTCACAAACGCATTTAGATGCCGAGGAGCAATTTGGCGAGGAGCCCAATACCGTAGGAAATGATCGCGACCCCGATCGAAATCGAGGCCATAACGAGGAAGTGTTTCCAGAATGGCTTCTCTTGGGCGACGGAGAGATAGAAATTGAAGAAAGCAATTTCGATGATGACCTCGGCGATCATGATGATGAAGGCGTAGACGTAGCCGTATCCCCCCACCGGAATGAAGAGAACGTAGGGGAGGACGAGCAAAGCCACGGTCGCCAAATAAGCCGTACCGGTGTAAAGAGAGCTTTTCAAGGCGTCTTTATGCCCTTCCGCCGACTGAGCGAGGTAGTTCGAGGCCATCATTGAGAGAGTGGCGGCGATCCCGGTCACGATCCCCGTGAGGGCAATGGTTTGGCAATTCTGAAGGGAGAAGGTGACGCCGGTGATGGCGCCCGTGAGTTCCACAAGGGCATCGTTGAGGCCGAGGACCGTCGCCCCGATATAATGAAGCCTCTCCTCATCGAGAAGGGCGTAGAGGGTCTTCTCGTGCCGTCTCTCGTCGTCGAGCATCTGCGCGGCTTCAGGGATCTCCTTTTCGAGCTCCTCATAGTTCTTCTGACCGATTCTCTCGGCTTTCTGCATCGACTTGACCACGAAGGTGAAGCCGAGAAAAACCGTGACGACCTTCATCCAAAAGATATGGGCCTTTTTCTTCTTCGCGGTCAAAGAGGCCCACATCGAGTAATGCTTGAATTCGTCCTTCGACATATGGGCGAGGATAGCGGCGTTCTCCGGATGCTTCCGAAGTTGGTGCTTCGACATGAACGAATAGAGGGCGACGCCATTGATTTCATCCTGTTGACTTTTCAAAGCCTGCTTCATCAATTGAGGGGATAGTGTTTTGTCCATGTGCCGATTCCTTTGGCTTACGTTTTAATTATGCCCGTTTGAGAGGAAAAGCATATCGGAAACCATCGTCGCGAAATCCGAAGAATGGTTTTTTATATTTCGACTGCAAAATATCCCATGCCATGAAAGGATGGCTATAAAAGGAGCGTTAAATCAGTTCTGCTTGCTTAAATTGGACTTTTGTTAAGACTATAAAGACGAAGTATTCGTTTTCGCCCAACATGAAGATAACAAATGATTGTATAATCATTTTGCTTTTGAAGAGGTTCAATCACATGATCAAAAAAATCGGCGTTCTGACTTCAGGCGGGGATTCCCCCGGCATGAACTGCGCGATCCGCGCGGTCGTGAGGGCCGGGCTTAAGGCCGGGCTCGAAGTCTATGGTATTTATGACGGCTACAAGGGCTTGGTCGAAGACAATATCCACAAAATGGATCGCTCTTCCGTCTCGGACATCATGAACCGCGGCGGGACGATTCTTCAAACCGCCCGCCTTCGCGAATTCAAAGAGGAAAGCACCCGCCAAATTGGGGTCAACAATCTCCGAAAAAGGGGCATTGAAGCGCTTGTCGTCATCGGCGGCGACGGTTCCTACATGGGAGCCAAAAAGCTCACCGAGATGGGAATCAATTGCATCGGGCTTCCCGGCACCATCGACAACGACATCGCCTCCACCGATTACACCATCGGGTTCGACACCTGTCTCAACACGATCGTCGAATGCGTCGACAAAATCCGCGACACCACCGAATCGCATCAACGCTGCGCCGTCATCGAAGTCATGGGAAACCATTGCGGCGACCTCGCTTTGTTCAGCGGCATCGCCGAAGGGGCCGAAATGATCATCACCCCCGACCACCCGATCCCCGAAGACGAGATCATGGCCAATCTTAAAGCCATGGCCGACGCCAAAAAAAGACGGGCCATCGTCATCGTGAGCGAAAAGATCTATCCCGATATTCATGCCTTCGCCGATAAAGTCAGCCAAGAGACGGGCTTCGAAGCCCGGGCCGAAGTCCTCGGCCGCGTCCAACGCGGCGGAGCCCCTTCCGCTTTCGACCGAATCCTCGCCGCCCGGATGGGAGCCTATGCGGTCGATTGCCTGCTCGACGGGAAAGGCGGGGTCTGCATCGGAATGGTCAACAACAAAATCGTTGACTACGATATTTACGAAGCCCTCCAGCTTCCGCGCGACAAACACGTCTCGATGCTTCGCCTCATCGATATCCTGCAATAGCGAATTCATTGGCCGTGCCCTTTGCGGTGCGGCCTTTCTTCAAAAGGAGGAAAAGCCATGCGTCTCTACATATCAAAAAAAACGAAGATCGTCTGTACCATCGGGCCCGCCAGCGACACCAAGGAAAAAATCTTGGAACTCTATCGGGCCGGGATGTCGGTCATGCGCCTCAATTTTAGCCACGGCACCTATCCGGAGCACGCCGCCAAGATACAAATCGCCCGCGATCTCGAAAAGGAAGGGATCTACATCCCCTGCGCCCTTGACACCAAAGGCCCGGAGATTCGGACCGGCTTCATGACCAATGGGGCCATCCCCATCAAGAACAAGCAGAAACTCCGGATCGCGATGACCCCGGTACTCGGGACCCCCGAGAAGATCTCGGTCACCTACGCCGCCCTTTTCGACGACATTCGGATCAAGGATCATCTCTTGATCGACGACGGGAATCTTGATCTCGAGGTCATCGGGAAAGACAAAGCCAAACGCGAGCTTCTCGTCCAAGCCAAGAACGATCACATCCTCAAGGACCAAAAAGGCGTCAACGCCCCGTTCTCCCGCCTCTCCATGCCTTTCATCAGCGAGCAGGACGAAAGCGACCTCAAGTTCGGATGCGAGCACGACATGGATTGCATTTTTGCTTCCTTCACCCGCCGACCCGAGGACATTTTGGCCATTAAGCGGACGATCGCCAAATATGGCAAGCCCAACATCCCGGTTTTCGCCAAAATCGAGAACCCGGAAGCGGTTAAGAAAATCGAAGGGATCGTCAAAGTCGCCGACGGAATCATGGTCGCCCGCGGAGACCTCGGGGTCGAAATCCCACCTGAGGAAGTCCCGGTCGTCCAAGCCAAGATCATCCGTCTTTGCCGGAAGTGTGGCAAACCCGTCATCACCGCCACCCAAATGCTCGACAGCATGGTGACTCACCCCCGCCCGACTCGGGCCGAGGTGAGCGACGTCGCCACCGCCATCAACGAGAGCAGCGATTGCGTCATGCTTTCGGCCGAATCCGCCTCGGGGCTTTACCCCGTCAAGGCCGTTCAAATGCAAACCGCGATCTCCCGGACCATGGAACAATACCTCAACTACGAAATCCTAGCCAAAGAAGCCTATGACACGAGTGAGCGGAGCAACAACGACGCGATCGCCAATTCGATCGCCAACACGGCCCTTCTTATAGGGGCCAAACTCATCGTCAACTTCACCGAGACCGGGAAATCCAGCAACCGCATCGCCAAAGCCCGGCCTTGCTGCCCGATCATCTCCGTCACCAACTCCCGAACCACCGTCATGGAGAGCGCCTGGATCTGGGGCGTGTATTCGGTCTACCTCCAGACCTGCATGCCCGATTTCATCGAAGAGATGGAGGTCTTGGCCTTGAAGATCGCCCGCGACCTCAAAATCAAAGCCGGTTCCCCCATCATCATCGCCGGCGGGACCCCGACGGGGGCCGGCAAGACCAATTTCATGCGTATCGTCAACGTCAACAGTGTGAGGGAGCTCGAGTAAAGTGGAGACGAAACGAATCATCTCGCTCGACATCGGAGGAACCAACACCCGGGTCGCTTTGATCAACGAACGCTATCAGATTGAGAAGACCCTCATCCACCCGACCGTAACCGGGAACCTCGACCTCTTTTTGGAATCCGTCTCCTCCATCATCGACGAATGCGTCGACGATCCTTCGGGCTGCATCTCGATTTCGATTGGGGTCCCGGGGCGCGTGAGGTGGGACGGTTATATCTACGCCCTCCCGAACATTCACATCGATTCGATCCCTTTGGCCGAATACCTCCACAAAAAATACATGATCCCCGTCTACGTCCGCAACGACGCCGAAGTCGCCGCCCTCGCCGAAGCCGTCGTCGGCCCCTTCAAAGTCTGCAAGAGCCTTTATTTCATCACCATCTCGACCGGGGTCGGAGGGGCGTTGACCATCGATGGCAAGCTTCGCAATTCATCCTATGAGGTCGGCCACACGATGACCGAGCTTCATGGTGAAATCCATGAATTCGAGCATCTGGCGAGCGGCCATTACCTCGTTCGCCTCGCCTCCATGAAGGGCGTCGCGATCGATGGGGCCAAGGAATTTTTCCAGCTCGTGAAGGCCCGCGACCCCAAAATGATCCCAATCTACGAGGATTGGATTTCACTTGTGGCGGGCTTCATCAACATGAATCAGAAGAACTTCGAGCCCGAGGTCTTCACTTTGACCGGCGGGGTCATGAAATCGTCCGACGTCTTCTTCGACGATCTCAAGAAGGCCTGCCCCGATTCCCGAATCGAAAAATGCCATTTTGACCAGGAGGCCGGTTTGATCGGGGCCGCGGTCTATGGCTTTCAAATGGAGAAATAAACATGGAAACCGAACAAGCGATCCTCTCGAGAGTCAGCGTCCGTTCCTTCACAGCCGAGAAAGTTTCCGAAGAAGACAAACTCGCCCTCATGAAGGCTGCGATGGCCGCCCCGAGCGCAATCGACCGGAGGCCATGGGAGTTCTATCTCGTCACGAGCGAAGAGAAACTCCGTTCCGTCCGCGGCGTGATGCTCTTTGGAAAATACGAATCCCCTTTGATCATCCTCGTCTGCGTCAATGAACTCAAAACCCTTCCCCTCCGCCTCCACGACTACGCCTATTGCGATCTCGGGGCCGCGAGTGAGAACATCCTCCTCGAAGCCACGGCGCGGGGGCTTGGGGCCGTCTGGTGCGGGACCTACCCGGAGAAAAAGCGAATAAAAGATCTTCAAAAGGCCTTGGGCCTCCCCTCCTACATCACCCCTTATTCCACCATCTACGTCGGTCATCCCTCGAAGGAAGCAAAGCCCAAAGACAAATTCGATCCCAAAAGGATCCACGAAATATGACAAAAGAAAAATGCGCTCCCGCCATCGGGGCGCATTTCTTCATCGACTAGATTTAAAGGAAGAGCTCAAGGACCATCATGATGGCAAATCCGATCATGAAGGACCACAGGCCGTAATGCTCGAACCCGGCTTTCCGGGATTCGGGGAGGATTTCGTCGAGGGTGACGTAAATCATGGCCCCAGCGGCGAACGCCAAAAGCCACGGGGTGATGATGGACAATTGAGCCAAGAAAAGGCCCGCCACCGCGAAGATCGGCTCGACGGCGCCCGAGAGGGTCCCAAAGAGGAATGCCTTCCCTTTTCCCATCCCTTCTCCGAAAAGGGGGATGGAGACGGCCGCGCCCTCGGGAATGTTTTGAATGGCGATGCCAATCGCTAAGGACAAGGCGGCGTAGGCCAAGGTCATGTCGCCGCCGCTCAGGGCCAATCCGCAGGCAAAGCCGACCGACATCCCTTCGGGGATGTTATGGATAGTGACGGCCAAGAAGAACTTGAAGTTTTTGGAGATGCTTTCGGTCGGGAGGCCTTCCTCCGTTTTCGTGGATTGGTGAAAGTGCGGGACGAGTTTGTCAATTCCCCACAAAAGAAGCCCGCCCAGAAGGAAGCCGGCGATCGGGGGCAGCCACTTCCAAGAAGGATAAAGGACGGCGCTTTGGCTTATCGAAGGGACAATGAGACCGAAGAAGGAAGCCGCGACCATGATGCCGCCGGCGAAACCGAGGATCATGTTGTTAACCTTGGGGCCGAAGTCTTTGCGGAAAAAGAAAACGAAAGCCGAGCCGAGGGTCGTGGCCGCGAAGATGAGGGAGATCGAGATGATGGCAATCGTTGTTGGATTCATAAAACCTATCACATTTGGGAATTCGCTTAAGTATAGACAAGCTGAGCGAAGAAGAAAAGGCCGGCCTGCTGAGGCCAGCCCATATGGTGACGAAGAGAATCTACTTGTTGAAGCGGAAGGCCTTGAGGCCCGGATAGACGGCGTTGTCGCCAAGGAATTCCTCGATGCGGAGAAGCTGATTGTATTTGGCGACGCGTTCGGTCCGGTTGGGGGCCCCGGTCTTGATTTGACCGGCGTTGAGGGCGACGACGAGATCGGCGATCGAAGTGTCTTCGGTTTCGCCTGAGCGATGGCTCACCACGGCGGTCCAACCAGCGTTTTTCGCCATTTTGATGGCGTTGATGGTTTCGGTGAGGGTCCCGATTTGATTGAGTTTGATGAGGGCACTGTTGGCAACATCGAGTTCGATCCCCTTCTTGATGTATTCGGTGTTGGTGACGAAGATATCGTCCCCGATGATCTGAATCTTGTGACCGAGGGCCTTGTTGAGCTTAACCCAGCCGTCCCAATCCGACTCGCCCAAACCGTCTTCGAGGGAGATGAGAGGATAATTGTTGGCAATCTTCACCCAGTGGGCGATCAGTTCATCGGTGGTGAAATCTTTGCCAGACTTCGGCTGATGATAATGCCCGGGTTTGCCTTCGACGAGCCATTCAGAAGCTGCGGCATCCATGGCAAGGTAGAAATCCTTGCCCGGGACATAGCCGGCCTTTTTGATGCCTTCGATGATGAGATCGAGAACTTCTTCGTCGGCGCCGGTCGCGGTGTTGGGGGCGAAACCGCCTTCATCGCCGGCTCCGGTCGAAAGCTTCTTGCTCTTCAAAAGGCTCTGAAGGGCGTGAAATACTTCGGTGGACCAGCGGAGCGCCTCGCTCCAGGTCGGGGCACCGACCGGCATGATGAGGAATTCTTGAGAATCAATGTTGTCGAAAGCGTGGGCTCCGCCGTTCATGATGTTCATCATCGGGACAGGGAGGGTATTGGCGGAAGTCCCGCCGATGAAGCGATATAAGGGTTCGCCGAGGCTTTGGGCGGCGGCGTGCGCGGCGGCGAGGGAAACAGCAAGGATGGCATTGGCGCCAAGTCTGGACTTGTTGAAGGTTCCGTCAAGCTTGATCATAACCTGATCAACTTTGGCGGTGTCTTTGGCATCGAGGCCAAGGATGGCTTTGGCGATTTCCCCGTTGATGTTGGCGACGGCTTTAAGAACACCTTTTCCGCCGAATTTACTCTTATCGTCGTCCCGAAGCTCGATGGCTTCGCGACTTCCGGTGGAAGCTCCCGATGGGGCCGAGGCTCTTCCGATCGTTCCGTCGGCGAGGCTAACCTCGGCTTCGACGGTCGGATTGCCACGCGAATCGATGATCTGGCGACCAAAGACTTTGACGATTTCCTGTTTGCTCATGGTTCTAGATATTCTCCTTTTTTAGATACCGAAAGTATTATACGCGTGCGTTAAACAAATGTGGATAACGGCGATCAAAAAACCATGAAAGGCTTTTCCGGCTCATTGTTTCTTTTTCCCGCCCTCCACGGCTTCGTCGATGATTTTCTTCAGGTTATCCGGCTCGGCGTCGATCTGACCGATCTCTTGAATCATGAGGATGATGGACGCGAGGCAAAGGATCATCGAGGCGACGGCGCTTGAAATGGAAGCAAAAGCGAAATCGACTCCGCTCCGTCCTTGGCCATAGCTGGCGAAGCACTGCCAGCCGAACTCAACCGCGTAGAAGAACGTCAGCAAGATGACGAGAAGAAGCGAGGCGATGATCAGCCATTTCTTTCTCAAGAAAAGAGCCAAGAATCCGATGATGACGCTGACGCAAGCCGTTATTCCGACGGCGTAGCCGGCGATCCGGCCGGTATTGGAGGAAGCGTCGAGGATTCCGGTCGCCGCTTGGAAAACCGTCCCCATGGTGACCGAAAACAAGGCGAAATAAGACCAATCGAAAGCGAAAGAAAGGCCCCAGAAAACCGACAAGTGAGTACTTTTGGCGACGAGGGCGAAAACGAAACCGGCCCCCCACAGCGAGGCGAAGATCGAGTAGAAAACGAAAAGGGTGTAATCGAGGGGGCGGAGGCGGATCAGCATGACGGCAGAAGCTAAGCCGAAAAAGAGCGTGGCCAAACAAATAAGAACGAAATAAACGTTTTCTTCGGCTTGTTGTTTCATTGTTATATTTTACATTGAAAGGTCTCACAAGAGAAGGCGTCTGTCACCCCCAAACCCCACTCAGAGCCCTTTTGAAAACGCGGTTTGGAGTCGCTCAAGTCTTGACTTGGCAAAGAGCCGGCCTAGAATAAACCTAGCGTTGAAGGAGACATGCTTAAGCACCCATTGGATGCATGAAGTACCACTCCAGAGCCCTCGGCGATGAGTCGAGCGCCTCATCCCGCGTTAAGGGACAAGCAAAGAGCATGGCAATCGCCATGAAATAAGGTGGTACCGCGTAATCTGCGTCCTTATATAGGGCGCTTTTTATTTACTCAGGAGGTAAATGCAATGGAAGTCATCTACAACGGGAAGAAAGCCGCCATCAGCGAAGGGCTCAACGGATTCGACCTCGCCAAGATCGTCGATCCGGAAAAGAAAAACAAGGCCTTAGCTTATAAAATCGGCGGAAAGCTCTTCGACATGAGGGAGCCCCTTATCGCCGGGGAAGTCCGGTTCGTGATGCCGGAAGACCCCGAAGGATTCGAAATCCTGAACCATTCCTGCAGCCATTTGATGGCCCAGGCCCTCAAGCGCCTCTACCCCGGATGCTTGTTCGGCTTTGGGCCCTCGATCGAGGAAGGGTTCTATTACGACGTCGACTTCGGGGATCGGGTCATAACCGACGCCGATTTCGCCAAGATCGAGTCCGAGATGAAACTCCTTTCCAAAGAAAACATCCCCTTCCAGCGTAAGGAGATCTCGATGGGTGAAGCCCTCGTGGTTTTTAAGGATAACCCCTACAAAGCCGAACACATCAAGGAACTCGTCCCACCGATATCTTTATACGAACAGGGCGACTTCGTCGATCTATGCCGGGGGCCCCACGTTCCCTCGACGGGCTACCTTAAGCATTTCAAGCTTCTTTCGATCGCCGGCGCCTATTGGCGTGGTGACAGCAAAAACAAGCAACTGACTCGAATCTACGCGACCTGCTGGCCCACCGAGGAAGCCCTCAAAGGCTATCTCGACCTTTTGGAGAAAAGAAAGAGCAACGACCATCGGAAACTCGGGAAGGAATTAGGTCTTTTCATGATCAGCGATTACGGCCCGGGATTCCCCTTTTTCCTCCCCAATGGAATGATATTGATGAACTCCCTTCTCGATTACTGGCATGAAGTCCATAAGCAATATGGTTACCAAGAAATTCAAACCCCAACCATCCTCTCCCGCGAGCTTTGGGAGACTTCGGGGCATTGGGACCATTACAAAGAGAACATGTACACGACCAAAATCGATGAGAAGGATTTCGCGATCAAGCCGATGAACTGCCCCGGAGCGATGCTCGTCTACAACAATTCAATCCACAGCTACAAAGAACTCCCGATCCGCCTTGCCGAACTCGGCCACGTCCACCGCCACGAAGCCTCGGGGGCCCTCAACGGGCTCTTCCGGGTCCGGGCCTTCACCCAAGACGATTCCCACATCTTCATCCGACTCGACCAAATCGAGGAAGAAGTCAAACGGGTCATGGCTCTCTTCGATGAGGTCTACAACGTCTTTGGCCTCGGTTACAAGATCGTCCTTTCGACCCGCCCCGAAAGCAATTACATCGGCACCGTCGAATATTGGGACAAATCCGAGGCCATCCTGGCCGCGGCCTGCAAAGATTCGGGCCACGAATTCCAAATTAACCCAGGCGATGGGGCCTTCTATGGGCCGAAACTCGATTTTAAACTTAAGGATTCGATGGGCCGGACCTGGCAATGCGGGACCATCCAGCTCGACGTCAACCTCCCCCACCGCTTCGGCTGCTACTACATCGACGAGAAGGGCAATCGGGTCGAACCGGTCATGCTCCATCGCGTCGTCTTCGGATCGATCGAGCGTTTCATCGGCATTCTCATCGAGAACTACGGAGGGGCTTTCCCAACGTGGCTCGCCCCGGTCCAATGCGCGGTCCTCCCGGTCAATTCCGAGGTCGAGAGCCACCTCTCCTACGCCAAGAAGGTCGTCAAGGCCTTGAAGGAAGCCAAGGTCAGGGTCGAGCTCGAGGATGGAAACGACAAGCTCTCCTACCGTTTGAGAAACGCCCAGGTTGAGAAGATCCCCTTCACCGTGGTCGTCGGGGACAAAGACGCCGAGAAAGGCGAAATCACCTATCGCCTCTTTGGAACCGAGAAACAAGTCAGCGTCCCTCTCTCCGAATTCGTCAAAATCATCCGTAAATCGATCGACGAAAAAGCCCGGTATTGATGAACGAAAAAGCGGCGGCCCAAAGACCGTCGCTTTTTATTTTCCGTATGATCAAATGTCGACTTTGGCGAAGTTCTTCTCCGCTTTCTTCTCGGCAATGATGGTGGCGATGGCGAAGAAGGCAAGGCCGAAAACCAAAACGGAAAGTTGAACGACGAGGCCGATCGCGTCATAGGTTTGCAACTGGGTAATGAAAGATTGGAGGCCGATCCCAATCCCAAGCGTGAAGATCCCCGCCAAGATGGAAACGACGCCCGGCCAGTTGATCTTCGCGGGGTTGCGATAATACCACGGGAAGAGGACGAGGGCGAAGACGCCCATGGCGATGAAGACGAAGCCATAACAGGCGAAATTCGGGGCGATCGAGGATAGATAGGCTTGCTGAGTTGCTTGATCGGAAGCCTCGGTCGAGGCGATCAAAGCGGGATCGATGATAAGGATCTTGAGGGCGGCGGCCGGAATCGAGATCAAGATCGAGAAAAGCTCGACTGTCGTTACGAGGAGGACCTTTCCCTTCACGACGTCGGCCTTCCGAACCGGGAGCATGGCCGAATAGACGATGTCTTTGTCCGCGAGGGCGCGGGGGAAGATGGTCGAAATCCCGCTGAAGAGATAGACGAAGGCGACGGCCGAGGGCCACGAAGGGATCAAGACGAGGAGCGATAAGAAAGAGAAAATGATGATCTGAGGGTTGAGGCAGAGCTTGAGTTCTTTATAAAGCAGGTTTTTCATCTTCTTTTCCTCTTTCTAAGGCAATCATGATTTCCTCGAGACTGGCTTGGCTTTTCATCGACCCCGGAATCTCAAGACCGTCGGCGGTCGTCCCCACCGCCTCAAATCTGCCATTGTGTTCGCGCACATGAATGAGGCGGGAACGGATCTCCGGCGTCAGGCTTATGGCTTCGCCCTCAAAATGGACGTATTCCTTTTCGAAGGAAGGGACCGTCTCACTGACGAGGATCTTCCCCTTTTGGATGTAGGTGATGTCATCGGCGCATTTCTCGAGGTCGGAGATGACGTGGGTCGAGAAGAGAATGGCGTGGGTTCCGTCGGAGACGATTTTGATGAAGATGTCGAGGAGTTCGTCCCGCGAGACCGGATCGAGGCCCGAAGTCGGCTCGTCGAGGAGAAGGACCTTGGCTCCGTGAGACAGTGCGAGGGCCAAACCGTATTTGACCTTCATGCCGGTCGAGAGCTCTTTGATCTTCTTCGATTCGACGATCCCAAAATCGCTGATGTACTCCAAATAGGCTTTCCGATCCCAGTTCGGGTAAAACCGCGCCGTCACTTCGGTCATGACCTTGACAGTTTTGTTCGGGTAATAATCGATCTCTCCGAACAGAAGGCCGATCTCGGATTTGAAAAAGGCCTCGTCTTCGAGGATGGGACGGCCCCGATAAAGGATGGCTCCAGAAGTGGGCGAAATGAGGTTGTAGATGCATTTTAGAGTCGTTGTTTTGCCCGCCCCGTTCCGGCCGATGAAGCCCATGATCCGGCCCGTTTCAAGCGAAAACGAAACATCGGAAAGATCAAAGGTCGGATAGTGTTTTGATAAATGCGAAACTTCAAGGATTTTCATATTTTCCCTCCACGCTCTTGGTTCAAGAACCGTTCAAGCGTTCCTTGGTAGACATCACTCAGCATCCTGGAGATGTTTTTTTCATCGAAGAGGAGGCTTTTGTTCACGATCATCACGGCAAGTCCGTGGGCGAAAATCCAATTCTCGAGGTAAAGGAGGCCGCAATCGTCCTTGCTCAGGCCGGTCTCTCGCATCACGATCTCGAGGATTTTGGGATCCGCGGTCAATAGTTTATCCCCATCGAGGTAGGAAACGCCATCATCGCCCTCAAAGAGAAGGTGGAAGAGATGAGGCTCCTTGGACGCGAAGCGGATATAGCGAAGGCCGATGGATTTGAGGGGCGGAAACCCTTTTAGCGGAAAATTGACGTATTTTTTGAACGAGGAGGCGGCTTTCTCCTTCACGGCTTTCTGAAGCCCCTCGAGGCTTTGGAAGCTGGAGAAGATCGGTTGGGTGGAGCAACCCAATTCGTCTCCGAGGCCCCGAATCGTGAGGCTTCCGCCTCCACTCCTTTCGACCTTTTTATAGGCGGCGTCGAGGATTCTTTCCTTCGTTATCGATATTGGCCGTGGCATGTTGGAGATTCCCCGCAGCAGTTATATAGCGATGTTATTTGATAATCAAGATAAAGAAAAAGGGGCGGATTTCCGCCTCCCATTAAGGTTAAGCTGGATCTTCATTCGGGATCTTGGAAATTTCCGGGCTTGAAGGTCCGGTTTTGGTTCGATCTTTCCATCGAGATGAGTTTCTTCTTCAAATCAAGCCCGCCGAGATAGCCGACCAAATCGCCTTTCTTGCCGATCACGCGATGGCAGGGAATGAAAAGTGGAATCGGATTCCGATTGATGGCCATGCCGACGGCTTTGGCCGCTTTCTTGTCCCCGATGGATTCCGCGACCTGCTCATAGCTCCGCGTCTCCCCGTACGGGATGGAAAGAAGACTTTGATAGACCCGCAGTTCGAATTCGCTTCCCTCGGGTTTGAGGCGGAGATCAAAAGCCTTCCTTTGGCCAAAAAAGTATTGGTTGAGTTCAACGATGGCATCATAAAGGATAGTGTTCTCTTCATTCACGGCGCCCGGAATGTCGATCGCCCCATATTTAAGACCTAAAACGGCCTTTTCGTCAGCAATGATGGTCACATCACCGGCTGCTGTGTCGTAAACGGCGTAGCGAAGAGCCATCTGTGTTGCCTGCTTTCACTAATACTAATAACCATTTCCGTGGGAAAAAGCAAGCATCGCGCCAAATAAAACCTTCTATGTAGAAGGAAGTCCTTGCAAAGAAAAACGAAATGCGGATAATAATGCTTGTCGATAAAACGTAGAAAGCAGTCCGCCCTCCGGCGACTCGCCAGATTCTCAATGAGAATTGGCCCTAACTACCTGAACAAAATCAAGAGTTGGAACACCGGACGCGAACGAGCGCCCGTTTTTTATCGCCAAGGAGGAGTACAACCATCGCTTACTTCAATAACAGCCGTCCCCGTCCCGATAAGCGTTATGACCCCATCAACGATTACATCCGGTTCCCGGAAGTCCTCGTGATTGGACCTAACGGCGAATCGCTTGGGAAGATGTCGTCAAGAGCCGCCAACGACCTTGCGGCCCACTACAATCTCGACCTCTTCTGCGTCGCCCCTAACGCCAACCCGCCCGTCTGCAAAATCCTCAATTACGGCAAATACCGTTTTGAACAGCAGAAACAGGAGAGGGTATCCAAGAAGAACCAACGCGTCGTCGAAACCAAGCAAGTCCAGCTCCACGTCAACATCGGCGAGCACGACTTGATGACTAAGGCCCGTCACGCGCACGAATTCTTAGAAGATGGTGACAAAGTGCAAGTCTGCGTCGTCTTCAAGGGAAGGGAAATGTCCCATACCGAGATCGGCGAAGAATTAATGAAGAAGTTTATGGACCTCATGAGCGACGTCGCCACCGTCGAAAAAGCCCCCTATTGGGAAGGCAAATGGTACGATGCCGTTCTTGCAGCCAAAGCCAAGAAATAAAGGAGAAACTTAGCATGCCAAAAATGAAGTCGAAGCGCGCTTTGATGAAACGCGTAAGAGTGACCGGAAGCAACAAACTCAAGAGAAAACACGCCTACAAGGGACACCTCGCCCCCAACAAGACGCACAAGCAGAAACGTCAGTTACGGAAAAGCGGGTTGGTCGACAAAACCGATTTCAGCCGCATCAAGTTTCTGATCACCAAGTAAGGAGATAGCAAACAATGGCAAGAGTCAAAGGTGGCACGGTTTCCCGCGCCCGTCGCAATCGCGTTTTGAAACAGGCCGAAGGATACTTCGGCAGCAAGCATATCCTCTTTAAGACTGCAAAGGAGCAAGTCTGCCATAGCTTACGCTATGCTTACGTCAGCCGCCGTCTTATCAAGAGGGATTTCCGAAAGCTCTGGATTCGCCGTATCAATGCGGCCTGCCATGAGAATGGGATTTCGTACAGCCGTTTGATGGACGGACTCAAGAAGAGCAACGTCAGCATCAACCGGAAGATGCTTTCCGAACTCGCAATCAATGATGCCACCGCCTTCAAGGGTTTGGTTGAGACGGCGAAAAAAGCTGAACAGCCCAAAGTCGCGAAATAAATTTCGATAGACAAAAGAAAAGCCGTGAGCGAATAAGTCACGGCTTTTTATTACATCGTCTAATCACTTCTTGGCTTCGACTTCTTTCCCGTTTGACATATAAATTGGGGAAACCAGGTCGATGCATTCCTGAACGAGGGGAGCCCAGTCGAATTTCTTCTCGAAATACAGGCAGTCGTCAAGCCGGGGCTTGGTCTTTGGGGCTTTGGGTTTGAAGATTGTGCAGCAATCCTCAAACGGGCGGATCGATATCTCGAAGGTTCCAATTCTCTGGGCGCTTTTGATGATCGAGAGTTTGTCGCTGCAGCAAAGGGGGCGGAGGACGGGGAAAGAGGTCACTTCGTTGATGACGTCCATCGATTCGAGAGTTTGGCTCGCGACTTGGCCAATCGATTCCCCGGTCGCAATGCCGAGGCAGCGGTTTTTCTTAGCCACCCCCACCGCGATCCTCATCATCATCCGTCGCATGATGGTGATGCAATACGATTCCTCAACGTTCTTGTAGATGGCTTCCTGAAGTTTCGTGAAAGGGACGACGTCCAGCTTGATATCGCTTTGGAAGACGTTGAGTTTTTTGAGAATGTCCCTAAGTTTATCAAGAACGGCCTCGCTCGTATACGGAGGGGCGGCGAAATGAAGACATTCGATTCTGACCCCTCTTCGGAGCAAGGAATAGGCGGCGACCGGCGAGTCGATCCCGCCGGAAAGAAGCATCAGCACCTTCCCGTTCATCCCCAAGGGATATCCGCCAGCCCCTTCGTAATCGTGAACGAAGAGATAAACGGCCTCGGCTCGAACATCGACACTGAGAAGGATATCGGGCCGATGGATGTCGACCTTGAGTTCCGTGTGGTCAAGAATGTAATCGGCGAGTTCGCAGGAAAGATGATAGCTGTCGAGCGGAAACCGTTTGTCGGCCCGTTTGGTCGCAATCTTGAAGGTTTTTCCCGTTTCCCCTTTGATAAGGGAAAGGGATTCGTTTTTCAAGGTTTCAAGGTCCTTGGACCCTTTGTAGACCAACGAGATTCGTTGGATCCCCGCGACTTCTTGAAGACGTTCGATGATGGGGGTCGGTTCAAGTCCGTTGAGTTTGACGTAAATGTGGTCACGGTTCGAGGAATAGGCCAATTCGGGGCGGTTGAGCGTTTGTTTGATATTGTGGGAAAGCTGGCGGATGAAAAGGCGCTTATTGTCACCCTTGGTGGAAAGCTCACCGAAGTGGATCATCAAATAATCGTAATTAATCATCGGTCGTGAACCTCTTTCATGATGCTGTCGAATTCCTGAAGGAAAACATCGACTTCCTCAATGGTGTTGGATGGCGAGAAGGAAATCCGAATCCCGTTGGCGGCGAGTTCACGGCTTTGGCCGATGGCCAAGAGGACGTAGGAAACCTTTTCCGTTTTGCTGGAGCAGGCCGAGACGCTCGAAACATAGATTCCTTTCCGGGAAAGGGCCTCCATGACGACCGAGGCCTTTTTCTTGAGCAAGGAAAAATTGACGAGGCAAGGAACGCCATTTGAAGGGGAATTGATCTCGACGTCATCGCGTCTTTTCAGTCCATCGAGAAGACGTTGCCGAAGCGAAACGACATGGTCGTGGTCTTCTTTTTGGTGCTCGGTGACAAGTTCAAGGGCCTTGGCCAAGGCGCAGTAGCCGGCAACGTTCTCGGTCCCACCCCGATAACCATATTCCTGTTCGCCACCGCTGGCTTGGGGTTGAAATTGAATGTTCTTTTTGTAGACGAGGCATCCGGTTCCTTTGGTGGCTCCGAATTTATGCCCTGAGAACGATATGAGGTCGGCGGAGGAATAATCGATGTCTTCTTTTCCGATTGCCTGAGTGGCGTCGACGTGGAAAAAAGCCTTCGGAAAGCAATGGACCGCCGCTCCGAGAGCCTGAATGTCGTTGATGGAACCCAATTCATTGTTGACCGCCATGATGGAAACGAGGATCGTCTTTTCGTCCATGGCTTCATGGAGAACTATCGGATCGACGGTTCCGTCTTTTCGAACTGGAAGAATAACGACGTCGAAACCGAATCGTTCCTTCAGCTGATCGAGGGCATTGAGGACGGCCGGGTGTTCGACGGCGTCGGTGATAATTCTCCGGCCGCGGTTAGCGTAACGAAAGGCGACACCCTTCAAGGCGAGATTGTCCGATTCGGTCGCTCCGGAAAGGAAAAGGCATAAATGGGTTTTATTTAGGTGGAGAGAGGCCAGGACGGAGGCCCGAGCATCCTCAAGGAGACGCGAAGCCTTTTCTCCGAAATAGTGGTTGCTGGCTGGATTGGCGTAACAATCGAGATTGATTTGCTCGAACAAACGAAGAACCTCGCCGAAAGGCTTCGTCGTGGCGGCATTGTCAAAATAGATCATGGTTTGGTCATTCCCCACCGCGGATGCGCCGCAAGGCCTTCACGGTTTCTTCATAGCTTCTCGCGAAGTCACCCGAGAAATAGAGTCCTTCAGTTTGAAGGAGAAGGGTGTTGATTTCTCCGAGGTGTTGACGGTCGCGATTGGCGTAGACGATCGAGGCTTCCGCCAAAAGCATCTGCTGATAGTCATGGGCGACGTTGTGGAGGACTTCGTCTCCCGTTGTTTTGAGTTTGCTGGTCAATTCGTCGACCTTCACGACGTCGATGGGGAGATTGTTCAACGTCAAATAGGCCTCGTCGATGGTCTTGTAGAGTTCGTCGATGGCCGGGACATATCGATTGGTCACCGATTCGATGGCAATGTCGCGAATGGATTTTTCGGCGGTTTTGATCTTGGCATAGTAATCGCCGATGGCTTCCAAGGCCGATTCGCTATCGTCCTTAAGAGAAACAAGATAACGTTCGAAATCGTCGATCGCCGAAGTGGCCTGATCGGCCTCGTCTCGAAGAGTGTGCATTTTGTCGACGAGGAGAGTATAAGGCTGTTTCGTTCCGGAATGAATGAACGTGTCAAGGCTCCGTTTGGTCGCGCCCGCTTTGTTAATTTGATTCTTGATAACGTCAATCTTTTGCTGTTCGTCATCGGTGATGACGTAGATCTTTTTAACATCGGGAAGAGCATTGCAAAGTTTAATGTATTTCTTTTCGATTTGGGTGTCTTCGGCGTAAATGAGGTCGCACTCTTTCTCGAAGATGACGCGGGCGTCCTTTTCTTTATCAAAAGCCGTGAAATAATCTTCGATTCGAGCCAGGATGGCATCAAGTTCGTCCTGAACCCCATTGAGGTCGAATTCCTGAACTTTCTTGGTGATGTCGCTTAGTTCGCTTTGAATTCCTTCGATGCTTCCTTTGTTAATCAAATGATGCAAAGGATATTCGGCCGCGATCATATCCTCGAAGCGGTTCTCCAACGAGAGAAGCTTTTCGGGGATCACGCTTTGGATCGTGATACAGATATTTGGAAGCTGAACAAAAATCCTCTCGAGTTCTTTGATGACGGCCGAAATTTGCGGAAGGAGGGTTTTGGCTTCTTCATATTGAGCGGATTCAACATAAGACTCAAAAGAATCGAAAAGTTTTTCGAGGTTTTTGAAAACTTGATCGAAACTCGAGGAAACCAAAGTCAAATCGGCTTGCTTAACATAGTAATCCTGTTTGATTTTCCGAAGTTCTTCTTTGAGCTGAAGTGATTGCTGACGGCATTCCTCTTCTGGTTTGACAACGGTCAACAAATCATTGTTAAGGCTGTTGACCTCGGCCTCATAATTGGTCACGGTTTCTTTAGCGATGGCGAATTGCTTCTTGAGTTCCTTGAATCTCCGGTCCCCAAGAAGATCTTTCAGATTGTTTATCGCGGCCTGAGCGATGGCATCGCTTTTGTCGCGGACATCTTTATACCGCTTGTTGAATTTCATGTGGATGTCGACATAGAGAAGGTTGGTCCGGGCGATTATTTCGAGGCGCTTTACGAATTGGCTGTCTTGCCCAAAAAGGAGGGCGTGAAGATATTCGAAGCGGCGAGAAAGCTCTCGCACCTGTTTCTTGGCCCGCATATGGGCGAAAACAGTGAAGTTTAGCAAAACGACGAGGCCTATAAGAAGGAGGGCCCCCGAGGCGATATACACAATGTACCAAGGATCCATATCGTTGATACTATAGCACTCGCGCGTACTTGCGCGAGAGAGCAAAATAATTCTTTTCGTCAAAACGTAACACGATCAGCATAATCGGGACCATAGGTGTATTATATACTAGTCGATATATTAGAGATATGGTATATTATTAGCAAAATTCGATGAAATTAAAAAGGAGATCCTTATGGTAAAATATGCTTCGAACTACCAGATAAACGGAGAAATGCTTTCCTTGTCTTCTTCCATAATGGAGAAGGTTGGGGTCCTCTCCGATTCGGAAGCCATTGGCCAAATCAAGGACGGAGCAAAGAAAGGACCAAAGACCGCAAAAATCAAAGATCCTTTTGATCCAAATGCCTTCCTCGCCGCCGCTAAATTGGTCGAACCAAAAATCAAAGACCTGTCTCCTCTGCTAAGGAAACTCTTTCTTTGGGCCAAAAAAAACAACGGGTCAATTCACCCTCTTCTTTTGTCTTCGGTTTTCACCTATATGCTGAGTGTCCTTGGACCTCTCAAGACCGGCAACGATAAACTGGCCCTGGCCTTTGGAAAGGCCATTCTTTCGAAATACCGAAGGATTTTTGCCTACCTTTCCTATGAAGGGATAATTGCCGAAAAAAAGGCCGAAATGAAAAGGGCCATCACCATTTCGGGGGATCAAGGGAATTGCGGACCCTACATCGTTTTTTTCCTTCAAGCTCTATCTTTGGCGTTGGATGAGGCAAAAAGTTCGTTGCGAAGCGAAACGGGAGAGATTGGGCCTTGCGAAAAGAGGCTTCTCACAAGAATGAAAAACGGCGTTTCCTATTCCTCGAAGGAACTGATGGAAAGATTGGGTCTAAGGAGTCGCGTCGCCGTCAAAAGGAATTATCTCGAGCCGGCCATGAAAAACAACCTTATCAAAATGACTCTTCCAACGAAACCCAATTCACCGCTTCAACGCTATATTCTTAAAACAAAATAAAGAACTATAATATGTTTTTAAGTCAGTTTTAGCGATATTTTCTTTCTTTTCCATATTGATTTAAGTATAGTTTTCGTATGGAAAAACCAAAGAATAAGAAAGTGACGATTCATGATGTGGCGGCCTTTTGCGGAGTGAGCATTGCTACCGTGAGTTATGTCCTTAACGGGCACGAAGAAGAAAAAATCAGTCCCCAAACCAAAGAAAAGGTTCTTCACGCCGCCAACTTTTTGGACTATAAGCCAAATCCGATCGCAAGCGCTTTGGCCGGAGCGACACCCTCGACCGTGGCGTTTTTCGCCAGCGGTTACCTCCAAAACCAAAAGCTTAAGGAATACGACATCGTCTTTCTGCATCGCCTTTATGAAAAACTATCCGCAAAGGGTCTTTCACTTCTTCTCCTTGGAAGTAAGCTGACCGATATTACTTCGCTCTCCACTCAAGCCATTATTTTGATGAACCTGAATGAAGAAACTTTCCATCAAATCGCCGCTAAAAGTTTCATGCCCGTCCTTGCCGTTGACTCGATCGTCGTCGATCCGATCTTCTTTCACGTCTACGACGATTACCCCTCTTTGATCGCCGAAGCCAAAGCAAAATTCGGTTTTTCCGATTTCCTTTTCGTTTCCCCGGTTATGAATTCGCTCCCCCTAAAGGCCAAGATCGCGACCATCGATGGTTTTAAAGGGCATTTTGACATCGATGAAAAGGGCCTTAAGAAGAAGTTAAAGCTCGGAAAGGGCCAAAGAATCGTCGTTGTTGGCGAGGAGAACGCTCGAAAACTCAAGGAATTGGGGATTCGTGGGCTCGTTGTTTTAAGTTACGATTCGCGAAGTTCTTTCAAGAGAAAAGTCGCTCTCCCACTCGATAAGAAAATCGACTCGCTGCTTAATGCCGTCACTTGGGCGGCCGCCCGAATGAGCGAGAAACCACACGACATCCCGGTCGCCAACTCCTGACAATCCGAAGGGAGCGGCGTTTTCCTTTTTTTCCTTAACAAATCCATTTTTCGACTTCAAAAAGCGCACTTAAAACAACCGCTCTTATGTTATCATTGTGACATTGGATCAAACGATGATGACGATATTGGCGGACGCCGCCGAAATCACATATGATATCCTTCAGTATTTGAATTATTTTTTCATCGCTCTAATGAGCCTCGGCACGATATTTCAGTTATTTTACATTGTTTTTTCTTTCATGAAGACGAAGCCCATTCCCGTCAACGAAAAAAAACACAAGATTGCCATCTTGATATCGGCCCGAAACGAAGAAACCGTGATCGAGAAGACGGTCAAGGCGCTTCTTGAAGGGCAGGACTATCCAAAAAACCGTTTTGACGTTTTCGTCATCGCCGACAATTGCCTCGACCAGACAGCTCAACGGGCCAAAGACGCCGGGGCTATTGTTTATCTCCACGACGATCCCGACCCCAAAACGCACAAAGTGTCTTTCGCCTTGAGATACGGAATCGAAAGAATCATTCGCGAGCGACGTGGGGAATATGATTTTTTAATCCGTTTCGACGCCGACAACCATGCCCAGAAGAATTTTCTCGCTCGCATGAACGACGCCTTCGGCTCCGGGATCGAAATCGCTCGCCCTTACGAAGCTTCGATTAACGGAACTCAAAATGCTTGGACCAAAGTATCGGCCACGTATTACATGCGCGATTCCCGCCTTCCGAGCCATGTGCGGGAAAGCTGTCGCCTCGATTCAATGCTGACCGGAGCCGGGATGATGGTGTCGATGAGGGTCCTCGAAGAATGTGAGAACTGGGATGCAATGGGGCTAAGCGAAGATGCCGAATTTACCCTGAACCGTTTGATCGAAAACAAACGGATTCATTACATTCCGGAGGCCATTGTCTACGAAGACCAGCCGTCAACCGCGAAGGACAATTGGAATCGTTTGACGAGAATGGGGCATGGCCTCCATTCACTTTTCTGGAGAAAAGGTTTCAAACTATTCGGGCATTTCTTCGTCTCGGGGCGTTGGAGCAACGTCGATTTGTTCAATCAGCTTCTCTTCATCCCCATCTCGATCATCGCCTGTTTGTGGTTTCCAGCCTATTACGTCTATTTCATCGTCTCGCATTTCCTTAACGCCTTTGGACCGAATTGGCTCGTCTTTTTCTCTCCAGAGGACAGCGCCGCCCAACTGGGCGAATTGTGGCAGCTGATTGTCCTCATCCTCGCCGGATATTTCCTCATCTATGCCTTTCAGACATGGCTCGCCGTTTTCCTCAGCAAGAAAAAACTCGGGCTCAAATCGCTCAAGGGGTATTGGGGAGGAATTCTCCTATCCCCGATCTTCATGATCTTTTATGGACTTGCCATCACATGGGGAGCCATCACGAATCCCCAGTGGCGGCCCGTTAATCGGAACACCCGTTTTCACGATGGGAAATAGTGAGATTGGGAAACGGACGAAGCGAGGAAGGCCCCTTTTTTTATTTTTGACCTCCAAAAACCTAAAAATGCTGAAAGGACCTATGCAAATATGCTTGACGAAGCCCTTTATAATACGTATACTTCTACTCGCGTAAATAAGGCAGCATGTCTCTACGCTCCCGTCCGACGTTAGGCCTCGAAACAAAGTAAGCCAGTTGCTACTTGGCCGAAATCATGTCTAACACCCGGGGAGATGGAAGA
>Ga0183100_1000080_pt2 | contig 80612 bp, 66 predicted proteins | sample Biomet2_FD_127789 | JGI IMG/M metagenome (GOLD analysis project Ga0183100, IMG submission 127789) | Microbial communities from bioreactor (seeded with anoxic lake sediment) at LBNL, California, USA - Biofuel metagenome 2 | ecosystem: Engineered > Bioreactor > Anaerobic > Unclassified ...
AAAGAGTTGGTAGTCTGTGCCATTTCAATGGACAAAGATCATAGAACTTGGAAAAAAGCCATAAAAGATTTTGAACTGTCAGATCTGATAAACTTCGTAGCTACAGATAGCAAAGGGAATATAGTAGGCGAAGTGCAGCATCTTAATATAGGCGAAATTCCTCAGAACTATTTGTTAGACAGAACCGGCAGAGTAGTAGCTATCAATTTGCATGGCAAAGATTTAATGGATAAACTTCATGCTCTAATCAAATAAGATGATATATGATTTAAAAATAATTTCTGCAGAATTTTATAGTCAACGCAATGTTTTGACTTAAAATGCTTCATCGCAACAATTTTATTTACATAAAAATAAACATTATGGATTTAAAAGATTTAAAAACGTTCAAGTTGAACAAGGTTCAGATGAACAATTTAATTGGAGGTATATCCCGGGAAGAGTATTGTTTGCAGATTCAGCAAATGGCTTGTAGTAGTGAAAATTCTTGGTGGGGAGAAGCCGAATGGGATGCCTGGGGAGATGCATATACTGAACATTGTATGGGTAAATAATTGAATCAGTTTAGGATTATAAAATAATAATCCTAAACTGAAATAACAAATGACATGAGAAATTTTGTTTTTATCTTTTCATTGATAATGGCAACTTCATTATCAGCTCAGAAGCAACAAACTATTGAACCCACGTTATTGGAATGTCGATATCAATTAGTGCAGCTTTCGGATACTGTCAATCACAATAAATCGGCAGAAGACGAAATAGTGCTCCGTATCGGGAAGACTGTCAGTCAATCTTTCAATTACAACCGTTTTTATGGTGACTCATTGATGAGCACTCCACAGGGTAATAAGTTGTGGGGCGTAATGATGATGAAGTCTATCAAGTCGAGACAATATGGCGCAATGCCCATTGCACATACCAGTGTAAGTGAATACGTGTACAAAAATTATCCGCAAGGCAAACTGACTTGCACCGACCAGTTTAAGCTAACTTTCTACCAATATGATGAGACGATGATGACCCAACAATGGCAGACGGTTGATTCAACGAAACAAATACTGGGTTATAATTGCCAGAAGGCGGAATGTGATTTCAGGGGAAGACATTATATCGCATGGTTTGCTATAGATATTCCGTTGAATAACGGACCATGGAAACTGGGTGGATTACCGGGATTAATTCTAGAGGCTTATGATAATAAGGACCATTATCATTTTACAGCCGTCAGCATCAAACAGAACAGTGCAGAGCCTATTTGCTTCTATCACTTTAATAATTTCATCAAGACTGATCGCAACACCTTGTTTAAAGAAAAACGGAAATTTAGGAATAGTGATAACAAGGCTGAACAACTGGAAGGGGAGTCGGGAATCAATCTGAATGTAAGTATGAGCTCCCATGCTAAGCCAACATTCGATACTTTAGAGAAATTTTAAACAGGCCTTCATCCGATGATGTATCAATTGCTTAAGATATGTAGCGTATTCTTGTTGTGTTTGAACTTTGCAGTTACCACATTAGCACAAACTGTGGTACTTTCCGGGCAAGTAAAAAGTAAATCAAATAGTATGCCCATAGTCGATGTAATGGTGACACTTCGTTGGGCGGGCAAATCAAATGCAATTAAATTTACAAAGACAGACAGCAATGGCTATTTCCAAATGACAGTCACTTCGTTTCCAACAAATCAAGTGTTGCATTTTGCTATGATGGGCTATGCTCCGCAGGATATTGCCGTCAGTGAGGGACAATATATATATCATATTATTCTCACGGAAAAAGTGACGCAACTCAAAGAGGTGACTGTTAAGGCCAAAGGTATCAGAATGAAGGGCGATACCATTTCTTATCTGGTATCGAAATATGCGAAGACACAAGACAAAACACTTGCTGATGTGCTGAAAAAGATGCCTGGTATTGAAGTGGATAAGAGCGGAGCGATAAAATATAACGGAGTAGAAATTAATAAATTCTATATCGAAGGCAAAGATATGCTCGAAGGTCGCTACGGTCTTGCTACAAACAATATACATCAGAAAGATGTAGGTACAGTGGAAGTAATGGAGAACCATCAGCCTATCAAAGCACTTGAGAATATTTCCTTTTCACAAAATCCGGCTATCAATATCAAGTTGAAAGATGCTGCCAAATCCCGATGGGTGGGCAATGCGAAACTTGGTGTCGGCTTCTCTCCTTTCCTCTGGAACAGCCAACTGTTTGCTATGCGCTTCACCTGCAAGGCACAGTCTCTGGATACATACAAAAGCAATAATATTGGTGATGATTTGTCTCGTGAGACACGCGTGCTATCTCTTGCCGATATGATCAGTTCGTTTGGCAACAGTTATAGACTCAGTAATTACATTTCTTTAGGCCCGAGTATCATCTCACAAATAGATGACCGACGCACCAGATTTAATAAGACGCATCTGGTCAGTACTAACAATCTATGGAGTTTGGGCAGGGACTTCGACCTTACTTCACAAATCAGTTATCTGAATGATCGCACAGAAAGTGATTCTCATAGCGAGATTCAGTATTATTTGAATGATAAGACGATAACTACTATAGCCGACGAATACGACAATGAAAAACAAAACCAGCTAACAGCAGAAATAACATTGAAAGCTAACACATCCAAATATTATATTGAGAATAAATTAAGTACAGATTTACGTTGGGACAATCTATATGACAATATTTTCGGTACTTATCCCAACCTTCAGTTTGGAAAGCTTCCCTATCGTAAGGTGGAAGATGATATTGAGCTGATAAAGCGTTCAGGGAAGAAAATCTATACCGTCTATTCGTACAACATATATCAGCAGAAACCTCATCAGTTATTGGTAGAGCGTGACGGTACGGTGCAACATCAGAACATTTGTTCTTCGGCATTCTATACTCATACGAATACATCTATAGGATTTGTTATCAATCCATTCACTATCTCGATGAAGACTGGTTTGGTAGGCACTTTCCGCAGCATGAAAAGCGACTTAACGGGAGTACCCGATTCTATCGGCGGAATGGTAAACAATTTGTCGATGAACTATCTTAATATATATGTTTCGCCCGAGATTGATATTAATACTACGGCTTTCAATCTTACATTAAAGCTTCCAGTATCTTATGTGCCATATTGGTATTATGACAAGCTTTTAAGAAATACAAATAATAACAACAAGTTGTTTGTCTCACCTTCGCTGAGCATGAATTATTATATTACATCAAAGTTCTCTGCATCGGCAAGTGGAGATATATGTCAGACGGGTGTCAATGAGCAATTGTTTTATAGCGGGCTGTTGTTGGGCGATTATCATAATTTATATCAGGGCTATATTGATTATCGTAATGGGCATTCTACATCTGCTTCGCTCAATCTTGCCTATCGTGACCCTCTGAAAGCATTCTTCTCTAGATTAGAAGTAGGTTATCAGTGGAATTATTCTCCATTGAGCTCCAGCAGAAGATTTATGGGCGATTATATACTAAATTCTTATTTGAATCATGACAATCGCTCTCACAACTGGTCGATTAATGGACATATCAGCAAGGGAGTGGATTGGTTGGGCACGATTCTTACATTAAATTCGAATTATAGCAAGACGACTGCTTCTATCTATCAGAATGATGTAGAAACCAATTATTCATCTACTATCTGGAATATCAACCCGAAATTGACGATGTCACCCGCCTATTGGTGTAACTTCAGCTATGAGCTGAACTACAACCGCACTTGGTTAATGATGAAAGATACGTCGGTCGAAACAAATCTGAGTAACCTGTCGCAAACAACCACTGTCGCTATTACTCCATCAAAGATATGGTACCTCAAATTGAAATGCGAACACTACTATAACGAAATCACCAACGATGTAAAAAAGACACTGGTTCTAGCTGATGCCGATTTTACTTATTGTTTTAAAGGTGGTTGGGAACTGAATCTGGCTGTTACCAACATTTTCGATCAGCATAATTATGCCTATCGTTCTTATAGCGGAACGACGAGCGCTTATCAGTCTTATAAAATAAGACCACGCAATGTAGTAGCAAGTGTTTATTTCCGATTCTAACTAAATAAATATGATGAAATCTAAAATTATTTTGTTACTTGCAGTCATGAGCCTGTTAAATCTGCCGATATTAGCGCAGAAGAATATTCACCAAGTATGTAATGCAGAGACAAAAAGACCTGTCCCTTTTTGTCTCATTCATTGGCTTGCAACTCCTAAAGATACCCTCTCCCAAGTTGTGACGGATGCAAGAGGCTATTTCAGAGAAGCCCATCAAGCGAGTAAAGTAAAAATGCTATCTGTAGATGGTATTAATTATGAGCCATATATTATTTCGATCAAATCAAATGCAGATATCCCTAAAGTTATCTATTTGAAGCAAATAAAAAAGAAAGAAAATAAATCACGGAAATAGTTATTATATCTGAAGAAATTTGGTATGGCAAAATCAATAAAGAAGAATTATTTCCCTTTAATGAACGATATATACCACAACGTAACTATTTAAATACTATCAATTGTGTCGCTACTATATCGAATTGACAAAGTGGTACATGGAGCGAGTGAAAACATTTATTGCTAATAAAAATAAGAACACATATTAATGAACTCATTTCCTCTCTATACCCAGCACGATGCCATGGATTGCGGTCCTACCTGCCTGCGGATGGTTGCCGCTTTCTATGGCCGTCACTATTCACTCGAAAGACTCAGAGAAATGTGTTTCTTCTCTCGAGAAGGAGTGTCCATGTTGGGAATCAGTGAAGCCGCAGAGAAAATAGGGTTACATAGTATTGGAGTACAAATTCCGTTGGAAAAAATAATCAATGATGTTTCTCTTCCGTGTATTGTGCATTGGAATCAAAATCATTTTGTGGTGCTATACGGAATAAGGAAAAAGAGGAAAGGTTATTTATTTGACGTAGCAGACCCTGCAGGGAGTAAAATAACCTATACGGAAGAAGAATTCAAGCATTGCTGGCTAAGTGGGAAAAAAGAGAAACATGAAACAGGAATAATACTCTGCCTTGAACCCACACCGATCTTTTATGAAATGGATGAGGACCAAGGAGAGAAAAAACAACGCAGAAGCTTGACCTTTCTTTTCTCTTATCTGCGGCCTTATAAAAAACTGATTCTGCAGCTTTTTATAGGTCTTGCTACCGGATCACTACTACAACTGATACTGCCCTTTCTTACTCAATCGATAGTGGACTTTGGCATCTCCAACCAGAATTTGGGCTATATCTATCTGGTACTGCTGGCACAACTGGTACTGGTCATCAGTAGCACTTCGGTCGAATTTATACGAGGTTGGATACTGTTACACCTAGGCATGAGAGTCAACATCTCACTGATTTCGGATTATCTGGCCAAACTGATGCGACTGCCTATCGCCTATTTCGACACAAAAATGACAGGTGATATACTACAGCGCATAAACGATCATTCGAGAATTCAGAATTTTCTGACGAATTCAAGCCTCAACACACTCTTTTCGATAGTAAATATCGTGATATTCGGAGCGGTGATACTAATTTATGACTGGCGTATTTTTCTCATTTTCTTTGTGGGGAGTGCACTGTACGTAGCATGGGTTTGGATGTTCATGAAACGCCGCGCAGTGTTGGACCACAAAATGTTCGCTCAAAACTCTGCGAATCAGAGCAACATGGTGCAGCTCGTATCGGGCATGCAGGAGATAAAACTAAATACTTGTGAACAACAAAAACGCTGGGAATGGGAACGCATTCAGGCAAGAATCTATAAAATTACAATTAAAGGGCTGGCACTATCACAATACCAGCAATCGGGGGGCATACTTATTAACCAAATTAAGAATGCGGTCATTACAGCTATTGTGGCAGCGTTTGTCATAAAGGGACAGATAACACTGGGTATGATGCTCGCCATACAATACATCATCGGTCAACTGAATAGCCCAATTGACCAACTGATCACTTTTATCCGACAATATCAGGATGCCAAATTGAGTTTGGATCGTCTGCAAGAAATTTATACCAAAGAAAATGAAGAACCGGAAAATAAAATACTTATCCGCGACATTCGCAGACAGGATATTATTATTAAAAATCTGACCTTTCGTTACGATAAGCTCAGTGATACACCCACTCTAGACGCTATCAACTTGACTATTCCAAGAGGGAAGACTACAGCCATCGTAGGACTAAGCGGTAGCGGCAAAACGACACTGCTCAAAATGATTTTGGGATTTTACAAGCCGGACAAAGGAGAAGTGATAGTAGGTAATTCGAGTCTGGAAAATTACAACAAACGCGAATGGCGCAAATGCTGCGGCACAGTCATGCAGGACGGATTTATATTTTCGGATAGCATTGCCCGTAACATTGCTCCGGGAGTAGAACACATCAACGAAGAGCAATTGAAAATAGCAACAGAAACTTCGAACATCAGTGATTTTGTGGAAGAGTTGCCATTGGGCTACAACACCAAAATCGGAGCGGAAGGACATGGACTGAGCACGGGTCAGAAACAGCGGATACTCATAGCACGTGCCGTCTACAAAAATCCTGAATACATCTTTTTGGACGAAGCAACCAATTCATTGGACGCCAATAACGAACGCGCCATTATGGATAAACTGAATGTCTTTCTCTCAGGACGTACAGCCATTATTATTGCCCATCGTTTGAGTACGGTGCGCAATGCAGACAATATAGTGGTACTCCAACAAGGGAAAATCAAGGAGCAAGGGACACATAGAGAATTGATCAATCAGAAGGGCATTTATTATAACTTGGTAAAAAACCAATTGGATGTATAATCGAGAAAAAAATGATGGAAGACAATAAAATTCGAGAAATACGAAGCGAGGAGGTTCAAGAGATTCTTTCACGTACACCACATAACCTGATAAGAGGGGGTTCTACCGTAATAGGGATAATTATCTGCGTGCTCTTTATCGGCAGCTTCTTTTTCCGCTATCCCGATACAGTCACTTGTAAAATAACACTGACAACCTCCAACCCCCCGACTTGGATTATAGCCAAAGCGGCAGGAAAAATGAAAGAGTTGTATTATAACGATAAACAGCATGTAAAAGCCGGAAATATTATTGCCATCATTGAAAATCCGGCAAGTACGAAAGATGTACTCAAACTGGAAAATCTGCTCAATAAAATACGGACAAATACCTTTGTAACAGAAGAGATAAATGTGGAGAATATGAATTTAGGAGACATACAGAGTAGCTACACATCATTTTTAAAAGCGTTGACACAATACAACAATTCTCTACTAAATAACCTATATGATGAAAAGATAAAAAGTGAAGAGGCACAGCTTTCGCCTTATTCCGAATACATAGAATCTATTAAAAGGCAAATTGAAATAAGTGGTAGCCAGCACAAACTAGCCTGTAATAACTACGACAGAGAAAAAGCGATATACGACAGAGGGCTCACTTCAACTTCGGAAGTAGAATCTGCCGAACAAACGCTACTTGGTAGCCGTATGTCGGCAGAACAAATCAGAACATCGCTTTCGAATGCAAAGGTACAAGTAGCGCAGATAAAAAACAGTATTAATGAGCTGAAAATACAAAAAGAACAAGACAGAAAGGAAAGTGAAACATCTTTGTGTTCCGCACTCGAAGAACTGAAAAATGCTATCAGAACATGGCAGCAAATTTATGCCTTGATAAGTCCTATCAATGGAACGCTCTCTTACAACAATATTTGGAAAGCGAACCAAAACGTGGCAACAGGAGATAAAGTCTTTTCTGTGGTTGATGGGAAATCAAGGCATATATTGGCAAAGATACAAGTTCCTGTATCAGGTTCAGGAAAAGTAAAAATAGGACAACGAGTAAATATCAAACTTGACGGGTATCCATACTTGGAATACGGCTTCCTGACAGGAACAATTGTTTCTATAGCTGCGATGCCTGATAGTGATATTTATACGGCAACTGTAGAATTATCTTCCCGCCTGGTCACTTCATATCACAAGAGAATTAGAATGAATGGAGACTTAAGTGGCACAGCAGAAATTATTACAGATGATTTAAGCATGGGAGAAAGGATGCTTAATCCTTTTAGATATATTCTGAAAAAATATACGTTTAATTATTGAAATATGAAAATACTCTATCTGGCAATAGCCGCATTGTGTATGACGTCCTATTGCGCAAGTGCGCAGGAAACGGGAAAGACAAACAAAAAAGACACAGTAATTGCACTTAAAGAAGTTGTTGTAAAAGCAAAAAAAAGGCTGATCAAATATGAAGCAGGGCAATATACCGTTGACGCGACCTTGCTGCGAAAGGGGAAAATAAATTTGGTAGACTTACTGAGCAGCGTGCCCGGAATAATCGTGACGGATAAGGATATTAAAATTCTGGGAAGAAACGATCTCAAAGTGATGTTTAACGGACGCATCAAAAGAATTCCGAAAGACGAACTCATAGGCATATTGAAATCGTACGAAGCGTCAAACGTGAAGAAGATAGAGGTGATAAAAGATCCCGGAGCGAAATATGAAGCGGAGGGCAATTACGGCATACTGAATATCATCACTGAAAAGAAAGACAATTATATCGGAGGGGAACTCTCCGACGAGATTCTTTATTGCCAAAAGTGGAAGAATGCATCGCGCCTGAACCTCAACTACAACTATAAGCGCTTCACTTCGTCTTTCAATGCGGGATGGACATACGGCAAAACGCGGTATACGGAAAGCGGCAACAGCTACTTCACGGGACTAACACGTAAAAGCAGCTCATCTTATGCACCCAAAGCCAACGACTATAACTTAACAGGCTCAATCGACTACATGATAGATTCCTTGTCAACGGTTAGTCTTGAAGCGTCGTACATTGATGCTTACACGAAAGAAATGGGAACGAACGAAGAGAAGTCTTATTCCACAGCCGACGCGTTCTTGGGAAAGAGCCATTCTCTATCAAGCAGTGCCACTCCACGTAAGAACCTTAACATGAGTTTCTACATAGACAGGAACTGGCACAACTACAATAAGATTTCTCTTATAATGGACTTGTTTCGCTATCGAAATGACAAAAATTACCTGTTCAATTCCCGCTATTACAATAATGACAATATGCCCAACGACAGTACCGATTATCTCGCCGACACAAGCAAAGCGCATCTGAATGGCTTCAGTTCGGCACTGGATTACGAAGGGCTTCTGCCTTGGAACATAAAGTTCATGACCGGCGCGAAAGCTGCATTCAGCAAGACGGATGACAACTTGCATTACGATTATTCCACATTGCCCGTACAGAATGACATTTTCAGTTATACGGAAAATGTGTATGCCGGATATGCCATCCTAAAGAAGTCTTTCGGCCAATTCAGCATGAAAGTTGGAGGAAGATATGAATACACACATACGAAGTTGGAGCCGCAGGAAGGGCAGGCGACAAACAAGAATTACGGACGGTTCTTCCCCAACGTACATCTGACTTACAGCTTAGAGGGCGGTTCTTCTTTTGATTTGGGAGTAAACAGCGGTACCACACGTCCCAACATAAAAACGGTTAATCCATTTATCTTCTATATAAGTCCCTATTCTACCTCGAAAGGCAATCCCGAGATCGAACCTTCGCATTATATCAACCTGCGATTGACTAACAATTTTGTGTTCAGGGGAGGTGAATTCTCTACAGAACTTACTTACGCCAAAGAATACAAATGCATTGCGCAGGTTGAACAGATGGATGCCAAAAAAGGGATCTCGGCTGAGCAATGGCAAAATGCCTACAATGAAGAAGTATGGTGCTGTGATCTCAATCTTTATTACAGTCAGTTGAGTTGGCTGAAAATAACGGGTATCGGAGAATTGGCATATACTAAAAGCTCATCAAACAGCATATACAGTCTGCAAAGCGAAAAATCCTTTATACCTTTCTTGTATGGCTACTTCAATTTTATATTCGACAAGCAGAGCAATCTTACAGGCTATATTACGACCAATATCAGTGGTAGAAAAAAGGATGTTACGGGCACTTTGAACCGTACGTACGACGCCGGTTGTGGGCTTACCTATTCTTGTATGAAGAATCGTCTGACTCTTAAATTAGGTGTCATGCATCTTTTTGCAAGTAAAATACGTGGAACGGGATATTCAAATGATGGCATGAGTACGACATTCAAAAACAACTACGCTCCCATGACCATATCATTTGGCGCATCCTTCAACTTTGGAAAAGACATCAAAACCAAATCAAGACAGCATAGCAATCGGGATATAGAAAATCGCTTCTGATACACAACAGACTTATTGTATGACGATGAAACGCTTTCCATTTATTCGACAACACGACGCGATGCAGTGCGGTATTGCCTGTTTGCTAGTAATTTGATAGGATTTATATGAGATTGAATATTGCTTGATGTGACTATCTATGGTTTATTTCGGTATAGAAATGATGTATGATATACTACAACACATTAAAGATTATCTGAAATATCAAAATCTCTTGGCGCACGACTTAGAAAAGTTTCTTTTTGTTAAATGTGCAATGCGAATTGCAACAATTCAGACAAAGGTAGCGTCTAATAAATAAAATGGACATCTTCTTGTTCTTTTTTATTGAAGAGAAGAGAGTATCATGAAGTAATATTCAAATTATTTACGAACAAACTAATTTTATTATGATTAGAAAACAATCGTTCTTTACATTGTTCTTGCCTCTATTTTTTCTGACGACAACAATTAATGCCCAACAGGCTGCCAAAAATAACGAAAACAGCTCAGCCAAGGTATTTATAAAAGGTACCTTGCTCGACTCACTGACAAAAAAATCGGAACCTTACGTTACAATGCGAATCGTACAGAAAGGAGATGTTATGGAAAAAGCACTCAAAATGGCAGTCAGCGATAATAGCGGAAATTTCAAGATAGAGATGCCAACTCCACAAGGGAACTATATACTTGTGATTTCTTCTATAGGCAAGAAGACTGTAAAACATGACTTTCAGGTAGGAACTTCCCCAAAATCTTTGGATTTAGGAAAAATTTATTTGAAAGAAGAAGCTACGGCACTGAAAGGTGTAGAGGTCATAGCCAAGAAGCCTTTGGTGAAGATGGAAGTCGACAAATTGTCGTATGATATAGAATCGGACCCCGATTCGAAAACAAACTCCGTAATAGAAATGCTTCGCAAAGTGCCACTCGTGACGGTCGATGGAGATGACAATATCAAAGTGAATGGTAGCAGCAATTTTAAAATTTATGTAAACGGCAAACCCAACACTATGATGAGTAATAATCCTAAAGAGGTTCTCAAGAGTATGCCTGCCTCTGCTATTAAAAAGATAGAAGTCATTACTTCGCCCGGGGCAAAATATGATGCTGAAGGAACGGCTGGAATTTTAAATATTGTAACTGCTCAGGGTGGTATGGAAGGTTATAGCGTCAATATCAACGGACGGGTAAACAATCACGGTGAAGGAACAAATGTCTATGCCATAACCCAAACAGGCAAGCTTACAATGAGCATGAATTACGGTTTGAATCATCACAATAAACCAGAATCAACTAACGAAAGTCATCGAGAAAATTATGACTCCAGTGCCCAAAAATTTTTGGATTCTTATGGTAAATCGAGTGGACACGATAATTTTCAGTTTGGAACACTAGAAGCTAGTTATGAGGTGGATTCATTGCAGCTGCTTTCTACATCCTTTACCATGTACGGCAGTTCAAGTCGGAATTATAACAACAGTATGGATCAGATGTGGAATTCAACCCGCAACCAATTGGCTTATCAATATGGAAGTGTAGGAAAGGGATCTAACTCATGGAATTATATAGAAGGGAGTGTAGACTACCAACGTACTTCCAGAAAAAATAAAGAACGGATATTTACTTTGTCATATAAGTTGAATACTCAGCCGATGAAGAATGATTCTTATCTTCGTTACGATAGTATAAAAAATAATACCAGCACAGATATTATTAAGAACTTTTTTTTGAACAATACTCATTCTAACGATAAGAATACTACGGCAGAGCAGACCTTTCAAGCAGATTATAGTACTCCTATAAGTAAATATCATAAATTGGATGTGGGCATGAAATATATTTTACGAAACAATTCTAGTAACGATAAAATTTATCAAGCCGATGGAAATAATGACGCTTATGTATTTCAGAATGATCGAAGCAGTCATTACAAACACTTGAATGATATTTTTGCAGCCTACCTGAGCTATACATTCAAATATAAGTCTATCTCTCTGATGCCCGGTTTACGGTATGAACTGACCAATCAAAGAGTAAAATATCTTTCGGGCGCTATTACTTCCGAGGCTAATTTCAGAACTCATTACGGAGATTTAGTACCATCGGTAACTGCAAGTTTCAAATTGAGTGAAACCAAGAACCTCAGGTTTGAATATAACATGCGAATTATGCGTCCCAGTATTGAAAATCTGAATCCATATTTCGATAACCGCACCCCGATGAGTATCAGTCAAGGTAATTCGAACCTAAAGAGCGAAAAATCACATACATTCAACCTGAACTATGGTTCGTTTTCCCCAAAATTTAATTTAAATATCAATTTCTCACATGCGTTTAATAACAATGGTATTGAAAGTATAAGTCGACTTATTGGTGAAAATGGTGAATGGTTTGATGATAATAAACACTATGCTTCTACAGGAGCTATGTATACTACTTATGAGAATATCGGACATAGCCGGAATACGGGATTAAGCGGTTATCTTAACTGGAATCCTACATCCAAATTTCAAATATATATGAATTATAGTGGGTATTATTCGCATATAACAAGTCCGGCGCAAGGGTTAAAGAATTATGGATGGACAGCCGACTTATGGTCGGGTATTCAATATACGATGCCTTGTAAACTCCGACTCGGAGTAAACTTTGGGGGCAGTACACCTAAATATATGCTGCAAGGAAAAAGTAGTGGATATCGATTCTATTCATTTAGATTAAACCGTAGTTTCATGAAGGAAGACAGAGTGACAATATCTGCTTTTGCTTCGAACATATTCGAAAAGCATTATAATTACAATAGCACCACATCTGCCTCGAACTTTGTAAATAGGACTTCTTTTAAAACTCCTCAAGATTATTACGGCATCGGAATAAGCTATCGTATAGGCAGCTTGAAAGCAGCAGTAAAGAAGACAGAACATTCTATCAGTAATGATGATGTAAAAGGGGGAAAGAGCGGTAGTACTAGTAGCGAATCGAATTGAAAAGTTATTAAATTGAGCGAACAATACGGGGAGTAATGTAATTGAGGCAAAGCCTTTTATTTTATATTGCTCCCTGCATATTTGCATTATATTTTTGGTTAAGTAAACGCCGCCTTAACAATAAAAATCTCTAATTTTATTTTCTATTGTCTTTGGCTTATGTTATCTTTGCTACGTAATATGTTCTATTGAACTTTTTCTAAATAAAAAATGCAAGATAACGACCAAAATAAACTAGTAAAACAGATAGCAGAAGAGAAGTACAAGTATGGTTTTACGACCGACGTTGATACGGAGGTGATTCAACGCGGACTGAACGAAGATACTATTCGACTGATATCTGCCAAAAAGGAAGAGCCGGAATGGCTACTTACCTTTCGATTGAATGCTTACCGTTATTGGGTTACTCAAAAAATGCCCCATTGGGCACACCTTCGTATTCCGGAAATAGATTATCAAGCTATATCTTATTATGCTGATCCAACGAAAAGGGTTATAGCAAAAGATGGCGAAAAAGAACTTGACCCGGAGATGATAAAAACGTTTAATAAACTTGGCATTCCGCTACATGAACAAAGACAATTGAGCGGAATGGCAGTTGACGCGGTAATGGACTCCGTATCGGTGAAAACCACTTTCAAAAGTACATTGATGGAGAAGGGTATCATCTTCTGCTCTATAAGTGAAGCTGTAAAGAATCATCCGGATTTGGTACAAAAATATCTGGGTTCGGTTGTTTCACCTCACGATAATTTCTTTGCATCGCTCAACTCGGCTGTATTCTCCGACGGTTCATTTGTCTATATTCCGCAAGGAGTACGCTGTCCGATGGAGCTATCAACTTACTTTCGCATAAACGCCCGAAATACCGGACAGTTTGAAAGAACGCTAATTGTTGCCGAGGACGAATCATATGTGTCTTATTTGGAGGGCTGCACAGCGCCTATGCGCGATGAGAATCAACTTCATGCGGCTATCGTCGAAATTGTAGTAGGCAATAACGCCGAAGTAAAATATAGCACAGTACAAAATTGGTACCCCGGTGATGCGCAAGGCAAAGGCGGTGTATACAACTTTGTAACAAAGCGTGGCCATTGTAAAGGAGTCAATAGTAAATTATCGTGGACGCAGGTAGAGACTGGTTCGGCTATCACATGGAAATATCCATCGTGTATATTGACCGGTGACAATTCGACTGCCGAATTTTACTCAGTAGCCGTAACGAACAATTATCAGCAGGCTGACACGGGAACAAAGATGACCCATATAGGTAAAAACACTCGAAGTACTATCGTAAGTAAAGGTATCAGCGCAGGGCGAAGTGAAAACTCTTATCGAGGACTGGTAAAGGTAAACAAAAGTGCCGATGGCGCTCGAAATTACAGCCAATGTGATTCGTTACTATTGGGTGACAAATGCGGTGCCCACACTTTTCCGTATATGGATATCCACAACAACACGGCCGTAGTAGAACACGAAGCGACAACCAGCAAGATTAATGAAGATCAAATATTCTATTGCAACCAAAGAGGCATACCTACCGAAGATGCTATAGGATTAATCGTAAACGGATACGCCAAAGAAGTACTCAATAAGCTCCCGATGGAATTTGCCGTCGAAGCACAAAAGCTACTGGCCGTATCGCTAGAAGGAAGTATAGGTTAAACACATTAAACAATAAAAATTGCTATGTCAGATATAATGCTAGATATAAAAGATTTACATGCCAAGATCGGTGATAAAGAGATATTAAAAGGTATTAATCTAACCATTAAAAAGGGAGAGATCCATGCCATTATGGGACCTAACGGTTCAGGCAAAAGTACATTGAGCAGCGTATTGGTAGGCAATCCGACTTTTGAAGTAAGCAAGGGAAGCATCACTTTCAATGGAAAAGACTTACTTTCCCTCAAACCGGAGGAACGGAGTCACGAAGGTATCTTTTTAAGTTTTCAATATCCTGTAGAAATACCGGGTGTTAGTATGGTGAACTTTATGCGTACAGCTCTCAATGAAAAACGTAAATATCACGGACAAGAGCCACTCAGCGCAACAGATTTTCTTCATCTGATGCGTGAAAAAAGAGCCGTGGTAGAACTAGATAACAAACTCGCCAACCGCTCTGTAAACGAAGGCTTTTCAGGAGGTGAGAAGAAACGCAATGAGATATTCCAGATGGCCATGCTTGAACCGACACTTAGTATTCTTGACGAAACAGATTCGGGCCTTGACATCGATGCGCTACGTATTGTAGCTGAAGGAGTGAACAAACTAAAAACCGCTGAAACGAGCTGTATTGTCATTACACACTATCAACGGTTGTTGGATTATATTAAGCCGGATATCGTTCATGTATTATATAAAGGCAAAATAGTAAAAACTGCCGGTCCTGAACTGGCTGTTGAACTTGAAGAAAGAGGTTACGACTGGATTAAGAAAGAATTAGGAGAAGAATAATCATGAGCATAGAACAACAATATATCGACTTATTTGTTCAGCACAAAGCCGAAATATGCCGTCAAAGTGCTCCAGCGATGAACGAATTGCGCGATAAGGCTTTTGATGACTTCCAAAAGTTGGGCTTCCCCACTAATAAGCTGGAAAGATACCGCCGTACCAATATCGCTGAATATTTTGAACCGAATTATGGCATGAATATCAATCGCGTCAATATTCCAGTTACGACTGATGACGTATTCAAATGCGATGTGCCCAATATGAGTACTTCGCTCTACTTTGTTCTTAACGATATGTTTTATCAATACAAACTACCGAAAATAGCATTACCCGACGGCGTGATTTTTGGAAGTCTGAAAGACTTTTCCATAAGTCATCCAGAATTGATGAAACAATATTATGGTAAACTTGCTAAAACGGAAGAAGACGGTGTGACGGCATTCAACACAACCTTTGCGCAAGACGGAATAGTACTCTATATCCCGAAAGGTGTCATTGTTGAACGTCCTATACAGCTTATCAATCTATTGCGTTCGGATGTTGATCTGATGGTCAATCGTAGGGTACTCATCATTCTTGAAGAAAACGCACAAGCAAGAATGCTCATTTGCGACCATGCCATGGATAAAGTAAATTTTCTGGCTACTCAGGTTGTCGAGATATTTGCAGGAACCCATTCGACTTTGGATTTATATGAAATAGAAGAAACTAGCGAACAGACAACTCGCGTAAGCAACATGTTTGTGCGGCAAGACGCCGGGAGCAATGTGTTGCTCAACAACATGACACTCTATAATGGGCGCACTCGCAATACAACTGTCGTCACCCTTGATGGTGAAGGTGCCGAAACCAATCTTTGTGGAATGGCGATAGCCGACAAAGAGCAACACGTGGATAACTGTACAAAGATAGATCACGTAGCTCCCCGTTGCAATAGTAACGAGCTATACAAATATGTATTGGACGATCATGCCGTTGGTGCGTTCTATGGTTTAGTATTGGTACGTCCCGGAGCGCAGAAGACAAATTCGCTGGAAACGAACCGTAATCTATGTGCTACCAAAGATGCAAGAATGTACACTCAGCCTCAACTTGAAATTTACGCCGATGATGTCAAATGTTCACATGGTTCGACTGTAGGTCAATTGGATGAGCAAGCTTTGTTCTATATGAGATCTCGTGGTATTAGTGAACAAGAAGGTCGAATGCTACTAATGTTTGCCTTCGTCAACGAAGTTATAGATACCATTCGGCTTGATGCTTTGAAAGACCGTCTCCATCTATTGGTAGAGAAACGTTTTCGGGGAGAACTAAACAGATGCGGCAGTTGCCACAAATGCAAATAAACAGAAAAATGTACGACGTAAAGAAGATAAGAGACGATTTTCCGATACTCGGAAGAACAGTATATGGTAAGCCCTTGGTTTATTTTGATAATGCGGCGACGACACAAAAGCCACGAATGGTGGTAGATTCTATTGCAGATGAATATTATTCGGTAAATGCCAATGTTCACCGAGGGGTCCATTTTTTATCGCAACAAGCTACCGATCTACATGAAGAAGCCCGCGAAAAAGTCAGAGCCTTCATTAATGCAAGAAAAACAGACGAAATCATTTTCACTCGCGGTACTACCGAAGCCATAAATCTTTTGGTAGATAGTTTTGGTAACGAATTCATGTCTGAAGGTGATGAGGTGATTATCTCTACAATGGAACATCATAGTAATATTGTACCTTGGCAAATACTTGCAGCAAAAAAAGGTATTTCTATACGGGTTATTCCTATAAACGACAAAGGAGAACTATTGCTTGACGAATACGAAAAGTTATTTACTGAGCGGACAAAAATAGTAAGCATAACACAAGTGAGCAATGTGCTCGGCACTGTGAATCCCGTAAAACAAATAATAGCTATTGCTCATAACCACAATATACCCGTTCTAATAGATGGAGCGCAATCCGTTCCGCACATGAAAGTAGATGTACAGGACATGGATGCCGATTTCTTCGCTTTCTCCGGGCATAAGGTTTATGGACCGACGGGTATAGGTGTGCTTTACGGTAAAGAAAATTGGTTAGACCGACTTCCTCCTTATCAAGGCGGCGGAGAGATGATACAAAGTGTTAGTTTTGAAAAAACAATTTTCGAAAAACTGCCTTTCAAATTTGAGGCGGGAACTCCAGATTACATCGGCACCAACGGACTAGGCAAAGCCATAGATTATATATCAGCTCTGGGAATGGAGAATATTGCAGCCTACGAACATGAACTGACTCAATATGCCACGCAACGAATGAAAGAAATTCCTGGCATGAGAATTTATGGTGAAGCAACCGATAAAGGTTCGGTTATCTCTTTCTTAGTAGGAAATATTCATCATCTGGATATGGGAACCTTGCTGGACAGGCTTGGCATAGCTGTGCGTACAGGGCATCATTGCGCCCAACCGCTAATGATTCGCCTTGGCGTAGAAGGATTGGTTAGAGCTTCATTCGGACTTTATAATACAAAAGAAGAGGTAGATACACTGATTGCCGGTATTCAAAGAGTAAGTAAAATGTTTAATTAAAAACAATTTATAATTATGGTACTAACAACGACCCCTTCACTCGAGGGACATCAAATCACAGACTATTTAGGTATTGTAACAGGCGAGACTATTATTGGTGCCAACGTGTTCCGTGATATATTTGCAAGTATTCGCGACATTGTTGGCGGTCGTTCTTCATCATACGAAGAAGTATTACGCAAGGCCAAGGACACGGCTTTGCATGAAATGCAAGCACATGCTGAAGCAATGGGTGCAAATGCCGTTGTGGGTATAGACCTCGACTACGAAACTGTAGGTGGAAGTGGTAGTATGCTTATGGTCACGGCAAGTGGTACGGCAGTACGTTACGAATAAGAATTGATGAAGCCAGAATCATAGAAAAAGCGGTTTGAAATCATTTTTAAAGAATTATCTTTTGATTTATCCTATTTATTTATTATTTTAGAGCCGTTTTTTTTAACTAAAACAAGTTTAATTCTATGATTACTCCTATTTTTTGGCTCATCCCTGTAGCCGCAGTACTTGCACTTGGCTTCGCCTGGCTGTTCCACTGCCAGATGAAGAAAACTGAAGAGGGAACTCCTCAGATGATTAAAATTGCTGGAGCCGTTCGAAAAGGCGCCATGTCTTATCTAAGGCAACAATACAAGATTGTAGCAATAGTATTCGTTTGTTTGTGTGCATTGTTTTCTATGATGGCAGCTTTCGGCGTACAAAACGCGTGGGTGCCGTTCGCTTTCCTTACCGGCGGTTTCTTCTCGGGATTGGCAGGCTATCTTGGAATGAACACTGCCACTTATGCTTCATCACGGACAGCCAATGCCGCACGGAAATCATTGAACGGCGCACTCCGTATCGCTTTCAGAAGCGGTGCCGTCATGGGACTTGTCGTCGTGGGACTCGGATTGATTGACATTTCATTTTGGTTTATCATATTAAATGCTTTCGCCCCCGACTCCATGTCAGCTGCCGCACGTCTCTGTTTTATCACCACTACAATGTTGACCTTCGGAATGGGTGCCAGTACACAAGCGTTGTTTGCTCGTGTGGGTGGAGGTATCTATACTAAAGCCGCAGATGTTGGTGCTGATTTAGTCGGAAAAGTAGAAGCAGGTATTCCCGAAGACGATCCCCGCAACCCCGCAACAATTGCCGATAACGTGGGTGATAATGTAGGTGACGTAGCTGGCATGGGCGCCGATTTGTATGAATCTTACTGTGGTTCGATTCTTTCGACTGCCGCATTGGGCGCTTCGGCATTCGCAATGAATCCAATGATGCAATATAAAGCCGTTATCGCACCAATGTTGATTGCTGCTGTAGGCATCATCCTTTCCATATTAGGTATCTATTCTGTTCGTACTAAAGAAGATTCAAGTATGAGCAATCTGCTTAAATCTTTAGCTATAGGCACTAATTTAGCATCAGTTCTTATTATTATCGGTACATTCTTTATCCTTTGGCTCCTGCAACTGGATAATTGGGCTTGGATAAGTTGTTCTGTCGTAACAGGTTTAATAGTAGGGGTCATTATAGGACGTTCTACCGAATATTATACTTCCCAATCGTATGCCCCAACTCGCAGAATCAGCGAAGCAGGTAAAACAGGACCAGCTACCGTCATTATTGGTGGAATAGGACTTGGCATGATATCCACTTGCATTCCTGTCATAACGGTTGTCATTGGCATTATTTGTTCTTATTTGTTCGCTTCTGGATTTGACTTCAATAATGTAGGCATGGGACTCTACGGCATCGGTATTGCTGCTGTCGGCATGCTCTCAACTTTGGGCATCACATTAGCAACAGATGCTTATGGCCCGATTGCCGATAACGCAGGCGGCAATGCAGAAATGTCAGGCCTAGGAGAAGAGGTTCGTAAACGCACAGATGCTCTCGATTCTTTAGGGAACACAACAGCTGCGACGGGTAAAGGTTTTGCCATAGGTTCGGCAGCTCTTACAGGACTAGCACTACTAGCATCTTATATCGAAGAAATCAGAATGGGCTTAGAACGCATCGGACAGACCACACTAACCTTTGCGGGGGGTAGTTCTATACCTTTAAGAAGCGCATCAATTACAGATTTCATGAGATATTATGACGTAAACCTAATGAATCCAAAAGTGTTAGGCGGTGTGTTCATCGGTTCGATGATGGCATTTCTTTTCTGTGGTTTAACGATGAATGCCGTAGGTCGTGCTGCAGGAAAAATGGTGGATGAAGTGCGTCGTCAGTTTCGCGAAATAAAAGGAATCTTAACAGGAGAAGCAGACCCCGATTATGAACGTTGTGTTCAGATTTCCACAAAAGGTGCGCAACATGCCATGATCGTTCCATCAATGCTCGCTATTGTTACTCCGATCCTAACGGGAATCATTCTTGGCGTAACAGGCGTCGTTGGTTTACTTATAGGCGGGCTAAGCAGCGGTTTTGTTTTGGCTATCTTCATGGCAAATGCGGGTGGCGCTTGGGATAACGCCAAGAAATATGTCGAAGAAGGCAACTTTGGCGGAAAAGGCAGTGAAGTGCACAAAGCTACAGTTGTTGGTGATACAGTCGGCGATCCATTTAAAGACACGTCGGGACCAAGTCTCAATATACTTATCAAATTAATGAGTATGGTGGCTATCGTTATGGCGGGTCTTACAGTTGCTTGGAGTTTATTATAAATAATAAATAGAAATGCTACGACCTTGTCTACATACAGGAGTTATCGAAGCCGGTTGCGACGAGGCTGGAAGAGGCTGTCTAGCAGGAGCGGTATATGCCGCTGCTGTTATATTGCCTCTTTCTTTTCATAACGAACAGCTTAACGATTCGAAGCAGCTTACCGAACATCAACGGTATACACTACGACCGATTATAGAACATGAGGCCATCGCTTGGGCGGTGGGCGTAACTACTCCTGAAGAAATTGACAAAATCAATATCCTCAATGCTTCTATTCTGGCAATGCATCGTGCGATAAATGCACTGAAAGTAGTTCCGAAAGAACTTATTATTGATGGTAACCGATTCAAACCGTATGAGAAAATACCTTATACTACCATTGTAAAAGGTGATGGTAAATATCTATCTATAGCGGCGGCCTCGGTTTTGGCAAAGACCTATCGTGACGACTATATGATAAAGCTTGCCGAAGAATATCCAATGTACGGTTGGCAACAAAATAAAGGCTACCCTACCAAACAACATCGAGAAGCTATCAGGCAATATGGCACGACGCCTTACCACCGAATGACCTTCAACTTATTGGGTGATGGACAACTTAGTTTGGACTTTTAGAACCACTTTATCTTGCGGAAAATAAAGAAAGTGAATGCGGAGAATCCTATCGAGAAGAGGACAATATAGAAGAATGCATGAGGTATCTCGGCAGCATGAATCTTAACATTCATTCCATAAAAACTCGCAATCAGTGTAGGTACCATTAATATAATGGAAAAGCTTGTCATGCGTTTCATTATTGTGTTGACGTTATTGTTGATAATAGAAGCAAATGCATCCATTGTTCCGGTCAAAATATCACTGTATACGTTAACAGTATTGAGAGCCTGTTTTAATTCGATAATTGCATCTTCGGTCAGATCTTTATCCATTAAGTCCGTGTCTTGAAAAATGGTCTTCAATCTGCTTATCATCACTTCGTTGCCACGTATGGCTGTGTTGAAATAAACCAATGCCTTTTGCAGTTTCATAAGTTGCAAAAGGTCTTCATTTCGAATACTTTGTTCTAGCGCTTTTTCGGCATCTGTCACATCATTGTTGATCTGCTTCAAGTATTTTAAAAACCAAACGGCAGAAGAATAAATAAGCCTTAAGATAAGATCCAATTTATTGCGAACAACCAATCCTTTTCGTCGGGTGTGCAGAATAAAGTCAGGCAATAATTCCGATTGATAGTAACAGACCGAAACCGTAATGTCGTCTTTAGTAATGATTCCTATTGGAATCGTATTGAATGGAACTCCTTGTTCGGAGCTTGTAGTGATAGGAATGCGAAGAATTGTGAGTAACCAATTGCCCTCTGTATCGTTACGAGGGCGTTCGTCTGTATCTGCTATGTCATTCAAAAAAGATTCGGGAACTTTTAGTTTTTCTTTCAAAAAATTAAAATCATCTTCATTGGGACATTCTACATTAACCCAACAATTTGGTGCCCACTCTTTTATCTCTGTAAAACCGGTGGCTGATTTGCAAGAGAGATACTTTCTCATCTATTTGTCTCCTATACATTAGTACGAACAGAGGCAATCGATGAATCGGCCTGCTCTGTTCAAAGTTAATAATTAAAACGGCATAATCGAGGATTCGAATCGTCCATATGTTTTTAAAAATTTGTTTGACAATGCAAATTTATAAATTATTAGCCGAAAAGGACTCTTCTTTATTCGTTTTTTTACTTCGTCTATATACTTTTTAATGCAGTTTATCTATCAGGCTCTATAGTTTTTTGTAACTTTGCAACCGAAAAGAGATGATGCCAAAAGTGGTTTATTTATTACTTCACTCTCAATAAGAAAAGAACTTAGATGTCTTGTTATTGAACACCACATTTGATATGAGCTCCTTCTAAACCAGACAATATTAATTTAAAAAATATTATGATGAGTAAAAAAGCTCTTTTAATGATTCTCGATGGTTGGGGTATGGGCGACCACAAAAAAGATGATGTCATCTTCAACACTCCGACTCCTTACTTAGATCAATTGTTTGCAACTTATCCTCATTCGCAACTTATGGCTTGTGGTGAAGACGTAGGACTTCCCGACGGACAGATGGGCAATTCGGAAGTAGGACATCTTAATATTGGTGCCGGACGTGTTGTCTATCAAGATTTGGTAAAAATTAATCGTGCTTGCAAAGACGGCAGTATTATGCAAAATAAAGAAGTCATAGCAGCATTCTCTTACGCCAAAAAGACAGGAAAGAGCGTTCACTTTATGGGACTAACCTCTGATGGAGGCGTACACAGTTCTTTTGATCATTTATTCAAATTTTGTGATATAGCCAAAGAGTATGAGATAAAAAACACTTTCATTCATTGTTTCATGGATGGTCGTGATACTGACCCTAAAAGCGGTATAGGTTTCATTCGCCAACTCGAAGACCATTGCGCAAAATCAGAAGGCAAGATAGCTTCTATCATAGGACGCTACTATGCTATGGATCGCGACAAACGTTGGGAACGCGTCAAAGAAGCGTATGACCTTTTGGTTAAAGGCGTTGGCAAGAAATCGGATGATATGGTAAAAGCAATGCAAGAATCATACGATGAAGGTGTAACCGATGAATTTATCAAGCCTATCGTCAATTCTGCTTTCGACGGTACTATCAAAGAAGGCGATGTTGTTATCTTCATCAATTATCGTAATGACCGTGCAAAAGAGTTAACAGCTGTTTTGACACAAAAAGACGAGCCTGACTTCGGAATGCATACCATACCCAACTTGCAATATTATTGCATGACACCTTACGATGCAACTTTCAAAGGGGTACATATCTTGTTTGATAAAGAAAACGTAGAAAATACTCTCGGAGAGTTCGTTTCATCCAAAGGCCTTCGCCAATTGCATATTGCCGAGACAGAGAAATATGCTCATGTCACTTTCTTCTTTAACGGAGGTCGTGAAAAGCCGTACGAGAATGAAAATCGCATATTGGTTCCGTCACCCAAAGTCGCAACTTATGACCTGAAACCCGAGATGAGCGCTTATGAAGTAAAAGACAAGCTCGTTGAAGCTATCAACAAGAATATTTACGATTTTATTGTAGTGAATTATGCCAACGGTGATATGGTAGGTCATACCGGCGTTTATGATGCTATAGCTAAAGCCATAGTCGCTGTTGATGCTTGCGTAAAAGAGACGATCGAAGCAGCAAAGGCTCAAGGCTATGAGGCTATTATTATTGCCGATCATGGTAATGCTGATCATGCATTGAATGCCGACGGCACTCCCAATACGGCTCACTCCTTAAATCCGGTTCCTTGTATTTATATCACCGAAAACGAATCAGCTCAAGTAGAAGACGGACGTTTGGCAGATGTTGCTCCTTCTATTCTCAAAATTATGGGACTTGAAGCTCCCAAAGAAATGACTGGCAAGGTGTTGCTGAAATAATTTCAGATAAAAATCGAGTAGGAGGTAAATACTATTCATAGGTGTTTATCTCCTACTTTCGTATTTACCGACCTCTCCCACCACCGTACGTGCCGTTCGGCATACGGCGGTTCCTCATTTAGGGTACCATTTGACGTACTCATCATATAGGGTAGTATATCCTTGCAAGCGTAATCGCTCATTAGTGATTGCACGATGCAATATCCAACTATCCGCGGTGTGCCAGTAAGACTTACGTGTGTTACCCCATTCGTAGGCTTGATATTTATTTATGCCACACTTGATGAGGTTCGCCACCTTGGTCTTCCTTTTCTTCCACGCTTTCCAAATACACATACGGATACGTCGGCGTAGCCATTCATCGGTGCATAGAAGAAATTCCTTCATTTCTGCCAAATGATAATAACCTATCCATCCTACTATATATCGTTTCAAGGTTTGTTTTCTACGCTCATAACCCCATCCGTTGCTTCGGCTTGTCAGCTCTTTTAGCTTGGCTAGCATCTTGGTTTTGGACTTGGTATGTAGGCGAAATTGGCATTTACCTTTCGTCACTCCAAACGTATAGCCGAGGTATTTCACCTTGCTGACATTTGCCGACACGGTCTTTTCCTTGTTTACTCGTAAGTGTAATGGCTCCTCAATATACTTCGTGATGGAAACACGCACACGTTCCGCTCCTCGCCTGCTTCCACAAAATATCATCGCATCATCGGCATAACGGACAAACTTGTGTCCACGACGTTCAAGTTCATTGTCCAATTCATTGAGCATGATATTGCTCAGCAATGGACTTAGAGGACCTCCTTGCGGAGTGCCTTCCTCGTTCATCTCAAACACTCCGTGGTTCATTATGCCACTGCGCAAATATTGATGTATTAAGCGTACCACTCTTCCGTCCTTTATCGTACGAGAGAGTATTTCTATGAGTTTGCTATGACTTACCGTGTCAAAGAAACGTTCCAAGTCAAGGTCAACAACATAACGATTGTCTTGGCTGATTATTTTCTTGGCCGTACGCAGTGCACCATGACAACTACGTTTGGGACGGAAGCCGAAACTGTTCTTGTGGAACTGCTTCTCATAGATGGGAGTCAGTACTTGGTTGATTGATTGTTGGATAAAACGGTCTACAACTGTTGGTATGCCAAGCAATCGCATTCTGCCGTTTTCCTTGGGTATCTCTACCCGCATGACTGGGTTTGGACGGTAGCCGCCGTCCATCAAGGATTCTATCAAAGGCCCTCCGTTGGCTTTCAGCCATGGGAGCAATTGCTCGCACGACATCTTGTCAATTCCGCCACAGCCCTTGTTTCTTATCACCTGACGATAGGCACCGTTCAGATTCGATGGAGCGAGGATGGCCTCTAATAAATGTTCCTTGTCAAAGGGTACTTCCACGATGTTGTCTTCGGTCATCCAAATGTAAGTCTGCACCCCCTCACACCCTTCGAATTCCGTTCTATCTCTCCGAGGGTGGCCACCAGCTTCTGCCAATGTTTTCTGCATTCGTCCTTTCATTCGGTAACGTTCTATTACTATCGTTTAATTTAAAGGTTCGGTCCTTCGCAGCAGGGATTGACGTCCTTGCCTACTACTATGACCTCAGCTGACTTCTCACGGCTAGCTTTATTCCGTACCTTTCGATTTTTTTTCTACTCAGGCACGTCCGTGAGACCTCCTCGGATAAACGCACCAACTTTCCATCTTATCTCCGCTTCATTTACCACATCCGTTCCGAGTAGCTATCGGGCTTTAGTTTGTTTAGCAACCTAACCCACGGACATAGGCCTTATATGAAGTTTCTGTTCGTCAGAGCAGATGTTTGCCGCCGGCTTCTTTCAGATTCCAACTCGCGATGGACACCCTTGCCTTGGGCTGGAGCTTTCCCACTACCAGGGCAGCTTCGGGACTTACACCCGTTAGCTGATGTGCATGCCGAGCATACTAAAAAAAGGGAACGTTGCATACAATATGCGAGCGTTCCCTTTTTATTTAGAATTGTATCTACATGAACAGTTTTTCATAGAACTGTCATTTTTCTGTCAATTAAAATTTATAGCCGAAGTTAAGGCTGAAAATAGAATTATATAATTTATATCCACTTACCGGTTTAACTAATCCCAATTCATAGCTAGCACCCACAATATATTTACCAAATTCGAAGCCCGCCTCAAAGTTCAAACCTGCGTCAAATCTTCTGATCCCTGCTTCGCCACCGAATGTGTCAACACTTACTGTAACTTTATTTTCTGTTACATCTTGTTTTCCAAAAATACCATAAGCAATATAAGGACCGGCTGCAACGATAAAATTAGTTTTATCAGACACATTAAAACGTAACTGAACATCAAGAGGCATATCTAGGTACCAAGTATTTATATGTGCATCTTGTCCTTTAACAGCTGCTCCTTTATGAGATAAATATAAAGTTGGCTGCAACGAAACCATGTCATTAATTTGATATTCTAAACCAGCGCCTAAACGAATACCTAAAAGAGTTTTAAAGTTACTGGAATCGTCAACATAGTAGTTACTCAAATTTACCCCTCCCTTTACAATAGGCGTAACTTGTGCGAATGAAACAACAGAGATAAGTGTGAAAAGTGCTAGTAAAATTGATTTTTTCATATCCGAAAAATTTTAAATTAATAAAACTATGACAAAGAATATTTACACAATAAGGCCAATGTCAGGATCTTTATATCTGTACATAAAAATGAGCGACAAAGAAAATTTTGACTATTGCTTTACTCAACAAATAAATAATAGAGAAGCCATAGAATCTATCATACTAGAAAATCAAAATTTTCATAATAATGATTCTTGCGACTCACGCTCGTGAGTCGGAAAAAACATAAGGACGAAACTTGCGACTCACGGGCGTGAGTCGCAAGCGGCATAAGTACATAAACAATGGCTCGTCAATATGTTTTCTGAAATAATTAAGAATATTTTTTGTATTGCTATTGAGTTACACTAACTTTGCAAACTGTTAGTTGAAGTAAATGTATGGTACAGATTGGTAATGTGATTGTTTCATTCGACGTATTGAAACAAAAATTTTGTTGTGATCTTGAAGCGTGCAAGGGACAATGTTGTGTAGAAGGTGATTCTGGAGCACCTATAACGCAAGAAGAGAAAGCTAAACTGGATGAAGTTTTGCCAACGGTGTGGAACGAGTTATCAGTACAAGCTAAAGAAGTGATAAATAGACAAGGTACCTCTTTCGTAGACTGCGAAGGAGACTTGGTGACTTCTATTGTGAACGACAAGGACTGTGTCTTCACTTGCTATGATGATAAGGGATGTTGTTATTGTGCGATAGAAAAGGCATTTAGAGAAGGTAAAACCGATTTTTACAAACCTATATCATGTCATCTTTATCCTATACGAATCAGTAAAATAGGAAGTTATGATGCTGCAAATTACAATAAATGGGATATTTGCAAAGTTGCCATACTCAAAGGGAAGAAAGAAGATCTTTCTATTTACCAATTCCTAAAGGAGCCCCTTATTCGGAAATATGGTGCAGAATGGTATAAAGAATTAGAAGAAACTGCCGCAGAATTGCAAAAACAACACATTATTTAAGCCCAAAAGTGGTGCTTTCCTCACACGTTAATAATTAGTTGATAATTTTTTGGAAAATAGAGTGGGGAATTGTGGGGAATTGTTTAATTTTACGGCTGATATTTTACATGTAAAAAAATGATGCGTTTTTGGGGCAATATGGAAGCCAAGGCTGATGTAAAAGGAAGAATCTTTTTGCCAGCCGTGTTTAGGAAGCAGTTGCAATCTGTCTCCGATAATGGGCTTATCATGCGAAAAGACGTATTTCAAGATTGTCTGGTGCTATATCCCGAAAGCGTTTGGAATATGGAATTGGACGAACTTCGTAAACATCTCAATCCTTGGAATTCTCGACATCAGCTTATATTCAGACAATATGTAAGCGACGTAGAAATTTTAGCGCTCGACAGTAGTGGGAGAATCCTTATACCAAAGCGCTATCTACAAGTGGCTGGCATTCATAATGATGTTCGCTTTGTAGGCATGGACAATCGTATTGAGATATGGGCGAAAGAACAAACTGAAAGACCTTTTATGGATTTAAAAGAGTTTGGCAATGCATTGGAAGAAGTAATGAAAGAAAGGGGGGAAGAATGAGCGAATCTGAAATGATATATCATGTTCCGGTGCTGCTAAAACCAAGTGTAGATGGACTTAATATTCATTCGGGCGGTACGTATGTGGATGTTACTTTTGGGGGAGGAGGGCACTCTAAGGAAATCCTTTCTCGGCTAGGTAATGATGGCAGACTCTTGGGGTTTGATCAAGACGAAGATGCCGAGCGCAATATTCCGGACGACAAACGCTTTACTTTTGTTCGCAGCAACTTCCGCTTTTTAAGCAATTTCCTTCGCTACTATGATGCTGAACCGGTAGATGGAATCTTAGCTGATTTGGGGGTCTCGTGGCATCATTTTGATGACAGTGAACGAGGATTCTCGTTTCGCTTTGATTCTGCCTTAGACATGCGAATGAACAAACAGGCATTACTGAAGGCTTCGGACGTAATAAACGATTATGAAGAGGAAAAGCTGGCCGATGTGTTTTATCTTTATGGAGAATTTAAAGAAAGCAGACGAATGGCTGCAGCCATTGTCAGATCTCGCCAAAGGAAAACAATCAATACGGTACAAGAATTGCTTGATACGATGAAACCGCTATTCCCCCGTTCTGCTGGAAAGAAAGAGATGGCGCGCTTGTTTCAAGCCCTTCGGATAGAGGTGAATCACGAAATGGAGGCTCTGCAAGAAATGCTTACCGCTACTATTGACGTTTTAAAGCCGGGTGGTAGATTAGTCGTTATTACTTACCATTCTCTTGAGGACCGAATGGTAAAAAATATAATGAAATCGGGAAATCTCAAAGGCGATAATGGAAAAGATTTCTTTGGCAATGTAATATCGCCATTCAAATTGATAAACAACAAAGTAATTGCCCCTGACGAAGAAGAAATAAACAACAATCCACGCTCGAGAAGTGCAAAACTGCGCATTGCAGAAAGAATCGGAGGGATAGACAATGGCTAATAAAGAAAAAAAGAAAAAAAAGAACTTTCTAGGCTCATTGATCGGAGGAGATATGTTCGTGTCTGGAGCAATGCTAAGGAAACAAATAGGAATGATTGTGCTCGTTGTTGCATTCACCATATTTTATATTGATAACCGATATACCGTACAACAGCAACAATTAAAGATTGACAGACTAAAAAGAGAATTGGTAAAATGGAAATACATTGATTTGACTCGTAGTTCAGAGCTCATGGAAATAAGCAGACAGAGTAAAATCGAAGAATATGTACAAAAGAGCAATAGCGATCTACAAACGTCGACAGAGCCGCCGTTTGTAATCGTTCAATATAAAAATGAAAAATAGAATTGGCAACAAAAGGAGCAAATAGAAAGATTATTCTCGGACGCTATACGTTTTTTACAGCCATTCTGGTCATTGTAGGATGTGTTGTAATATGTAGGGCCGGTTATATGATGTTCTTCGAACGTCATTATTGGGAGACTGTGGCTTCACGCTTCATCAAAGAAAACATACCCATAAAACCGACGAGAGGGAATATTATATCTGCCGATGGTAAATTAATGGCCAGCTCTTTACCCGAATATCGAATATATTTGGACTGTACAGCCAATAAAGACGACGACGATCCCGAATTTGACACCCGCAAACTTTTGCTAAAGAATTTATTCAAAATAAGCGAAGGGCTTCATCAGATATTTCCCGATAAAAGTGCTCGTGACTTTCGTCTGCACTTGGAAAAAGGAATTTGGAAAAACAGTAAAAGCTGGCTTATCTATCCAACTCGAATTTCTTTCATGCAGTTGCAAGAAGTGAAACAATTGCCGGTATTCAACCTGCCCTCCCGAATTGGAGGATTATATCAGATTATATACAACAGAAGACAGAAACCATTCGGTTCGCTTGCATCTCGAACTTTAGGCAGTCTTTATCCCGATGCGTCTAAAGGAGCTAAAAACGGCATCGAGTTATCTTTCGATTCCATATTACGGGGCAAGGATGGTAAAGCCCATTGGCAAAAGGTGATGAACCGATTTATGAATATTGTTGATATTCCGCCAGAAGACGGTTGTGATGTAATAACAACAATCGACGTAGACATGCAAGACATTTGCGAAAAAGCTTTAGTCGACGAATTGAAAAAAGTCAATGCTTCTTCGGGCGTGGTCGTCTTGATGGAAGTGAAAACAGGTAATGTAAAAGCAATCGTCAACATGACAAAGTCTCCAAAAGGAGAATACCAAGAAACAAAAAATGATGCCATCAGCAGTATGATGGAACCCGGATCTACATTTAAGACAGCCAGTATTATGGTTGCAATGGAAGATGGTTATATTACACCTGATTACATGGTCGATACCGGTTCAGGAGTTCGAAAGATGTATGGACGAGAAATGAGAGACTGGAGTTGGGACACAAAAGGAGGATTTGGTCCCATTGACGTAACGCATGTATTGATGTATTCTTCGAACGTAGGAGTCTCAACTATCATTGATAAGTTTTATCACAATGATCCTCAAAAATATATTGACGGTCTAAAAAGGATGAGTTTGGACAAGCCCCTGCATCTCCAAATAAAGGGAGAAGGCATGCCAAACATAAAAGGTCCGCATGAAAGATATTTTTCTAAAACAACATTGCCATGGATGAGTATAGGCTACGAGACGCAAGTTCCGCCACTCAACATTCTGACTTTTTATAATGCGGTTGCCAATAATGGTGTTATGGTCCGCCCTAAATTCGTAAGCGACATTGTGCGAAAAGGAGAAATAGTCAAGAATTATTCTACAGAAATTATCAATCCGAAAATCTGCTCCGATCATACGTTAAGTCAGATACACATGATATTGAAACGAGTTGTAATGGATCCGCATGGATTGGGCAAACCAGCAAAATCGAAACACTTCTCTGCATCGGGAAAAACAGGTACAGCCCAAATATCACAGGGCACCGCAGGTTATCGAAAAGGATTCGCCTATTTGGTAAGTTTTTGTGGATACTTCCCGTCAGATAATCCAAAATATAGTTGTATCGTTTCCATTCAAAAGCCAGGACTCCCTGCTTCGGGTGGTTTAATGGCCGGTTCTGTATTTGGTAAAATTGCAGAGCAAGTATATGCCAAAGACTTAAGGTTGCCAGCTGCAAATGCACGAGATACGGTCAACAACATGATACCCCGTTTAATGGACGGTGATTGGTATGAAACAAAACAAGTATTGGATGCCTTAAAAATCCAATCGCGTCCTCAATTTGCGGGCAGTTTTTCACATATATGGTGCAAAGAAAGAAATTCGACAAATACCATACTCATAGACAGGAAAGAACAATTGTCCGGCGTCCCCTCTGTTATTGGCATGGGAGCAAAAGACGCGGTTTACCTACTTGAGAGCAAAGGACTAAGAGTTGGCATGAATGGCATAGGAAGGGTCTTTTCACAATCTCAACAACCGGGAACCAGAATAGCCAAAGGAAGCCGAATTTATTTGATAATGAAATAACAAACAATATTTAGATATGAAATTAACAGATTTACTTAAGGCAATTAAACCGACAAAGATTATCGGTTATACCGAGAAGGAAATTACGGGAGTAAACATTGATTCCCGTTTGGTAAAGGAGGGACATCTGTTTATGGCCATGAGAGGCACTCAAGCTGACGGACACGCCTATATTTCTTCGGCAATAACCAAAGGCGCCACCGCAATCTTGTGTGAAGAGCTTCCTGAAAAAATAGAGGAAAAAGTATCATATATTGTGGTAAATGATTCGGAAGAAGCTGTTGGGAAAGTAGCCACTACATTCTATGGGAATCCTACTTCTCGAATGAAATTGGTAGGCGTAACCGGAACTAATGGGAAAACAACAATTGCTACTTTATTATATAATATGTTTCGTAAGTTCGGACATAAAGTAGGCTTGGTTTCGACAGTGTGTAACTATATTGACGATGAACCTGTTCCTACAGAACATACTACTCCAGATCCTATAACACTCAATGAGCTATTGGGAAAGATGGCAGATGCAGGATGCGAATATGCTTTCATGGAAGTCAGTTCGCATTCTATCGCTCAAAAGAGAATCAGCGGATTAAAGTATGTAGGAGGAATATTTACTAACCTTACTCGCGATCATCTGGATTATCACAAAACGGTGGAGAACTATTTGAGGGCAAAGAAAAAGTTTTTTGACGATATGCCAAAGAATGCATTTAGCCTAACAAACCTTGACGATAAAAATGGGAAAGTGATGGTTCAAAACACCAAATCAAAAATATACACTTATTCGCTAACAAGCTTGAGCGATTTTAAAGGGAGAGTTCTCGAATCACATTTTGAAGGTATGCTACTAAATTTCAACAATCACGAAGTAGCAGTTCCTTTCGTCGGAAAATTTAATGCCTCTAACTTATTAGCAGTATTTGGCGCAGCAGTCCTACTTGGTAAAGAAGAGGAAGAAGTATTAAGAGTACTCAGCACACTTCATCCTGTCTCGGGACGTTTCGAAGCAATAAGGTCGTTAAAGAGGTATACGGCAATTGTTGATTATGCTCATACCCCAGATGCTTTAGCCAATGTACTGAAGGCCATTCATGGAGTATTGGAAGGAAGAGGTAAAGTAATTACCGTATTCGGAGCCGGCGGAAACAGAGATAAAGGTAAACGTCCTCTGATGGCTAAAGAAGCCGCTAAAGGCAGCGATAAAATTATTGTAACTTCAGACAATCCCCGCTTCGAAGATCCACAGGCTATCATCAATGATGTATTAGCAGGACTTACTGACGACGATATGAAAAAGACCATAAGTATCGAAGACAGACGTGAAGCTATCCGTACTGCCTGTATGTTGGCACAGCCTGACGATGTCATTTTAGTAGCTGGTAAAGGACACGAAGATTATCAAGAGATAAAAGGAATAAAACATCATTTCGACGATCACGAAGTTGTTAGAGAAGCGATGAAATAACAACCGTTAAAATACAAAACAATGCTATATTATTTATTCAGTTGGTTACATAAATTAGGGTTCCCTGGTGCTGGAATGTTCGGATACACTTCATTTAGAGCGCTATTATCCATTATTTTAGCTCTTCTTATTTCGAGTATCTGGGGAAGCAAATTTATTGATCTGATGAAAAGCAAGCAGATCACTGAAACCCAGCGAGATGCTAAAATTGATCCCTTTGGCGTTAATAAAGTAGGAGTTCCGAGTATGGGAGGTATTATTATTATCATCGCAATCTTAATTCCATGCCTGCTGCTAGGTAAACTAGATAACGTTTACATGATATTGATGCTTGTCACAACGGTATGGTTGGGCACATTAGGATTTGTTGATGACTATATCAAAATATTCAAAAAAGATAAAGAAGGTCTACATGGCAAATTCAAAATCATTGGACAAGTAGGTCTCGGACTGATTGTCGGATTAACACTATACTTGAGTCCTTCTGTTGTAATTCGCGAAAATGTAGAGGTTCACAGAGCGGGTGCCAAAATAGCAGTAATACACAAGACAAATAATATTAAATCGACAAAGACAACAATACCTTTCTTTAAATCAAACAACCTTGACTACGCAGACTTTGTTACTTTCATGGGACGAAATGCTCAAACAGCAGGCTGGATATTATTTGTTATTGTGACCATCTTTGTCGTAACAGCCGTGTCAAACGGTGCAAATTTGAATGACGGCATGGATGGAATGGCGGCTGGAAATTCTGCAATAATCGGAATAACTCTAGGTATATTAGCCTACGTTTCCAGTCATATAGAATTTGCAAGCTATCTAAATATAATGTACATCCCGGGTACTGAAGAATTAGTAATTTTCATTTGTGCTTTCATAGGTGCGCTAATAGGTTTCTTATGGTATAATGCCTACCCTGCCCAAATATTTATGGGTGATATGGGCAGTCTGACAATAGGTGGTATCATTGCTGTATTTGCCATTATTATACATAAAGAGCTATTGATTCCTATCCTTTGTGGCGTTTTCCTGATTGAGAATCTATCAGTTATCATGCAAGTAAATTATTTCAAAGCTGGCAAAAAGAAAGGAATACGAAGAAGGATATTTAAACGTACTCCAATTCACGACCATTTTCGTACTACTCTCGATCAGCTTGATCCGACATGTACCTATATCTTCACCAAACCGAAGAATGTTTTTCACGAGGCGAAAATAACTATCCGTTTTTGGATTGTTACCATCTTGTTGGCTGCAATAACCATCATTACCTTAAAAATCAGATAAATACATAAATAACGTGCGATATATAAATAATAAATAACATGAAAAGAATAGTCGTTTTGGGTGCAGGTGAAAGTGGAACCGGTGCCGCAGTTCTTGCCAAAGTAAAAGGCTTCGATGTATTTGTTTCTGATATGAGAACTATCGGAAGCAATTATAAAGCACTGCTCGATCAATATGATATTTCTTTTGAAGAAGATCATCCGCACACCGAAGAACTTATATTGAATGCAGATGAGGTAATCAAAAGCCCGGGCATACCAAATAACGCGCCGATGATTCTAAAAATAAATGAGAGAAACATACCTATTATCTCAGAAATAGAATTTGCAGGACGCTATGCAAATGCAAAAATGATTTGTATAACAGGTTCAAACGGCAAAACGACAACGACATCGCTTATTTACCATATATTTAAGAGTGCGGGAAAAAACGTCGGACTTGCAGGAAATATAGGGAAAAGTCTGGCTTACCAAGTAGCCACGGAGCAACACGACTATTATATAATAGAACTAAGTTCTTTTCAATTGGACAATATGTATAATTTCCGTGCCGATATTGCAGTGCTGATGAATATAACTCCCGACCATCTTGACCGCTATGATTTCAAGATGCAGAACTATATTAACGCCAAATTCAGAATTACTCAAAATCAGACACCGAACGATGCTTTCATTTTTTGGAACGACGATCCTATCATCAAACGTGAATTGGACAAACACGGCATCAAGGCGCATCTATATCCCTTTTCTGCTACAAAAGAAGATAATTCTATTGCATATGTCGATAACGGAGAAATTATAATAGATGAGCCGATCACATTTAATATGGAACAAGAAGAACTGGCTTTAACAGGTCAGCATAATCTATATAACTCGCTAGCGGCAGGAATATCGGCTAACGTTTCTGGTATTTCGAAAGAATATATCCGCAAAGCATTAGCCGATTTCAAAGGAGTAGAACACCGCTTGGAAAAAGTTGCTTCCGTTGCTGGCATTACTTTTATCAACGATTCCAAAGCTACAAATGTCAATTCTTGTTGGTATGCTCTTCAAAGTATGACCACCAAAACAGTATTAATATTAGGAGGGAAAGACAAAGGCAATGATTATACAGAAATAGAAGATCTGGTTCGAGAAAAATGTGCCGCCCTTGTTTACCTGGGATTACACAACGAAAAGTTACATGCTTTTTTTGATCCTATGGGACTGCCCGTTACCGACATCCAAACGAATATGAAAGATGCAGTAAATGCTGCTTATAAAATGGCTCAGAAAGGACAAACAGTTTTATTGAGTCCTTGCTGTGCATCGTTTGATCTATTCAAAAGCTATGAAGATCGAGGCGACCAATTCAAAGTATGCGTAAGGGCTTTATAAAAAATATTAATATTTTGATATCAATAAAACAATAGCAAAACGATTGAATAAGATACTGAAAATATTTAAAGGAGATAGAGTTATCTGGTTTATATTCCTTTTCCTCTGTCTCATTTCGCTGATTGAAGTGTTCAGCGCAGGTAGTCGATTAACTTATCAAAGCGGCAACTATTGGGCACCGTTACGTCAACATGCTTGTTTTTTAATAGTTGGACTTATTGTTGTTATCTGTATAATGAACATGCCTTACAAGTGGTTTCAATTGTTGGGTATCATTTTAATACCAATATCAATTATATTGCTGCTATTTACTTTAACGCATGGACATGGTATCAATGGCGCAGCCCGCTGGCTCAGTCTCTTCGGCATTAAGTTTCAGCCTTCAGAATTGGCCAAAATGGCAATGATTATCTATACTGCATCTGTTTTATCGAAAGGACAAACTCCTGAAGGGGCAAGTCCTGAAGCATTTAAGTTTATTACACCGCTACTTGTAGTACTTTGTATTTTGATTTTTCCGGAAAACTTTTCAACCTCTGCCCTATTGTTCATTGTCACAATGACAATGATGATTATAGGACGGGTTCCGATGAAAAAACTAATGATGATAGTATTACCGATAATCGGGCTAGTTGCTATTGTCTTAGTATATGCTGCAGCAAAACCGAAGACGAATACAGAAGATAAATCATTTCTCCATCGTGTTGATGTATGGGTGACACGTATTGACAAATTTACTCAAGGACATGATGAAGTACCGGCAACCCAATACGACTTCAAACAAAACGAACAGGTAGGACATGCCAATATTGCCGTAGCAACAAGTAGTGTATTAGGCAAAGGGCCAGGTAATTCTGTAGAGCGAGATTTTCTCAGCGAAGCAGCTTCCGACTTTATCTTTGCTATTATTATTGAAGAAATGGGATTAGTAGGCGGTATTTTTGTAGTATTCCTGTATATTTGCTTATTGATTAGAGCTGGACGAATAGCCAGACAATGCGACAAGACATTTCCAGCTTTATTAGTCATCGGTATAGGATTACTAATGGTCTCTCAGGCTCTCGTCAACATGTTAGTCGCTGTAGGGCTATTTCCCGTAACAGGTCAGCCTTTACCTTTAATCAGTAAAGGAGGAACGAGTACTTTGATAAACTGTGTATATATAGGTATGCTACTAAGCGTAAGTAATTACACTAGAAAATTACAACTTAAAAAAAGTAAGAAATCTGAGCAAGAAACAATGATTCAACCGGCCGAACCTACAGCTGTATTGTTAAACGAAGATTCAAAAATGAGATAAGAGTATGGAAGATATTAGAATCATTATTAGCGGAGGAGGAACAGGAGGTCACATTTTTCCAGCTGTTTCCATAGCAAATGCCATTAAAGAACTAAAGCCAGAGGCAAAAATCTTATTTGTCGGAGCTGAGAACAGAATGGAAATGCAACGAGTTCCTGACGCTGGATATGAGATAAAAGGACTCCCTGTTGCCGGGTTCGATCGCAAACACTTATTAAAAAACATCAGTGTCATCATCAAGTTACTGAAAAGCCAACGTATGGCAAAAAAGATAATTAAAGAATTCAATCCACAAGTTGCAGTAGGCGTAGGTGGATATGCTAGCGGACCAACGCTAAAAACTGCGGGAATGCTAGGGATTCCGACACTCATTCAAGAACAAAATTCATACGCTGGAGTCACTAATAAATTACTAGCAAAAAAGGCTGTGAAAATTTGTGTTGCCTACGAGGGGATGGAACGTTTTTTTCCGCAAGAAAAAATCATTATGACGGGCAATCCTGTTCGTCAAGGACTATTGAAACAAGTATCTCATGAGGAAGCGGTAAAAACGTTCAATTTGGATCCAGAGAAAAAAGTCATATTGATATTGGGAGGCAGTTTGGGAGCAAAAACAATTAACAACACTATAATAGCAAATTTATCGTTTATAAAAGAAAATTCCGATATTCAATTCATTTGGCAAACAGGAAAAATTTACTATCAGCAAGTAATGCTAGAGTTACAAAAAGCAGGAAATATAACCAACTTGTATGTCAACGACTTTATCAAAGATATGGCAACAGCCTATGCGGCAGCCGATCTAGTTATTTCGCGTGCTGGTGCCGGTTCTATATCCGAATTCTGTATGTTGCACAAACCTGTAATATTGGTTCCGTCGCCTAATGTAGCCGAAGATCATCAAACAAAAAATGCACTTGCTCTTGTCAAAAAAGGAGCAGCAGTCTACGTAAAAGATGCAGAAGCTCACGAAAAACTTCTGTCCGAAGCCATGAAAGTAATTACAAACGAGAATAAATTAAAACAACTAAGTCAAAATATAGCACAATTGGCACTCCCTAATGCTGCGGAAATAATAGCAAAGGAAGTACTGAAATTAATTAAAAAGTAAAAATACAATGGAATTTAAATCTGTCAAATCAGTATATTTTGTAGGTGCAGGTGGTATTGGAATGAGCGCTATAGCTCGCTATTTCCTCTCAAAAGATATTTACGTCGCTGGATACGACCGCACTCCAACTCATCTAACCCAGCAATTGGTAGCAGAAGGAGCCAATATTCACTATGAAGAAAATATCGATCTCATTCCTTCAGAATGTCGCGATAACAAAACGACACTAGTCATTTATACAGCTGCCATACCAGAGACCCACAAAGAACTGGCCTATTTTCGGAAAAATGAATTTACCATTGAAAAGCGAGCTCAGGTATTGGGCGAACTGACCCGCACGGCAAAAGGGCTTTGTATTGCCGGCACTCACGGTAAGACGACAACCTCTGCAATAGCTGCCCACTTACTGAAAGAATCTCATGTAGATTGCACCGCCTTCTTAGGTGGAATATCAAAAAACTATGGTACAAACCTTTTGCTTTCGAAAACAAGTCCCTATATCGTTATCGAAGCAGATGAATTTGACCGTTCTTTTCATTGGCTAAGACCTTACATGAGCGTCATTACAGCTACAGATGCCGACCATCTGGATATATATGGCACCTATGAAGCATACTTGGAAAGTTTTGCCCACTACACAGAACTTATCCAACCGGGCGGTGCTCTCATTATTCATGAAGATCTACAACTTAAACCTCGCGTACAAGGCGGAGTGAGAACATTTACCTACTCGCGAGATAAAGGAGATTTTCACGCAGAGAATGTGCGCATAGGTAATGGCGAAATCTTTTTTGATTTCATTGCCCCCGACACACAAATCAATGATGTCCAGCTCGGTGTCCCTATGAGCATCAATATCGAAAATGGCATTGCGGCTATGGCACTTGCTCATCTTAATGGAGCCACTGATATAGAAATAAAAAAAAGCATGCTTTCGTTCCATGGAGTGGATCGACGTTTCGATTTTAAAATAAAAAATGATAAAATCGTTTTCTTAAGCGATTACGCACATCATCCGGCAGAAATCAAACAAAGCATCCTTTCTATCCGAGAGTTATACAAGGACAAAAAGATAACAGCTATCTTTCAACCCCATTTATATACTCGAACACGAGATTTCTACGAAGAATTTGCCAATAGCCTTTCACTACTCGATGAAGTGATCTTGACAGATATTTATCCTGCTCGTGAAAAGCCGATACCAGGCGTCACCAGTCAACTCATTTATGATAAACTTCGTCCTGGAATCGAAAAGACAATATGCAAGAAAGAAGATATTCTGAATATTTTGAAAGATAAAGACATAGAAGTACTAATTATTTTGGGTGCCGGTGACATCGACAATTATGTTCCGGCTATCAATCAATTACTTCTTAAAAGAAGTCTATAACAATAGTGTGCCTCATGAAAAAGAACATTTTTATAATCATTTCAATATTGCTTGTTGCTTCTTATCTTATAGTAGCAGTAACGCAATTTAATTTGCAACCCAATGATTTCCGTTGCAAAAAAGTTGAAGTTATTATAAAAGACACTTCAGACGTGAATCTAATAACAAAAAGCGGTGTAGTGGAAATGCTAAAATCGAGAGGCATTCAGTTAATAGGCAAAAGAATGAATGAAATAGACACCCGACATCTGGAAAAAGAAGCTTGCCGATATCCTTTGGTAAGAAATGTAGAATGTTACAAAACGTTGGGAGGAAAAATTTGTTTTGAAGTTTCTCAACGTATTCCAATTTTGCATATCATGAATCAATACGGAGACGATTATTACATAGACAATATCGGGCAAATTATTCCAGCATTACCTTCTGCTACAGCCTATCGCCCCATAGTGACGGGGTGTGTGGACAAGTGGTATGCAACAAACTTTTTATACAAACTTGGTGTGTATATTTATTATAACAACTTTTGGCGAGCTGCTATCCAGCAAATTAATATATTGCCTGGACGAAATATAGAATTAATTCCTCGAATAGGGAACCATATTATCTACTTGGGAGGTATTAACCATTATGATGAAAAACTAAACCGCTTGTTCGTGTTCTATCAACAAGGATTAAGTAAAGTCGGCTGGAACAAATATTCACGCATTAGCTTAGAGTTTAATAACCAGATTATATGTACGAAAAGAGCGGATGTTATGGCAGCCGACTCCATCAAATAGAAAGAAGTATCGTTTACAAACAATAAAAGAATAAGGAATTATGACAACAAAAGAATCTATTGCAGCAATTGAAATCGGATCTTCCAAAATCGCTGGCATGGTAGGAAGGAGAGATTCGGGAGGAAATTTGGAAGTGTTGGCTTATGCAACCGAAAATTCTTCATCTTTTATTCGTAAAGGAATTATTTTCAATATAGATAAGGCTGTCATAGGCCTGAAATCTATCATTGACAACTTAGAAAAGTCACTGGAAGGACTGACCATTTCTAAAGTATATGTCAGCATTTGCGGTCAATCATTCCGATCTTTAAAGAATGTAGTCTCCCGTGACTTACCAGAAAATGTCAGCATCACCGAAGAAATGGTTGATTCCATTTGCGAAGAGAATAGAGCCATAAAGCTGACTGACATGGACATCTTCGATGTAATTCCTCAGGGATATCATATCGGAACAATTAGCGAGATGGATCCGGTCGGGGTTATCGGCAATCGCATAGAAGGTTGCTTCCTCAATATTGTAGGACGTTCTATCGTTCGCAAAAATCTAGAACGTTGTTTCTCGGACGCGAGAATTAAAATTGCCGACGACCCTGATATCACCTCAACGGTCACTGCAAAATATGTACTGACCGAAAGTGAACGGCGCTTGGGGTGCGCACTTATTGATTTTGGGGCAGATACCACAACAGTCTCTATTTATCACAAAAACATTTTACGCTTTTTATCGGTCATCCCAATAGGAAGTTCAAGTATCACCCACGATCTGATGTCGCTCAATATCGATGAAAATGAAGCAGAAGAATTAAAAGTACATTATGGAAGTGCTACTTTAGAAATTAGCAAAGATGAAGAGGAAATTATTCACTTGAACGAAGAGAACCATTCTGTTAAGCTGAGTGAGATAAACAATATTGTAGAGGCACGCGCCATGGAAATTATTGCTAATGTTTGGAATCAAATTCAGCTTTCGGGATATGCCAACCGGCTAGGATCAGGACTAATTTTTACAGGTGGCGGTTCCAATTTACGTAACCTAAGTACAGCATTCTGTAAATACATCAAACGCAATCCCAAAATCCGCACCGCTTCTTTAGTTTACGAACCATCCATTTCGGGACTTACTATCCCTAGTGATGGAACTATCAATGCATTAATAGGGTTGACGCTCGGTGGCAGAGAAAATTGTTGTGAAAGGATGTTCAATCAACCGATACCAAATCCTGGCCAAGAAGTAAAAATAGACCACCCTTCTGAGGAAATCGACGAAGGAGGATTGAGTGTGAACTATGATAATGATGACCAATATAATACTAAACCAGATAGAATAGAAACTGAAGAAATACCATTATCCTCTGACGAGGAAAATAAAAAGATCGGCATCAAGGTTCCTTTTTGGGATAAAATTAGAAAACAGAAAAAAGAAGAGATTGAAATAGAAGATCCGGAAACTGTAGCACAAAGAGAGTATGAAAGAGAACAACAACAAATACGCAAAGACCGTGATAGAGCAGAAAGAGAAGCTCAACATGAGGTAGAGACCTTGCGAAGAGCTGAGCAAAAGAAAAAGCAAGATGCTCTAAAAGTGCAACAGCAAGAAGAGGAAAGAATCCTTCGGGAGAAAAGAAAAGAGCAAGAAAGAGTAGAAAAGCTAGCTAAGAAAAAAGACAATAAATTTAATAAAGCACTCAATCATCTCACCGATATATTCTTTAACGAAGACCAAATGAAAGATGATAATGATTAAAGTGTCTAACGAAGAATAAAAAATAAATAGATATGGACTTAGATTTTGAATTAAAGAAAAATTGTCCCAATGTTATTAAAGTCATCGGCGTAGGCGGTGGCGGTAGTAATGCTGTGAACCACATGTTTGTTCAAGGCGACATCCAGGACGTTTCGTTTGTTCTTTGCAACACAGACAGTCAGGCCCTAATACAGTCGAAGATCCCTGTCAAAATACAACTGGGAGATGAAGGCTTGGGAGCAGGTGCTATACCCGAAGTCGCAAAAAACGCTGCCGAAGAAAGTAAAGAACGAATCAAAAAGATGCTGTCCGACGGCACAAAGATGGTATTCATCACCGCAGGAATGGGAGGTGGAACCGGAACAGGTGCTGCGCCGGTAGTTGCCAAAATAGCCAAAGAGATGGGCATTTTGACCGTAGGTATCGTTACTATACCTTTTCTTTTTGAAGGTGAACAGAAAATACTCAAAGCGCTAAGTGGAGTAGATGAAATTGCTAAAAATGTAGATGCACTATTGGTCATCAATAACGAACGTCTTCGCTCTATTTATTCCGATCTCACCTTAACCAATGCCTTTGCAAAGGCTGATGACACACTATTAATAGCAGTAAAAGGCATCGCAGAAATCATCACACTACCTAAAAAGATTAACCTTGACTTTGCCGATGTCCGGACAACACTACAAAATGGCGGTGTAGCTATCATGGCTACAGGCGAAGCAGTTGGCGAAAACCGCATCACAGAAGCTATCAACAAAGCTTTGCTTTCGCCGTTACTAAGCAACAAAGACATCACCAACTCAAAACGCATTTTGCTTTGTGTCACTTTTAGCCCCAACTCGGAACTCATTGTAGAAGAACTTGATGAAATTCATGACTTTATGAAAAGCATCGAGAAAAACGTCGAAGTTATCTGGGGAGGCGGTCCCGACGAGAAACTGAAAGATGGTGTAAGAATTACAATTTTGGCTACAGGATTCGGCGTAAAAGATGTTGCCGACAAGAGGGATATATTGGGCGAAGATATTGCCGAACTAATTGATGAAGAAGAACAGAACCGCCGAAACCGTTTAATTAAACAATATTATGGAGAAGGTATTCAGGACCTAGGCCATTCAAGACGTCACGAAACATTTTTGTTTGATCCATCAACACTCGATAACGATGATATTATCTCAAGAATAGAGTCATCACCAACTTTTGATCGTACCAGACAACAACTCAAAAAAATTAAAGCCCTAGCAGCTTCTGACAGCGTTCAGACTGAAAAAGATAAAGAGTCTGGGGAGAATAAAAATGATGCAGTGGCAGATGGCGTCATCAATTTTGGATAAATAAAAACAGAATACTTATAAACAATAAAATAAGATGAGTTTATTTGATAAGGTCAGCGAAGACATTAAAAACGCAATGAAAGCCCACGACAAAGTGGCACTCGATACTTTAAGAAACATAAAGAAATGTTTTTTGGAAGCAAAAACAGCTGAAGGAGCCAACGGCGAATTAAATGATGCCGATGCAACAAAAATTATTCAAAAGCTGGTTAAACAAGGGAAAGATTCGGCAGAACAGTATATGACCGCCAATCGTAAAGATCTTGCAGATGGAGAATTGGAACAAGTCAAAGTAATGGAAACATATCTTCCCAAACAACTCTCATCTGAAGAGCTTGAAATCCGCTTGAGAGCAATTATTGTCGAAGTCGGTGCAACCGGTGCAAAAGACATGGGAAAAGTGATGGGAACCGCTTCTAAACAATTAGCGGGTTTGGCAGAAGGCCGCATCATTTCAACTAAAGTAAAAGAACTCCTCGCAGCTCTTTAATCAAACACCTCGCGCAAGACCTCTACAGACTTCAACTCCGGGAACTCGGGAAGATGGATTCTGTAATACGACAAAAGAACTTCTATGCACCTGTTACGCTGATCACGATTCATAGCGAACAGGTGCATATTATTATAATTCATTCGCATCAAGGTATTAATACGATGGGCTTCATCAGGTTTCAAAAAAGGCTGCCCAGTCAGAGGCAAAGAAGTGTAACAGCTATTCTGCAAATCAAAATAATCGCCTTTCCTATATCCGGTCAGATTGGGATAGAATCCTAAGAACCAAGACAAATGCATCATAAACACCAAATGAAAATTCGAAAAATTGGCAGAACAATTGTCTAGCCACAAAATAGAATTTTTAAGATACCCGAACAAAGGTTTATTTTCAGCTTCTTCACGCAAAGAATAAAGCATAAATTCTGCTAAGAAAAAAGCAATTGTGGTTTTTGACCTGTCAAAAGGGATGGAGGCAAAAGGGTAACTCAATTTAGCATTCTTAATACGATTCAATGAACGATTAGAACGAAAGTCCGCCTCAATATCGACTAGCGCCAACGGCTGGAATAAAGAGGCTTTAAAGATTGAACGACGAGATTTTGAGATAGAAACCAATAAAGTAGTTCTACCATAAAGAGAAGTATATACATCAACTATATTTGATGTATCACTATACTTTATTTGATGTAGAATAATTGCTTCCGATTTCTGCAACATACACTTCCTTATAATTACGCTCAAAAGTAAATAAAAATAAGTCGCTGTACAAACTAGTACACAAATTAATTATCACGGTGCACATTATCAATACAATTTTCTCGTTTTGCCCTATCCCAAAAATTCACTAACAGTACTATACTAATATCGTCCCTTTTTGTTTTTTGAATTACAAAAGTCAAAAGAGATATTCTCGTCCTTATGTTTTTTGCGACTCACGGACGTGAGTCGCAAGCTATATATAGGCGGAAAAACGTTGGTTCACCAGTAAAAGTCAGGGTACTAAGCATTATGGTATTCGGATACTTAAATCCGAGACAGAGAATGAATTTATATTAATGAGTCGCAAGAGGACGTGAAATATTTATCTATTTTGCAGAAAAAGGATTATATAAACAGCCACATAGATGTTGTCTTACTCTATATAAATCGTTGGAATGCTCACCCCATTGACACAGAAACAAGCTATGATGCAATACTTTGCGTGCAATCCATTTTTCAGAACGTATCTCAAGGTGAATATTCCCCAACATACTGATACTTTTTTATCCGAACATGTGTAACAGGCCCTTACAGGGCACTCTTTTCGTAATCATTTCACCGCCCAAATATAAATCGAACCGGAAGAAGGCCTAAATAGATTATGCGCAATACATTGATAGACAGCGAGAAATTCATAAGGACGAAAATAAATGTTTGTACTTACAAACATTTATTTTCGTCCTTATGAATTTTTGTGTTCGTCCTTATCATTTTTCGAAAACGAAGCGTCGATCCTGTGTATTGAGAAGTGCCACTTCAGTGTGGTTAAAAAAGTATCAGTATCGCCCTCAATGTTCATCTCTAAAAACGTTCTGAAAAACGACTTCTACATAATCGCTTACTAGTCAGCGCAATACTATGTCAATGGGGTATGCACCACGCAAAATACAAATCGGATCATCCGAAAAACGGCTTTCTTATTCGAGTATTCAATGGCTCTATACACCTCATAGCTACTGGACTTGTATGAAAAATGGCAATATATTAATTTTCAGCTAACAGATGTACTTTACGATGTCCCATCTTGCCACGATACAGTATGTATAAGCCTGATAAACAAGTCGCAAGCATGACAGAAAGAGGTGGTATTAGTATTATAGTGGAATCTCGGAGTGATTCATACCGAGGTAGCTTCTTCAAGCTGTCGGCAAAACGCGATCAGTTCAAACAAATCGGGGTCGTCCTTATTTTTCTAAAACCACATATGCCCCTAAAATTGTTGACGTCCATACGTTTTCAAAAAAACTTAAGGACGTCAACATAAAAACTAACATACGACAATTTTGCGTATGTCGCAGGCTCTATTTATGAAATATACTATTAATACTTATGCTTAGCCCCTAACTTTTACCGGTGAGCCTATATACATTGAAAAAAGAATCTATCGAGATAGTTCTTACTACATCATTAGGTAATAAGAATGACAAACCTATTGCGATAGTATAATTAATCGTTGGAAAGGTTTTATGTAAAGCACCCTTTATACGCAAGAATAGCATACCAAAATAACGATATTGATATCTAATGGTCTTGTTTTCTCAGTGTTTCAATCTACAAAAAGGGAGAATATTGCATAAAACTTAATTTTTTTAGTAAGAAAGTTTTGCCAATCCAAAAAAAGTCTCTATTTTTGCATCCGCAATTGAGGGAATCATTGCGAAAAACAAGATTCCAGTAACTCAAGGAGGCCCGCTCGTCTATCGGTTAGGACGCAAGATTTTCATTCTTGAAAGAGGGGTTCGATTCCCCTGTGGGCTACAAAAGTTAAAAATATAATTATTGTAAAGATGGCAAATCACAAATCTGCAATTAAAAGAATTAGAGAGCAAGAAACGAGAAGACTCCGCAACAGATATTATGGCAAGACGATGAGAAATGCTGTTAGAAAGTTGCGTGCTACAACAGACAAAAGCGAAGCAACTACCATGTATCCTGGTATTACCAAGCTCATTGACAAATTAGCTAAGGTTAATGTTATTCATAAGAATAAGGCGAGCAATTTGAAGTCTAAGTTGGCTCTTTATATCAACAAACTTTAATTAGCATCGTATTTTTATAGGTTATAGACGATAGGTCGGTCTGTTTTGCAGTGCCGGCCTTTGTTATTTACCCATGCATAAATCATAGGTGCAGATTATTCTGTTTTTTAAGGCCTTAAAATTTCCCCAATTGGCATATTTTCATTAACTTTGCTCTGTTATATAAAAACTTAAGATTATTATGAGTGACGAAGAAAAGTCTGTAAATACTGAATCTTATTCCGCCGATAGTATCCAAGTTCTTGAAGGATTGGAAGCTGTCCGTAAACGTCCTGCAATGTACATTGGCGATATTAGCGAGAAAGGTTTACACCATTTAGTTTACGAAGTTGTCGATAACTCCATTGATGAAGCTTTGGCGGGTTTCTGTTCGCATATCGAAGTGGCAATAAATGTTGACGGCTCGGTAACTGTTCAAGACAATGGGCGTGGTATTCCGGTTGATATGCACGAGAAGGAGCATAAATCAGCCCTCGAGGTCGTAATGACAGTACTTCATGCCGGTGGTAAATTCAATAAAAGCTCCTATAAAGTTTCCGGAGGCTTGCATGGTGTCGGCGTTTCTTGTGTAAATGCCCTCTCCTCGCACATGACAACTCAAGTATTTCGTAACGGAAAGATTTATCAACAAGAATACGAATTTGGCAAGCCGCTATACAGCGTCAAAGAAGTTGGAACGACAGAGCTAAACGGTACTCGCCAACAATTCTGGCCCGATAGTTCAATCCTCACAACAACGACCTATAAATATGATATACTTGCTACCAGAATGCGGGAGTTGGCTTACCTGAACGCAGGATTAAAAATTACGCTGACCGATTATCGTGAGATAAATGAAGACAAGCCCCGGCAAGAAATATTTTTATCAGAAGAAGGTTTAAAGGAGTTTGTTCGCTACATCGATTCCTCTCGCGAGCATCTCATTGACGACGTTATCTATCTTAATACAGAGAAGCAAGGCTTTCCAATTGAGGTAGCTATCATGTACAATACTTCATTTTCGGAAAACCTCCATTCGTTTGTCAATAATATCAACACCATAGAAGGCGGCACGCACCTCACCGGATTTCGACAGGCGCTCACCCGTACATTAAAGAAATATGCCGAAGATAATAATCTGCTTGACAAACTCGAAAAAGCAAAAATAGAAATTTCAGGAGATGACTTCCGCGAAGGTCTCACCGCCGTTCTTTCTATTAAAGTGGCAGAGCCGCAATTCGAGGGACAAACAAAAACAAAACTAGGTAATAGCGAAGTTGCCGGTGCCGTTAATCAGGCAGTAGGTGAAGCACTGTCCAATTACCTCGAAGAACATCCAAAAGAATCACGTTTAATTGTCGATAAAGTAGTATTGGCAGCCACGGCTCGCCATGCAGCTCGTCGAGCTCGCGAATTGGTTCAGCGCAAATCACCTCTAGCCGGTGGTGGACTACCAGGCAAATTGGCAGATTGTTCAGATAAAGACCCTGTCAAATGCGAACTATTCCTTGTGGAGGGTGACTCGGCTGGTGGAACGGCAAAGCAGGGACGAAATCGTAATTTTCAAGCCATATTGCCATTACGAGGTAAAATATTGAACGTAGAAAAGGCAATGTACCATAAGGCTTTGGAAAGTGAAGAGATTCGCAATATTTATACTGCGCTCGGTGTAACAATCGGGACAGACGAAGATAGTAAAGCTGCCAACATCGACAAATTGCGTTATCATAAAATTATTATCATGACCGATGCCGATGTCGATGGTTCTCACATCGACACACTGATAATGACATTCTTCTTCCGCTACATGCCCCAGATAATTCAAAATGGTTATCTATATATAGCAACTCCCCCACTCTATTTATGCAAGAAGGGTAATACCCAAGAATATTGTTGGACGGAGATGCAGCGCCAACGTTTTATCAGTACTTATGGAGGAGGCAAAGAAACCGGTATCCACGTGACCCGTTATAAAGGTTTGGGTGAAATGAACGAAGATCAGCTATTCTCAACTACAATGGATCCCGAAAACCGTATGCTAAAACAAGTCACAATAGAAAATGCAGCCGAAGCGGACTATGTTTTTTCAATGCTGATGGGCGAAGACGTTGGACCTCGCCGAGACTTTATTGAAAAGAATGCATCTTATGCTAATATCGATGCTTAATAAATAGCCGTTCAAAATGGTAAAATAATAAAAGTCAGGGCGTATCAAAATAGTTGATACGCCCTGACTTTTATTACAAATATGCTATCAAAATAGCTTTCAAGAATCCTTGTTACTGCAACCAGATTGAGAACGACTAAATATTTAGCGAAATAGGCTTATTGGGTTCTCTCAAATCCCGCCCTTCAAATTGGCACATTGCTTCAGTCCATTCGGTGGGAATTTCCATTGAGCAATGATTGACCAAATCGTAAGCCACCATCACAGAAGTGCAAACACACTCTACCTCATTCGTATCAGTATCTATTACTTGTTGAACCAGATGAAAGCTCTTTTTGCCTATTCTTGAGACAGCGGTTTGAACAGATATATGAGCTGCACCAAAAATCTGAGCAATAAAGTTTGCCTCGATATGTACAACAATAATACCCTCCTTTTCCCAATCTACATGTGGGCAAACTTCCGCAAGATACTCTGTCTTGCCGGTATCATAAAATTGAAAATAAACCGTATTGTTGACATGACCGAATTTATCAACGTCATTAAAGCGGATTTGTACCGGAAGTATATGATGAAACTTAATTTCTTCCATTGTTTTTGCTTAAACTCTTATTAATCTCAGACAAAAGTACTATTTTTGCGAATAAAACAAGGGAATATGGATCAAAAAATTATTGAAGACATCAAAAATGCCTGCAAAGTAATGATGCAAGGAGGCATTATTTTATACCCTACCGATACAATCTGGGGCATTGGTTGCGACGCTACAAACGGAGAAGCCGTACGCAAAGTCTATGAAATCAAACAACGGTCCGATAGCAAAGCGATGTTAGTATTAACCGATTCTTTTACAAAAGTAAATTTTTATGTAGATGATTTACCGGAAGTAGCTTATGACCTGGTAGATGTGGCTACTAAGCCTCTCACTATTATCTACTCCAAAGCTCGCAACCTGGCACCCAACTTAATAGCGGCCGACGGGAGTGTAGGCATTCGGGTAACCAGCGAAATGTTTTCACAAGCACTATGCCGCCAATTTAGAAAAGCCATTGTGTCTACCAGCGCAAATGTAAGTGGGCAACCTTCACCGGCATGTTTTGCTGACATCAGCGAGGAGATTAAATCAAAGATGGATTATATTGTAAAATACCACCAAGATAACAAGACGCCGGCCAAGCCGTCAAGTATTGTCAAACTAGGCAACAAGGGGGAAGTGACAATAATAAGGAAATAATGTAATGCAAGGAGAGAATAGAACTTTAATTCAACAATTTATTATATGGCGAGAAAGTCATATTAAAGAGAAACAATTTATCTTAATATTGAGTTTCTTCGTAGGAGGTTTTTCTGCTCTCGCTGCCCTTATACTTAAATTTTTCATACATTCTATTCAAAAAGTTCTAACCAACAGTTTTAGTCTGACACATGTCAACTATCTTTATTTAGTATATCCGGTTGTAGGTATTATACTAACCGGATGGTTTGTCCGCCACATCGTCAAGGATGATATAAGTCATGGAGTAACAAAAATCCTCTATTCCATTTCACGACGTCAAGGGCGTATCAAACGACACAACATATGGTCAAGTATCATTGCCAGTGCTATTACCATCGGATTTGGTGGATCAGTCGGTGCCGAATCGCCTATAGTCCTCACAGGCTCCGCCATCGGTTCAAACCTAGGCAGCTTATTCAAGATGAACCACCACACTCTTATGTTGTTGGTAGGTTGCGGTGCCGCAGGAGCTATCTCAGGTATATTCAAAGCACCTATCGCTGGATTGGTTTTCACACTCGAAGTCCTGATGATTGATCTGACAATGACGTCTCTACTTCCCTTGCTCATTTCATCGGTCACAGCAGCGACAGTCACTTTCATCGCAACAGGACAAAGCGCAATGTTCAAATTCAATATGGATACCCCCTTTATATTGAATAGAATTCCTTACGTTATCTTATTAGGTATTTTTTGTGGACTTATCTCACTCTATTTCACAAGAGCAATGAGCTCATTTGAGAATATATTCGGCAAGTTGAACCGCCCTTATAAAAAGCTCATCCTAGGAGGTGTTGTATTAAGTGCGCTCATCTTCATCTTCCCCCCATTATATGGAGAAGGTTACGACACAATAGAGCTGCTCATTAACGGCACCACGATTAACGATTGGAAGAGTGTCATGGACCACTCGTTATTTTATGGATCAAACAATCTATTAATTTATTTAGCCTTCATCCTTTTGCTAAAAGTTTTTGCTTCAGTCGCGACTAATGGCGGAGGCGGCTGCGGTGGACTATTTGCTCCCACCCTATACTTGGGATGCATTGCAGGATTTATATTCTCATATTCCAGTAACTTATACGGGCTACCGGTTTATCTTCCCGAGAAGAACTTTGCATTGATGGGAATGGCCGGAATGATGAGTGGAGTGATGCACGCTCCACTGACAGGTGTGTTCCTTATTGCCGAACTAACTGGAGGCTACGATTTATTTTTACCTTTGATGATTGTTTCCGTCAGTTCATATCTTACTATTATTGTGTTCGAACGAAACAGTATTTATGCTATGCGTCTTGCTAAAAAAGGAGAGTTGCTGACACATCATAAAGACAAAGCTGTACTGACTTTACTCAAGATGGAAAATTTTATCGAAAAAGACTTCATCGTTGTCCGCCCAAAAATGGATCTAGGCGAATTAGTACACGCGATTTCATCTTCTTGTCGAAATATCTTTCCCGTTGTCGATGACAATGGTAAATTATTAGGTATTGTTAACCTGGACGATATCCGCAACATCATGTTTCGGCAAGAACTATATCACCGTTTCACTGTCGAGAAGTTCATGAATTCGGTTCCAGCAAGGTTGCTTGATACCGCCAGCATGGAACAAGTGATGCGAATATTCGACGACACCAAAGCATGGAATCTTCCGGTAGTCGATATAAACGGTAAGTACTTGGGCTTTATTTCAAAATCAAAAGTATTTAATTCATACAGGCAAGTGTTAGTACACTTTTCTGATGAATAAGAAAAAACGAGAACAATGGATAAAAGTTTGCGAATAGTTTATATGGGAACTCCTGAATTTGCAGTAGAAGCACTTCAGAGATTAATAGAAGGTGGATACAATGTTGTTGGAGTCATCACCACTCCCGACAAACCTGTCGGGAGAGGCCACCATGTACAATACTCAGCAATCAAAGAGTATGCACTTAGCAAGAATCTGCCACTGCTCCAACCCGAAAGATTAAAAGAGGAATTATTCCTTGAGGCTCTACAAGCATGGAAGGCCGACTTGCAAATAGTAGTAGCCTTTCGTATGCTTCCAGAAGTTGTCTGGAATATGCCCAAATATGGGACCTTTAATCTACACGCGTCATTATTACCTCAGTACCGGGGTGCTGCTCCTATCAATTGGGCCATCATCAATGGAGATACAGAAACAGGAATCACCACATTCTTTCTTGATAAAGAAATCGATACAGGACAGATCATACAACAAGTTAAAATACCAATCAAAGAAACGGACGATGTAGGTATTATACACGACAAACTGATGATGCTCGGAGGGGACTTAGTGATAGAGACCGTTAACAACATTATAAATAAAACGATAAAACCTATACCACAAGAAGAAATTAAAATTGAGGGAGAATTGCGACCTGCACCCAAAATATTCAAAGAGACTTGCCGTATAGATTGGACACAATCAACAGAACACATTTATAACCTTATCAGAGGATTATCACCCTACCCTGCCGCATGGAGTGAATTGTCTTCTCCCAATGGAGAAAAAAACATTCTGAAAATATATGAAAGTAAAAAGGCTATTGAAAAGAATCCCTCTGAACGGGCGGGGACAATAAAAACAGATGGAAAACATTATTTTCGAATAGCTACCGGCGATGGTTATATTGATATCCTACAGCTACAACTGCCCGGAAGGAAAAAAATGACGGTTGAAGAGTTCCTCAGAGGCCATAATATAATGAATTATTTATTTCAATAACTTATAAATTACCTTCAAAATGATACTATCACCATCACTACTAGCTGCCGACTTCGGTAACCTTAACAGAGACATTGAAATGCTCAATGACAGTGAGTCTAATTGGCTGCACATCGATGTCATGGACGGCGTGTTTGTCCCTAATATTTCTTTCGGGTTTCCCGTATTGAAATATATTAATAAAGTAAACAAAAAACCGCTTGATGTACATCTAATGATTGTACAACCCGAAAAATTTATCAATGAATTGAAAGAAGCCAATGCCCGAATAATGAACGTGCACTATGAAGCTTGTACTCACATTCACCGCACTATTCAACAAATCAAAGCTGCAGGAATGCTACCTGCCATAACCCTCAATCCAGCTACTCCGATTGTTTTGCTGAAAGATATCATACAAGACCTCCACATGGTACTTCTCATGAGCGTTAATCCTGGTTTCGGCGGACAACAATTCATTCCTCATACCATTAAGAAAGTAATAGAATTAAAACAGCTTATTAACGAAACCGACTCTAAAGCACTTATCGAAGTAGATGGAGGAGTCAATTTGGAAACGGGGCTACTACTCAAAGAGTCTGGAGCAGATGCTTTAGTAGCAGGGAATTCAATCTTCAGCGCCCCTAATCCTACAGAATATATTCATCAGCTGAAAGTTTTATAATAACGAAGTAACGTCATTTGGAGTTCAAAGCACTTCATAGATATCCTTTTCTACGCCTTTTCCCAGCCTTGGCAATAGGTGTATGGTACGGAGATTTGCTCTTTTTCCGGCAAGGAGGAAGCATTCTACCCTTAGCAAATATTGTTTGTATCATTTTCCTCTTTCTATTAATCGGCAGTTACTTATTCAAACGATATGACTTCCGTTGGTTATTTGGAGTACTCATTGCATTTGAGTTGTTCTACCTTGGTATGCAATTATGCACCCAATACCTGCAAACCGTCAATACGACTTTCCCCCCAGGTGAAAATATATACCAAGCAAGGCTTACTAGTTTCCCTATACAAAAGAGGCGGAGTTATCAATTTACGGCAGATATTACAAAATGCTCCTCAAAAAAGAGCATGAAACCTTTCAATGCTAAAGTCATATTATTCTTTCCGACAGTACAAGCAGCAAAAGCGCTACAAAAAGGAAATATACTCCTCATTTCAACCCGACTTTCCCAACCTGCAGATCGTGGCAATCCAGATTCATTCGACTACGCACGTTATCTACACCGTCGAGGAATAGGAGGCAGCAGTTTCATACGAGAAGGGCGTTGGAAAATTATCGGGCACAAAGAAGATACCTCTTTTGCTAGCGCCGCTTTAAGATGTAGAGAACAAATTCTACAGTTCTACCATTCATTTGGTTGGCAGAAAGATACAGAAAGTGTTGTATCTGCTTTAACTGTAGGATACGAAGACGATCTGAGCGAAGAAATCAAAGAGACCTATTCCATTACGGGCGCCAGCCATGTACTTTCTCTCTCAGGGCTACATATCGGATTCCTTTATGCGCTACTCATTTTATTATTAAAACGATTGGGTAATTCGCGAACAATGAATTTAGTACGTGGTGCAATTATTATTTTATTATTATGGGCTTTTGCTTTTTTCACAGGATTATCACCTTCAGTTATACGCTCTGTCATCATGTTCTCCCTCTTTGCCATGGCAAAAGCGATAAAACGCGATACGTATTCGCTCAATACACTGTCAGCGGCTGCCTTTTTTATGATACTAGTTTCACCCGAATGGCTGTTCGACGTAAGTTTCCAACTATCATTTTGCGCCGTAGGCTCATTATTACTTTTTGGACCTCATATTGAAAGAGTAATACACCCCACCAGTAAAATCGGGGAAAAAGCATGGCAACTGGCCAGTGTCTCGATTGCTGCACAATTAGGTACTGTTCCACTCATACTTTATTATTTTTCCAGATTTTCAGTCTACTTCATTCTATCAGGTTTTGTTGTCATTCCGTTGTCGTCGCTTATTATGTATTCTTCTATTATACTGATTCTTTCAATCCCGTTTAAAACGCTTCATCCTATTTTCGCATCCATTGTTGAAGGACTCACCGAAACGATGAACAAAGCTCTGATATGGATAGAAAAACTGCCCTATGCGGCTATTGACCGAGTATGGATATATGGCACAGAAGTTATTATCTTTTATGCCACACTAGGGCTTATTCTCTGCTTCCTGCACACACACCGGGCAAGATATGCTATTACATCTCTTATCAGTGTTGTACTACTGATAGTCATTCATGGCATTTACAGACAAAAAGATCTACCACACAACAGTATCGCTTTCTATAATATCCGATCATGTCCGGCAGTACATTGCATCAGCAGCAACCGGAAATCGTTGATAATTTGTGCCAGCCAAGAATCCAATATTGAAAATATGCAAAAACAAATGAACCGACATTGGAATCATCTGCGCTTAGATACTCCTCAAGTAATTAAGACAAACATCGTAATCCCCCAATTTTCGTTTTACAACAACTTTATATCTTATCATGGTAAGCGTATCGGCATTATTAATGATAATAGATGGCGCTATCAAAAAGCAAAACATAAACTTCAGACTGACTATCTATATATATGCCGAGGATATAAAGGGAACATAGAAGAATTACTCGCTATGTTCGATACAAAAAAAATCGTTTTGGACAGCTCGTTATCACAATGGCGCAAAGATCACTATAAAACATCATGCGACAGTCTTAATATACCTTTTGTATCAATAGAAGAAGGATATTATAAGATCTTCATATAAACGATTAACTGTCAACCAAATTCAGCACCTCATATAATTCATATCCTAATAAATTGTCGTATGTTAGTTTTTTCGGTGACGTCCTTAAGTTTTTTTGAAAACGTATGGACGAAAATATTTTTAGGGGCATACGTCGTTTTGAAAGGCTAAGAACATTTGTTTTAACTTGTGCAAATGCATACAAACAAGGTAAGAACGAGATAAATATTACATCACTTTTTCATAACTATCACCCTATTCTAATTAGCAAAATATAAGTTCATGAAAAAAAGATGAGCTTCTTTGCAACATTTCATCTCCTTTGAACGTCTAATATACAAAGAGCAAAAATAATAATGAATAACAATGAAAACAAAATTTTTGATCATATTACTATCTATTTGCAGCATCGGATTGCTTTCCGGTTGTGATTTCAATATAAATATGAAGCCGAGTAAAACAATTATTACTCGTACGTATAAAGTAGGACATTTCAATGCAATCGATTTTGGAGCAACGGGGAATGTTGAATTCATTCAGTCTAAAGATAGTAGCTGTTCCATCTCAATAAAAGGTCCTCAGAACTATGTCAAACAATTTGAAGTTAATGTGGAGAATGGTATTTTGTATGTCAATCATGATCAAAAGAGCCATTTTTACAAAGTAAAAATACAAATTAGAATTAGCGCTCCCATACTAACAAATATTACATCTAAAGGAGTTGGCGACATTCAGATAGCCAATATACAAGTAAAGAATCTAGAAGTTTTAAATAAAGGAGTAGGCAATATTAATATCGATTCCATCACGGGCAATAGCATCACCATCAACTCTAACGGTGTAGGCAACATCAACATAAAAGGTAAGGTTCACGTAGCAAGCTTGGCATGCAACGGCGTAGGTGATATCAAAGCTGAAGAGTTGCAATCCAAAATCGTTGATGCAAACTGCCGAGGAGTTGGAAGCATCACTTGTTTTGCTACTGACTCAATGACAGCGACAGTCAAGGGAGTAGGCAGCATAAAATATAAAGGGAAACCTCTTTTTAAAGATCTGAATTCTTCAGGAGTAGGCTCCATTAAAGAAAAATAGACATAAAAAAAAGATGATAATAATCATCTCATAATCTCTCTCTCATAACAAGAAAATCCGCCAACTGTGTGATACAATAGGCGGATTTATTTTTTATTCTTATAGTACAAAATCAAGTGCTCAAATAGTTACTAACGGCTTATAATACCAAGTTGGCTCTCTTCAACGAACTTAACAATAGTATCTATTTCACGACCTTTAGGAATTTGTTCCTTAATTTGTAGCACAGCATCAAAAATACTTGTCTGGTCATGGAACACCAATCGATAAGCATTGGCAATATGTTTTTGTACCTTAGCATCGACTGCAAGATTATTCAGAATCGTAGTATTAACACCGGCATATTTAATAGGGTTATGGGCAGCGACGATATAAGGAGGTACATCCTTACTGCAACGACAACCGCTCTGTATCATTGAAGAGTTTCCGATACGAACCTTCGGGTTTACAACGACGTTACTACTCAATATAACGCCATCCTGGATCTCACAACTACCAGCTATTTTAGAACCGTAACCAAAGACACAACCGTTTCCAATATGGGTATCGTGAAGCACATGAACGCCTTCAAGCAAGAAGTTATCATTCCCAATAATAGTCTTATCACCCGCAAATGTAGCCCGATTGATTACCACATTCTCGCGAATCGTGTTATTATCACCAATAATCAATTCGGTAGCATCCCCAGTATAGTTAAAATCTTGCGGAACAGCCCCGATTACGGCATTCTGATATATCTTATTGCCTTTACCCAATGTCGTACCTTCCATAATGCTGACATAAGGATAAATCACGCAATCATCGCCGATTGTCACATTCTTCTCAATATAGACAAACGGATATATCGTCACATTCTTTCCCAATTTGACCGAAGGGTCAATTATTACATGATCACTTATCATAGTCATTTTTTTTATTCATCATTTTATCTTCCGCCACCCAATGCATAATACAAATTGACAATAGACTGCATCTTATTAAAGTCGTCAGTTACTTTAGAAAGCTGGGCTGTCAATAGTGCCTGTTGCGCCGTTATTATCTCAAGATAAGTAGCAGAAGGACTTAAACTAAACATCTTTTGAGCATAATCCACATTTTTGGTCAGACTTTCTACCCGTTGTTGGTCAAATGAACCTCTTTTTGCAGATGTCTGATAAAGAGCCAAAGCATTATTCACTTCGCTACCGGCACTAAGCACTGCATATTGCCACTTAATGTATGCGGTCTGCTGTTGTGCTTCTGCAACCTTTAAGGAAGCTTTTAATTTACCATTTTCAAATATAGGTTGAGTAAGATTTGCTACAGCCGACAACAAAACCTTACCAGGATTGATAACAATACTTGCACTATTAGTCCAGCCGGCACTTCCCGATAACGTTAAGTTCGGATAGAAATTGGCTTGAGCTTGCTTCTTCTGATAATAACATGCAGCAAGGCTCAATTCCGCACTATATACATCGGGACGATTGGATAGCAACTGAACAGGAACCCCAACAGCCAAATTCTCAGGCAATGCTTGATCCTCAATTTTATTGCGACGAATCGTTTGTGGAGATTGGTTAATAAGCAACGATAAAGCATTTTCGGTAGTACGTATCTGCCGTTTTAATTCTTCAGCACTCGATAGAACCGAATAATAGTTTGCCTTAGCCGACTGTACTGATGCTTCATTCGTAGAACTACTATAATTCTTTTGCGCAACCATAATATCCCACGTATGCTTCGTCAACACAGCTGTCGAATCAGTTATTTCCAATTGACGATCGAGCATCAATAAGGTATAATAGCTATTAGCAATATTAGAAACCAATGAAGCACGAACAGCTTGTTGATATGCTTTCGATTGCAAAAGAATCTCTTGTTGAGCCCTTTTAGCATTTGTCAGTTTACCAAATAAATCTATATTCCAACTAGCTGCAATCGGCAAAGAATAAGTAGTTGCCGTTGTCGAGAAATCCCATCTTCCTACAGCTCCTGTTCCATTAAAAGCTAAAGAAGGAAAGAATGCCAACTTTGCAGCCCTCAATTGGGCTTCGGCTTCTTGAACAGAAAGAATAGCAACCTGCAGGTTTGCATTATTCTTCAAACCAGAATCTATCAATTGTTGCAAAGCAGCATCGGTAAAGACTTCTTGCCACTTCAAATTACCCATATTGAGTGTATCGGCCGTAGCAAGAGTATCATTTAGAGAAATCGAATCACGATATAAACCTTTAGTATTAACTGAAGGACGCTGGTATTGCTTATATAGGCCACAGCTGTTTAAAACAACAACTGCGCCTAACAAAGATATTATTTTTAATCTTTTCATATCATTACTTACTCTTTATCCTTTTTGACAGGACGTGTATATTGTATCATTTCCGTATCAATCTTCTGAGACGTCTCATTTTCGAACTGCAAAGGTTTAACCTTCTCTTGCAAATATTCGAAAATCACGAATAATGAAGGAACCACAAAAATTTGGCAAATCATACCTATCAACATACCTCCAATGGCCGAAGCTCCTAAAGTAGAATTACCGTTAGCTCCTACACCAAACGAGAACATCATTGGTAGCAGACCGATAATCATGGCACCCGAAGTCATTAAGATAGGACGCAAACGAGCTGCAGCACCCAAAATAGCACTCCATCTGATCGCCATACCCATCTGCCGTCTCTCTAATGCAAATTGAACAATTAAAATAGCGTTCTTCGCAAGCAAGCCGATCAACATAATAAGAGAAATCTGCATGTAGATATTATTTTCATGCCCAAACAAATTGGTAAAGATAAAAGCACCTGCCAAGCCGAATGGGATGGAAAGAATTACAGATAACGGCAAAATGTAGCTTTCGTATTGGGCACTCAATATTAAATATACGAACACCAAACAAAGAATAAAAATCAATGTAGTACTACTGCTCGACTCCTTTTCCGAACGAGTCAGGCCGGAGAATTCATAGCCATACCCCGCAGGGAGCGTTTTTGAAGCCACTTCTGAAATAGCTTTAATAGCATCACCGGTACTATATCCATTGGCTGCCGTAGCATTTACATCAATTGATGTAAACAAATTGAAACGATTAATATTAGAAGGCCCATATACTTTATTTAAAGTAATATATTCATTAATAGGAGCCATTCCGACAGGAGTACGAACATAGATGCCATTCAGAGAAGACGGATCCAAACGTTTCTGAGGATCTGCCTGAATCATAACTCGATAAAGTTTACCATAGCTATTAAAATTCGAAGCATACAAACCTCCATAATAACCTTGAAGTGTTGTCAGTACTGTCGAAGGCGAGATGCTACTCTCCTTACATTTTGCAACATTGACATCAACCATATATTGAGGATAGCGGGGATCATAAGATGTCATAGCCCTCGAAAATTCAGGACGTTGGTTTAGACCGGCCAAGAACTGTTGTGTAATGCCAAAGAACTTATCTACCGAACCACCTGTTTTATCTTGTAAACTAAACGTTAAACCATTGGAAGCACTAAATCCTGGAATCATAGGTGGACCAAATGCTAATATCTGTGCATCTTTTATAGACGACGTTTGCAAATAGATCATTCCCAATACAGCCCTTGCGCTTTGACCCAAATTACGGTCTTTCCATTCCTTGAGCCTTATAATAAAGGTTCCGAAGTTACTTCCCTGACCCGCAATAAAGTTATAGCCAACAATCTGTGTACGACTTTTTATAGCCGGATTCGTTTTGAGCATATTATCAATAATAGTCATCGTTTTAGCAGTCTTTTGCAGACCAGTTCCAGGTGGCATTGATATCGTACAGAACAGTACTCCGGTATCTTCATCAGGTACCAAACCGGTTTTTGTCGTCTTCATCAAGAGCCCCATCACCACGATAGATACCAAAACGATAGAAAATGAAGTGACTTTATGATTGATAAAGAACTGTATGCCCTTCTTATATTTGCCTAATACCTTATCATAAGAGGTATTAAATGCTGTATGAAAACGACCAACAAGAGAGACCTTTCTCGAAGTACCGTCTTCATTTTTAGGTTTCAATAAAATAGCACATAATGCAGGACTTAATGTCAAAGCATTTAACGCAGAAATTACGATAGCCACAGCCATTGTCACGCCAAATTCTTTATAGAAAGTGCCACTCGTACCGCCAATAAACGAAACGGGAATAAACACCGCTGCCATTACCAAAGTTATAGAAATAATGGCTCCGGATATTTCACTCATCGCATCCAAACTGGCCTGCTTTCCCGACTTATAGCCTTGATCCAATTTGGCGTGAACCGCCTCGACGACCACTATCGCATCATCCACCACTATGGCAATAGCCAATACCAATGCCGATAATGTCAATAGATTAATCGTAAAACCAAATATTTTCAGGAAAAAGAAAGTGCCGACTAACGACACCGGTACCGCTATAGCAGGTATCAATGTAGAACGCAAATCTTGCAAGAAAATATAAACAACAATGAATACCAACAAGAAAGCCTCAAGCAGAGTTTTGATAACTTCATGAATAGATGCATAAAGGAAATCCGTAACATCCATCAAAACACTAACTTTCATTCCTGGGGGAAAAGATTTTTCCAATTCGCCAACAGTAGACTTGATATTCTTAATTATCTCATTCGCATTTGAACCGGCAACCTGAGAAACCATACAAGTGACGGCAGGTTTATTATCACAACGATTATTAACGACATAGCTCAAAGCTCCCAATTCTATTTTGGCTACATCTTTAAGCCTTATGACATTACCCGAGTTGTCTTGATTAATAATAATATCGCCAAATTCTCCCGGCGTCTTCAGGCGCCCCTTGTAACGCATGACATACTCATAAGACTGATTACTTTGCTCTCCAAACTTACCGGGGGCAGCTTCTACATTCTGCTCTGCCAATACATTTGTCACGTCATTCGGAATCAGATTATGCTGTTTCATAGTCTCCGGATTAAGCCAAATACGCATTGTATAAGTCTTAGCACCAAAAGATTCGGCACTACCCACACCTTGAACACGCTTAATAGCCGGCAGAATATTGATATCAGTATAGTTCGTTAAAAACTTTTCATCATATTGCCCCTTGTCGCTAGTCACAGAAAAAAGCAACAATGTACTTGTTTGGCGTTTTTCTGTCTGCACACCCACCTTCACAACTTCGGAAGGTAATAAACTCTGAGCCTGCTGCACACGATTCTGAACATTGACAGCAGCCATATCAGGATTGGTACCTTGTTTAAAATAGACCGTAATAGTAGCCGAACCATCATTGGTTGCGGTAGAAGTCATATAGGTCATATTTTCTACACCGTTAATCGACTCTTCCAACGGAGCAATCACACTATTCAGTACCGTTTGAGCATCGGCCCCCGAATAAGTGGTACGGACTGAAATGGTTGGAGGAGCAATATCAGGATACTGTTCGATAGGCAGAGTCACTAATCCTATGATACCTAGAATCACTATTAAAATCGAAATCACCGTAGAAAGTACAGGTCGATTTATAAATCTATCAAGTTTCATAATTTGCTTTTAATTTGTTATTTCTTGCCCGAGAATGCCTTTTTCATAGCAGAGTAGTTGCCTTGAATAGCACCCATATCTTCCGCTTTCTTAATTTTGACAGCTGCGGCAGCTTCTGTAATCGGCTTGATATCCATACCGTCATTCAAAGATGCAATACCCTGAACAACAATACGATCACCCGTTTTCAAGCCAGAAGTAACAATATAATTCTGACCATCACTATATTCAGAGACCGTAATAAGTGAATATTTCACCTTATTATTGTTTCCTACAATGTAAACATATTTTTTATCCTGCAATTCACTGACAGCCGACTGCGGTATCAAAATAATATCACTTTGAGTATATGGAATGACAATATTACCTGAACCGCCACTTTTCAATAAATGTTTAGGATTCTTGAAGTTGGCACGAATGTTAACAGTACCAGTAGCCTGATCTATCACACCACTAATCGTAGAGACCTTCCCCAATTGAGAATAAATCGTTCCATCCGACAACTTTAATTGTACAGCAGGAAAATTTTTAGCAGCAGCATTTGAAGAACCAGACTGACGAGTCATAGATAGTAACTGTTTTTCGTCCATCGAAAAATAAACATACATTTCATCAATATTCGAAACGGTTGTCAAAGCTTGAGAACTTGAAGAGCTTACTAAACTTCCTACACGATAAGGGATAGAACCTACAACACCATTACTAGGACTAGTCACTCTACAATAAGCCAAATTTTGGCGAGCTGCTATCAAAGAGGCTTGCGCTTGTGCTAAGTTAGCACGAGCACTAGCATAAGAGTTTATAGCCGTCTGCAAATCAAAATCACCAATAATATTCTGGCGACGGAGTTCTTTCTTATTTACATAAGTCAATTTCGCCGTTGCCGCTTGAGCTTTAGCTACATTTACGGCAGCAAGGCCTTGTTTAAAGGCTTCTCTATACTGCACATCATCTATTTCAAACAATACTTGTCCCTTGCGTACGACAGAACCCTCATCAACACAAAGACGAGTAACAAATCCCGAAATCTTAGGACGAATTTCAATGTCTTGCTTACCACGGATAGTTGCCGGGTAACTGTTATCCAAACTAGCACTCGAGGTGGTCAATGTCCGTACAGCGTACTCATTATCACTCGGCAAACCTTGACGTTTATTCCCACAGGAAAAAAGAGCTGACGCACACATAGCGAATATCATTATTCGCAAAATTCGATTTTCTTTAATACGACTCATCTCTAATCTTTTTATTATACTGTTCAACAATTATTTATTCACAATTTTCTTATTCTTTTTACCCCTTAACTTAATACACACATATATCCTCCAAGGACTAAACAAGCCTCAAAAAGGCTTTTTGCCCGAAAACCCGTTCTCGCAAAAAAGTTTTCATGCAAAGGAACAAATTAGTTTAGATATATGTATCAATTTGGTCAAACATTTAACACTGTTTCTCGCAATTTAATAAACATAAAAGAGTTGAAAAACTGATCATCAATCCAGAATGACAAAAAAAGCACGAATAAGCTATTTTGTACCACTTTTTTAATAAATTAGTGTTTTGTTTGATATTAATTGAATGAGAACCTTTATTTTTGCATCATGTTATATACCAATAACGACATCAGAAAAATTTTGAAGGGTAGCTTATTTGTTACCATTTCATTGTCAATACTCTATGCTTGTGCCAATCCTGGTACACCTACAGGAGGTCCAATTGACGTAACACCTCCAAAAGTGATTGGAAGTACTCCGACAGAAAATGCCATTGGCAATCAAAAAGGAAAGATTATCATCAATTTTGATGAATACATCAAACTCGATAAGCCGAATGAGAAAGTGGTCGTTTCGCCTCCACAGCTTCAACAACCTGAAATAAAGACAATAGGGAAAAAAATTTCAATCAATCTACTCGATTCTTTAAAGTCCAACACAACATATACCATTGACTTTTCCGATGCCATCCAAGATAACAATGAAGGGAACCCGATGGGAAATTACACTTTTACATTCTCTACCGGTACAGCAATTGATACGATGGAAGTGTCGGGAACAGTACTAAACGCCGCAGATTTGGAACCAATCAAAGGCATACTTGTAGGGCTACATTCCAATCTTAATGATTCTGCTTTCAGCAAAACGCCATTCGATAGGGTGGGTCGCACTGATAGTCGGGGGCATTTCGCTATCAAAGGTGTAGCACGCGGTAAATACCATATTTATGCATTGGCAGATGCTGATCAGAATTTCTTCTTTTCACAAAGGAGCGAACAATTGGCTTTCAACAACGATTTGATTATCCCGACATGTAATCAACAGACACGTCAAGACACAGCTTGGGTCGACTCAATCACCGTCGACACGATCATCCCAAAGCCCTATACACATTTCATACCCGACAATATTATACTTAGGGCATTCAAGGAAAACATCAATCGACATTCGCTTAAGAAAAAAGAACGCTTGATACCACAAAAATTCACATTGACTTTTTCTGCGCCCAATAAAGACCTTCCTAAGATTAAAGGATTAAATTTTAATGAAAAAGATGCTTTCATTATCGATACAGACGATAAAAAGGATAGCATCACCTATTGGGTGAAAGACTCTGTGAATTATAAAAAAGATACTTTGTCACTGGCATTATCGTACATGTATACCGACTCACTGAATAATTTGGTGCCCCGAACGGATACACTAAATCTGATTTCCAAACAAAAAACGCTAACCAAACAAATAGAACAAAAAAAGAAGAAAAAAGGCGAAGTGCCCAAAATAGAATCGTTACCAATGCAAAATCATATACCCCAAGAGATGGATGTATACGACTATATATACTTCGATTTTGAAGAGCCGATAAGATCGGTCAATAGGAATGCTATACATCTAAAAGAAAAAGTCGACTCTCTATACAAAGATATCCCCTATCAATTTGAGCGCGATTCCGTGAATATGCGACGATATAACCTATTATATAATTGGTCTCCGGAAAAAGAATATAGCATTGATATCGATTCGGCCGCATTTGTTGGACAATACGGATTAGTATCGGATAAAGTCAAGCAATCTTTTAAGATACATGCATTAAAAGACTACGGCGATATATATTTCAACATATCCGGTAATATCTGTCCTACTGCATTTATAGAACTACTTGATGCAACAGGTAAAGTTGTCCGCAAAATGCCATTACGCGACCATCGAGCGAGTTTCTATTTCCTTGCTGCCGGCAAATACGGTGCACGACTTATAAACGACCGTAATGGTAATGCCCTTTGGGATACAGGCGATTATGGCCTAAAGATTCAGCCGGAGGAAGTATATTATTATCCGCAAATCATTAACCTAAAAGTGATGTGGAAAATAGAAGAGAACTGGAATGTGGACTCTACGCCACTCGACAAACAAAAGCCGGAGGAAATGAAGAAACAAAAGCCGGACCAAGATAAAAGAAACAAAGGAAATTATAATAATCGTAGTAACGATCGACGTTACTGAAAAACAAAATGAATAATGAAATGGATTAATCATATTTTCACAATATCATTGTTTACTCTCATATTATCGGTGAGTCTTTCAACACCGACGCATGCCCAATGTGAAGTAAAAAACACGGCTCTCAGAGCTGGTGAAACTATCAATTATGACCTTTATTTTAACTGGAAATTTCTATGGGTAAAATGTGGCACAGCATATATGAAGACCACAGCAACAACATGGCAATCTAAACCTGCCTTCAGAACCTACCTGATAACCAAGGGCAGTAAAAAAGCTGATATGTTCTTCAGGATGCGCGACACCTTAGTCAGTGTCGTCAGCACCAACCTCTGCCCACATTATTATTATAAAGGTTCTTTTGAAGGCAAGCGCCTTTATAAAGACGAAGCTTACTATACCTACCACAATGGAGATGTCTATATCCGGCTGAGAAAACAAAGAAAGGGAGTATTTACCTCTGCTCAAAAGAAAAGCACTAATTGTGTATATGACATGCTCAGCATTTTAGCACAAGCACGCTCTTATGATCCACGAAATTATAAGATAGGGCAAAGAATCAATTTCGATATGGTTGGAGGAACAGACATAGACCACGAAATTTTAATTTATAGAGGAAAGAAAAATGTAAAAGCAGAAAATGATACTGTTTATCGATGCCTCGTTTTCTCCTATGTAGAGCACAAAAGCGGTAAAGACAAAGAAGTTGTTACATTCTATGTCACAGATGACGAAAACCATTTACCTATACGTCTTGACATGTTCCTGAATTTCGGGTCGGCTAAAGCATTTCTGAGTAACGTCAGCGGCAACCGCCATCCGTTCACCTCTATCGTTGGCAAATAAACAGCCACCCTCTAAAAGGTATTCACATCAAAGCAGGCGTAAGGCAAATTCAACACACGCATAAACAGTGGTATATACTGAATAAGCTGATACAAACTTATTCAGTATATACCACTCAATTTGATATTGGGATAAGAAAAATTGTAAAAAGCCTATTCTAATAATTGGCTATCACATTCTATGATAATATCAATGAAACTCAGATATTATTAGAACCCTCAGTAACATACGATTGATTTTTCTGGATACTAAAACAAAAGTGAAGCCAAGTCTATAATAAATACCATAATTGGGTGAAGATGTTGGTGGCGCCTCTTATAAACCTATTCTTTTTATTTTACTCTATCTGAACGTTTGTCATTATGATAGCAATACCTCAGTTCGGAATAAGTTTAAAATAAAGCAAGTTGTTTAGTCTAATGACTTATCCCGAACAGAGGTATTTTATTTATAATCGCACACATATTTCATACAAAGGATGAAGTATTAATGCAAAACAAATGGCTACCGTATCCAAAAACGCCAATCGAAAAATCGGCGATGCTTTTTATCCGAACACGAATTTCAATATAAAAAGTATTGCCAATACGTATAAGGTAGCACTGATATCTTTAAATTTGCCGGAAAATAGTTTGATAAGTACATAACATAACATTCCCATACAAATACCATCGGCAATAGAATAAGTCAGTACCATCATAATAATGGTGATAAATGCAGGAAGAGCTTCGGATATATCACCTAAATCTATTTTCAAAACAGAATCGAGCATAAAGACGCCTACCAAAACCAATGCACCGGTAGTAGCCGCACTCGGTATAAGCAGAAATATTGGCGAAAAAAATAATGCCAATAGAAACAACATACCCGTTACGAATGACGTCATCCCCGAACGTCCGCCTTCAGCAATACCGGAGGCACTTTCCACATAAGTCGTAATAGTAGAACAACCGAAAATCGCACCAACCGTAGTACCGATAGCATCGGACATCATTGCTTCTTTTACATGGGGTATAGATCCATCTTTTCCTACGATACCGGTTTTAGTGGCAAGCCCTACCAATGTTCCAAGCGTATCAAAGATATTGATGATAAGTAAAGTGAATATCACAATAGCCATATCAAAGCTAAAAAAGTGGGAAAAATCAAATTTGCAAAAAATAGGGGCAACCGAATGAGGTGCCGATACGGGCATGAAACCATGAGGTATTTGGGTAACTCCCATCGGGATACCAATAACAGTGCAGATCACAATGCTATAAAACAAAGCTCCTTTCACTTTCTTAACAAGGAGGATACCGCTCAGTAAAATACCTATCATTCCCAATATAGCCGAAGGCGTAAACGGGCCGAGAGTGACAAATGTGCCTGGATTGGCAGCAATGATGCCTGCATTTTTCAATCCAATGAAAGCTATAAACATACCGATACCAGCCGAAATAGCATAACGAAGATTCATTGGTATACTATCGAGTATCATTTCTCGAATATTGAAAAAGGTGATAAGAATAAATATAACTCCTTCGACAAACATTGCCGCCAAAGCCGTCTGCCAAGAATACCCCATAGCTTGAACAAGCGTAAAAGCAAAAAAGGCATTCAATCCCATACTTGGAGCTTGCGCAAATGGAAGTTTTGCCATAAACGCCAATAATAACGTAGCAACAGCAGATACAAAAGCTGTAGTAGTAAACAAAGCTGCCTTATCCATACCCGTCGTAGCAAGGATAGTAGGATTAACAGCCAAAATATAACTCATCGTTAAAAAAGTAGTAATGCCGGCAACAATCTCCGTGCGGTATTTCATCTTATCCGCATCAAATCCTAAAAGTTTTTGTAACAGTGAATTAGTCATAACATCTATTATTTTTTTACTCTAATATTATTTATTCTAAGGTAAAAGGCACTTGGCGGTCCATACGAAAAACGCTAGAACGAAAAGAAGCAATCAATTGATTTTCTTGATTCATAATGTCAACTTCATAATAACCGGTAGTATGCCCTATATATTTTTCGACAGCAATAGCAGTTAACGTATCACCTTCGGCACTAGCACGAAGAAAAGTAATATTGGCAGAAAGCGAAAAAGAGAGTTTCCCGCACGAATTGGATGAAGCAGCCAAAGCCAAATCGGCCAAAGTAAAAAGAGCACCTCCTTGAGTTCTTCCACCCGCATTGAGATGCTTTTTTGTTATCTTCATCTGCGCACGGGCATAGCCACGACGCACTTCCAACAATTCGGCACCGGCATTAATAGCAAAAAGATCATTTTTGAAAAACTCTTGCGGCGTCATTTCATTTTTTTATTTATTAAGTTTCCACTCAAAACCCTCTTTTGTATCTTTGACTTCAAAACCGAGTTCAGCTAGTTTATTACGAATCATATCGGAAGTAGCCCAATCTTTGGATGCTTTTGCCCTCTGGCGTTGTTCCAGCAACATATCTACAACATCGCCGTAAGCCTTTTCACGAGCATCAGAAGATCCGGAAATCTCTTTCAGCCCCATAATTTCGAACATGAAGACGCGGAACGTTTCCCGCAATTCGTCTAAATTTTGAGCCGATATCGTAGCACCACCGCTTACTACATTATTGATATCACGAGTTGCATCGAAGAGATAAGAAATAACGATAGGCGTGTTCAAATCATCATCCATCGCAGCATAACATTTAGCACGTAATTCCCCAAAATCGACAGAAGATTTTGCAGACGGAATAATACGTTTCAGGTTCTCCCATCCTTCCATGAGGCGAGAGAGTCCCTTTTCTGAAGCCTGCAACGCTTCATTACTAAAATCGACCGTACTGCGATAATGAGCCTGAAGAATAAAGAAACGGATAGTCATGGGGCTATAAGCTCGTTCCAATAACTTATGAGAACCGGTGAAGAATTCTTCCAACGTGATAAAATTACCAAGCGACTTGCCCATCTTGGTTCCATTGATCGTTATCATATTGTTATGAACCCAATATTTCACCATATCATCGCCTTGCGAAGCAACAGACTGAGCAATTTCACATTCATGATGAGGGAATACCAGATCCATACCACCACCATGTATATCAAAATGATCGCCCAGATATTTACGCCCCATCGCCGTACATTCGGTATGCCAACCCGGGAATCCCTCACTCCATGGAGAAGGCCAACGCATGATATGTTCAGGTTGAGCACATTTCCAAAGAGCAAAATCGGCAGCGTTGTGCTTCTCCTGCTGACCATCGAGGACACGGGAAGTATTCAACACATCCTCCAAATTACGTCCCGAAAGCTTGCCATAATGATATTTAGTATTGTATTTTTCTACATCAAAATAGACAGAACCTTGACTTTCATAAGCAAAACCATTTTCAAGAATCTTTTTTACTAATTCTTCTTGTTCAATGATATGCCCGGAAGCATGAGGTTCGATGCTTGGCGGCAAAACATTAAGCGCCCGCATTGCATCATGATAGCGGTTCTCGTAATATTGAGCAACTTCCATTGGCTCGAGTTGTTCCAGACGAGCTTTTTTAGCTATTTTATCCTCGCCTTCGTCCGCGTCGTGTTCCAAATGACCAACATCGGTAATATTACGAACATAACGCACCTTGTATTCTAAATGCCTAAGATAACGAAACAACACATCAAAAGTAATAGAAGGACGGGCATGTCCCAAGTGCGGATCACCATAAACAGTTGGCCCGCAAACGTACATTCCGACATGAGGAGCATGGATAGGAACAAAAAGCTCTTTTTTTCTATTGAGCGTATTGTAAAGAGTTAATTTATTTTCCATAACTATTTTTATTATTTCTCTTTTTCTGAATTGCAAAGTTATTTATTCGACTAATTGATAACAAGATTTTTAGCATAAAAATAATGCAATATCATATCAAGCCCTATTAAGATTGAGCATTTCATCAATATAATCTCTATTATTGCTTAAACGAGGTATTTTGTGCTGACCGCCAAGTTTACCTTTCTGGGCCAACCAATCATGAAAAAGTCCACGACGGGCAGGAATGACCTCCAATGGTTGCAAAGCAATATCTTTCCAACGCTTAGCTTCATAATCCGAATTAACTTCTTTGAGCGAGTTGTCAAGAATTGCAGCAAAGTGCTCTAAAGAATCCGGCTGTCTACTAAACTCAATAAGCCATTGATGGCGGCACTTGGCACGGCTATCCATAAAAACAGGGGCAGCTGTATAATCGGTAATCATAGCCCCCGTAACGGTACAAGCCTTAGCAAGTCCTTTTTCTGCATTATCGACTATCAGCTCCTCGCCAAAAGCATTGATAAAATGCTTTGTCCGGCCGGTAATATTAAACTTATAAGGATTCTTGTGAACAAACATCACGGTATCTCCTATCATGTAGCGCCACAATCCACAGGAAGTAGAAATGACCATTGCATAATTTTTGTTCAACTCCACTTCATCAAGACAAAGAGTACGGGGATGTTCCATCCCGACATCTTCAAGCGGAATAAACTCGTAAAAGATGCCATAATCTATCATCAACAACATGGACGGGTCATCGAGCTCTGTCTGTGTACCAAAATATCCTTCGGAAGCATTATAAGTCTCTACATAGTGCATTTTCGAAGAATGAATCACCTGCTTATACTGCTCTATATAAGGTGTAAAAGCCACACCTCCATGAAAAAAAACCTCCAAATTAGGCCAAACCTCTTCGAGCGATTGTTTACCTGTTTTTTGTAATATGCGTTTTATAAGAACCAGAAACCACGAAGGAACTCCCGAAAGGTTTGTCACGTTCTGATGAATCGTGCTATCAGCAATAGCTTCTATTTTACTTTCCCACTCGTCCATCAATGCAATCTTTTTGCTAGGCACCCGAATGAAATTGACAATAGGATTGATATTCTGCATTAGAATAGCCGATAAGTCGCCCACAAAGCTATGCTTTGTGTTCAAATTGGGGCTATGACTACCACCTAATATAAGGCCCTTGCCAGAAAAGAAACGACTGTCCGGATTCATTCGCAAATAAAGAGCAACCGCATCGGCTCCGCCTTTATAATGAATGTCACACAATCCTTCCTTGCTGACCGGTAAAAATTTACTTTTATCATTGGTCGTGCCGGATGATTTTGCGAACCAAAGGATCTCGGATGGCCACAGTATATTCTGCTCACCCTTGCGAAGACGTTCTACATAAGGTTTGATGTCATCATAAGTCTGAATAGGCAATCGCTCTTTAAAATCCCGATAACTGCGAACAGTCTGAAAATCATACTTTCTTCCCCACTCCGTATCTTTAGCGCAACGAAGCAAATGCAACAATACACGTTCTTGAATACCACCTGCATCATTGCTATAAAGGTCTATCGCTTTTAAACGGGAGTCGAATAATCGTGATAGTAATCTTGTAATATTCATCTAATCAAAAAAAATTTGGATCAACTCATCATGTTTTACGTTACAAAAGTAACGCTTATTTATCTTTTTTGTAACTTTACAGAGAAAATCTTCTCAAAAAGAGACTAAAAAAATGGAGGAGTCCCAATGAAAATAGGAATTTTAACAGCGGGAGGTGACTGTCCGGGTATAAATGCCACTATTCGTGGAGTATGCAAAACAGCCATTAATCACTACCACTTCGAAGCCGTTGGAATACATAGCGGTTTTTCAGGGCTTCTAAATAAAGATGTTGAAGATTTAAACGACCTCACTTCATCCGGTTTGCTTAACTTGGGCGGTACAGTACTAGGCACGTCACGAGAAAAGCCATTCAAAAAAGTAGACGGACAGATCACAGACAAGCCGTATACAATTATCAACAATATGAAAGATTTGGGTATCGACTGTCTCGTTTGTATCGGTGGAAACGGCACCCAAAAGACGGCTTCCAAGTTTGCCAAATTAGGAGTTCCCATTATTGGTATTCCGAAAACAATAGACAATGATATATGGGGGACAGACTTTTCTTTTGGTTTCGACTCAGCTGTGAATATCGCAACCGATGCCATTGACAGGCTACATTCTACGGCAAGTTCCCACAAAAGAGTGATGGTGATAGAAGTCATGGGACACAAAGCTGGTTGGATAGCCCTATATTCGGGAATGGCAGGAGGAGGCGACGTCATACTTTTACCGGAACTTCCTTATAGCGTAGAACATATCAGAGATACAATCCTCCATCGAATAGAATGTGGCAAACGCTTTTCAATAGTAGTGGTTGCCGAAGGCGTTAAAAATCCAGGAGAAGGCCGACCCTCGGAATACATTGCTAGAATGATAGAAGAGACTACCAATATTGAAACGAGAGTTACCGTATTGGGTTATATTCAGCGTGGAGGTTCACCAACGCCATTCGACCGGAATCTATCAACCAGAATGGGAGGCTATGCCACAGAAATGATTGCTAAGGGAGAATTCGGAAAAATGGTGGTATATAGAGGAAACGAAATATCTTCTGTCCCACTATCGGAGGTTGCCGGAAAACTGAAATTGGTAACAGAATACAACGACTTGGTGATTGAAGGAAAGCACATGGGAATTTGTTTTGGGTAAAAGAAATAGACTCTTAAAAATAGAGAAACAATTTTATTCTAACTTTTTATCGTCCAATAGAGAAGACTCATTAGTAGAATCGTCTTTTAGTTCGACTTCCATTTCAGTGTCCGATTGAGCCGACAATCCGTCTAAACTCTTCTCTAAATCATCGATTAAAGGCATTTCAGTCATAACGGATTCTGATGACATTTGAGCAACAGCAGTCTCTCGCTCTTCACGAGCATGGTCTATAAGTTCCACAAAATCGTGATCGTGCAATTTGACAAGAGCCATTCTGGCAGCAATCTGCTGAGATTCTTTTTTTGAATAACCTTCACCTTGTCCAGCCGAAATATTTTCGAGCATGATTTCGGTTTTAAACACAGGATTACCCGATTCGTCCTTTTGTTGATCAACCAGTCTAAAATCGACAAGGATTTTCTGTTTCTGCCCCCATTCGATAAGCCGCGACTTAAAGTTGACTTCTTTATGAGACAATTTATCTAAGTTGACATACTGATCAATAATTTTCTTCTGGATAAAAAATCTACAATATTCATATCCTCTATCTAAATATATAGCCCCAACCAATGCCTCGAAGGCATTCCCACACATATAGCTATTATGAGACGAAAGATGAGAAGTAGATTTAATCATTTTATCCAATCCTATCTGAACAGCCAATTTGTTAAGCGTTTCGCGTTGAACTATTTTTGAGCGCATATTGGTCAAAAAGCCTTCGCCCCGTCGTTTAAAATAGACATACACAATATGTCCCACAATAGCATCTAAGACAGCATCGCCCAAGAACTCAAGTCTTTCATTGTTAATAGGAACTCCATCTTTTGTACGAAGGAAAGTCGATTTATGGGATAGAGCCTGTTCGTATAGTGAAATACGATGGGGGAAAAAGCCCATTATTCTATAAAAACAAAAATAAGATTCTCTATCCTTTCGAATAGAGAATCTTATTTTATCTATAAAATTTCGTAACACGGATTATTCTGCGTATTTTTTGAATATAACGCAAGCATTATGTCCACCAAACCCAAATGTATTGGACAAAGCAACATTTACTTCACGCTTTTGAGCTTTATTGAATGTAAAATTAAGCTTATAATCCAATTCTGGATCGTCATCGCCTTCAGTATGATTAATCGTCGGAGGAACAACGCCGTCACGGATAGCCAACACACCTGCAATAGCCTCAACAGCACCTGCAGCGCCCAGTAAATGGCCTGTCATAGATTTTGTAGAGCTAATGTTCAATTTATAGGCATGTTCGCCAAAGACCTCTTTAATAGCTTTTACTTCAGAAAGATCACCAACCGGAGTAGAAGTTCCATGAACATTGATATAATCAATATCTTCAGGCTTCAATTCAGCATCTTCCAATGCATTTCGCATTACCAATTTGGCACCCAAACCTTCTGGATGAGAAGCCGTCAAGTGATAAGCATCTGCAGACATTCCTGCACCAATAAGCTCAGCATAAATTTTAGCGCCACGAGCCTTAGCGTGTTCTAATTCTTCGAGAACCAAACAACCGCCACCCTCGCCCATAACGAAGCCATCACGACTACCACTAAAAGGACGAGAAGCTGTTTCACACTCATCATTCCGGGTAGAAAGAGCATGCATAGCATTAAATCCACCTACTCCAGAAGGGGCAATAGCCGCTTCAGAGCCACCCGAGATAATAATATTGGCTTTGTTCAGACGAATGAGATTAAATGCATCGGCAATAGCATTAGAAGAAGTTGCACAAGCCGAGCATGTCGCATAATTAGGACCGTGGAAACCGTATTTAATAGAAATTTGACCGGCAGCAATATCCGAAATCATCATTGGGATAAAAAACGGATTAAAACGAGGGCCGTCACTTTCGTGCTGATAATAGTAACCTACTTGTTCTTCAAAAGTACGTATACCACCAATGCCAGCTCCAAAAATAACACCTATCTTATTAAGATCTTCCGTTTCGATGTTTAATTCTGCATCTTTAATTGCTTCTTCTGCTACGACAACCGCAAATTGAGCGTAGCGGTCCATTTTACGGGCCTCCTTACGATCGATAAATTGAAGCGGGTCAAATTCTTTTACCTCACATGCAAACTGAGTTTTGAATTTTGACGCATCAAAATGAGTAATAGAGCCTGCTCCACTAACCCCATCTACACAATTTTTCCAGAATTCCGGAACAGTGTTACCAATAGGAGTAATGGCTCCGAGACCTGTTACTACAACTCTTTTTAATTCCATATTAAAACTAATGGCAATTACTTACTTTGCGTTGTTTTCAATATAAGAAATTGCATCGCCTACTGTCTGAATCTTCTCAGCTTCATTATCAGGAATTGAAATGCCGAATTCTTTTTCGAGCTCCATGATGAGTTCTACTGTATCTAATGAATCAGCACCCAAATCATTTGTGAAACTTGCTTCAGGTTTTACTTCAGATTCTTCAACGCCTAATTTGTCAACGATAATCGCTTTAACTTTTGATTCAATTTCTGACATAACTTTAATTTTTTAATTAGTAATTAGTTTTATTTCTTTAAATTTGCGGATGCAAAGGAATAAATATTTATCGTCCTAAACAAATTTTTGATTAACTAAATTCAATATTTTGCACATTTTTCACGGTTTTGTGCACCAAAGTAATATAAACATGAAAAAAAACATTGCTATTTTTGCTTCAGGTTCGGGGACTAATGCCGAAAACATCATCAACTATTTTAAAGAGAATGATGAAGTTATCATCAAACTAATTGTATCTAATAAAAGCGATGCATTTGTTCTTGAACGAGCTAAAAGACTAAATGTTAGTTCAGCAATTTGCCCGAAAGCGGATTGGATTACAGGAGAGAAGATTCTTGATTTAATGAAGGGAAACGAGATAGACTTTATCGTATTGGCCGGCTTCTTGCTCAAAGTGCCCCAGATATTGGTCGAAGCCTACCCTCAAAGAATTGTGAATATTCACCCGGCATTACTTCCCAAGCATGGTGGTAAATCAATGTATGGCAACAAAGTTCATGAAGCGGTTGTTGCCGATGGAGACAAAGAGAGCGGTATCACCATCCATTTCATTGACGAACATTACGACCAAGGGCAAACCATTTACCAGGCAAAATGCGAAGTTCTACCCACAGATACTCCCGATGATGTAGCAAAAAAAGTTCACGCATTGGAATATAAGTGGTTCCCATTAATCATTGAAAGAGTCGTTTCCAAATTATAAGTCTCCGCACATAACAGAATTGTCAATGACTATATTCAATTTGATAAGCCTCTGGCTCTCTACGAAGTGGATAATTTCCTCTTAAATACTCAAATTTATCGGGTTGTTGTTTTAGCCAATCACTATCCCGACGAGGATCGTATATTTTAAGTAAAGCTTCTTCCTTTGAGGAGGCTTTAATTATATCCGAAAATGGCGCAGGAGGCAATATATTATAGCTATGACTTAGTCCAAAAAAACGACAGAAAGAACATAAAGACATTCTAGTAGCATTCGCTTTACCGTCGGCAGAATATCCAGCTATATGGGGAGTACCTATTAATACTTTATTTAATAGATCGCGATCGATTTCCGGTTCATTCTCCCAAACATCAATTACAGCATCAGATATTTGCCTATTGTCGATAGCCGACAACAATGCTTTCGTTTCTATTACTTCCCCGCGAGAAGTATTAATAATAAAAGGACTCTTCTTTAGAGAAGAGAAAAAATGTTCATCACCAAGATGAAACGTTTTATAAATGCCGTCTTTATTTAAAGGAACATGAAACGAAATAATATCGCATTCCTCCATCAATAGCTTTAATGGGACAAAATGATTTTCTACCTTACTATTCCTTTCAGACCATTCGCGTGGCGGATCATTCTGCAAAACACGTAGTCCCCATTCTTGAGCCATCTTCACCACTTTAGTTCCAACATTCCCAACGCCAACGACTCCTAATGTAAGATGGTTCAATTTTTTTCCTTTAAGTTGTTTGAATATCAACAAAATCGATTGAACGTACTGCACAACCGACGATGCATTACAACCTGGTGCATTTTTCCATACGATTCCAGCCTCCTTACAATAATCCACATCAATATGGTCAAATCCAATTGTCGCAGTTGCTATGAACTTCACCTTACTCCCGTTCAACAAATCTCGGCCACAATGTGTTCTCGTCCGTATTATCAATGCATCGGCATCACGAACGATAGCAGGAGTAAAAGAATTGCCTGGCAGGCAAACTACTTCGTCTGCAATCTCTTTAAGAGGTTCCTTTATATAGGGAATCTTATCATCAACAACAACTTTCATTTACTTCACGTTTTAATTTATCAAGCTTTACAAAGGTACATAATTTATTCGGGAGCCGTACGAGTTTCCAAATAAAATGCATGAAACGGTTGCCGCATTAAATTATTTTGTATAGCTTTGCCATTTATAACATTTAACTTTCATTTTTGATGATGACCTTTAGCAACGTTTGCAACGAGATTTTTGAAAAAGCGACAACAGATTATCACATTAAAGATAATATTGATACTCCTATTAACAATCCGTATGCATTAAAGACTATCGAATATTATCTCTATCTAAAGAATTGGATAGATGCAGTTCAATGGCATTTGGAAGATATTGTTCGTGATCCCCAAATCGATCCGGTTCAAGCATTGGCAATAAAACGCCGAATAGACAGATCCAACCAAGACAGAACAGATCTGGTAGAGCTGATAGACAGTTATGTTTATGACAAATATAAAACGATCGAACCGAAGTCAAATGCCATAATCAACACTGAAAGTCCGGCATGGGCCATCGACCGCCTCTCAATACTTGTTTTAAAGATCTACCATATGGAACAGGAAGTAAAACGCAGTGAAGCGACCTCCGAGCATATTGCAGGTTGCCAAACAAAACTCAATATATTGCTCGAACAAAAGAACGATTTGTCTGCAGCTATTGACACTCTATTAAATAATATAGAAGAAGGAAAGATTCTAATAAAGGTCTATAAGCAAATGAAAATGTATAACGACCCAAATCTCAATCCGATTCTCTATACAAAAAAATAAAAATGACACGTATTCTTATTATCCGTTTTTCTGCCATCGGTGATGTAGCGATGACAATTCCCGTTATTTATTCTTTTGCCCGTCAATATCCAGATATTGATATTACATTCTTAAGCAGACGTGTATTGCAACCTATGTTTCAAGAAATGCCACAAAATGTACATTACTATGCGGCAGATTTAAAAGGAAAGCACAAAGGACTAAAAGGAATATATCGCTTGTATAAAGAATTGAAAGATTTGAAATTCGATATGGTTGCCGATTTTCACAGTGTTATTCGCACCAAGCTACTGTGCTCTTTACTTCGTACAACAGGCATCCGTATTGAATCGGTAAAGAAAGGACGCTCCGAGAAGCACAAACTCATTCGTCGCCACCACAAGGAGTTGAAGAACCAAAAAAACTCTTTCCGTCGCTTTGCCGATGTACTTGAGAAACTTGGTTTCCCCGTGTTGCTGGATTTTTCATCTATTTACGGCGATAAAAGAGGTGACTTTTCTAAAATCGCTTCAGTAGTGCCTCAAAAGGGAAAAGACATTTGGATAGGTATTGCTCCCTTTGCAAAACACGAAGGCAAAATCTATCCTATTCATCTACAAGAAAAAGTAGTCGCACATTTTGCCGCGCAACCACATGTCAAGGTATTCCTCTTTGGAGGAGGCAAGAACGAAATCGGCATTTTCGAGGAATGGATTAAAAAATATCCCACTGTAATATCGACAACGAGTAAACTGAACATGTCAACTGAATTGATTTTAATGAGTTATCTCAACGTAATGCTCTCAATGGATTCGGCAAATATGCACATGGCCTCACTGGTTAATATTCCGGTTATCTCAATTTGGGGAGCAACACATCCTTATGGAGGCTTCATGGGATGGAAACAACTACCTGTCAATACCATTCAACTCGATATGCCTTGCCGTCCTTGTTCCGTATATGGCGAAAGTCCTTGTTACAGGGGTGATTATGCCTGTATGAACGACATTGATCCGGAACGAGTAATCAAGAAGATAGAAGGTATCATATATTAAAGGAAGTAATGTCTAATGAAGATCATAATCAATCCGAAGTACGAGTATCTTCGGGAGGATATTTTACAAATCCCCGAAGAGTTCGATAAACAGCCCGGAGAAATCATATACGAAGCACGTAATATACTAAGGGTTGTAGAGCTGAGAGGAATGAAAGTCGTCATTAAAAGTTTCCACCAGCCTAAATTCTTCAATCGGATAATTTATTCTTTTATCCGCAAATCAAAAGCGCTACGCTCATACCTTTTCTCAGAAAAATTACTAGAGTGTAACATTCCAGCACCTACTCCTATTGCATGCATTATAAAATCGAGGGGTGGTTTACTTACCAATAGCTATTATATCAATAAATACGAAGAAGCCGAGACTGTAAGAGAATTAATGGGAGGTACGGTAAAAGGCAATGAAAAGATACTCAATGATTTCACCGATTTTCTCATTCATACTCACTATCAAGGAATTCTACATTTAGATCTTTCACCCGGAAATATTCTGTTCAAGAAAGGCACCAACGGAAAATACAAATTCCTTTTGATAGATGTAAATCGTATGAAGCTCGATACTTATGTAGGCATGAAAGAAGCCAGTTACAATTTACGCCGTCTCTGCACCTCATCTGAAATATCAGGATATATAGCCCGCCGGTATGCACAACATAAAGAATGGGATATTGCCAAAATGGAAAAGAGGGTACAACATGATAGTGATCATTTCTTCAAAAAGTTTTTCTTTCACCGAGCAGCAACACGTTCTAAAGCTCCTCATATACGCCTCATCATACTGCGCTTTCGCTTCTTCATCTTTATCAGAATCCATTTTTTGTCAGTTCAGAGCAAACTAAGCGCCACATTATATCGTAAAGAGGCATCTATATATATCAACTATTTAAAAGATTATGATTTTAGGAAAATATTCTACGCTAACTATATAACCAAATAATAATTTCTAAATCGAGTAGGAGGTAAATACTATTCATAGGTGTTTATCTCCTACTTTCGTATTTACCGACCTCTCCCACCACCGTACGTGCCGTTCGGCATACGGCGGTTCCTCATTTAGGGTACCATTTGACGT